>JGI12109J20283_10214490_pt1 | contig 14285 bp, 11 predicted proteins | sample ElkSlonscriptome_12_FD_20283 | JGI IMG/M metagenome (IMG submission 20283) | reverse complement strand
CTTTGCAGCCGTGCTCCCAGAGGGTGTTTTTTTGCCCGCTGCCTTTTTAGCAGGTGCTTTCTTCGCAGGCGTCTTTTTGGCTGCCGTTTTTTTCCCCGCCGTTTTTTTCGCCGCCGTTTTTTTCGCTGGCGCCTTTTTCTTCGCGGGTGCCTTCTTGCGGGCCTTTTTCTTGGCCGGCCCCTTGGCCGCGCGTTCATCGATCAACGTGATGGCCTGTGCCAATTCCACATCTTCAGGCTTCACATCCTTGGGGATAGTCGCATTGGTAGACCCATCGGTGACATAGGGGCCATAACGCCCCGGCATCACCTTGATTTCGCCGCCGCTCGTGGGGTGCTCGCCCAGCACCTTGATCGGCTCTGCCTTCGTGCGCCCGCCGCCTTTGCGATTTGCGGCTTCAGCCAACAGCACCACGGCCTGGTTCATGCCCGTCTCGAACACATCGAGTGTGGAGGTGAGCTTGGCGTATTTGCCATCGTGGCGCAGATATGGGCCATACCGGCCGATCGCAGCCTCTATCTCCTTGCCCGTTTCTGGGTGCGCTCCGATTATGCGCGGCAGATCAAGCAGCTTGACCGCCCAATCGAGATTGAAATCGTCCAGATCCTTGGGGATCGAAGCGCGCTTTTTCTTCTCGTCCACTTCCATTTCGACATAGGGCCCAAAGCGCCCCGATTTGCGATGGATCTCAGCGCCTGTTTCGGGATGCTCGCCCATCTTGCCATCTTCGGCGGGGTCTGCCCCATCAGCACCCGGCTGCGCAAAGCGGCGGGTGTATTTGCATTCGGGATAGTTCTGGCAGGCGACAAAAGCTCCAAACCGCCCGCCGCGAAGCGAAAGACGGCCATTCTCGCGGCCCTCTTGTTCGCATAAGGGGCAATGGCGCGGGTCCTTGCCATCCTCGCGCTCTGGAAAAAGGTAATCGGACAGATATTCGTCCAGCACCTCGGTAACCTCGGAGGGAAGTTTCTCCATCACCTCTTCGGTTTTGGGTTTGAAATCGCGCCAGAACTTGCCGAGCAGAACCTTGTAATCCTCGCGCCCGTCCGAAACCACATCAAGTTCGTCTTCAAGACCGGCGGTGAAGTCGTAGGCGACGTAATCGGGAAAGAACCGTTCGAGGAAAGAGGTCAGCAGCCGGCCTGATTCCTCGGTGAAGAAACGCTTTGATTCCACGCGTACATAGGTGCGATCACGCAGGGTCTGGATGGTGGAGGCGTAGGTTGAAGGGCGGCCAATCCCCAGTTCCTCCAGCCGTTTGACCAAAGATGCCTCGGAAAAGCGCGGCGGCGGCTGTGTGAAGTGCTGCGTTGCATCCACGCTCTTTTTCGCAGGACTGTCCCCCGCTTTAAGGAAAGGCAGGAGGCCATCCTCGTCCTCCTCCTTGTCATCGAAGCCTTCCTGATAGACCGCGAAGAAACCGGGGAAGATCACCACCTGTCCGGTGGCGCGCAATTCGTGCTGGCCTGTCGGATCGCGCAAAGTCACCGTGGTGCGCTCCAGCTGAGCGGTGGCCATCTGGCTGGCCATGGCCCGCTTCCAGATCAACGAATAGAGCTTCGCTTCATCACCGCTTCCAACGCGGTCCTGCGCGAAATTCGTCGGGCGGATGGCTTCGTGCGCCTCCTGCGCATTTTTCGCCTTGCTTGCATAATAGCGCGGTTTTTCGGGGCAGTAAGACGCTTCATAGCGCTCAGCGATTGCCTGTCGGCACGCGACGATGGCGGAATTGTCCATCTGTACGCCATCGGTACGCATGTAGGTGATCGCGCCCGCTTCGTAGAGCCGCTGGGCTGTGCTCATCGTCTGGCTTGCGGAAAAGCCGAGTTTGCGCGCAGCTTCCTGCTGCATGGTCGATGTCGTGAATGGAGGCGCGGGATTTCGTTTGAGCGGCTTTTTCTCAACCTCTTCAACATTGAACCGCGCAGCTTCAACAGCGGCCTTTGCCTCGCTCGCAATCCCTTCATTGCCAAGGCTGAGCTTATCCAGCTTTTCGCCTTTATATTTGACAAGGCGCGCATCGAACTGGGTGGAATCGTGCTCAAGATGCGCGAGGACTGACCAGTATTCATCCGCCTTGAACGCTTCGATCTCGCGCTCGCGCTCGACGATCAGGCGCAGCGCCACCGATTGCACACGACCTGCAGATTTCGCGCCCGGCAGCTTTCGCCACAAGACGGGTGAAAGTGTGAAGCCAAACAGGTAATCCAGCGCGCGGCGGCCAAGATAGGCGTCAATCAAATCCTGATCGAGTTCGCGCGGTTTGCCCATGGCTTCTGTCACCGCCTGCTTGGTGATCGCGTTGAACGTCACGCGCTCAACATCTGCGGGCAGTGCGCGGCGCTTTTTCAACAGATCAAGCACGTGCCAGCTGATCGCTTCGCCTTCGCGATCAGGGTCTGTTGCCAGCACCAGCCGATCAGCCTTCTTGGCTGCATCAGCAATGGCTTTCACCTGTTCGCGGTTGCGCTTGTCGGAATAGATTTCCCAATCCATCGCAAAGTCCTCATCGGGCCTGACGCTGCCATCCTTGGGCGGGAGATCGCGAACATGGCCGTATGAGGCGAGGACTTTGTAGTCCTTGCCGAGGTACTTCTCGATGGTCTTCGCCTTGGCGGGCGATTCAACAATAACAAGCTGCATGGCGGGGTATGTGTTTCCTTACGCGTGTACGTACGCGCGAGAGTGGGAGCCGCTCACGCCGGGCGTCAAGTAGGAAAGCGCTGCGGGTTGAGCAAGCGCTGTCTTGCGAAGGCTCTCATGGTTTTTGGAACATACGGCAAGGCACACGACTAAGTCTGGCAGACAATCCCTTCACGAGAAGCGAGGAAAACCAGATGAACTCCACCCGAACAATAGCCCTGATCCTTACAGCGGCCTGCGCTGCAACGATGCCCGCCGCAAACGCCCACGAGATGTCCGATGCACCAAGCAAGGACGATACGGTGTCGGTGTCTGTGACCAATGCACAAGGCAAGGATGCAGGCACGGTGACGTTCGAACAGATGCAACATGGCGTTGTGATCCGGGCACGGCTCATGAACCTGACAGAAGGCGGACACGGATTTCACCTGCACGAGACCGGAAAGTGCTCGCCCGACTTCAAGGCGGCTGGCGGGCATTATAACCCGCTCGGCTCCGGGCACGGTTTCGACACCGAAAACGGGTATCACGTCGGCGACCTACCCAATATCTTCGCCGGTGCCGATGGCATCGCCCAAGCTGATCTTTTTGTGCCGCAAGTGACATTGCGCGCCAAGGATGGCCGCACGTATCCCTTCACCCTTGATGACGCCGACGGGTCAGCGCTTATCATCCACGCCGATACGGACGATTACGTCAATATGGCTTCGGCAGGTGCGCGCGAGGCATGCGGCGTGATTTTCCCCGCCGATTAGGATTGCTGGCTAAAATCGGGCGGCAGAATGCAGCGACCGGCATCGTAATCGCCAACGGTTCGGATCACCTCGTCCTTGTTCGGCTCGATCCGGCGGCCTGATATCTGGCTGTCGATCACCCGGCGCAGCAATTGATCTAGCCGGGTGACAAGATAGCAATCAATGGCAGGCGGAGCCTTGGGATCGCCGATGCCGCTGTCTTCGGTGAGGAAGGTGTAGCGTGACTGGGTAACAGCGGCCATCGCGCGCATGATATATTCAGCATTATCCGCAACGCCCGATGCGCCTACGGGCACGATGTGCACGCGCTGGTTGCGCAGGTGTTCGGCGGCGCGCCATGTCAACGGTATGTCCTCATTGTGCGGAGGCGCATCAGCCACCAGCAACAACGTCTTTACAGCATCATCGCGCCAGTCCTGATTGGCGGCGCGGATCAAGGCATCCTGCATCGCTTCTTCATAATCCCCGCCCCCTTGCGCGCGCTGGGCGGCGAGCCGGTTTTGCGCCGCGGTGATATCATCATCCAGTGCATAGGTGCGGGTTACGAACTCATCGCCCTTATCGCGGTAGAAGGTGAAGCCAACACGGATATCAAGCTGCGCGTGACGATCCTTGAGATCGCTTACAATGGTTGCAAGTTCTGCCTGAAGATACCGCAATTCATCCGACATCGAACCGGTCACATCGATCACCAGCGCAAGGTCCAGCTTGGTCACTGCAGGCGCGGAGGTGGGCTGCGCGATGGTCACGCTTTGCGCCCCCGGATCGGAAGCAAGCGTGAGCATCCGCCAATCGCTGCCATCGGCGCGCACCCACACCTTTTCGCTCAGCCGGTCATGCTCCGGGAAGAACACCGCGCGCCCGTCGGCAACGGTCCGCAATTTCAGCGAATTGCCATCCGAACAGCGCAATTCGACCCTCGCGAAGGGAACCGCCCTCCCCTTGCCATCGCGCACTTCGACGGTGAGCAGACGACTGGTATCGACCCGAGGCAGATCGCGCACTTCCTGACCGACATCGCTTTTGCGCACATAATCGGCGTAGAGTTCAGGGTTGAGCAGGTCGTCATGCTCGCCTGCCGTGAGCAGCCCCGATTGAGGCGCTGGCTGAGGTGGGCGCGGGGGAAGCGGCCGGCCCGGGCTGGTCGGGGGCGCACTTTCGGTTGCCCTGCGCGACCCGGTGACAACTACACTCTCGCTCGCATCGGCGCCTGAGACCGGCGAGGTGGGTGGCGGCGGAGGAGGAGGAGGCGGCGGTGGCGGTGGCGGTGGCGGCGGCGGAGTTGCGGAGGCCAGTTTGGCAGGATCAGCTTTTGCGCCAGAGCCTGCACCAATCACTCCAGAAATTTCTCTGCTGGGAGAACTCTGACGGTCCGGCCTAGCGTTTTCGGGCTCCAGTTCGGGAAGCGGCGCGGGCAGCCGGCAATAGCCTTCTCTCTCGCGTTGCGTTTCGACGGGTTCCTGCGCAAAGGTGGCACTTCCAGGCAATAGAAGCGCCAGCGAGCACACGAAAGCGACAGATCTACGCATAACCAATTCTCCCACAGCACCCATTCAGGCTTAAGTCGCCAAATATGAACACACGATGAGGTGCTCATTCCGATCGCGTCGCGCGCTTCATGTAAGCAGGCTCACCGCCCCGCCCTCGTGCCTCTCGATTTCTCCAGCCAATTCCATGTCGAGCAGCGCCATATGCACATCGGCCACATTCGCACCTGATTGCCGCACCAATTCGTCGACCGGAACGGGCGCCTTGGTCAACAGCCTCGCAATGGCATCAGCGGCATCCTCCCCCGCTTCGCGCGCCTCCCCCCATTCAAGTTTGCTGAGTTCGGCATAATCAAACGGCGCTGTATTCTCGCCAACGCGAAAGGTTGAGCGCGGGGCGCCGGTGAACCCTTCAAGCAGTTCGATCACATCGTCTGGCGTCTGCACCAGCACCGCACCATCGCGGATCAGCTGGTTGCAGCCCATTGAGCGCGGATCAATGGGTGAGCCCGGAATTGCCATCACCTCGCGTCCCGCTTCGCCTGCCAGCCTTGCGGTAATCAGCGTGCCCGATTTCGGCGCTGCTTCGATCACCAGCGTGCCGCTGGAGAGCCCTGCAATGATGCGGTTGCGGCTGGGGAAATGGCGTCCCCTGGGCTCGGTTCCGGGCGGTTGTTCGGCCACCAACAGGCCTTCATTGGCAATTCGCTCCTGCAGATCGGTGTGCTGCGGCGGATAGGCGATGTCGATCCCGCTTGCGATCACGCCGATTGTGGCTGGCAGAGCGCCCTCATGCGATGCTCCGTCGATCCCGCGCGCCAGCCCCGATACGACGGTAAAGCCCGCCGCCGATAGCGCTCCTGCCCATTCGCGCGCCAGCTTGACCGAGGCAGCAGAGGCGTTGCGCGCGCCCACCATCGCAACGCAGGGCCGCGCCGCAAGCTCGAGGGTGCCGCGGCAGATCAGGATCGGAGGCGCACTCGCCACTTCGCCTAAAAGCTCCGGATACTCGGCATTGTCATGGAAAACGTAGCGCGCACCCGCTTTTATCACGGCCCGTATTTCGGCCTCGGCCACCTTTTCGGGTGTGACCTTGTAAGAGTAGCCGCGCTTTGTGACGATACCGGGCAGGGCCTCAATCGCGCGCTGCGCATCACTGAACCGGGCCAGCATCGCACGGTAGCTGACAGGCCCGATATTGGGAGAGCGCAGCAAGCGGATGCGGGCAAAAGCCTCTTCCTGGCTTATTGCATGCGCTGCCGCGCTCATTTGGCAGAGCCGATCTTGGGCTCCTGTCCGGAAAACAGGCGTTTGATGTTGGCCTCGTGTTTGATCACCACGATAACCTGGATCGCAAGGAAAGGCAGAAACAGACCGATCAGGCTTTCAAATCCCAACAGAGGCGCAACGAAGCTGGCGACGGCGACAAAGCTGACAGCGCTCAGCGATGCCAGCGACGATGTTCGCGTCACAGCGATCACCGCTGCCCACACAAGTGCCGCAATCACGAATAACGGCCATGACAATGCGCCGCACACACCAGCTGCGGTTGCAAAGCCCTTGCCCCCCTTGAAGGCCAGCCACGGCGTAAAGCAATGACCTGCCACGGCACCGACAGCGGCAATCCCTTCCATCCCCGGCCAGATCGCCTTTGCGATCAAAACGGCGGCGACACCCTTGCCCGCATCGAGCAATACGGTGGCGAGCGCCAGCCACTTATTGCCGGTGCGCAGCACATTGGTCGCTCCGATCGAACCGCTGCCAATTTCTCTGACATCTCCAAGCCCCGCCGCGCGCGTCAGGAGCAGGCCAAAAGGTATGGAGCCAAGCAAAAAGCCAACCGCACCGGCAATTACAGCGTCAATCATGTCCTCATCCCGTTCGCGAAGGCATACTTGCCCGTTCCGCTTTAGTCTTTTAGCAGCGCGTGGCCCGATTGAAAGCAAACCGCGATCAAAACTTGCGGGCTACGCCAATTAAAAGAGGGGGGACAACGGCCGCGATGGACAATTCTGCCCCCATCCTTTTGTTCGATAGCGGCATTGGCGGCCTGAGTGTGTACGATGCCGTGCGGGCCATCTTGCCTCAAGCCCCCGTGATTTATGCGGCTGATTACGCCGGTATCCCCTATGGGCCCAAGAGCGAGGCGGAGATTGCCGCGCGCGTGGCGGGCCTGTTTGGCCGCATGACCGAGCGATATGCCCCGCGCTTGGCCTGTATTGCGTGCAACACCGCTTCCACGATTGCGCTGGGAATGGTGCGCGATGTGCTGGAAATTCCGATTGTCGGCACAGTTCCTGCGATCAAGCCCGCCGCCGCTCTCACAAAGACGGGCACGATTGCGCTGGTGGGAACGGCGGCAACCATCAGGCAGGCCTATGTCGATGATCTAGAAGCGCGGTTCGCGAGCGACAAAACATTGCTGCGCATTGCTGCACCGGGCCTTGTGGATTGCGCGGAGGAAAAGCTGCGAATTGGCGCTGCGGACCTCGCTCCGCTTCGCGAGGTTGCCGGTCGCCTTGCGGCTATGCCGGGTGGCCGGGACGTCGATACAATCGTGCTCGCCTGCACTCATTTCCCGCTGCTGGCCGACGAGTTCAAAACGGTCTTCGGACCTGATGTGAAGCTGGTTGACGGCGCTCACGGCATAGCCCGGCGCATCGCGCATTTGCTTGAGGGGCAGTCTTTCAAAAAAGCGTGCGCTGATCGGTTTGTCGTCACAGGCCCTGTGGATAGAGCCGCTGGCCTTGCGCCGGCCCTGAAAGCGCGCGGTTTTGCCGGCGCGACAAGTTTCACGCATGGTCCCGCATTGTGATCATCGCTCAGATTTGCAAATGACTTGCAAAGATCGGGCGTGACAAAGCGCCCTGCGGTGACCTAATTCGGCTTTGAAACCATCTGTTTGGCGCCTGGTTGTCTGATAAGAAAGCAACCCGATATGCCTTTACATCGTATCTAGTTAAACCGCGCCCTAAGGCCAGAAGCGATCCAAGAGCGAATAGATTTTGAATTACGACCAAATCTTCGATGCAGCGATAAACCGTCTCCACGAGGAAGGCCGTTACCGCGTGTTTATCGACATCTTGCGCAACAAGGGTGCCTATCCCAACGCGCGCTGCTTTCATGGGCATAACGGCCCCAAGCCCATCACGGTGTGGTGCTCGAACGATTACCTTGCCATGGCCCAGCACGATGTGGTGATCAACGCCATGGAAGAGGCGCTGCATGATGTTGGCGCCGGCTCTGGCGGGACGCGCAATATCGGCGGCAACACGCATCTGCATGTCGAACTGGAAAACGAGCTGGCTGATCTGCACGGCAAGGAAGGCGCGCTGCTGTTTACATCGGGCTATGTCTCGAACGATGCAACACTATCGACGCTGGGCAAACTGCTTCCGGGCTGTGTCATTTTCTCCGACGAATTGAACCATGCCAGCATGATTGCCGGCATCCGCAATTCCGGCTGTGAAAAGCGCATCTATCGCCACAACGATCTGGCGCATCTCGAAGAATTGCTTGCAGCCGAAGACGAAAGAACACCCAAACTCATCGCATTTGAAAGCGTGTATTCAATGGAAGGCGATACCGCGCCAATCCATGCGATCTGCGATTTGGCTGAAAAATATAACGCGCTCACCTATATCGATGAAGTCCACGCCGTCGGCATGTATGGCGCGCGCGGCGGCGGCATTTCAGAGCGTGACCATGCGGCAGACCGGATCGATATTATCGAGGGCACGCTGGGCAAGGCGTTCGGCGTGATGGGCGGGTACATCACCGCCGAAAAGCGGATCATCGATTGCATTCGCTCTTATGCTCCCGGCTTTATTTTCACCACCTCGCTTTCGCCCGTTCTGGTTGCCGGAGTGCTTGCATCTGTGAAGCACCTCAAAGGCTCAAGCGTTGAGCGTAACGCGCAGCAGCGCGCGGCAGCGATGCTCAAGCTGAAATTTGCCGAAAGCGGCCTGCCGGTGATGGATTCGACCACGCATATCGTCCCGCTGATGGTGGGCGATCCGGTGCGCGCGAAGAAAATCAGCGATATTCTTCTGGCTGAATACGGCGTCTACGTGCAGCCGATCAATTTTCCCACAGTGCCGCGCGGCACGGAACGCCTGCGCTTTACGCCCGGCCCCCATCACACTGAAAAGATGATGGACGAGTTGACATCGGCGCTGGTGGAAATCTGGGACCGGCTGGACCTCGCCTTGCAAGAAGCGGCGTGAGGCGCCACACTCTCCCAACAAGGGAGAGGGGAAATGGCCACCACATTTGATCGTGCGGCGCTGGACACCGGCGCGCTCACCATCAGCCCGGTAACGCCCGCTATCGGGGCGGAGATACTCGATATTGATCTGGGATCGTCCGGCATTGCCGAAGCGGTGTCTGCCATCCGCGCAGCGTTGCTCAAATACGGGGCGATCTTCTTCCGCGATCAGAAGCTCACACAGAAACAACACATCGCCTTTGCGCGCCATTTCGGCGATCTGGAAGTCCATCCCGCAACGCCCAAAGACCAGCCCCACCCCGAAGTGCTGCGCATCGCGCATGGGCCGGAAAGCCGAGGGCAGGAAAACTACTGGCACTCCGATGTCACATGGCGCGAATGCCCTTCGCTCGGCTCGATCCTGCTGGCGCGCGAAGTGCCCGATTGCGGCGGCGATACGCTGTTTGCCAATATGCACTTGGCCTATGAGCGATTGAGCGAGCCCATGAAGCGATTGTGCGAAAGCCTCACCGCCGTCCACGATATTGCCCGCGTTTTCGCCCGGCGGCTGGGCAAGGCGCCCGAGGATTTGCACGATAAATACCCGCCCCAGCGCCATCCCGTCATCCGCACCCATCCCGAAACAGGTGAGCGCGCGATCTACGTGAACGTGGCTTTTACCAGCCATATCGAAGGCCTCTCCGAAAAGGAAAGCCGCTGGCTGCTTGATCACCTTTTCGCAACCGCTGCGGATGCCGAAATCCAGTGCCGGTTCCGCTGGCAGGAGGGCTCAATCGCGTTTTGGGACAACCGTGTGTGCCAGCATCTTGCAGTGTCGGATTATTTCCCTGCTCGCCGGGTTATGGAGCGGGTCACGGTGGCCGGTGACAAACCGTTTTTCTAGGCATCGCGTGATCGCCTGATCACCAGCGCCGTAACGGCTTTGCGTGTGCCTGCGCGGTGCGCTAGCTCTCGAGCAAATCAAGAGATTCGGGAGAGACATACGTGACATCGCAATACGGTTCGCCGGACCAGACCTTCGCCGAGGTCGTCCATGGGCGCCGCTCCATCCGCGGCTATCTGGACAAGCCTGTTGCGCAAGAGCTGCTCGAAGAGGTTTTGGCGATGGCGATGCGCTCACCCTCTTCGATGAACACCCAGCCCTATCATTTCCACGTCATCACAGGCGAGCCGCTTGACCGTATCCGCAAAGGCAACACCGAGCGCATCCTCGCCGGAGAGCCGGACAGCCGCGAATTTCGCAAGGGCCACCCTTTCCAAGGCAAGCACCGCGACCGCCAGGTGGGCTGCGCCATTCAGCTGTTCGAGGCGATGGGCATCGAGCGCGAAGACAAGGAAAAACGGCAAGACTGGGTGCTGCGCGGTTTCCGCCAGTTTGACGCGCCCGTCTGCGTGATCATCACCTATGACAAGGAATTGTCCGACGCGGACGACACCGTGTTCGATTGCGGCGCGGTCACCACTGCGCTCGTCAACGCGGCGTGGTCCAAAGGGCTTGGCTGCGTGATCAACTCGCAAGGCATCATGCAAAGCCCCGTCGTGCGCGAACACGCCAGTATTCCGGATGATCAGGTCATCATGAAAGCGGTCGCTCTAGGCTGGCCCGACCCCGATTTTCCCGCCAACCCGGTGAAGATCACACGCCGAAGCGTTGACGAAGCGGCGCGCTTTGTGGGGTTCGAGTAACGCGGTTTTGAAGTCATGGCCGCTTTTGGAAGAGCCAACTGTCTGGCTATGCTTCTCAAACTGGGGTGAAAGCGGGCATTCCTCGGCTATCGACGGTCTCAAACTAATAGGGGCACTCTTTGGTCGACGACGATCCCATTGATCAAAATTGCATCCGCCGTAACAACACCCAAGCCTCACTAATTGAGCGTCCAACCCACCGACCTAGTCTCGCCATCCTCAGTCTTGTAGTCGAATGCGAGGCGAACTTTTTCATTGGTGCAAAGCGCATATGGGTAGTCCAAGCCTCCCATGCCATTCACGCCGCTCTCGATCTCCTTGACCAACGTTCGATCAACATCGGTGTCGCCGACTGAAAGATGTAGAATATTGGCGCCGGTCGCGGAGAGTTCGATTCTCAATGTAACGGCGGTGCCGGACGCGCAGACCATATCGTAACTTGAAACGACCCTTTTCGCCTCACGCCAAAGACCATTGTCCCCAATTGTGATGGCCTGCTCATCCATCGGAGCCGCAACCGGTTCTTTCGCTTCGGTCGAACCCGAAAGCTCAGATGCTGCCATGAGGCTCGTCACTAAAACTACTATAGACATCGCCACTATCGCTCCAGATATTCAACCTTTGGGTCTTTGGAGAAAGATTAACAAAGCTCTGCGTTTTGTCCAATTCGCCTGAACCGGTAACGTCCGGCACTGGGTCGCTTGCCGAAGGTCGGGTTGTTTCGCTTAGGCACGCAAAGCGGACATGGCCGATGGTTGGGCCGGGAGGCCCCGCCTCAGCCCCCCGCCCCCTTCGTGTTCACCACCAGAATATCCGCATCGAGAAAACGCAGCATGTCGCTGGTGTTGCTGCCGAGCGTCGCCTGGCGGAAACCGGTGGCGCCGTGGCTGCCCAGCGCAACCAGCGCATCGGGATATTGCTTCAGCCCATCCTTCACCGCATCAAACGCACCGCCGCGCACATGGCTCGTTGTCGCCTCCGCAAGACGCGGTTCGCGTTCGGCGAGCTTTTTCATAAATTCGCCGAGCCTTTTCGCCTCGCCGCCTTCGGTTTCCTTCGCCACATAGCCATCGCGCTGAAAGCCTTCGAAGGGCACGTGCCAGGCATGCGCTACGTGGATCCGCGCGTCGGGGAACAGGCGCGCCGCTTCGATGATGGCGTGCGCGGATGCGGGTGAGAAATCCGTGCCTGCAACGATCTGATCATACGCGCGGCGCACCCGCTTTTTGACAATCAGAACGGGCTTTTGCGTGTTGCGAAGAACATAATCGACCGCGGTGCCCAGAAAGAAATCACCAAAGGAATTGTAGCGCGCCGGGCCGATCAGCAGCATGCCGGCATCTGGCGCATCACAGGCCTTGGCAATGGCGACCGGGGGCGAGCCTTCGGGATAGGCATATTCAATCGGGCCACCACCTTGATCGCTGCCGGCTGAATAGCCCACGCACTGCTCCATCCGGCGATCCAGTTCTACGGCATCAGGGGCATTCTTGCGGCCCGGCTCAATTGCATAGAGAAACCGTATCGGCCGCTTGGTATCGCGGCCCATTTGCAAGGCGCGGTCAATCGCACGGTCAGCGCGGCTGGAAAAATCAGTGGCGACAATGATTGCGGGGTTGGTCATGGTTTATCCTCCTCCTCGCGCAAGATATTACCAACCTTGGGTCAAAGTAAATTGACAACAGTAAAATTGGGCGGACGGGTTCGAGAAAAACGCACCCGCTCGGCAAAGCTGTTGCACACACCGAAGCTGTCGCACGCGCTGAGCCGCCGACCCCAGTTCAGCGCAAATTCACCACATTGTCGCTCGCCGGGCGGGCGCGGCTGCCGTCAAACAGGCTCATCATCGGCTCGTCCAGCGCGATCACGCAATGCGCATCGCCGAAACCGTTAAACCCGGTTTTCATCGCCGCGCCATAGGCGCCAAGCATGCCGATCTCGATATAGTCGCCCGCCTGAATATCGCCCGGAAGCGCAAACGGGCCGGCCATGAAATCGGCATCGTCGCAAGTGGGCCCATAGAACGCAAAATCCTGCGGCGCATCGCGCAGATCATCTTCAAGCGCCGCAACCGGAAAACGCCACGCAACATGCGCCGCATCATAAAGCGCACCATAAGCGCCATCGTTGATGTAAAGCTCGCTCGCGCGCCGCTTAGTCACCTGAACGATCATCGAGGAATATTCCGCACACAGCGCGCGGCCCGGCTCGCACCACAATTCTGCGTTGTAGGCGATCGGGAGGTTCTCGAAATGCTGCGCGATAATCGAGAAATAATCTTCCAGCGGAGGCGGTTCCATGTCGGGGTAAATGCTGGGAAAGCCGCCACCCACATCGATCATATCAATGACAACGCTCGCCTCGGCAATTGCGGCGCGCGTGCGGTCCAGCGCCTGAACGAAGGCAAAGGGAGACATTGCCTGACTGCCCACGTGAAAGCACACGCCCAACCAGTCACAATGCTGGCGAGCGGATTGCAGCAAAGCCGGCGCATCGGTGAGATCGCAGCCGAATTTGGCCGCAAGGCTGAGTTCGGAATATTCGCTCGACACGCGCAGACGCACGCACAGGCGCAGATCGGTGGCGGGTTCGCCCGTTTCCGGATTACGGCAGGCATCCACGATCTTGGCAAGCTCTTCCTCGGTATCGAGGCTGAAAGTTTTCACGCCGTGCTGAAAATACGCCTCGCGGATGGCGCCGGGCGTCTTGATCGGGTGCATGAAGCAAAGCTGCGCATCAGGCAGAATGCCGCGCACCAGACGCACCTCGGCAATCGAGGCGACATCATAGTGAGAAACGCCGGCATCCCACAGCACCTCGATCAGGTCGGGTGCGGGATTGGCTTTCACAGCATAAAGCACTTTGCCGGGAAACTTCTCGACAAAGAAGCGCGCAGCCCGGTGCGCTGCATGCGGTCGGTTGATGATTACCGGCTCGTCAGGCCGCAGGGCCTGGGCTACAGAACGGGCGTCAGGATAAGTGTGCAATTCAAGGGACCCCCAAGGGTTTAGCTGTTGAACCAAACGGTTGAGGCTGCCTTGCGGTGGTGTCCCTTGGGGCAGCGGAAGCGCGGATATAAAGCCCGAATTCGAAAGCGCAAGACAATTTCACTTTTGCATAACCTGATCCAAGCGCGGACGAAAAAGCAAACGTTTGGCGTTTTCCTAATCAACGCATGAGCGCAGTCTTGTTCCAAGACTTTCGATCACTGGCGATGCGAAACAGGCGGTTTTGCCTCTCGATACGCAGTTTTACTGGCGCTGCCCCTGAGCGATGGCGCGCGATGCGGGTTCTGCAGAGAGAAACACGCTGATATTGGTCGCGACATTGGCCGCTGTCACCCCGCCATTGAGGATCACATAGCGCGAAAAGCGGAACAGATCGTTGGCCCTGTCCACTTCGGCGCGCACTGCGGCAAACCGCGCATTCGCAATCGCGAGATTCGCATCACTCACATTGGCGGCTCCGCGATAGGCGGTGGAAATC
>JGI12109J20283_11527038_pt1 | contig 14290 bp, 13 predicted proteins | sample ElkSlonscriptome_12_FD_20283 | JGI IMG/M metagenome (IMG submission 20283) | reverse complement strand
TGTGCCGATCGAGAAGTTATCGGAACCGCTCCCGTGCCAGCCCTAGCGAGCGTGCCGCGACGTGGCCACGAAGTGCGGGAGCGGGAACGCAGCGATTCTGCAATGGCCCTTCGGTTTGGCTGAGCGCAGGTCGAAGGCCGCAGGTTGATCAGAGGACAGGTGACGGGTGATAGCGGAAAAGAAAGTGGTCGTGGTACTGCCGGCCTACAATGCGGCGCTTACGCTCGAACGGACCCTGGCCGAGATCGATCGTGATCTCGTCGACGACATCGTGCTCGTCGACGATGCAAGCCAGGACGACACGGCCGAGCTGGCCCAGCGCCTGGGTATCGAGCACGTTATCCGCCACGAGACCAATCGCGGCTACGGCGGCAACCAGAAGAGCTGCTATGCCAGGGCGCTGGCCCTTGATGCCGACATCGTGGTCATGCTTCATCCCGACTATCAGTACACGCCCCGGCTCCTGCCGGCGATGGCAGGGCTCGTGGCCAGCGATATCTTCCCGGCCGTACTCGGTTCCAGAATTCTGGGCGGCGGCGCCCTCGCCGGCGGCATGCCGCTGTACAAATACGTTGCCAATCGGGCGCTGACCGCGTTCCAGAACCTGTGCACCGGCGCCAAGCTTTCGGAATACCACACGGGCTATCGGGCCTTTTCCGCAAGCCTCCTGCGCGAGCTCGATCTGGAGGCCAACTCCGAGGACTTCATCTTCGACAATCAGATGCTCGGCCAGATCATCGCCGCCGGCCATCAGATCGGCGAGGTGACCTGCCCGACGCGCTATTTCAAAGAGGCCTCGTCGATCGATTTTCGCCGCAGCGTGGTCTACGGCCTGGGCGTTGTCGGCGTTTCCCTCGCCGTGCTGGCGGCGCGCCTCGGTCTGCCGCGGGCCGCCTTCCTGCGATGAACCCTCGGCTCGTCGATCGGCGCGATCACCGTCGATCCCGCGTGCGGGTGGCCCCTTGAGTTCTGCCGTTCGCTGGGGCTGGGTGCTGGCCTGGGCCGGCGTTCTGGCCCTGGGCCTGTGGCTGCGCTTCTGGCAGATCGACCTGCAGATCCTCATCGACGATGAATGGCACGCGATACACCGCCTGATGCAGGCCAGCTATCGCGAGATCTTCCTGTCCTTCGGCCATGCGGACTACACGATCCCACTGACGCTTCTGTTCAAATTCCTGGCCGACACGATCGGACTGAGCGAGTGGCGAATGCGGGCGCTGCCCCTGCTGTTCGGTAGCGCAACGATCCTGCTCCTGCCGTGGATCATGCGTCCCTGGCTCAACCGCGAGGCCCGCTGGCTGTTCGCGGCGCTGATCGCCGTCTCCCCGCTGCTGATTCATTTCACGCGCTATGTCCGGCCTTATGCGCTGACGGTTCCGCTCGGCTTCATGGCCATGATTGCGCTCTGGCGCTGGTGGCACGACGGCGGCCGCGGCTGGCTGGCGCTGTTCATCATTGCCTCCGTGGCCTGCGCCTGGCTGCATCCTCTGACGCTGCTTTTCACGGGGTCGGCGCTGCTCTGGTTTCTAGCCCAATCTCTCTGGCGGATTCGCCGGCAGCGCGACTGGCGCTCTTTTTTCCGAATCGTGCCCGTCGGAATCCTTGTCAGCGTTCTGGCCGGCTTACTGGTCCTGCCGCCGCTTCTGGCCGATCCTTCGGCGATGCAGAGCAAGTCGGGCATTCATCAGATTCAGTGGACCACGTTCCTGCGCGCCTGGGAATTGATCAGCGGCACGGGTCATGCGGTGGTGGCCCTGCCACTCCTGGCTCTGGCCGGTCTCGGAGCCTGGCGCCTGGCCCGTCGCGATCTGCCCTTCGCCGCTTACTGGGCATTCATGAGCGCGGTGGCGGTGACCGTGATCGTGGCGCTGGATCCGGCCTGGATTCATCACGCGCTGGTTCTGGTCCGCTATTCGGCGGTGTTCCAGCCCATGATTCTGATCTGTATCGCCCTGGGGATGCTTGTGCTGACCGAGCGAGTCCTGGCGCTCTGGCCCGCAGGACGGCCCGCCGAGCCGCGATCGGGGCGGCATGCGCTGGTGGCGGCCTTGCTGCCCCTGGGTCTGCTGCTGGCCGGTCCGCTGCCCGACGTCTATCGAGGCCTGAATCAGTTCACCAGCCACATGCGCTATCACTACGACTACCACTTCGAGCGCAGCATCTACACCCAGGTCATGGCCGAGGCCAGCCTGCCTCCAGTCTATCGCGACATGATGGCCGAACCCGGCGACTGGACCCTGATCGAGACGCCCTGGCACTTCGAGTCACACTTCAGCCCCCTGTCGGAATACCAGCGGTTCCATCAAATGCCGATTCGCATCGGCATGATGAGCGGCCTGTGCGTCGACTGGACCTTTGGGGAGCTGGAGCCCGATAGCAATCAGACGATTCGCTTTGATCGCTTCGTCTTTCTCAACGGCCTGCTCCACTGGCGCGCCGAGGAAAACCGATTTGTCGTTTTCCACCGCGGCACGCCCTTCGGACAGGTGCGTGAACTGCCGGACATCGAGCCCTGCATCGAGCGCTTCCGCGAACGATTCGGATCGCCTTGGTATGAAGACGACTCCCAGGTGGTTTTTCAGCTCGAGGGTCGCGCCGACGCTGCGGACTGAGCACGCCGCAGGCGTTGGCTCAGGCGCCGCTTGAGCCACCAGGAGGCTGCGATCAGGATTGCCAGGGCGATGATCGGCAGCCCGACCTCCGGTCGCAGGAGAAGCTCCGGGCCCATCATTTCCGGTGCCTCGAGAATTGAACCGATGCCGCTGCCCAGGGAGGCATAGATCACGGTGGTGGGCGCCAGGCCCGCCAGGGTGGCAACGTGGAAATGGCGAGCGCTGATGCGGGTGATCGCCGCGGCGGCATTGATCAGGAAGAACGGTGCGATCGGAACCACGCGCAGGAGCACCAGATACCAGTTGGCGTCGCGCTCCAGGATGACCAGCAGGCCCGACAGGCGACCCGCTTCGAGCCGCTGCCTCAGGCCCTTGTCGGAGAAATGGCGCATACCGATGAAAGTGAGTCCGGCGGAGACTACGCTGCAAATCAGTGCAGCCGTCGCGCCGATCGGAATCCCGAACAGGTAGCCGGCGGTCAGGCAATAGAGGGAGCCGATGGGCACGGCCAGCGTGGCCAGCACGATGAAGGAAATCATGTAGATCGCCAGGGCAAACCAGAAGTGCGCCTGGATCAGCGTGTCGACGTTAAGGAGCAGGCGGGTCACCGGCTCCAGGCCCCACAGGCCGAAGCCGAGGACGATCAGCGCCGTGGCCAGCATCAGGACGAATCCCGAAGTCAGAGGCCAGCGCTGGAACGGGGATGTCACGCTGCCTCCAGCCGCGTCGCCTCGGCGCAGGCCGCGTCAATGTCGATGTCGGCCAAACGACGCTTTCCGGCAACAAGCCGCTCAAGGAGCTGGCGCTGCTGCTGGCCACGCTCGAGCGCCTCGGCGTAGGGGATGTCGTCGCGGAACATGACCATCTGGTAGCGCGGGATGAAATCATCGCCGAGGCGTGAATGCAGGGTCTCGCCGAGGGATTTCATCAGCTTGAAGCGCGGATCGCGGACCCGATCTCGCATTTCGAGGTAGTTGTCGATTGCCATGGCCGCGATCGCGTCAGCGTTCGGCTTGCGCCGCTGGAAGAAGTGCTTCAACGACGCTTCGCTGCGACCGGCGCGATCGAATTGATCGATCAGTTCGCTGACATCCTCGAAGGCGGCGTTCATGCCCTGGCCGTGGAACGGAACGATGGCGTGGGAGGCGTCGCCGATCAGAAGCGCCTGACTGCCGTGGTGCCAGCGATCGACATAGAGCGTTGCGAGATAGCCGACCGGGCGCTCGATGAGCTCCCGTCTCAGGTCGGGAATGAGCTCGACCGCGTCGGGAAATTCAGCGCCGAGGAATTCGATCATGTCGTCTTCATCGTCCAGCGACTCGAAGCTGGGCTGATCGGGACGCTCGCTTTCAAGGGCGAGGAACAGGGTGCAGGTAAAGCTCGCATCGGGATTGGGTAGGGCAATCATCATGAAACCGCCGCGCGGCCAGATGTGGAGCGCGTCCGGGGCCAGCTGGAAATCGCCGTTGCCGTCGGGCGGGATAGTCAGCTCGCGATAGCCATGGCCGAGGGAGTCTTCGACGGCATTGACTTCCCCCGAGCGTTCCATCACTCGGCGCACCGCAGAGCCCGCGCCGTCGGCACCCACGATCAGCTTGAAGGGCCGTTCGATACGGGTCTCGTCCGGGCCCTGATCGATGGCGAGCAGCCCGCCCTCGAAGTCGATGTCGGCGAGCGCGCTCTGGAATTGGACGTTGACTCCCCGCGCGTCGGCAGCATCCAGGAGCGTCTTGTTGAGCTCGCCGCGATGGACCGACCAGATCACCTCGTCCTCGCGCTGACCGTAGCGCTGGAATTCCGTTCGTCCCTCGGGATCGTGAAGCATGCGACCGGCCATCGGCAGGGAGAAGGCCTCGACCTTCTCCAATAGCCCCGCCCGCTCGAGGGCACGTCGCCCGCGTGCGGCCAGGGCGAGATTGATCGATCGCCCAGCGGGCACTTCAGCGCGGCGGGGATCGGGCCAGCGTTCGTAGACCTCATGCGTCTGGCCCCGGCGGGCCAGCTCGACGGAGAGGAGGCTGCCGGCCAGGCCGGCGCCGATGATGGTGGTGCTGGGCGTATTGTCCTGGATAGATCGTCACCTTGGTCCCGACTTACGGGAACAGTTTGGCCATGGCTGAAACAAGGCGGTCGCAGTCCGCGATGCTGTTGTAGAGCGGTGCCGGCGCGACGCGAATGATATCGGGCTCGCGCCAGTCGCCGATGATGCCGTGCGCTTCCAGACGCTCGAAGAGCGCGCGACCCTGCTGTTGCCCCTCGCGCACGCGAATCGACAGCTGGCAGCCGCGGCGGTGAGGTTCGAGCGGCGTAACGATGTCAAGCCGATCGCCGAGTTCTTCGTTGATCTTTGTCGCCAGATGGCCGGTCATCGCCGTCGAGGCCGCCCGGAGCCGATCGATGCCCACCTCGCCGAACAACTCCAGTGAGGGCGGCAGGGTTGCCAGGCTGAGGATCGGCGGATTGGAAATCTGCCAGCCGTCGGCCCCACGCGAGGGGATGAAGTCCGGCGGCATTTTCATTCGAGTGGCACGCTCGTGTCCCCACCAGCCCGACAGTCGCGGCATCTCATCGTTGACGTGCTTGTCGTGGATAAAGCAGCCGGCCACCGCGCCCGGTCCGGCGTTGAGGTACTTGTAGCTGCACCAAACGGCGAAATCGACGCCCCAGTCGTGAAGCTGCACCGGGACGTTGCCGACGGCATGGGCCAGGTCGAGCCCCAGGGTGACACCGGCGCGGCGGCAGGCCCGGCTGATGCGCTCCATGTCAAACACCTGCCCGGTCGCATATTGCACCCCGGGCCACAGCACCAGAGCGGTCTGGTCGCCGTAGCGCTCCAGGTAGTCCTCCAGGTCTTCCTCATGCAGTAAGCCGTCGCGGCGCGGTGCCAGTTCGACCAGATCCTCGGCGCCGCTGTAGCCGTGCAGCTCGATCTGCGAAATCACGGCGTGGCGGTCCGATGGAAACGCCCCCTTCTCCATCAGAACGCGGCGGCGCTCGGCCGTGGGCCGATAGAAGCTGGCCATCATCAGGTGAATGTTCACGGTCAGGGCGTTCATGGCCACAACCTCATTGGCCTGTGCTCCGACCAGCGGTGCGAGCGCATCGGCGATGGGCCGGTGAAAGTCCATCCAGCCGACGGGGCCGTCGAAATGGCCGGCAACGCCGAGGCGGCCCCAGCGCTCGAGCTCGGCGTTGACCGCGTCCGAGGTCGAGGCCGGCTGCAGGCCGAGGGAGTTTCCGCAGAGATAGAGGCAGTCCTCGCCGTCGGGGCCCAGAGGAATGCGAAAGCGATCGCGCAGATCGCCGGCTTCGAAGTCGTGGCGGGTGGAAAACTCGGTCATATCAGCTCAAAAAGGGTCGGGCAGGAAGCGGTGGCGTCGCTGACCAGTGTACTCAGGCCGAGATGGAGCAGATAGTCGCCGTCATCGACCTCGTCGGGAGCAAAGATCATTTCGGTCAGCGTGGCCGCCTGCCGTGCCTCGGGCGGACGCGCATCGTTCGGCGCGAGCTGCCAGAACAGGCGATGCAGTCGCAGGCTCGGATCGTCGGCGGCATCGAGCGACGGCGTGTCGATCAACAGGTGTTGGATGCCGGCTTCCGCCACCTGGCGCATGGCGTCGTCGCTGAGGATCGGGTAGGGCGGGGTCCGGTTGTAGTCACGCCAGCGCTTGGAGGTTTCATTGGGCAGGGTGCGGATGATCAGCGCCTGCCGATCAAGGTGGCGGGCGAGGTCCTTTGACGACACAACGGGAGAGCCCTGAGCATCGACGCGGTCCGGTTCGACGCTGACCAGGCGGGCAGTGAAAAGAGCGGTGTTCAGTCCGGCATCGACGGGCTCATGGCCCTCACAGACGTGGCCGAACCCCTCCGTGTGAGTGCCATGGCAGTGCGGGATGAACTCAACGACATCCGCGTTGCAGCTACCGCCCTGACGCACGCGGCCACTGAAGGTCCCGGCCTGAAGCGGGCGAAAGCGGGCGCCCTGGTCGACGAAAAAGCGCGGATGCTGACCGTCTTCGGCGATGGTGATGCCCAGCGATACGCCGGCGCTAAGGTCGGCGCGCCGGGTTTGGCCGTCAACTGTGAGGGTCGCGATCATCGAGCAGCAGGGCTCCGATAAATAACAGTTCAAGAAAGCAGTCTACGCGCGCATCCTACCCTTCGCCGCTCCGCGTCGGTTTACACTTCCACTACGTCACGTCACTGCTTCAACTTGTCTTTGTCCGATGAAGGTATCTGATTTCAACTTCGAGCTGCCGGAGCACCTGATTGCGCAGGAACCCCTGGCCGAACGATCATCGTCGCGCCTGCTCCACCTGCAGCGCTCGCCTGCGCGCCTGAGTGATCGGCTTTTTTCTGAATTGGCGACGCTCCTCGAACCCGGTGATCTACTGGTATTCAACAACACCCGCGTCATCCCCGCGCGCCTGTACGCCAAAAAGCCCAGCGGCGGCCGGGTCGAGGTCATGATCGAGCGCCTGACCGGGCCGCGGACGGCCCGCGTGCAGCTGCGGGTCAACCGCAAGCCGGCGCCAGGCACCGAGCTGCTGATCGGGGAGGCGGTCCGGCTTCGTCTTCTCGAGCGCGAGGGCGAATTCTGGAAAATCGAAATCGATGCCGGACCGGACTGGCCGGAGTTGCTCGACGAGGCCGGCCACATGCCGCTGCCGCCCTATATCCAGCGCGAGGATAATTCCCAGGACCGGCATCGCTACCAGACCGTGTATGCGGACGTGCCCGGGGCGGTCGCCGCGCCGACCGCGGGTCTGCATTTCGATGAACGAGTACTGACCGAGCTGGACCAGCGCGGCATTCAGCGCGGCCACTGCACGCTGCACGTCGGAGCAGGAACGTTCCAGCCCGTGCGGGTCGACGACATCAAGGACCACGAAATGCACGCCGAGTGGCTGCAGGTCGATCAGCAGCTGGTTGATCAGATCGAGCGAACCAAGGCCGACGGACGGCGCGTCATCGCCGTCGGTACGACGGCCGTTCGCAGCCTCGAGACAGCGGCTGCAGACGGCACCCTGGCACCCTACACGGGCGATAGCCGCCTGTTCATCTATCCAGGCTTTGAATTCAAGGTCGTCGATGGCCTGATTACCAATTTCCACCTGCCTGGCTCAACGCTGATGATGCTGGTCAGCGCCCTCGCGGGCCGCGACCGAATCATGGCTGCCTACCAGCACGCCATCGATCAGGAATACCGCTTCTTCAGCTACGGCGATTCCATGTTCATTGACTGACTGATCATTGCTGACCCCGTAGCTCTTGCCGCTTTTTATTATCCCCTTATCCCATTAACCCCTTATCCCCATATCCCCTTATCCCTTTCTCCCGTATCCTCTTGTCCCTTCCCTCCATCACTCACCCATGAACTTCTCTCTCCTCAAGACCGACGGCCACGCACGGCGCGGTCGCCTGAATTTCGAGCGCGGCAGCGTCGAGACGCCGGCCTTCATGCCCGTTGGCACCTATGGCACGGTCAAGGCGATGACGCCGGAGGAGCTGCGCGCGCTTGGCGCCGAGATGATCCTCGGCAATACCTTCCACCTCATGCTGCGTCCCGGCACGGAGGTGATCGAAGCCCACGGCGATCTGCACGACTTCATGGGCTGGTCCGGCCCGATTCTGACCGACTCGGGTGGGTTCCAGGTCTGGAGCCTGGCGGATCTGCGCAAGATGACCGAAGACGGCGTCACTTTCGCGTCTCCCGTCGATGGGTCGAAAGTATTTCTGGGGCCGGAGGAGTCGATGGCGGTGCAGCGCGCCCTCGGTTCTGACATCGTGATGATCTTCGACGAGTGCACGCCCTGGCCAGCCAGCCACGAGCAGGCCGCAGCGTCGATGCGACGGTCCCTGCGCTGGGCCAAGCGCTCGAAGGAGGCCCACGGCGCGTCGAAATCGGCCCTGTTCGGCATCGTTCAAGGGGGGATGTATGCCGATCTCCGCGCCGAATCGGCGGTCGGCCTGATCGAGATCGAATTCGACGGCTACGCCATCGGCGGCCTGTCCGTTGGCGAGCCCGAGGAGGCGCGCAATCAGGTGCTGGACGCGACCTGCCCGCACCTGCCCGAAGACCGGCCGCGCTACCTGATGGGCGTGGGCCGCCCCGAGGATCTCCTCGCCGCCGTCGCGCGCGGCGTCGACATGTTCGACTGCGTCATGCCGACTCGCAACGCGCGCAACGGTCATCTGTTCACGAGCTGCGGCGTTGTGAAGATTCGCAACGCGCGCTACGAAAAGGACACGCGCCCTATCGACGAGGACTGCGACTGCTACACCTGCCGCCACTATTCCCGCGCCTACGTCAAGCACCTGCAAAAATGCAACGAAATCCTGGGCCATCGCCTCGCGACGCTGCACAACTTGCACTACTACCAGACCCTCATGCGCCAGCTTCGCCAGGCGATCGAGGACGGGCGTTTCGAAGCCTTCGCGGCCGACAGGAAAGCGGCCTGGGCTGCGGGTATTCCCTGAGACCGACCGGCAGGCTCCGCCTTCGGCTGGTGGAGTCAGGAATGACTGTGCGATAATGGGGAGTTTGTATTGCGCGCAGCGGACCCCATCTAGATCCGATGGGGCGATGCCAGCTCGCCGCAAAATTCAACCGACTCATTTCGAAGGTGAACAAGCATGGATTTTCTGATCGCTAGCGCCATGGCCCAGAGCGGCGGCGCACCACCCGCCGGAAACGCTTTTGTCCAGCTGATTCCGCTGATTCTTATCGTCGTGATCTTCTGGTTTCTGCTGATTCGCCCGCAGATGAAGCGCAACAAGCAGCACCGGGAGATGGTGTCCTCACTGTCCAATGGCGATGAAGTCATCACCTCCGGCGGCATCCTCGGCAAGATCACCCACGTCGGCGAGAGCTTTATCACGGTAAAACTGGCCGATGGGCTCGACATCAAGGTCCAGAAGCACGCCGTGTCGCAGGTCGTTCCGAAAGGCACGATCGACGCCTCGGACTGATCGTCCGGCTCATCGAAGCCCGCAGCAGGAAGCCCGCAGCAGGAAGCCCGCAGCCATTTTTAATCAACGCCAACTAACCGAGCGCTCGCCATGACTCCATTTCCGGCCTGGAAATACGCCCTCCTGATCCTCGTTCTTGTTTTCGGGGCGATTTATGCTGCACCGAATCTTTTCGGTGACGACGAAGCCGTTCAGGTCTCGTCGATCCGCGGTTTCGAGCTGGAGGCGTCCATGGAAGGACGGGTGGAGAGCATCCTGCAGGCATCGGGCGTCGAATTCGACCAGATCGAATTCACGCCCCAGCGCCTTCTCGTTCGTCTTGCCAACCCCGACCTGCAGGCGCGGGCCGGTGACGCGCTGCGCGACGAGCTTGGCGATAACTATGTCGTGGCGCTGAACATGGCGCCGGCCACGCCGGACTGGCTGCAGAGCCTGGGCGCCGCGCCGATGGTGCTGGGCCTTGACCTGCAGGGCGGCATCCACTTCCTGATGCAGATCGACATGGATCAGGCACGGACCGCCCAGCTCGATCGATACGTCGCCAGCATCCGCAACATCCTGCGCGATAACGACATCCGCTACCGCTCCGTGCGTCGCGACGGCAACGAGCTCGTCGCCGAATTGCGCACTCCCGAGAATCGCGACTCGGCCTTCAACCTGATCAGCAGCGAGTTTGAAGACCTGGTGCCCGAGGCCGTTGACAGCGGCGAGACCTACAGCGTGCGGGCGAGCGTTGATGAACAGGCTCTCGTCGAGCTGCAGCAGAACACGCTGACGCAAAACATTACTACCCTGCGCAATCGCGTCAACGAGCTTGGCGTGTCCGAGCCGATCATCCAGCAGCAGGGCGCGGACCGCATCGTCGTGCAGCTGCCCGGCGTCCAGGACTCGGCCCGCGCCAAGCAGGTTCTCGGCTCCACCGCCACGGTGGAGTATCGCGGTGTCGACGAGCAGAACGATCCCTTCGAGGCGCAGCGCACGGGTCGTATCCCGGCCGGGTCCGTGCTGTATTTCGAGCGCAACGGTAACCCCATCCTCCTGTCTCGGGACGTCATTGCGACCGGCGACAATCTGGTCAATGCGCAGGCCGGTTTCGACCAGCAGTCCGGCCAGCCCAACGTCGTCGTTTCCCTTGATCCGACGGGCGCTCGCAGCATGCTTCAGCACACGAGCGAGAACGTGGGCAATCGAATGGCCGTGGTCTTCATCGAGTACCGGCCCGACACGCGCATCAACGAAGAGGGTGAGGAAGTCCCGTCCACCCGCCGCGTCGAAGAAGTGATCTCTGCGGCCGTGACCCGCGAGCCTTTCGGCGGACGATTCCAGACCACCGGTCTTGGCTCGGCCCAGGAGGCCGGCCAGCTTTCCATGCTCCTGCGCGCCGGCGCCCTGGCAGCGCCAATGCAGATCATCGAAGAACGCACCGTTGGCCCCAGCCTGGGGCAGGACAACATCGATCAGGGCTTTAATTCGGTCATCATCGGCTTTGCCCTCGTGCTGGTCCTCATGGCGATCTATTACAAGCTGTTCGGTCTGGTCGCCAACATCGCTCTGACCGTCAACCTGGTCCTCGTCGTGGCGCTCTTGTCGCTACTCGGCGCGACCCTGACTCTGCCGGGCATCGCCGGCATCGTTCTGACCGTCGGGATGGCGGTCGATGCCAACGTGCTGATCTACGAACGCATCCGCGAAGAGCTTGGCAACGGCAACTCGCCGCAGGCCGCGATCCGATCAGGCTACGAGAAGGCCTTCTCGACGATTGCCGATGCCAACGTGACGACCCTGATCGCTGCCGTGGTGCTGTTCCTCTTCGGTACCGGTCCGATCAAGGGCTTCGCGGTTACCCTGAGCCTCGGCATCGTGACCTCGATGTTCACCGCCATCGTCGGTACGCGCGGCGTGGTCTACCTCCTCTACGGCCGCAAGAAGCGCGTCAAGTCGCTGGCTATCTGATCTAGGGCGTCGCCATGGAAATCATCAAGCAAACCAAAATCGACTTCATGGGCAAGAAGAACATTGCCCTGGTGCTGTCGGCCATCTTCCTCGTCGTTGCCATCGGCTCGCTCGTGGCTCGCGGACTCAACTTCGGCCTCGACTTCACCGGCGGTACGCTGGTCGAAGTCGGCTATCCCGAAGCGCCGGATCTGACCTCGGTTCGCGGCCAGCTCGAAGCCGCGGGCTATGAGAATTTCACGGTCCAGACCTTCGGCAGCGCGCGCGATATCGTGATTCGCGTTCCCGCAGAGACCGAGGACTCGGAGGCCGGTCTGAGCGATCGCGTCCTCGAGACCCTGCAGCAGGGCGACTCGGGCGCGGAGCTGCGCCGCGTCGAGTTCGTTGGACCCCAGGTCGGGCAGGAGCTCGCGAATCAGGGCGGCCTGGCGCTGATCTACGCACTCTTCGGCATCCTCATCTATATCTCGATTCGCTTCCAGTGGCGCTTTGCCGTCGGAGCCGTCGCGGCGCTGGTCCATGACGTGCTGATCGTGGTCGGCGTCCTGTCGCTGCTTCAGGTGAGCTTCGACCTGACCGTCGTTGCCGCGCTCCTGGCGGTGATCGGTTACTCGCTCAACGACACGATCGTCGTCTACGACCGCCTGCGCGAGAATTTCACCGTCAAGCGCAAGGGCACGCCGACGGAGCTGTGCAACCTGTCGATCAATCAGATGCTCGGCCGAACCTTGATGACCAGTATCACGACCATGCTGGTGCTGATCGCCCTGTTCTATTTCGGCGGCGAAATCATCCACGCCTTCGCCTTTACGCTGATCATCGGCGTGCTCGTGGGAACCTACTCATCGATTTATGTCGCGGGGACGGCGGCGATTCTGCTCGGCGTGTCCAAGCAGGACCTGATGCCCGCCCCGAAGCCGGCGGACGACGAGCCGACCGTCGAGGTTTTGCCAGAACGCTTCCGCAACCGCTGAGCGACCCCGCTTGCTGACGCCCGGCGCGCGCCCCTCGATGCTGATCGCCGGTTTGCTCCTGGCGATCGTTGCCCAGGCGCAGGACCAGCGCCGGTATCTGATCGAGCCCGAGCTGTGGCTCGACGGCCAGGCCCAGGCCGCGTCGCCCCTGGTCGTCAGCGTCGACGAACCGGGCCTCCTGATCGGGAGCGACGACGGGAGCGATGACGAGAGCCACAACCGAGTAGACGCGTTCGACGGCGACTGGCGTCTCGAAGTACGGGCCCGCCCCATGGACGATCCCCTCGAGCTCAGCCAGTCGCTCTGGATCGATCTGCGGCTTGAGCTGTTCCGAAGCGGGCAGTGGGTCCGCGTGCTGGATTCCATGCTCGGCGTTCCGGAGGGCGAAGTCTCGACGCTCAGCGTGGCCGACGAAGGCCAGGTCCCGACGCCGGAGACTGCTGAGGTCTACCTGCGCCTGCGCACCCAGCGGCTTCAGCGGGCCGATCCCTCGCCGTCTGGGGAGTCCTCCGCCGCACCGATGCCCTGATGCGCTCGCCTGGAGTTGTCATCGGCGTAATAGGCCTGGTCATCGTCGCCGGGTTCTGGTGGCAGCGCTCCGATCCCCCCGATCGATCCAGCTACATCCTGGCGACAGCGACCACCGGGGGCACCTTCTATCCCGTCGGCGTGGCGATCGCGACCCTGACCAAGCAGACCATGGCCCCGGAATACGGCGTGTCGCTGGCCGCGATCAGCAGCGCCGGCTCGGAGGAGAACCTGCGCCTGATGCGAAGCTCCGAGGCCCATTTCGCCATCCTCCAGGGCCTCTACGGTGCCTGGGCCATCGAGGGCCGCGGGCGGATGGCCGGCCAGCCGTCTTTCGACGCGCTGCGCAGCGTGACCGCACTCTGGCCCAACGTCGAGCATTTTCTGATTCGCAGCGATGCGGTCGACTCCGCAACGCTCGACGATCTCCACGCCCTGGCCGGTCGTCGCTTTTCCATCGGCGCCCGGTTCTCCGGCACCGAGGGCTCCAACCGTCACATCCTCAACGCCCTGGGCCTGGAACCGGACGCCCACTTCGACCTGGTCTATCAGGGCTACGGCGCCAGCGCCGATGCCTTCCAGAATCAGCGCATCGACGGTATGAATACGCCCGCCGGCATCCCCGTCGGCGCCGTTACGCGCGCGCTGGCCGCGGCCGGCGATCGGGCCCGCCTCCTGGCCGTCACCGATGACCAGCGCTCGCAGATCAACGCAGGCTTCGGCCAGCTCTGGCAGCCCTTCGAGATTCCCGCTGATACCTATCCGGGTCAAGGCGAGGCGGTCCGGACCGTGGCCCAGGCGAACCTGCTCGCCGTTCGGTCCGACGTGCCCGACGACCACGTCTACTGGCTGCTGAGCACCCTCTACGACAACCTTGGATTCCTCCACGCTTTCCATGCGGCGACCCGCGCCATGTCCCTCGACTCGGCGCTGACCGGGCTGCCGGTTCCTCTGCATCCCGGTGCCGTGCGCTTCTACCGCGACCGTGGCGTGGAGATCCCAGAAGCGCTCTTACCTGAAGGTCTTTTGCCTGAAGGTCTCTCGCCCGAAGCCCTCTTGCCCGAAGCCCTCTCGCCGAACGGCCCGTCGCTCGCAGCAAAGGTCGACCGATCCCATGCGCTGGACAACGCGCCTCGCTGACTCGACCTGGGGCGTCGCCACCGATGCCGCCTGGCGCTCGCCGCGGGCGCGCCTGGCCGTCACCCTGTGGGCGGCGGCGGTTGCCCTTGGGCACGTGCTCGTCAATACGGC
>JGI12109J20283_11194630_pt1 | contig 14293 bp, 13 predicted proteins | sample ElkSlonscriptome_12_FD_20283 | JGI IMG/M metagenome (IMG submission 20283) | reverse complement strand
TATCATATCGGTGCCGGCTATCTTGGCGGGTTCCTGCCGCTGATCGCAGGCGTCATCGTGGCGAGCACGGGGGATATTTATTCGGGGCTCTGGTATACGTGGGGCGTTGTGGCTTTCGGTGTTGTTGTGGCCCTTTGGGGGCTGCCCGGCGGCCCTCCGCGCGATTTTGCCGATGATGTCGGATAACCACGCGCCGCCTTCTTCATCGTCAGCGCCCTCGCTGCCTCCCGCGCCGCCACCCACGATGCGCCTTCGCATCGACAAAGCGGCGCTGGCGCACAATTGGCGCGCGCTCGATGCGCTTTCAGGCCGCGCGAGCGCGGGAGCAGCGGTGAAAGCGGATTGCTACGGGCTTGGCGTCGGTACCTGCGTGCCCGTGTTGCGCGATGCGGGGTGCAATGCCTTTTTCGTCGCGCATTGGAGCGAGGTGCCAGCGGTTGCCGCGCACGTGCCGGCACAGCAGATCGCGGTGCTCCACGGTGTGACGACGCCGCAGGAGATCGCTTACGCCCGGGCGACCGGCGCGGTCCCCGTGATCAATTCGCTGGAACAGGCGAAGGCGTGGCTTGATGCTGGACCAGTTTCGGGGACAGTTTCAGGGACAGGCGCGCCTCCATGCCATCTGATGGTGGATACCGGGATCAATCGCCTCGGCGTATCCCCCCGCGACCTTTCAGACCCTTCCATCGCCGCGCTCAATATCGACACGCTCATGTCCCACCTTGCCAATGCGGATGAGGATAATGACATGAATGGGCGCCAACTCGCCGCGTTCGAAGCGGCAAGCGCGCATGTTGCGCATAAAACGCGCAGCCTTGCCAACAGCGCAGGCATCGCGCTTGGCGCATCCTATGCCTTCGATCTCACTCGCCCGGGCCTTGCGCTGTATGGCGGTATCCCGCGCGCAGAACTTTCCGGCACAATCCGCCAGGTTGCCCATATCGAGGCAGCCATCATCCAGACCCGCACGATCGAGGCGGGCGAAAGCGTGGGCTATAATGGTGCCTTCACCGCCCCGCAGCCCATGCGCATTGCCACCATATCGATGGGCTATGCTGACGGGTTTCTCAGAAGCCGGGGCATTGGCGGATATGTCGAGGCAAGTGGGACACAGCTGCCCATCTTGGGCAAAGTCTCGATGGACATGATCGTGGTCGATTGCGGCGCGCTTCCCGATATTGGCGCGGGCGACTTTGTGTCAGTGCCCTTTGTCCTTCCTGCTGCTGCGCAGCAAAGCGATGTTTCACAATACGAATTGCTGACAACTATCGGCAGCCGGCTGCGTATATAAGCATACCGCATATTGCGCTGCACATTGTGCAGGTGCTAAGCCATGCCGTAACGTCATACCGGGATACACAAATGGCCAAGAAAAACACTGCCGCCAACGGCGAAGTCGCCGAGGGCACCGTCATCATCAAGAAATACGCCAACCGGCGGCTCTACAACACCAGTTCCTCAAGCTACATCACGCTTGAAGACCTGGCTCGCATGGTGCGCGAGAATGTGGAATTTCAGGTGCTCGATGCGAAATCGGGGGATGATATCACCCATTCGATCCTGACGCAGATCATCATGGACGAAGAAGCAAATGGCGGGCAGATGCTACCTGTCAGCTTCCTGCGTAGCCTGATCGGCATGTATGGCAATTCGATGCAAACGCTGATGCCCAGCTATCTTGACGCGAGCATGACGAACTTTCGCGAAAACCAGACGAAGATCCGCGAAGCGTTTGAACAGGGCCTTGCGAAAAACCCGCTCAGCGCCATCCACGAAACCAATATGGCGATGATGCGCGCCGCCGCAGAGACGTTTATTCCGCGGGTTGGCAAAAGCAGCGCCTCCGCACCGTCAGCCCAGAGTGCAACCGCGAAAGAAAGCGCAAAAGACAGCGCCGCGGATAACACCAGCAGCGAATTGGCCGCCATGCGCGAACAGATGGCGGCAATGCAGAAGAAGCTGGACGATCTGAGCAAATAGCGCCATCGCGCCGGGCTTTCGCAAAAGCCATACAAACAGGAAAAAACCGGTGTCCAACATTCGCCACGCGCTCAACACACGGCGCGCAGACGACTTTGCCAAATGGTATCAGGAAATCATCGCTGCCGCTGACATGGCCGAGGAATCGGGCGTGCGCGGCTGCATGATCATCAAGCCGTGGGGCTATGGCATCTGGGAGCGCATCCAGCGCCTGATGGATGACCGCATCAAAGCCGCCGGTATCCAGAACGCGTATTTTCCGCTGTTCATCCCGCTCGCCAATTTTGAGCGTGAAGCGGCCCATGTCGAAGGCTTTGCCAAAGAGATGGCGGTTGTGACCCATCACCGCCTGATCGCGGACGACAAGGGCGGCCTGATCCCCGATCCCGAAGCGAAGCTGGAAGAGCCGCTGGTGGTGCGCCCCACCTCTGAAACGATTATCGGCGATGCGATGGCGCGCTGGGTGCAGAGCTGGCGCGACCTGCCTTTGAGCCTTAACCAGTGGGGCAATGTTGTGCGCTGGGAAATGCGCACGCGCATGTTCCTTCGCACCAGCGAATTTCTCTGGCAGGAGGGCCACACCGCGCATGCCACGCGCGAAGAGGCGCTTGCAGAAACCCACCGAGCGCTGGAAATGTACCGCGCCTGCGCCGAGGAAGACCTCGCACTGCCGGTGATCGCGGGCGAAAAGCCCGAAAATGAGCGGTTTCCGGGCGCGGATGAAACATGGTCTATCGAAGCGATGATGCAGGATGGCAAAGCGCTTCAGGCGGGCACTTCGCATTATCTGGGTACCAATTTCGCCAAGGCGGCGGGCATCCAGTATCAGGACCGCGAAGGCACGCAGACCCTGTGCCACACCACAAGCTGGGGTGTTTCCACCCGCATGGTGGGCGGGGTGATCATGGTGCACGGCGATGATGATGGCATGCGCGTGCCTCCGCGTATCGCGCCGCAGCAGATCATTATTCTGCCCATGCTGCGCGACAAGCCTGAAGATGCAGCGGTGCTCGATTATTGTCAGGAAATCGTCGACATGTTCCGCTCACAGCAGTTGTCTGCCTTTGGCGAGCCGGTGCGCGTGCTGCTGGATAAATCCCCCGGCAAGGCGAGCGCGAAACGCTGGGACTGGGTGCGCAAAGGCGCGCCGATCATCCTCGAAGTTGGCCCGCGCGACATGGAAAATGGCAATGTTGCCATGTTTCGCAGGGATAAGCTCTGGAACCTGGAGACAGGCAAACTGGCAACCCAGTTCCTCAGCCGCGAGGGCTTTTCCTCGCAGGCTCCATCGCTGCTCGAGGCGATCCAGCAAAGCCTGTTTGATGAAGCGCGCGCGCGCCGCGATGCGAACATCACGTGCGGGCTTACGCAGTGGGATGACGTGGTTGCCCATTTCAAGAATAGCGGAAAATATCCCGGCTGGGTCGAGGTTGAATGGTCGAAGCCTTCAGGCGATGCGCTGAAAGTGGTGGTTGAACGGCTCAAAGGGTTGCAGCTCACAATCCGCAACGTGCCCATGGGTGAGCCGGCAAGCGAGNNTGATCCTGCGATGGGCGTGTGCATCTTTACGGGCGAACCTGCGGTGGAGCGTATCCTGGTGGCGCGGGCTTACTGATCGCGCCTGTTGATCCCGCTTGATGATCGCTAGGGCGCACGCACGCAAAACCAATCTTCGACATTGCGCGGGCAAGGCTTTAAGGCATCTCCCATGCCATCGAACAATCGCCCTCAGGGCATGCCATCGCGCGAGCAGATCCTTGAATTCATCCAGAGCTCTGAAAAGCCAGCGGGCAAGCGCGAGATTGCGCGCGCCTTTGGCCTGAAGGGGCAGGAGAAAATCACTCTCAAACGCCTGTTGAAAGACATGGCCGAAGAAGGGCTGATCGACGGGAAGAAAACCGCCTTTCACCGGATGGGCGGCGTGCCCAAGGTAACGGTGCTGCGCGTTGTCGACATCGAGGATGGCGAAGCGGTGGCAGTGCCCGAAAACTGGGACCCGGAAGCTCCGGGCAAACCTCCGCGCCTAACCTTGAAAGAAACGCGGGGCCGGGGCGCCAAACGCGCGCCGGCGCTCAAACGCGGAGACCGCGTGCTCGCCCGCACTGAAGAGCGCGATAGCGGCTGGATCGCGCATCCAATGAAGAAACTGCCCGCTCGCACCGAAGGGCTGTTGGGCGTTGTCGAGGTGGACAAGTCAGGAAAGGCATGGCTTGCCCCTGTCGATAAACGCATCCGCAATTCTGCGCCGATCAACGATATCGGCAGCGCCGAGGAGGGCCAGTTGGTGCTGGCCGAGCGCACCGGACGCTCTGATCGCAGCGGCGTCCGGGTGACAGAGGTGTATGGCGATCCGCTTGCCCCCGGCGCATTCAGCCTGATCGCGATCGCCAAGCACGGCATCCCGCATGTCTTCCCTGAGGAGGTGATCGCCGAAGCACCTCGTGCCGCCGCGCTTCCTCTCTCGGAGAAGACCCGCGAGGACCTGCGCGATCTGCCGATCGTGGCCATCGACCCCGCCGATGCCCGAGATCACGACGATGCAATCTGGGCTGAGCCTGATGGGGAAGGCGGCTACCGCGCCCTTGTCGCGATCGCCGATGTGAGCTTTTACGTGCGCCCCGGCTCGCAGCTCGACAAAGAGGCGAGAAAGCGCGGCAATTCGGTCTATTTCCCCGATCGCGTCGTGCCGATGCTGCCCGAAATCCTCTCTGCCGATGTGTGCTCGCTCAAGGAAGGCGAGGCGAGGGCGGCGATGGCCTGCCACTTGCGGATCAATGCCCAAGGCAAGGTAACAAGCCACCGCTTCACAAGAGCGCTGGTGAAAATTCATCACAACATCGCCTATGAGGATGCGCAGGGCTTGGTTGATGCGGGCACGGCGCCTGAGCATTTGCTGCATCTATGGGATGCGTGGAAATTGCTCGCCGCGGCGCGCAAAGCGCGCGACCCGCTCGAGCTTGATCTGCCTGAACGCCGCGTGGTGCTGGGCGAGGATGGCAAGATTGCCGAGATTGCCGTGCGCGAACGGCTCGATGCGCACCGCGTGGTCGAGGATTTCATGATCGCAGCCAATGTCGCCGCCGCAAAAGCGCTGGAAGCGAAAACCGCGCCGGTGGTTTACCGCGTGCATGAACCGCCAAGCCGCGAGAAGCTGATAGCGTTGCGCGATTATCTCGCCACGATGGACCGCAAGCTGGCGATGGGACAGGTGATCACACCGGGTCTGTTCAACCGCGTTCTCAAAGATGTGAGCGACGAGGCGGAAAAAGCGCAGGTGATGGAAGCGGTGCTGCGCACGCAGATGCAGGCCTATTACGGGCCGTCCAATGCGGGGCACTTTGGCCTTGCGCTTGGATCATATGCGCATTTCACCTCGCCCATTCGCCGCTACTCCGATCTGCTGGTGCATCGCGCGCTGGTGGATGCCTACAAGCTGGAGCAGCCCGAACCGCCCGGCTCGATGCCCGCCACATCAGGACTTGCCGAGCGTGACCGCTCCGATCTTGCCGCCATCAGCGATGCGATCAGCACGACTGAACGCCGCGCGATGGAAGCCGAGCGCGATACGATTGATCGCTATGTCGCCGCGTGGCTTTCGGGCCGCGTGGGCGAGGTGTTCGACACGCGCATCACCGGGGTTCAGGGCTTCGGCTTTTTCGCCACGATCCTTGGACTGGGCGGCGATGGGCTGGTGCCTGTTTCGACGCTGGGCAATGAATATTTCCGCCATGATGAAGCCGCGCAGGCGCTGATCGGCGAGAATAGCGGCACACGCTATGCGGCAGGTGACCGATTGAAACTGCGTCTTGGCGAAGCCAATGCGCTCACCGGCGCGCTCAAGTTCGAACCGGTCGATGCCGATGGCAATCCGATCGAACAGCGCGGAGGGCGCCCTCGGCAAAGCGCGCGTTCAACCGGCCCCAAGCGCGGCAATTTCCAGACCGGCAAACGCGGGCGTCCCGGCAATATCCGCCATCAGGGCCGGCGCAAATGATGGCGATTTGAAACTCTGCGCCCTGTTGCCGCATTGGTAGGTCAAAGGAGAATTTCCATGATCACCCCTGCCACCAAAGCCCCCGCTCTCGATCTGCCGCTCACCATCGGTGCGCGCTATGATCTGTCCAAACAGCATCCCGATACCTTCACGCTGGTGGTGATGTATCGCGGCTTGCACTGCCCGATCTGCAAGAGCCAACTTGAAGAGCTTGGCAGCAAGCTCGACGAATTTACCAAACGCGGCGTCAATTGCGTTGCTGTGTCGATGGACAACAAGGATCGCGCCATGAAAGTGGACGGTGAATGGAAAACCGGTGACCTCCCGCTTGCATATGGCATGAGCGAGAACACTGCGCGCGAATGGGGTCTGTATATCAGCGAAGCGCGCGATGGCAGCGATGAACCGGCGATGTTCTCAGAACCCGGACTGTTTCTGATCAAGCCCGATGGCACGCTCTATTTCGCGAGCATCCAGAATGCGCCGTTCACCCGCCCGCCGCTCGATCAGCTTATCGAGGGCCTCGATATCATCACCAAGAATGATTACCCGGTGCGCGGCACCTTGACCTGAACCCGATCATCCAAAACCAAATGCGCCTCTAGACGCCGTGCTCGCTCTCGCGTTCGTCATATTCGTGCGGGATGATATAAAGCGGGCAAGGCAAGCTGCCGGCATTGGCGGAAAAGTGTTTGACCAGTGGGCCTGGATTCCCACCTCTCGCGGCGCCAAGGATCAGGGCGGCAACTTCGGTGTGCGCAGCCAGAAAATCGGTGACGATGGCAGTGCCATTGCCGATGGCGACCGAGATCGTGGGCATCATCCCGCTAGTGGCAAACAGATTGCCTGCGACCCCGTTGGCGAGGACCTCGGCGCGTTCGCGCGCTTCCTGCTCGATCGTTGCCTGTACGGAACCGAACGCGCTGAAACTTTGCTGGGGCACCAGCGCCAGAATATGCACAGCGCCATCCACCGACGCCGCCCTGCGCGCAGCAAAGCGCAAAGCTGCGCGCGCTTCTTCGGTTTCGTCAGTGATGACCAGAAAGGTCCGCATACGCCGCACATGTCACCAAATCGTCCGCGCAAGTCAAAAGAATTCACCGCTGCGGCAATCACAGCCTGGCCCGGCTCCCACAATCACTTGCCCGCGCGGCCCAAATTCGCCAAACCGCGCAAATAGCATGGCCGGACAAGCACAAGAGTGCGCGACAAGGGATCACACCACATGGCGCTAGAGATCAAGATGCCAGCGCTTTCACCCACCATGGAGGAGGGCACGCTGGCGCGCTGGCTGATCAAGGTTGGCGATACGGTTTCATCGGGCGATATCATGGCCGAGATCGAAACCGACAAAGCGACGATGGAGTTCGAAGCCGTCGATGAAGGCGTGCTGGCGGCGATTGCTGTCGAAGAGGGCACGGAGAATGTGGCTGTCGGCACAGTCATTGCGATGCTGGCCGAAGATGGTGAAGACGTGGACGATGTGAGCGCGCCTTCCGGTGAGGCGGAATCCAGCCCCGAGTCCGAGCCTGAGCCTGAGTCTGACGCTGAGCCCACACCCGAGCCTGCTCCTTCTTCTACGCCAGCTCCAGATGCCGATGACAATGACTACATAAAGGCCAGCCCGCTTGCCCGCAGGATCGCCGCGAATGAAGGCGTTGATCTGGGCGGGCTTGAAGGCAGCGGACCCGATGGGCGTATCGTCAAGGCCGATGTGGAAGCGGCGATAGGCAGTGAAAGCACGTCAGCGCCAGTGCCATCGCATGCGGCAAAGACTTCGGGCGACCGCATCATCGCCTCGCCGCTGGCAAAACGTGTAGCCGCCGAAAAGGGCATCTCCCTTTCAGACATTCGCGGAACGGGGCCAGGCGGCCGCATTATCGAACGCGACGTCGATAGCTTCGAGCCGCAGCGAGCCACAGCGCAGGCTGAGACTTCTAAAGATTCAGCGCAACGGCAGGAGGCACCCGCTTCTGCGGGCGCTCGCACTGTGCCCGAGACCGGTGCGCCCTATGACGAGGAAAAGGTCACTTCGGTGCGCAAGGTTATCGCCAAGCGCCTCACCGAGAGCAAGCAGACCGTTCCGCATTACTATCTCACGATGGATATCCGGCTCGACCCGCTGCTGTCGCTGCGAAAGGAGCTCAACGAAGCGCTCGAAGCCGATGGCGTGAAACTCTCCGTGAACGATCTGCTCATCAAGGCGCTCGCGAAGGCGCTGATCCGGGTGCCCAAGTGCAATGTCAGCTTTCATGGCGACACGATGCGCCGCTATTCGCGCGCCGATATCTCGGTCGCGGTGGCTGCGCCCAGCGGCCTGATCACGCCGATCATCGCGCAAGCCGACACCAAGAGCCTCGCGGTGATCTCGAAAGAGATGAAGGAACTGGCCGGAAAGGCGCGCGAGGGCAAATTGCAGCCGCACGAATATCAGGGCGGAACGGCGAGCCTGTCCAACCTTGGCATGTTCGGCATCAAGCAGTTCGACGCGGTCATCAACCCGCCGCAAGGCATGATCCTGGCGGTCGGCGCCGGGCAGCAAGCGCCCTATGTGGTCGATGGTGAACTCAGCGTCGCAACGGTCATGCACGCCAGCGGCAGCTTCGATCACCGTGCGATTGACGGAGCCGAGGGCGCAGAGTTGATGCAAGCGCTCAAGGACATCATCGAGAAGCCGATGGGGCTGGTGGTGTGACGCTGGCTCTGGTCGCAAAGGCCATCGTGATCGCGCTGCTATCAGCTTTGGTCGCTTGGTTTCCGGCGGCCATATTCTGGACTCTCGATCTCGGCCCGGAGCTCAAACTGGCCACGATGATGAAGATGCTGTCGATCGCGCTGCTGGGTAGCTTTTGCGTGGGCCTTCCCGTAGCCGCGATCACACTGATCCTCGCGCGCAATTTCCTGATCTCCCGGCCAGCGACGGTTTTGATCATGGCGAATTTTGCAGCCGCCATGATGGCGCTTGCAAGCTACGCGCTCGGTGGGATTTTCGCTGTGTTGATGCTCGGCGCTCCTGCATTTCTGGCCGCCAACACCTATGCGACGCTGGGACTTGTGTGGATCATCCATCCCATGCGCAAGACATTGAACTCTCCTCCTCAGGAAAAGGAAATCGCCTGATGGCAAATTCGTATGACCTCATCGTCCTCGGCTCCGGCCCCGGCGGCTATGTCGGCGCGATCCGGGCCGCGCAACTGGGCCTCAAGGTCGCCATCGTCGAGCGGGAGAGCCTGGGCGGCATCTGCCTCAACTGGGGCTGCATCCCGACCAAGGCGATGCTGCGATCTGCCGAGATCAAGCACTACATGGATCATGCAAGTGACTACGGCCTCAAAGTGGCAGGCGCGATCGAAGCCGATCTGGACGCTATCGTGAAGCGCAGCCGCGGAGTGGCCAAGCAGCTCAATCAGGGCGTGGCGCACCTGATGAAGTCGAACGGTATCGCCGTGCACATGGGGGAAGGGCGGCTCACCGGCCCGACTTCGCTCAGCGTGACAACGGACAAAGGCGAGGACACGCTAAAGGCGAGCCACGTCATCGTGGCGACCGGCGCGCGTGCGCGCGATCTGCCCTTCGCGCCTGCTGACGGCAAGCGCATCTGGACCTATCGCCACGCCATGGTGCCGCCCGAGATGCCGAACAAGCTGCTCATCATCGGATCGGGCGCTATCGGGATCGAGTTTGCGAGCTTCTACAACGATATGGGCGTCGATGTGACAGTGGTCGAGATGCTGGATCGCATCGTGCCTGCGGAGGATGAAGAGGTCTCAGCCTTTATGGCAAAGTCGCTGACCAAACAGGGCATGACGATCATGACCGGGGCAGGCGTGGAAGACCTCACCGCGAGCGCTGAGGGCGTTGCCGCGACGATCAAGGCGAAGGACGGCAGCGTTTCAACAACCGAGTTCACCCACGTGATCAGCGCAATCGGCATCGTGCCCAACACCGAAGGCATCGGGTTGGAAGGTCTCGCCGAAATGGACAAGGGGTTCATCCAGATCGATCCATATGGGCGCACGGGGAGCGAGGGGCTATGGGCGATCGGCGATTGCACGCCGGGCCCCTGGCTGGCGCACAAGGCCAGCCATGAAGGCGTGACCTGCGCCGAGGCGATCGCGCTCGAGATGGGCAACGATGCCGCGCATCCCCATCCGCTGGATCGAAATGCAATACCCGGTTGCACCTATTGCCACCCGCAAATCGCCAGCGTGGGCCTTACCGAAGCCCGGGCGCGCGAAGCGGGCTACAGCGTCAAGGTCGGCAATTTCCCCTTCATCGGCAACGGCAAGGCCATTGCGCTGGGCGAGCCGGAAGGCTTCGTCAAAACCGTGTTCGACGAGGCGACCGGAGAGCTGCTGGGCGCGCACATGGTGGGCGCTGAGGTGACCGAGCTGATTCAGGGTTACACGATCGGCAAGACGCTGGAGACAACCGAGGCGGAATTGATGCAAACCGTGTTCCCGCATCCGACATTGTCAGAGATGATGCATGAAAGCGTGCTCAACGCCTATGACCGAGCGCTCCACTTCTAGAGCTGGCACGGTAAGGCACGCAAGCTCTGCTTTGGGTTGCGGTTCATGTGTGATAGACCTTACGTGTATGACGATAACAGCAAGGTTCAAAGCGATGACTGCAATCAGGATGGTAATGCTCCCTGCGGCAATCGGCGCTGTATTGGCTGCGCCAGTGAGCGCGTGTGATCTGCATGCACCCGGCGATCTCGTTGCCCTCCACCATCGCTTCAATCCGTTTGCCGCCGAACTCGCCGCGCTCGACCGCGGTCAAGGGGAGGCCAAGCCAATGCCGCAAACGCTCGCTCCGCAAGCGCTGCCTGCCCGGATCACCGTGCGCAAGGAAGACAGGCGGAGCGTGAACGAGCTGGCAGCGGCGCAAAGTCTTGCTAAGGAAGGCCAGCCCCAACTGCCAGAAACCAACCGCCGAGAACTGCTGCGCGAAGTGTCCGATACCGGCTCAGACCCTTTAGGCTCTGACACCTCGCCTGCCGGGCCACCGGTGCAAGGCTATCTGGCAGCCGATACGCAGGGCTTGCCTGACTGACCATGCAACTCGCTGTTGAAGGCGTGCGTGTGGCTTATGGCGCGCACGCTGTCCTGAACGATGTAACCTTCACGCTCGAGCCTTGTGCAAAGGCTTTGCTGCTTGGCCCTTCTGGCTCAGGCAAGTCGACATTGCTAAACGTGATTTGCGGATTGCAGACGCCCAATGCAGGCACAGTGCACCTTGGCGATCAGCAAGTGAGCGCGGGCAATGGTGATACGATCCGCCGCAGCGCGATGGGGATCGTGTTCCAGACCCTGCGGCTGGTCTCCGCGCTGGATGTTCGGGCAAACCTGCTGCTTGCGCAAAAGGTGCAAACGGGGGCGAGAGACGAAGCGCTTGTCGAACGGACGTTGGAGCAATTGAACATCGCTCACCGTGCCAGCTCCCGCCCTCATGAACTAAGCCAGGGCGAGGCCCAGCGAGCGGCAATAGCGCGCGCCCTGGTGGTAAAGCCAAGCCTGCTGATCGCAGATGAACCGACCTCGGCGTTAGACAATGCGAATACGCAAAAGGTCGCCGATCTGCTACTTGGCCTTGCAGACAAGGCAGGCACAACGCTGTTGGTGGCGACGCATGACGAGCGGCTCAAGACCCATTTCGAGCAATCGATGGTGCTAGAGAAAGGGCGGCTCGCCGCATGATCTCGCTCGCTCTCGCCTATCTCAAGGATCGCCCGCTTACGACTGCGCTGAACGTGCTTTTGCTGGCGATATCGGTCGCCATGCTGGTGCTGTTGATGCAATTGGGCAATCAGGCGAGCGAGCGATTGGAGCGTGATGCGAGGGGCGTTGATCTGGTGGTGGGCGCTAAGGGTTCGCCGCTGCAACTCATCCTCTCCAGCATCTTCCATGTCGATCAGCCCACGGGCAATGTGCCTTTCTCCAGCCTTGCGCTGCTGCGCCGCGATCCAGCCGTAGCGCGCGCTGTTCCGCTTGCGCTGGGTGACAACTTCGTGGGTTACCGCATTGTCGGCACGGATGAGAGCTTTGCTGACTTGTACAACACAAGCATCGCGACAGGCCGCGCCTTTTCCGAGCCGTTCGAAGCAGTGCTCGGCGCGGATGTGGCTGCGCAAACCCGGGCACAGCTTGGCCAGAGGTTCGTTGGCAGTCACGGCCTTGTCGAAGATGAAACAGGCGATCACAGCCACGATAGCGAGCCGTACGAAGTGGTCGGCATCCTTGAGCCAACCGGCACTGTGGCAGACCGGCTGATCCTCACGCCATACGAAAGCGTGTGGAATGTCCACGGTATCGAGCACGGCCATGATGAGCACGACCATGATGAGCACGACCATGATGAGGATGGTCACGATCATGATGGGCACAACCACACAGATGAATCGAAGAGCGACAGTGATGCAATGTCGCCCGCCAGGGGCGCATCTCCCGGGATCCTTCAGGTGGAAAGTGCGACCCTTGATCCTGAACTCACTTCCATTCTCGTGAGCTACCGCAATGCATCAGGTGCGATCCGCATCCCCGCTCTGATCAACCGGCAGACGCAGATGCAATCAGCAGTGCCGGCCAACGAAACCGCGCGACTGCTTGAATTGCTGGGTGCGAGCATCAGTGGGCTGCGCGTGTTTGCATGGCTGCTTGCGATCACCGGCGGACTTGCCATCTTTGTCGCCTTGCTGAACATGGCCCGCAGCAGAGAAGGCGATCTGGCTTTGCTGCGCGTTATGGGGATGAGCCGCGTTCAGGTCTTCGCAACCGTGATTATGGAAGGGATAATCACCGCGATGCTGGGAGCAGGGTTTGGCTGGCTCGCAGCGCAAACGCTGATGATGGCAGCGCGCGCCGGTATTGCGACATTGGATGATCTGGGCCTCAAGGTCTGGCAATTCGGATCAGGCGAGGCCGTGTTGCTGATTGCTGTGCTGGGCATTGGCGCGCTTGCCGCCGCGATCCCAGCCTGGCGCGTCTACACGATGGATCCCGCCAGGGTGCTGGCGCGATCATGAAAGACATGGATTTGATATGAAGATGACCAGGATTATTTCGAAATCGGCGGCGATCACGCTGGGCGCGCTTTGGATCGCGGGGGCCAGCGCAAACCTCGCTCTTGCGCAAGCGCCCGATCCCAAATCGGGCCCTCCCATTGAAGACGTCTGGAAGCCCGCCAAAACGCCCACAGGCGGCATTTCGTGGAAGCTGCTGGAATCCACGGGCGAAGCGAGGCGGCGCGACGAGCAGGGCTACATTCTGTCAAAACCGCTTTTCCCGCCCTCTGTGCAAAATCTCGATGGCAAGCGGATCAAAGTGGCGGGATGGATGATGCCGCTTGAAAATGCCGCAACCCAGAAGCGCTTTGTTTTGCTTGGTTACCCGCCCGGTTGTCCGTTCCACTTCCATGCCGGTCCCAACCAGTTCATCGAAGTGCTTGCCGATACGCCGTTCAAGACCGATGAGATCAATCCCCACACGGTGAGCGGGGTTCTGGAGCTTACAGGCTATGATGAAAGCGGGATATTCTACAAGATGAAAGCGGCAAGGCCGGGTTAACCGGGCCATTGAAGCCCGCTACCTGCTGATCGCCGATTAGTGCTTGACCGCATCCCGGCGATCCGCTTTCCCACTATCAATCGCCTGCACCGGCGAAAAAACCTAACTAACCGTTCCTCGCAAATACAAGGGTCGCATCATGCCATCACTTCGCCCCACATCGCTGTGCGCAGCCCTCACGTTGCTTGCCAGCACTGCGATCGGCACACAGCTCTCAGCAAAGGAGGGCATGTATACGCCCGATCAGCTTGCGCAGCTAGGCGAGGATCTAAAGGAAACCGGGCTTGAACTTGCGCCGGAGATGCTCTCGGACCTCACGGGTTTTCCGATGGGGGCAATCGTTTCGCTGGGAGGGTGTTCGGCGAGCTTCGTTTCACCCGAAGGCCTTGTCGTCACCAATCATCACTGCGCTCGCGGCTCTGTCCAATTCAACTCCACAGCTGAAAACAATTATCTGGAAAATGGCTTTCTCGCCGATGCAAAGGGTGCAGAACTGCCCGCAGCGCCCGGCTCGCGCATTTATGTCACCACCAAGGTTACCGATGTGACGGGCGATATGCGCAAAGACACTGAAGGGCTGGAGCCGCTGGCGCGCTACGGACTGATCGATCAGCGCCGCAAGGACATTGTCGCAGCGTGTGAAGAGGCGGCGGGCTATCGCTGCCAAGTGTCCGGCTTTTTCGGCGGTGCACAGTATAAGCTGATCAAGCGTCTCGAAGTGCGCGATGTACGCCTCGTTTACGCGCCCGCT
>JGI12109J20283_11297838_pt1 | contig 14306 bp, 14 predicted proteins | sample ElkSlonscriptome_12_FD_20283 | JGI IMG/M metagenome (IMG submission 20283) | reverse complement strand
CGGCGGCCCGCCACTTCCGGGCGGTGCTGGACGGGGCGAGTTTCCAGGCCACCGATGTGAAGGTGATGTCCAACTACACCGGGGATTTCCACGACCCGGATCCGGCGGTGATCAAGGCGCGGCTGTTCTATCAGCTGTTCCACCCGGTGAAGTGGTACGCGGGATTGCAGGCGGCGCTGCTGGACGGGGTGAACCACTTTGTCGAGTTCGGTGGCGGCATCGGCACCGGCGAGGGGCCGGAGAGCAAGCGGGCGAACCTGGAGAGCATCATCAAGAAGGCGACCCGGGGGTCCAGCACCGAGATCCGCTACGCGGCGGCCATCAACAGCGAGACCATCCGGGCCGCGGCGGAGGCACTGTAGCGCCACCTGACGCCTCGCTCCCGCGAGGACCCCCTCCCCGGCCCTCCCCCCTTGTTCCCCCCCCTTTGTAAAAGGGGGGTCGGGGGGGATTTCGGACGTTGGCGCCCCGGCCCGCAAGAAAATCCCCCCTAACCCCCCTTTGAGAAAGGGGGGAACGAGCGCTGAATCACCCGTTCTGCAATTCACCAACGACATCTTGCCAAGGGGGAGACACGAGGGGCTCTGCACGAGAGCCGGGTAACATCGAGAACGCGAACTACGACGACACCGTCTCGTAGTACTCGCGGATCTTCTTGAAACCCGCCACCACATCGTCCGGCTTGTGGGGCGCGGTGAAGATCGCCTGAAGCTCCCCCTCGGGGTTGATCAGGGTGATGGTGGAGGAATGATCCACCAGATAGCTGTCATCCTCCGGCGCCTCCGGCACCCGATACACCGCCCCGAACTGCCTGGTCAACCGATCCAGTTCCTCCGGCTCGCCGGTGGCGCCCTGGAACTTGGGGTTGAAATAGGTCACGTATTCCCCCAACCGCTCGGGTCGGTCCCGGGCCGGGTCCACCGAGACCATCATATAGGCGTTATCCTCGTCCATCCCCGCCTCGGCCAGCCGCTTCTGCACCTGGTTCAGATCCACCAGCGACAGCGGGCAGACGTCCGGGCAGTAGGTGTAGCCGAAATAGATGAAGGTCCACTTGCCCTCGAAACGGTCCGCGCCGAAACTGCTGCCGGTGTGATCCACCAGCTCGAAGGCGTCGATGGGCCGGGACTCGGGCAGGAAAATGCCGGCGATCTCCGGCGCCTCGGGGGGCGGGCGGAGCAGGAACTGACCGAGCAGGATGCCGACCCCGAGGGCCAGCACGCCGATCACGCCGGGTAACCAGATTTTGCTGTGCTTCATGCTCGTGTACTCCAGGATCAGTTGTCGTGGCCCATGACACCGTCCGGGCGCCTCACCGGCACCTCCACGGTGATCTCGCCGGCGGTCTCGAAGTTCAGGGTCAGCGGAAAAGTCTCGCCCGCCACCAGCGGCGCCTCCAGACCGATGAACATCACGTGCAGGCCGCCCGGTTGCAACACCGTGGGCGTGCCCGGGGCCACCTCGATGGCCTGCACCTGGCGCATCTTCATCACCCCCTCTTCCATCAGATGGGTATGCAGCTCCACGGTCTCCGAGACCGGCGCGCTGGCCGAGACCAGCCGATCGGTGTCACCGGTCTGATTCACCAGGGTCATGTAGGCGGCGCCGTTTCGCACCCCGGGCGGGCTTTCCCGGGCCCAGGCTTCCTCCACCACGATATCCTGGGCGTGGGCGGCGGTGGCGACGAAACACAGACAAACACTCAAAGCAAGACGTTTCATGGAATCATCTCTCTGGTCGAAAACGAAAAGTGCGTGGATGAATCAGGACCAGAGTGGCGGCGGCGCCCGGGGCCACGCGGCGCCCACCATGGGCATTGCCGGTACGGGAACCAGCGACGGCGGCGCCGGGCGGGGATAATCGCCCCCGGCGATGTGCGGTGTCGTGTCCATGGGCGACAGACAGCGCTCGCCCAGCAAGCGCCACTGGCAGACCAGACAATCCCCGGCCGGCCCGGCGGTGTCTTCCCCGGGCGTCTCCTGCTCCAGCGGCAGGGTCACCGTGCGAAATCCCTGGCCGGTACACATGAGCACCGTCACCCACTGGCCACCCTCGCCACGCCCCACCGGCCACAGTTGCGCCAGCACGGGCGCAAGCATGGCGATCAGCAGGGCCGAAGCCAGGAAACGGCGATGGCGGAAGGGGTGAGGAAACGACCTGATCACGGGGCTGGGTGGCAATCCGGGGCTCAAGTGGGCGAGGACAGTGGCAGTATAACCAGACCGGGTTTTCACCGGCTATGGGGGTTTGACCTGATTTCCCATCTACCGGATGATGCGGAATCATCAATGGATGTGGAGGACAACACCATGAAACGGATGCTTTGCGCGGCACTGCTGCTGCTGGCCGGCGGCCTCTCGCTGGCCGACCCCCTGCCCGAACCCCGCGACCGGCTGGTGCTGGACGACGGCAGCGTGGTGGCCGGCGAACTGCTGGCCTTCGACGGCGACACCTACACCTTCCGCTCCGACAGCCTGGGCACCCTGGAACTGGACGCCGAGCGCGTCGCCCGGCTCTACACCCGCAGCAACGATGCGGCGGTGGCCGGCGAGGCCAGCGGCTTCCTGCCGCCCCCGGCCATCGCGCTGGGCGACGGCGACTCCAGCAACGATCCACTGGGACCGCTGGATCTGCTGCTGAACCTCCAGCAGGATCCCCAGTTCCGGGTCATCGTCGAGGATATGCTGGCGCTGTCGGCGCTGGCCAGCGGCGATACCGGGGCGGCATTGAACAATCCCAAGCTGATCAAGCTGTTCGACGATCCGCTCACCCGCCTGGTGGTGACCCGGATCCTGGAGGAGACCCGCCGGGGTAGCGAGTCGGACGCAAACCCGTGAAGCTTCAAGCCTGAAATTTCCGCTCTCTTGTAGGGTGGGTGCAGGCCCGCGAGGGCCAAAACCCACCATCCGGGAAGAAACCACCAACGTCGCGGGCTGTCACCAGGCTTGGTGGAATCTCCTACCATGCTGCCTTCGTTCCTGAATGGTGGGTTTCGTCGCCGGGCTCCTCACCCACCCTACGAGAATCTTGCCACACTCGAAGGACTTACAATTTTGAACAGGAAAATTGAGGATTGAGGCGCCACTAGTCGCCCTCCCCCTGCAAGAACCCCCGCAGCAGCTCTGCGCTGGGCGCCGGGTCCTCCAGATGCAGATGATGCCCGCCCGGCAGATCGTGCATCCGCAGATCCGCCATGACCCGGTAGCGCGCCGGCATCATCTCCCGGTTCACCAGATAGCCCCGGGTAGCCCGGATCAGCAGGGTGGGGGCGCGGATCTCGGCCAGAAAGGCCAGCACCTGCGCCTCGCTGTAGTAGCTCGGCGAGGCGAAGGTGAGGCGCGGATCGCTGCGCCAGGTCACCCCCTCGGGAATCCGCTTGGTGCCCCGTTCGGCCAGCGCCCGGGCGGCCTCGGGGGTAAGGTTACCGGCCCGGCGCCGGGCCTCGGCGGCCGCCGCCACGCTGTCGTAGCGGGGCGGGCGCTTGTCCGCCACCTGCTGATACTGGATGAGCGAGCGCCCCAGCGCCCGGGGATTGTCCAGCGGCTCCCGGGACAGCGGACCCAGCCCCTCCACCAGCGCCAGTTTCTCCACCCGATCCGGGATCGCCGCCGCCACGAAACAGGCCACCGCCGCGCCCAGCGAGTGCCCCAGCAGCGAGAAGCGCTCCCAGTCCAGCGCCTCGGCGGCGGTCACCACGTCGTGCACATAATCCACGAAATGGTAGATCGTGCCGGGCGGGCGATGGGCCGAGTGACCGTGGCCGGGCAGATCCAGCGCCACCACCCGGCAGCCGTCCAGGTGCGGTGCCACGCCGCCGAAGCTCGCGGCGTTGTCCAGCCAGCCGTGCAGGGCCAGCACCGGCACGCCATCGGCCACGCCCCACGCCAGCGCCGCCATGCCAAGGTGCGGCGTCTCCACCATCAGTTCTTCTGGCATTAACCGATCCATGCTAGGTTAGCTTCCGGGCCAGATCCGCGCCGTCCCGCTATAATTCCACCATCGCTTCCCATTCCCGCTACCCTCCCGTGACAAGACCATGAAAAAACCCCTCATCGCCATCACCCTGCTGCTGCTGGGCGGCTGCCAGACTGCCCAGCAAGCCCTCAACCACACCATGGATTTCACCCGCGATCTGGTCGCCGAACCCCCCGCCGAACCCAACCTCCAACCCCAGCCCAGTCTCACCCCGGCGGCGGTGGTGCGACCGGCCCCTGCCGAGCCCGAGGCGCCCACCGAGGTGAACCTGGCCGCCGATCTGCCGCCCAATCCCACCGACCAGCCGCTGGCGGCGGTGGTGGTGATGGATCAGCCCTACGCCGAGGAATCCACCAACTGGGGCGTGCCGCCGGTCTCCTCGCTGCTGCCCGGCGATTACAAGGGCGCCACCCCCACCACCCTGGGCGGCGGCACCATCATCACCACCTATCAACTCCACCAGTTCCTCAAGAAAGGAGCGCCGGTGCTGCTGATCAACACGCTGGCGGGCGACGTCACCGAGGCCATCCCCGGATCCGTGTGGCTGAGCGGCGCGGGCAGTAACGGCACCTTCAACGACGCCGCCCAGACCCAGATGGAGCAGCGGCTCACGGTCCTCACCGGCGGCAACCGGGATCGCGCCCTGGTATTTTACTGCCTGGACGCGAAATGCTGGTATGCCTACAACGCCGCCATGCGGGCCATCATGATGCGCTACAACAACGTCTACTGGTACCGGGGCGGGCTGCGCGCCTGGAACGCCGCCGGCCTGCCCCATGTCCCCCTGCGCGAGGATCGCTGGAACCCGACACCCGCCACGGCATCCATGGTCACAGATCCCTCGTAAGTCACTATCAAGCGAGATTTTCCGCCCGGTACTGGAGCCCATGAACAGTCGTCCAATCGTCCAGAGTTTGCTGATTCTGCTGCTGGCGGTGGCCCTCCCCGCCGCCGCCCAGCCCGTGCAGAGCGACCATATCCAGGTGCAACTGGTGGCCGAGACCAGCGCCGTCAGCCCCGGTGAGCCCTTCTGGGTGGGCCTGCACCTGAAGCCCGATGCGGGCTGGCACACTTACTGGCGAAACTCCGGCGACTCCGGGCTGCCCACGCGCATCGACTGGACGCTCCCCGAGGGCGCCGTGGCCAGCGAGTTGCACTGGCCCTATCCGGAACGCAAGCCCTTCGGCGATATGACCAACTTCGGCTACGGCGAGGTGTTGTTGCTCACCGAGATAACGCCCCCCGCCGACTGGCAGGGCGCGGGCTTTCCCCTGCGCGCCGAAGCCAACTGGCTGGTATGCGCCGAGGTCTGTATCCCCGGCAGCGCCGAGTTGAACCTGGAACTGCCCACCACCAGCCGCAGCAATCCGCCCCCCGATCCGCGCTGGGCGGATGCCTTCGAGGCGGCGCGGAACCGGGTGCCCACCCCGGTGGACTGGCAGGCCGGCTTCCAGATCGACGACACCACGGTCAGGGTGCAGATCGCCAGCGACCGGCCGGTGTTCGCCGACGCCGCGGCGGTGCGCTTCTTTCCCATCACCCCGGAGGTGATGCGGAACCATGCCCCCGCCACCGGCTGGAATCCCGGGCAACTGGCGCTCTCCCAGGAAAAAAGCGCGTATTTTTTCCAGCACCCGGAGAACCTTGAGGGTGTGGTGGTGGTGAGCGGCGCCGACGGCGAGCGGGCCTACCGGGTGAGCGCCTCGGAGGGACTGCTGCCCGGCTTCACACTGACGCCCGATACCACCCCGGTGCCCATGGCCGGCAGCGATCTCACCCTGCCGCTGGTGTTGCTACTGGCCGCCGGCGGCGGGTTGATCCTGAACCTGATGCCCTGCGTGTTCCCGGTGCTGTCGCTGAAGGCGCTGGCGCTGGTGAAAAAGGGCGCGCTGGCGCGGCGTGAGCAACGTCACCATGCGCTGGCCTACACGGTGGGGGTGCTGGTGGCGTTTCTGGCGGTGGCCGGGGTGTTGCTACTGCTACGCGCCGGGGGCGCGGCGGTGGGCTGGGGCTTTCAGTTGCAATCGCCGTGGTTCGTGGCGCTGCTGGCCTATCTCATGTTCGTGATGGGCCTGAGCCTGTCCGGGGTGGTGCATTTCGGCGACCGGCTGATGGGGGTGGGCAATAACCTCACCCAGGGTGGGGGCCTGAAAAGCTCGTTCTTCACCGGGGTGCTGGCGGTAGTGGTGGCCTCGCCCTGCTCGGCGCCGTTCATGGGCACCGCCATAGGTTTCGCGGTGATCCAGCCACCGCTGAGCGCCCTCAGTATCTTCGCCGCCCTCGGCTTCGGCATGGCCCTGCCCTTCCTGGCCATCGGCCTGATCCCGGCGCTGGGGCGCTGGCTACCGCGCCCAGGGCCGTGGATGAACACCTTCAAGAAGCTCATGGCCTGGCCGCTGTATGCCACGGTGGCGTGGCTGCTGTGGGTATTGAGTCGCCAGACTGGCATGAGCGGGCTGCCGGTGGTGCTGCTGGGCATGGGCTTGCTGGCGGTGGCCGCCTGGGTCTGGGGTCGGCGGTTTCACTGGTCGGCGCAGCAGCGGCGCCTCGGCGTGGCCGGTAGCGGGTTGGCCACGCTGGCGGCGCTGGCGCTACTGGCCGCCCCGGCCATGCAGGCCAGCACCGAGCGCAGCGTGGTGGTGGGCGACTACTGGGAGCCCTTCAGCCAGGCCCGCTTCGATGAGTTGCGGGCCAGCGGCCGGCCGGTGTTCGTCAACGTCACCGCCGACTGGTGCCTGAGCTGCATCGCCAACGAGCAACTGGTGCTGGGCCGCGAACCCTTCCGGGATACCCTGGCCGATACCGACACGGTGTACCTGAAGGGCGACTGGACCAACATGAACCCGGAGATCACCGAGTTCCTGGCCCTGCACGGGCGTAACGGCGTGCCGCTGTACGTGCTCTACCCGGCCCGCGCCGGTGCCGATCCGGTGATCCTGCCGCAGTTACTCACCGGGACCATCATCCAGCGGGCCTTCCAGAGCATCTGAGGCCCCGTCAGGGGCAGTCGCGCCGGTGAATCCCGTCCAAACGGGCGATGGTGTCATCCAGCGACGCCTGGAAACCGTCCAGGTCCATGGCCTCCCAGGCCAGCGCGAGCTCGTCGGCACGGCTCTGTAGCACCGCGTCGTCCTCCACCTCGGCGAGATCGTAGAGCGCGTCGGTGAGTTCGCCCAGCACCCGGTCCGCCTCACTGTCCTCCAGGATCTGCACATCCTCGTCCAGCGCCACCGCCAGATCCTCCAGGGCATCGGCGATTTCCATGAGATCGTCGCATGCCGGCGGATTCTGGGCAGCGGCGCCGGCACCGAACAACAACAACACCAGGAACAATAGTAAAACGCGCATCAATCGATCCTCTCTATTGGATTTCCATCAACAGTCGTCCGGCGCCGGAGCGGCACCGGGGCGAACCTCGAAGTACCGCTCCAGGATGTCGCGGGCTTCTTGCAAAACGGCGAAACGGGCCGGATCGCCGCCCCGATCCGGATGATAACGCATGGCCAGCCGCCGGTACTGACGGCGCATGGTGGCAAGATCCGCGGGTGGCGCCAGTTCCAGGTCGGCCAGCGCCCGGTGGTAGTGGCGAGCGGCCCGCAGGCGGGCGTGAAAACCGCCGATCAGGGCCATCACGTCCATGGTCGAGGTGGTGTGGAGCGGGCCGAGATCCCGGTACACCTCCCGCACCGGATCGTGTTCGGTGAGGGCCGCCTCGCCGGGCGCGTAGGGTGCCAGACGGATTGCCAGTGGGTCCACCCGCAGCCATGCCTCGCCCCGCGCCAGCAGCCGTTCACGCAGCGCGTAGAGGGCGTGGAACAGGCTCCAGTGGCTGCGAAACAGCACCAGCGGGTCGGCCAGCGGTCCCGTCGGCAGACCCGCACAGCGCCCGGCGCGGAGGCTTTTCAGCAGTTCGTGCTCGGTATAGCCGTCGGGGCGTTCCCGCAACCGGCACAGCACCGCTTCCAGCAGTTGCTCCCGTGCCTCAGGTGTCATCGGGCCGCTCCAGACTATCCAGGGGATGATCCGGAAACTGGCGCCGGAACGCCTCCAGTTCGGCCGCGGCCTCGGCCTCCCGGCCCTGGCGATAGAGCAAGCGGATCCAGGTCAACCAGCGCTCCGGATCGGTGAACACCGCGGTGCGGGCCGGCGCATCGGAGACCGGCGCCGGGGGGGCGAGCTCCTCTTCCGTGGCGGCCGGTTCGACGGATTCCGCCAGGGAGGGCACCGGCGCCATGGCCTCGGGCAGTTCGGCATCCGGCGCCGCGAGCGCCGAGACCCCGATCTCGCTGTCGGTATCCGGGGCCATCGTTTGCCGTTCTTCGGACCCGGCAACCGGCGCCGCTGGCGGGGCCGGCAGCGGCGCCGGCTCCCCGAACCGCGCCGTGGACCGGGCCGCGTCATCGGCGGGCTCACGGCGACGCTCCAGAGCGCGGGGTTCGGGGGCTGCCGGTGTGGTCTTGCGCGCCGCTGCTGCGGGCGCCGCCTCCATGACCGGTTCGGGCGCGGTGGCGGTGGGCGCGCTAGCGCCGGCATCCTCGTCCAGAACGCGCTGCGGCGGCGCGGGCGACATCACGGCGCTCTCCTGCTGCAACAGCGGCACCAGCGCCACCGCCAGCACCAGCACCGCCGCCAGCGACAGCGGCAGGCTCCAGCGCCGTAACTGCCGCGCCGGCAATCGGCGCACCCGGGATTGCTCCCGGGCCATGGCCAGGATCCGCGCATCCAGCGCGGGCGACGGCTCGGTCGTCGGCGCCTGTCGATACAGCGCCGACAACGCTTCCAGCGCCGGATCCTCGGCGTGGTCGTGGTAATGTCGGTCGCTCATGCCAGTGTTCTCAACTCTCGTTTCAGCTTGGCCACCGCGTAACGCAGGCGGCTCTTGGCGGTCTCGCGGTTGGTACCGGTGGCGGCGGCGATGTCGTCCAGGGACAGACCGGCCTCCTCGCGCAGCAGAAATACCTCCCGCTGGGCCGGCGGCAAGCGCTCCAGACAGGCCAGCAACTGGTCCAACAGTCGCCCCCGATTCGATTCCTCCAGGGGATCGCCGTGTTCGGCGGGAAGTTCCCCTGGACCCTTGGGGTCGTCGAAGGAGGTCAGCGCCGCCCGGGAGTGCTTCCGGTAATGGTCGATCACCCGGTGGTGGGCGATCTGGTAGAGGTAGGTGGTGAATTTCGCCTGGACCGTGTAGCGCTCCCGGGAGCGGATCAGCCTGAGCCAGATGTCCTGGAACAACTCCTCGGCCATGCTCTCGCCGCACTGGCGCAGCAGATAGCGGTACAGCGGCCCCCGGTGACGGGCGTAGAGCACCTCGAAGGACTCCGCGTCCCCGTCCCGGTAGCGCAACATCAACGCTTCGTCGGCGATTTCCTGATCCATCCCACCACGTTACCTGAAGGCACTGGGCCGCGCATCCGCTTTTCCCGGTTTTACCCTAGCGCATGGCCTGGGCCGGGCGCCCGGCGTCCAGGCTCGCCGCCAGTTCCACCAGCGACAGGAACTCGCCCCGGTAGCCGAAGCGATCCCCGCCCCGGGCCGTGCGGGCCAGCTCCGCCACCTCGTCGTAGCCGAAGCTGCCGGTGTAGCGCCCGCCCCGCAGTTTCTGGCCGAAGGCGGCCACCGCGGCGGCGAAGCGCAGACGGTCGCTGGCGTCTTCCAGGGCCACCGCCCGATCCCGCAGCAGCGGCGTCTCGATGAGTTCACTCACCTCGCCGTCGGGGGCCTTGTAGCGCAGCCGCAGGAAGCCGAGCTCGTCGCCGTGGGGTGCATCGACGGGCGCGTCGTCACCGTAGCGGGCGGGGTCCATGAGGGCGCCGTCGCTACCCACCAGCGCGATCTCGTAGAGCGCGGTCACCGTGTGGCCGGCGCCGATCTCGCCCGCGTCCACCGCGTCGTTGTTGAAGTCCTCGCGGTTCAGGGCACGGTTCTCGTAGCCGATCAGACGATACTCGGCCACCACCGCCGGGTTGAATTCCAGCTGGATTTTCACGTCCTTGGCGATGATGGCCAGGGTGGAGGAGAGCTCGTCCACCAGCACCTTGCGGGCCTCGTTGAGGGTGTCGATGTAAGCGTAGTTGCCGTTGCCGGCGTCGGCCAGTTGCTCCATGAGATGGTCGTTGTAGTTGCCGGTGCCAAAGCCCAGGGTGGTGAGCGCCACGCCGGTGTCGCGCTGGCGCTCCACCAGATCCTTGAGCGCCTCGAAATTCACCGTGCCCACGTTGAAATCGCCGTCGGTGGCGATGATCACCCGGTTGATGCCGTCGTCGATGAACGCCTGCTCGGCCAGCCCATAGGCCAGTTGAATGCCCGCCCCGCCGTTGGTGGAGCCACCGGCCTGGAGGCGGTTCAGGGCGGACTGGATGGTGGCGGTGGCGTTGCCGGCGGTGGGTTCCAGCACCACCCCGGCGGCGCCCGCGTAGACCGCCAGCGACACCCGGTCCTCGGGCCGCATCTGCTTGCTGAGCATGGTGAGGGAGGATTTGAGTAAAGGCAGCTTATCGGGGCTGTTCATGGAGCCGGAAACATCCACCAGGAATACCAGGTTGGCGGGCGGCAGCTTGGCTCGCGGCACATCGTAGCCCTTGATGCCGATCTGCAGGAGCTGCGTGTCGGGATTCCAGGGCGTGGTGCTGAGTTCGGTGCTCACCTGGAACGGCGGGGTGCGCGAATCCGGCAGGGGATAGTCGTAGTCGAAGTAGTTGATCAACTCCTCCACCCGCACCGCGTCCTGCGGGGGCAGTCGGCCCTGGTTCAGGAACCGCCGGACGTTGGCGTAGGCGCCGGTATCCACGTCGATGGAGAAGGTGGAGAAGGGCGTTTCGGCGGCGCGCTTCACCGTGTTTTCGTCGATACTGGCGTAGTTCTCCCGGTCCAGTGGCGCCGTCGCCGGGCGCAGATCGGCGAGCCCGGCAGCACTGCCGACGCTGTCGGGCGCCATCAATCCCATCATCGGCGAGATGGCCTCCGCCGCGGGCGGCGGGGCCGCGGCGAGCGCATCGGCGACGATCTCGGTCTCCCGCGTCTCGGGGCTTTCCTTGGCTCGCTGCGGGCGGCGGACCACCTGTGCCACGGGGGGCTGGCGAGTCGCCTCGGGCGCGGCCTCGGTGGGTTCCACGGCGCCGGATACCGAGGCGTCCTCCATCCGGTTACAGGCGGTCAGAGCGATCACGGAACAGAGGCCGGCGGTGACCAGTAGCTTACGGGTCTGACTGTACATGGCGGTGTCCTTGTTGACTCAGGTGGTGGAAATGAAGGCCCGATGCATCGTCCTTGCGCCCATGAAACGCCAGCGTCGGAAAAACGGGGTTAACGGCACGCACGGAATTTTTCCTGGCCTCGGACCGGGCGGATCGCTGGCCCCGTCGGGGGGTCCAAAGGATGATAAAATGTAACGTTATTACCTTGCATTTTTCCCGAATCATCCGACCCGAACAGGTACTTAGCCATGTCCCCCAATCCCAAGCCGCATTTCAACTGGGAAGACCCCCTGTTGCTGGAGGGCCTGCTCTCCACCGAGGAGCGCATGGTTCGCGACAGCGCCCGGGAATACTGCCAGGAACAGCTCATGCCGCGGATCCTGGAGGCCAACCGCCACGAGCGCTTCGAGCGCGGGATCGTCACCGAGATGGGTGAACTGGGCCTCCTCGGCGCCACCATTCCCGAGGAGTTCGGCGGCGCGGGGCTGAGCTACGTCTGCTATGGGTTGATCGCCCGGGAGGTGGAGCGGGTGGATTCCGGCTACCGCTCGGCCATGAGCGTGCAGTCCAGCCTGGTGATGTATCCCATCCACGCCTACGGCTCCGACCAGCAGCGTCGCAAGTATCTGCCGAAGCTCGCCAGCGGCGAGTTGGTGGGCTGCTTCGGCCTCACCGAGCCCGACCACGGCTCGGACCCGGCGGGCATGAAGACCCGCGCCCACAGGGTCGACGGCGGCTACAGGCTCTCCGGTGCCAAGATGTGGATCACCAACTCGCCCATCGCCGATGTGTTCGTGGTGTGGGCCAAGAACGACGAGGGCAAGATCCGCGGCTTCATCCTGGAGAAGGGCATGCAGGGGCTGTCGGCGCCGAAGATCGAGGGCAAGTTCTCGCTGCGGGCCTCGGCCACCGGCGAGATCGTGATGGACGAGGTGTTTGTCCCCGAGGAGAATCTGCTGCCCAACGTGCAGGGACTCGCTGGCCCCTTCGGCTGCCTGAACCGGGCCCGCTACGGCATCGCCTGGGGCACCATGGGGGCGGCCGAGTTCTGCTGGCACGCGGCCCGCAACTACACGATGGAGCGGGTGCAGTTCGGCCGCCCGCTGGCCGCCAACCAGCTCATCCAGAAAAAACTCGCCGATATGCAGACCGAGATCACCCTGGGGTTGCACGCCGCGCTGCAGGCCGGGCGGTTGCTCGATGCCGGGCAACTGGCCCCCGAGGGCATCTCGCTGATCAAGCGCAACAACTGTGGTAAGGCGCTGGACATCGCCCGCACCGCCCGGGACATGCACGGCGGTAACGGCATCAGTGACGAGTACCACGTGATCCGCCACGTGATGAACCTGGAGGCGGTGAACACCTACGAGGGCACCCACGACGTCCACGCGCTGATCCTGGGTCGCAGCCAGACCGGCATCCAGGCCTTCATGTGAGGTGCCCGCAACAACCGAAGGAGAGACATCCATGCAATTGAAAGATAAAACCCTTTTCCGCCAGCAGTGCTATATCGACGGGAAGTGGCTGGACGCCGACAACGGCGAGACCATCCCGGTAACCGACCCCGCCACCGGGGAAACCATCGGCACGGTGCCGAAGATGGGCGCTGCCGAGACCCGCCGGGCCATCGAGGCCGCCGAGGCGGCCATGCCGGCGTGGGCGGCCCGCACCGCCAAGGAACGGGCCAAGATCCTGCGCACCTGGTTCGACCTGATGATGGAAAACCAGCAAGACCTCGCGGTGCTGATGACCACCGAGCAGGGCAAATCTCTCACCGAGTCCAAGGGCGAGATCGCCTATGCGGCGTCGTTCATCGAGTGGTTCGCCGAGGAGGGCAAGCGGGTCTACGGCGACACCATCCCGGGTCACATGGCGGACAAGCGCATCGTGGTGCTCAAGCAACCGGTGGGCGTGTGCGCGGCCATCACCCCGTGGAATTTCCCGTCGGCCATGATCACCCGCAAGGCCGGTCCGGCGCTGGCCGCCGGCTGCCCCATGGTGATCAAGCCCGCCACCGCCACCCCCTTCTCGGCGCTGGCGCTGTGTGAACTGGCCGAACGGGCCGGGATTCCGCCGGGCATCATCAGTGTGGTCACCGGCGGCGCCCGGGATATCGGCGGTGAACTCACCGGCAACCCCATCGTCAGGAAGCTCAGCTTCACCGGCTCCACCGAGATCGGCAAGCAGCTCATGGCCCAGTGCGCCGACACCGTGAAGAAGACCTCCATGGAACTGGGTGGCAACGCCCCCTTCATCGTCTTCGACGACGCCGATCTGGATGCCGCGGTGGAGGGCGCCATCGCCTCCAAGTACCGCAACAGCGGCCAGACCTGCGTGTGCGCCAACCGGATGCTGGTGCAGGACGGGGTCTATGAAGCCTTCGCCGAGAAGCTCGCGGCGGCCGTGGACGCCAAGCTCAAGGTGGGTAATGGGTTAGAGGACGGCGTCAGCCAGGGTCCGCTCATCGACATGGCGGCGGTGGAGAAGGTCGAGGCGCATATCCGCGACGCCGTGGACAAGGGCGCCCGGGTGATCAGGGGCGGCGAGCGCCATCCCCTGGGCGGCAGCTTCTTCCAGCCCACGGTGCTGGCCGATGTCACCACCGAGATGGCGGTGGCCCGGGAGGAGACCTTCGGTCCGGTGGCGCCGCTGTTTCGCTTCAAGACCGAGGCCGAGGCCATCCAGATGGCCAACGACACCGAGTTCGGGCTGGCGGCGTATTTCTACAGCCAGAACCTGAGTCGCGTGTGGCGGGTCTCGGAGGGGCTGGAGTACGGCATGGTGGCCATCAACTCCGGGATCCTCTCCACCGAGGTGGCGCCCTTCGGCGGGGTCAAGGAATCCGGCGTGGGCCGGGAAGGCTCCAAGTACGGCATCGACGAGTACCTGGAGATCAAGTACCTCTGCATCGGCCTGGACGGCTGAGCTTCCCTCAGGGAGCGTCGCGCTCCACGCCTCGCAGATCCAGGAACTGATGGCTCGACTGCAAGGGTCGAGCGGAAAAGGGATTATCCGGATCCACCGGCGGTAGCCCGCCGCTGTTGACCCTGGCGGCGGTGGGGGGTGGCGCATCCAGGGGCTGGGGCAGTTGCAGTCGGGATTCGGGAGGTTGCTCCCTGGCGGCGATCACCACGTCCG
>JGI12109J20283_10100356_pt1 | contig 14330 bp, 12 predicted proteins | sample ElkSlonscriptome_12_FD_20283 | JGI IMG/M metagenome (IMG submission 20283) | reverse complement strand
GGGCTTGCTTGCTGGCACAATCGGTTAGAATGACTATAGTAATAGTGCAATAGCCAACAGGAGCCTAAGTATGTCTAAATTGTATGATGATATTGTCAGTCAGCGCGGGTCATTTGAGCGTTTGGTCGCTAAAATCCCCGGTTTTAAAGGGTATCATGAGAAAAATGCCCGCCGCACCGCCGATGATATGCTACGCGATCATATTGCCACGCAGATCGCGCTGCGGGTTGATGAGTTTGAACGGGTGGAAAAGTTGATCCTCAATAACATGGGGATGTCCTACATGACCCGTACCCGTGATGTAAAAGGCAAGATTCGCACATTCCATGATAAGATCAAGACGACCACACCGGGTTATTCGGGAATGTGGGCGCAGATGAAAATCGGCGCGGCGGAATTGGATGAGATTTATGCCTTCGATGAGGCGATGCTGCGCTACCTGGATCAAATCGACGCGACTGTCGGTGACTTGAAAGAGGCTACGCTCAAAAAAGAGGGCGTAGATGCTGCGATTGTCGCCATTGATGATGTGGTCAGTGAGGCGATAGCGGCGTATGCGCTGCGTGATGACGTGTTGACAGGGTTGAGTGATAGCACGTTGTAAGCCAAACGTGTTTCTTTTTTTGATAGCCGTTTCTTACGAGGAGAACAAGTATGCCGCGTATTATTGATGTTATTCATCATACCAACGTGCCGGAGGATGAGTTCGTCCGCCGGATGCCAGAGGAAGGTGCCGGGGACTGGCGCATGGGGTCTCAGGTCATTGTGCAGGAGAGCCAGGCGGCGGTGTTTGTACGCGCCGGTAAAGCTCTGGATACGCTGGGGCCGGGTCGTCACACACTCTCTACCGCTAACTTACCGATTTTATCCGGCTTGATTGGCCTTGCGACCAGCGGACGCACACCCTTTACCGCCGATTTGTACTTTATCAACCTGCGCAACATGCCGCAGGTAGGCTGGGGTACATCCAAGCCGATTTACCTGCGCACGAATACGGGCCTGGGCATTATCATGCTACGCACGCATGGTGTGATGGACCTCAAAGTGGCTGATCCGGGGATGTTCTTACAAAAATACGGCATGAACCGGGCCGTCACCCGGATGCGTGATATTAAAGACCGCATTCAGACCATGCTGCTCGGTGAGATCAACAGCTTGCTGCTGAAATCTGGCGCACAGAATATCATTGAAGCCAATGGCATCCTGGAGGAGATCGAAGGGGCGGCACTGGTCCAGGTGAACGATAAGTTCCAGGAAATGGGCCTGGAAATTGTCGCATTTGAGGCCAACCCGTTTGATTCCGTGAACGTGCCGATTGAAGAACTGCGTGATCTGGTTCCGCTGGAAGTGTGGCTAGAGGTGCTCGAACGGCAAAAGCGACTGGATATCGGCATGGCTGCTGCTCAGAACGAAGGGATGGGTGGCGGTATGGCCGCTGCTGGCCTGGGCCTGGGTGTGGGTAACCAACTGGGCAATATGATGGGCACGCAAATGCAACCTGGCCCGGATGTCAGCGCGTTGCAGCAGCAAATGCAACAGCAACAGATGATGATGCAGCAGATGATGCAGCAGATGATGAACCAGAACAATCAGCAGCAAGCCGCGCCGCCCCCGCAACCCGCAGCACCGGCTGCCCCTGCTGGTGGCTCTAACCCGCAAACCCGTGAGGAAATTCAGGCTTTGATTGACAGCCTGGATATGAAACTGGCGATGGGGGAAATTTCCGAGGCGATTTACAACAAGCTGGTGGGTAAGTGGCAGGCCCGCCTGGATGAACTCGGATAAGCAGCGGCATCTAACAATCTAACAATCTAATGGATAAATGCAGTCGGACAACGCAGGCGTTGTCGTTACACAATAACCATGAAACCCTGTGTAGGGACGAGGCCTGCCTCGTCCCATAGGTGTCAAGTTAAGCATTTTGCACATATCCATAAGCTGAAATCAAAAAGCGCACTCTTTTCGCAGGTGCGCTTTTTGTATTGAGACGTGAGTTAACCCGCTAGATTGTGAATTCTTCGAAATCTGCGATGAACTGGGTCAACTTCTCGTTGGTATCAAACTGCTCGATTTTTTCTTTGCTGCGGATGTACTCTTTGAGATTGGGTTCACGCTTGGGGTCCGTGTAGAGTACGGGTACCGACGGGTTTTCAATCGTCAGTCGTGCTTTGGGGTCATGGAAGATAATCACCGGATATACGGGAATATCAGGGTCATAATCCTCAATCAAGTAACGGATGTGTGCTGCTGCCGCTTCTGCTTCGGCTGTTGGGTTACCCAGGCCATCCAACCGAAATAAGCTGAATAGCTGGCTAATCGGGCCGCGTTTCTGCCGCCATTTGCCGTCAGCATGGATGATCTCACCGTCCTGAAAGCGGTTGATGATGGCGAAAATCCCATATGGGCAGATCAGCACATGCCGGGCGGGTAGGTGAAAATAGTGGTAGATCGCGCTTTTGTTGCTGATACCTTTTAGACCATCCTGGATGGCGTTTTCCGGGCGGGGTACACGTACCCATAGGTTCGTCATACGGACGGAAATCATCGTCGTGGCGAAACCAATCAGCAGAATGATCGGCATGCCAATCAAGTAGAGGGAACGGTTGATGTCCTCATCAACGATGCCCAGTAACTGCCCATTTGCCATGAAAAAGCCAAGGATTAGCACACCCAGGCTAAAGAAAAATAGATACGTGGCAACTTTTTTGTTGCGATTGACAAGAAATTCGTTGATAACAATACGCATTGCGTGGTGTTGGCCTCTGGTTGTGTCTCGTCTATTTGCACAGATGTGGATGTGACGACATTGCTTGTCGCCACATCTGATTGCGATTGTTTAGTTTGGCACAAAGTAGGAGATATAACCAGTGTGTGTCATCTCTGCACAGATGGCGTTATCGTAGCGGACTGTGGGCACGATTTCCCATTCACGCGGGGCACCATAACCCAGGCCGATAACGGCATTGTTCAGGTCACTTGATGAGGGGACGATGCAGTGCGTCACCGGGAAGGGTAAGCCTTCGGTCCCCGCTGAATTGACACCGAAAGCGGTTATATCGTAAAGGGGACCGCGCCATGTGTACCCTTCAGGAGCCTCCGGCGAAAAGTTGACGTTATCCGGCTTGCAGAACATACGAATACCGTTGTTATAGGCACTGGAGATGTCCGCCTGGTCAAATGCGAGATCCGGGCAGGTGCCGCGTGTGTTGATATACGCCAGTAGTGGCCCGAAATCCACACTACCGCCGTTGATCTGGCGAATGGGTTCGTCGTCGTCCAGATTATAGAAGCTGGGCAGGTTGGAGGTCACCGTGCCGGACGAGGTCGGTGTGCTGGTGGTATCAACGACCTGACCGCCAGTTTCTAACTCAGCCGTGATGCGGGCGATACCGTCCATGTCGATACTCACGGGTGCGCTGCCATCTGCCGGGCCGAGCACGGTGGCCGAGCTGAGGTTCGTCAGATCAAAGGTGCTGTTGGGCGTCCAGGCCCAGTAGGTGAGCACCGATGAGCCGGAGGTATCCGCACGGAATTCGAAATCCACTGGTAGATAAAAGCCGATCCACAATACCGGCTCAGTGACTTCTACCGGATCATCGAAGGTGTAGGTGAATAGACCTGTTGTGGTAATGTCGATGCGCTCCTGACGTAGGAGTGTGGCATCTGCGGGCGAGCCGCCGTTGCCATCCTGGTAGACGACGACATCAACCGGGCTACCGGGCTGGGCTGTAACAACGGAAATGCTGACGCGATCCACACTGACCGGGAACGTTAAGCCAAGTGGGGTGAGGTCAAAGCCGTTCATCACCAGGGAGCGTTCCCCGGATATAAACCAGACCGTGTTGCCACTATCGCGGTTGACCGTCAAGGTGGTATCGCCTGCCTGGGCAGGGATCAGTGCGGTTAGTGCAAGAAAAACGGCAATAATCAGGGCCGCAAGACGTGCTTTGGTCATCTTCGGCATGGGTTTCTCCTCGTTTTGAGAACAAAATAACAAGCGACTATCCTCGATACCCGCTATGTTGTGTATAATTCAGCCGATATTTTAGGTTGGATACTGACGCTGGTCAAGCGATGTTCGCATTTATGGTGTTCATCTGCATGGGGTCTGCGTTACGATAGTACGGTTTTAGGGGTATTGTTATGGCGGAATTTGCCTTACTGGCATTTGTGATGCTGCTGGGTTTGGGTGCATATTGGTCAATGGTGATCTTCCCCAAGCAGCGCGATTTTGCAAAACGGCAGCGGTTTGCCCGTGAACTGGCCGAAGGCGATGAGGTGATTACCTATGGCGGGTTGATCGGGCGCGTAATTGATATTGACGCGGAAATGGGGGTGGCCCAGGTCGAAATTGCTGATGGGGTGGTCATCCGTGTGATTAACGCGGCACTGATGCAGCCCTACGATGCCGAAGAAATTGCGGAAAACGCTCGTCGTGGTATCCAGGATGAAGAACAGGTTCGCGAGTTAACGTAACTTGACACGCCTTGCTTGACACCAAATTGATTGAGGGAAGAAGGTTCTTATGAGAAGCCACTATCAATGGCTCATTGTGATTGTTTTGCTGGCCGCATTTTGTTTGTGGGTGGCACTGCCGGAGACTGACGGGATCGAACTTGATTTCGACAGTGATGGTGAAGTGGATTTTAGTTTTTCCGTGAGTGAAAGCCTGGGGTTGGATATTGTCGGCGGGCAGCGCGTGCTGTTGCGTGCAGATATTCCCGAAGATGCTTACACAGCGGCGGATCTCGAAGAGGCGGCCAATAATGTCTCCCGGCGTGTAAACGGTCTGGGCCTGTCGGAAGCGACGGTGCAGGTGCAGGGTAGCACGCGTATTCTGGTGGAGCTACCAGGCGTCACCGATGAAGAGGAAGCCCGCCGCACGATTCAACAGACCGCGCAATTGGAGTTTGTGAATTTCAGCGGTGTGGATTCCGGCACGATTTCGCTGTACGAAGGCCAGCCTGTGCTGACTTCTCAGCAGGTGGAAATTGAGCAGCAGCGGCAAGCTCTGTTAGAGCAGCAGGGCGGTGAGGCTGATACAGCGGGCGGCTCCGATGAGGCTGCCTCCGATGAGGCTGAACTTACCGAGGTCGAAGGCCAGGCTATCGCGGCGATTGATACCCTGTTCGCTGTCGCAGGGCGTATGCTCCCGGCGGAAACCGAGCAACTGGAGCCATTAACGCGCGGCGGTCAGCCCTTTGAAACCGTGATGACGGGTGATGGTCTATCGGCTGCGGTGGCACAAACAGACGGTGTAAGCTGGTTTATTGAGTTCGAGTTGACGGGTGAGGGCGGTGATGTCTTCGGTCCGTTTACTGCGGCAAGCATCGGGCAGCCGATGGCGATTGTGTTGGATGGTATTCTGATTTCTGCACCGACCATTCAAGCACGTTTGGATACGGGCGGTGTGATCACAGGTGGTTTTTCTGAGGATGAGGCCAAACAGCTTGCCTTGCAGTTACGGTCTGGTGCGTTGCCCATCCCGCTGAGTGTAGAGAGCTTCTCCAAAGTGGGTGCGACACTCGGCCAGGAGTCCGTTAATCTCAGTATCCGTGCGGGTGCGGTTGGTATCGTGGTCGTATTGAGTTTCATGTTGTTCTACTACCGTGTGCCTGGTTTAGCAGCGGATGGTGCGCTGATTGTGTTTATTCTGCTCAATCTCGCGCTGTTTAAGCTCATCCCGGTTACGTTGACGTTACCGGCCATCACCGGGTTCTTAATATCGGTGGGTACGGCTGTGGATGGCAATATCCTCATTTTTGAGCGACTCAAAGAAGAATTGCGGGATGGCAAAAACCTTGATGATGCGCTGGATGCTGGTTTTGACCGGGCCTGGACCTCAATCCGGGATTCCAACCTATCGACGATTATCATCTGCGGTATTCTGTTCTTGTTCGGGCAGACGCCGGGAGCCAGCATTGTAAGCGGCTTTGCAATTACGCTGGCATTGGGGTTGATCCTAAACCTGTTCACGGCAATTATTGTTACACGTACATTCCTGTACATCATCGTTAAGGGGTTATTCCACGATACGATTGATCAGCGGCGTTGGCTGCTGGGCACCTAATTAGAAGGGCAAAACGATGTTTAATATTGTAGAAAAACGCCGCTGGTATTATGCCTTCTCCGGCATAGTGCTGCTGATCTGTATTGGCTTTATGGTGTTCTCTGCCATTGATACGGGCCAGCCGTTCCGCCTGAGTATTGACTTCCAGGGTGGGGCGATCTACGAATTCCAGTTTGATGAGCCGGGTGCCACGGAAGATAGCATCCGTGGTGTATTTGAGAGCTTCGGTGAAGACAACCCGATCATCCAGCAGTTGGGTGATGAAGAGGATTATCGCTGGTCAGTGCGGGTGAACTTCGCTGAAGATCAAAGCTCGCAGGAAATCCTGACTGCGCTGGAAGAACTCGCGCAGTTGGAAGAAGAAAATGAAAGTGTGGAGCAGGTTTCCCCGACGATTGGCCGTGAGGTGACGCGGGCCGCGTTGTTGGCAGTGCTGGCCGCCTCGGTAGTGATTACCGGGTTTATTGTGATTGCCTTCCGCAAGGTGCCGAACGCGCTGCGCTATGGGTTGTGTGCTATCGCAGCGATGACGCATGACGTGTTGGTGGTGCTAGGTATAGCGGCCTTGTTTGGGTTTCTGCTTGGCTGGGAAGTGGACGCGCTGTTCCTTACAGCGGTGCTGACTGTGGTTGGTTTCTCCGTGCAGGACTCAATCGTGGTGTTTGACCGTATCCGCGAGAATATTCCCAAGCACATCGGTGAACCCTATGAGACGATTGTTAATCGGAGTATCTGGGAGACGATTCACCGTTCCCTGGCGACACAGCTCAACGCGTTCTTTATCATGATCGCTATTTTGCTGTTCGGTGGTGATAGTATCCGGCAGTTTATCGCTGTGCTGTTTATTGGTCTGCTATCGGGTACCTATTCATCCATTTTCGTGGCGGTTCCGTTGCTTGTTTCCTGGGAAAAAGGGCAAATCCCATTCCTGAAAGGTGATGAGAATATCGCCGCCCAACCTGCGGAGGCATAGCTTTTGCGTGCTTTAACCATTGCAGATGGGTTGCACTATCATACTGATATGCCCGACTCGTCCCTGAGTTACGGACAGGCTATGCTCAAGATGCGTGTGGCTGGCATCTGTAATACGGATCTGGAATTGGTGAAGGGCTACATGGGGTTTACTGGCATCCCTGGGCATGAATTCGTCGCTGATGTGATTGATGGGCCGAATTCGCTGTTGGGCAAGCGGGTTGTGGGGGAGATCAACGTTGCTGATGGCAGTTGTGAATTCTGCCAGCGTGGTGTGCCTAGCCAATGCTCAAACCGGACGACAGTCGGCATTGATCGGCATCCAGGGGCCTTTGCGGATTACCTGGCCCTGTCTACGAATAATCTGTACACCGTGCCAGATGGTGTGAGTGACGATGCCGCCGTGTTTGTAGAACCGCTGGCTGCTGCCTTACAGGTCACAGAGGCCATCCATCTCTCACCAAGGGATCGTGTTGTCGTCATTGGTGTGGGTAAACTGGGTATGCTGGTGGCGCAGGTGCTCAAGCTCACCGGGGCTGATGTCGCTGGTCTGATCCGCCGGGAAAAGCAGGCCCGGTTGCTGGATGCATGGGGCATCGCACATGGTGAACGTACCGATTTCGCTACCAACTCCGTTGATGTGGTGGTGGATTGTACAGGCAATGCGGATGGTTTTTCCGTCAGCCTGGACTTGGTCAAGCCACGGGGTACGGTGGTGCTCAAGAGCACGTACACAGGCATACCCCAGGCCGATCTGACACGGGTGGCGATTGATGAGATCCGTGTGATTGGTAGCCGTTGCGGGCCGTTTGACGCTGCACTACGCTTGTTGCAGGCTGATTTGATTGACACGCAATCGCTGATTGATACGCGTTATGCATTTGATGATGCCCTGACTGCCTTTGAACAGGCTGCTATGCCAGGTGCGTTGAAGGTGCTGCTGGATTTCTAAATCTGCAATGTAAAGCGGCCAGCCTCAATTGAAGCTGGCCGCATGCGTTTATGACGATAGTAGCTGGTCCTAAGTTTTGAGAATCGGTAGTGTGATGAAGAATGTCGTACCGATGCCTTCTTCACTTTCCAGCCAGATTTGCCCCTCATGTGCTTCTACAATGTGCTTGGTGATGACCAGACCCAGGCCAGTACCTGTTGTTTCCCTGGCGGTACTTTTTACACGGAAGAACTTTTGAAACATCTGCTTCTGATTTTCTTTGGAGATGCCATAGCCTGTATCCTCTACGGCTACCTCGACCATGTTGTGATTATCATCTGACACCCTGGTTTTGACAAAAATCTTGCCATCGGGCCGATTGTACTTAATCGCGTTTGTCATCAGGTTGAGCAGAACTTGTTTGATCTTGCCACGGTCTCCATTAACGGTGAAGGCTTGTGGGTCTGTCTCTATGGTGATTTTCTTGTCTTCGGCCTGGGGTTGAACCACATTCGCGCTTTCGGCCAGTAATTCTGGTAGGTCAAAAGGCTCAATTTCGATGCGTGTACGCCCGGATTCCATCTGAGCGAGATCAAGGAAATCGGTGGTCAGGCGCATGAGCCGCTGTGTTTCACCTTGCATTGTCTTGACGATCTCGGTGCGGCGGTTATCGGGTAGATCTTGCCGCAGGATGAGCGCGGTGCTGACCTGTAATGAGAGCAACGGCGTCCGCAATTCGTGGACCATCTCGGCGATGAAGTCACTCTGGCGAAATAAGCGGGCATTTTCAATGGCGATGGCCGCTTGCCCGGCTAAGATCGTCAGTGTGTTGATGTCAATCTCGTTAAATTTTTCCCCGGCCATTTTATTGATGGCTTCCAGCACGCCGATGACCTTTTTGTGGGTACGCATCGGCACGGCGACCATGCTCCGTGTCTCAAATTCGATGGTATCGTCAATTTTGCTGAAGTATTCGGTATTGGAGTTAACCTCCTGAATGACACGGGGTTCGCCGTGAGTGTAGACCCACCCCGCGATGCTGCCCTCCATTGGGATGACCATGTTTTCCATCTCATTACTGTTCATATTGGATGAGATTTCAAAGCGCAGTTCACCCGTGATGGGGTCATTTAGCATGATGGATGCCGCCTCACAATCGGTCAACTCTAAGCAGGCGGCGATGATCTGATGCAAAAGGGAGTGATGGTCGTAGGTTGAGTTTAGTTGGCGGCTAATCTCAATAATGCGTTGGTAATGTGACAGCAAAATCGGTGCTGAATCCGGGTTTGAGTCATTCACTTGCGTATCACTGACTGTCATAGTGTGGTGTGTCGTACTCTGCTAGGCAGGCCGTACACATCTCCTTCCAAACTAGCTGCGCTCAGGCTTAAGCTCTTGTTTATAAGTGTGGTTCAGGTCGTTTGTGATGATACATGGCCGACTTTGCTTACAATCTGGGGGAGCACTTCGGCTGCCCGTGCATGCAAAACGATATCGGCCATGTCATCTGCTGGCGTTGGTTCCAGGTTGATAATCATAATCTTAGCACCGGTGCGTGCAGCCAGCACAGGTATATCGCTGGCGGGTGCCACTTCCAATGAGGAACCGATGACAATCATTAGATCGCTTTGGCGGGTGGCTTCCTGCGCGGCCTGGAACACACGAATGGGCAGTTGTTCACCGTATAATATAACATCCGGCTTGATGATCCCTTTACGACAGTGATCACATTTCGGGATGTTCCCGCCTTCCAGGAATTGCTCAATGATCACTTTGCCATCGTATTTTTGAAAGCAGTGAATGCAGGTGCCAGTACGCATGTGGCCGTGCAGTTCATACACAGGCGAATTACCAGCGCGGGTATGCAGCATGTCAATATTTTGTGTGATGATCGCTTTTAAGCGGCCTGCTTGTTCCAGGGTGACGAGGGCGTCATGGGCGGGGTTCGGTTCGGCGTTCAGGATGGTCTCGGTTAATGGGCGGACCCAGTTATAAAACCCGCTTGGATCTTGCTTAAACCCGTAGATGCTGGCGATACGTAACTGGTCTACATCGTTCCAGATGCCGCTATCGGGACTGCGGAAATCCGGTATGCCCGAATCCGTACTGATGCCCGCCCCGGTAAAGGCCACTACATAGGTGGATTGGCTAATTAAGTTGGCGGCTTGTTCAATTTTTTGTTCGAGGTTGTCTTGCGCCATAATAAAAACGTCGCTTGAGATAATAAACAATCAGATAGATTTTAGGTTTGTTCGATGATCAGTTCCGCAAGTTTGTTGAGTTGATTGGCGATAATCGCACTGGGTTTGTATTCAACGACGGGGAGGCCAGCCTCAGTCGCTTCGTAGATGACTTGCGGTGCGGACGCAATAATGCCACGTATATCTTGTTCAAGGGCGCGTTCGACCTCGTGCCAGGGGGGTTGCAAATTGTGCTGGTTCCGGTTGACGACGACAACGATAACACGCTGCGGGTCGGTGCCTTCAAATTCTTTCAATAGCGCACGCGCATAGGGCAGCATGATCATATTGGGTTCAACCAACAGGATAATACGATCCATCTCGCGGTGTAGGTGGTTGATTTGCGGTGTGAGGCCCGCACCCAGGTCAAATACGGCTGGGTTACCGAGTTCACGTAAGACACGCGCCAGGGTCGTTGCCGCGTTGATGTCATAGTGGGCTAAGCCGTCGTTAGGGTCAGCGGTGGCGAGTAGCGCACGTAAGCCGGATTTATGCACCGTCAGATTATGATCAACCAGGCTGGCGTTAATGGTACCCGGTTGATGGCTCAGCACAGCCTCCAGGCCACCGGCACTGCGCAAGCCCAGGTACAAGCCGAGATGCCCGGCCCCTGGCCTTAGATCTGTGATGATGGGTGAACCGCCTTGCTGCATCCAGGCGGCTGCGAGGTTCATGGCGACTGTTGTCGTGCCAACGCCACCTTTTACGCCGACCACGCCGATGTTCAGGCCGTTGGACCCATTCTCAACCGGGGCTTCGTGTTTGCCGTTGCGTTTTAAGATGGCTTGCACCCGTGAGGTGAGTTCGGTGGGGTGCGTTGGCTTGGTGAGGTAGTCGTCGGCCCCTGCTTCGAAGCCAGCGACTTTATCATCAATCATCGTTTTAGCTGTGAACATGATAATCGGAATATGGGAGGTTTGTGGATTGGCGCGTAAACGGCGACAGACCTCATACCCGTTCATATCCGGCATCATGACATCGAGGATGATCAGGTCGGGGGAATCACCCAGGGCACGGGTCAACCCTTGTTGACCAGCACTGGCGGCAATGACTTCATAGCCATTCCGCTGGAGCATCAAACCCATCAATTTTAAGCTATCAACATCATCATCAACGATGAGGATTTTTTCCGGCATTTTGTTTTATGATTGTTACATTAACGATTGGTTCAGTCTAGCATGAAACCAGGGGTGTGGCAAGCAAGGAGATTCATACCTGGTTTTGGTTTCTTAACACTCTGCTTGCCCTAAAATTACAGCTTATACTATAATGCAATTAGTGGGGTGAAGTGTGAATAAACTGTTCACCCTGAAACCGATTGCCGGAGTGAACGCTGTAATGACGCAAATTGATGAGCGACATAATTACGATGAGCAGGCAGTATTACGACGGGTCATGCATGTCATAGCCACAACACCACAACCTCATGATTGTGTACCCCCGATTTTGGAGGCGGCTTTATCACTGGCAAATGGTCAGGGTGTTGCGCTGGTGCTGTTTGAAGATCCTGCATATGTGGCCGTTCATCAAATGAGTGCGGATGCGCTGCCGGATGCTGAGATATTGCATGAGCTTGTCTTTCATCTCAAAGAAGGCATCCATGTGGACCCTGTGCTGCCATCTGCAATGACGGTCAAATACCCAGGTTTGATTGTCGCTGTGATCCGTAGTGCCAAAAAGCCAGTCGGCCTGATGTGGATGACGTTTGACAATCCCGTAGACCTGACACAACAGCAGCAGATTGCGTTTATCACGTTGATGGACGGCCTGACGGTAGTCAGCACCAGCATTCGCTCAATTACGCGCCAGCGTAAGCTCAGCCGCAACCAGAGCGAGTTTATGCGCATTGTCTCGCATGATTTGCGCTCACCATTGACGGCCATGCATGGTTTTGCCAGTATGTTAGATATGGTGGGTGATTTGAACGAGAAGCAAGCTTATTTTGTGGAGAAAATTTTCTCCGGCATTACCCAGATGACCTCTATTGTAGAGAACTTTCAGGATGCAGGTCGCTTCGACCCGGAAACGGGCTTCTATGAGATGGAGCGCGTGCCCTGTGATATTACTGAGATTATTCTCCGCATTATGGAAACCCACCTCGTCCCGGCGGAAAAGCAAGAGCTAACGCTGACATCCAACGTTGATGGTGATATTCCTATCGTCAATGCGGATGCCAACATGATTGAGCGTGCTATTACCAATCTGGTCGATAATGCCATTAAATACACGCCCAACGGCCAGCGCATCGAAGTGGGTGTCAAACGGGTGGATGATGAATTGGTGATCAGTGTGGCTGATACCGGCCTTGGCATCAGTAAAGAAAATCAGAAGATGCTGTTTGAGCGACATGTACGCATTCACCGCCGTGAGCATAAGAAGGTCAAAGGCAGTGGGTTGGGCCTGTTTATCGTGCGGAGTGTGGCACAGCGGCACGGGGGACGCGCCTGGGTAGCAAGTACCGAGGGCGATGGTACCACCTTCTCCTTTAGCATCCCGTTGGGTGGGGAAAATAGCCTTATTCCGGGGGCATCCGCTACCTGATTTAAAACGTTTGTGCTATCCTACAGGGCACGGCCTCGCCGTGTCTTTTTGATTCAATCTACGGAAAATGCGTGTATGCCCATTCAGGTGCTTTCAGAACAGACGATTGCCAAAATTGCCGCCGGGGAAGTGGTTGAACGTCCGGTATCGGTGGTTAAAGAGTTGATTGAAAATGCGATAGATGCCGGGGCAAGCAGCATCCATGTGGCGATTAGCGATGGTGGGCGGCGATTAATCCGCATCAGTGATGATGGGCATGGGATCGCTCAGGAGGAGGTTGGCCTGGCTTTTACCCGCCACGCCACAAGTAAACTGCGCACCATTGATGACCTGATTACTATTGGCACATTGGGCTTTCGTGGTGAAGCATTATCGAGCATTGGCGCGGTAAGCCGTGTCACCGTGACGACACGCGCCCGTGGTGAGTCCTTTGGCATCCAATTACGTGTGGAAGGCGGGCGTTTGCTGGAAGAAAGCTCTGTTGGTGCGCCGGTAGGAACGGTCATCAGTGTGGAAAATCTGTTTTTCAACACACCAGCCCGCCTTAAATTTCTCAAGAAACAATCTACAGAGAAAAAGCACATCACCCTGCTGATTACACGCTATGCACTGGCCTATCCGGGTATTCGGTTTACCCTGGAGCAAGATGGCCGCGAGTTATTCCGGTCCAGTGGTAGTGGGCAACTGGCCGATGTGATGGTGCGGGTGGTCGGCCTGGATAACTTCAAGCATATGATTGAGATCGACAGTGTAGACGCCGGGCGCGATGACCGGCCAACCGTAAAGGTGCATGGGTTTGCCTCACTGCCGGATCTCAGCCGGGCTGACCGGACCCATATCGCATTATTTATCAACGGGCGGTACATCCAGGATAGCAACCTGACCTATGCTGTCATTCAAGCCTATCATGGCTTGCTGCAAGGTGGACGTTACCCGGTTGCCACACTCATGATTGACATCCCACCGCAGGAAGTGGATGTCAACGTGCATCCTACCAAGGCCGAGGTGCGCTTCCGCAATGGAAAGGCCGTGTTTTCTGCGGTGCAGCGGGCTGTCCGTGAGGTTCTAATCTCACAGGCGCGGGTACGGGAACAGCGCGGTCTGCCGCGTGATGTGCCTGACACCACCGGGCCGACGTGGGGTGAACTTGGTGGTCAGATGGATTTGACACTGCCCATAGATGACCCTGGTCGCTTCCCGGAGATGGCAACTGATGCGCGTATCCAACCACCCGATGCCGACGACCCGGCAACCGCTATCCCGGAGGGGATGGGGGCACCATTGAAGCCCCGTACACTGCCCATGCTGCGCGTTGTGGGGCAAGTGGGGGCAACGTATATCGTGGCGGAGGGTCCGGCAGGGTTATATTTGATTGATCAACATGCTGCACATTGCCGGGTGATCTACGATGCATTGGCAGAAGCGAATGAGGTTGATGTGCAGGAGATTGATGCCGCCACAATTGATCTGACCGCTGATGAAACACGCTTGCTGGAGCCACGTCTTGCTATGCTGAACGCCTGCGGTATTGTGTTAGAGTCGTTCGGACCATCAACGTTTGTGGTACGGGCACTAC
>JGI12109J20283_10599267_pt1 | contig 14332 bp, 11 predicted proteins | sample ElkSlonscriptome_12_FD_20283 | JGI IMG/M metagenome (IMG submission 20283) | reverse complement strand
ACGCCTCCGGCAGCCTGTGATGCCGTCGATGTTGACCCGCAACGAGGTCGTTATCCGGCAGGACTGCCTCTGTTATCTCATGGAGCGCTACAACGGTCACCGAGAGCGCCGAGGGTGATCCGCGGGCCCAGCGCGACCTGATCCGGCAATCGGGCCGGGGTGACCCTGAAGATCGGGGCGGACCAGCCCTGCCCAGAGGTCTGAAGCATCTCGGCAGTGTTCGCATGGCGCTGGCGCGACCCTCGACAAGGGGGATGTCGGCGTCGAGCCGACCAGTATTGAGGGTTGCGAAAGTAATCGGAGACGGCTCGCTGCGACAGGCTGCAAGGACCTCCGTGTCAGCTCGATGGCGGGATCCCTCCCGCCGACGGTCGCACCGACCCGCCTCCGATTACTTTCGGGACGATTGATATGCATCGAAGGCGTGTCGCGACGGCGCGATGCGAAGACTGCTGGAGCTGTCGATCAGCCTTTGGCCCAATTGGCGAAGTTGTCGGTATTCTTGTCTTCGCCGTCACTGTAGCCCGCCTCGTAGGCCTCGGTGATGCGCTGTTCCTCGCGTTTTGGGTTTTGCAGAAAGCCGCACTGCCAACCCTGGATATACTCGTCGTCGACTCCCATCTGTTCCATTTTGGTGACAGCGTCGTAGTAGAACTGATTCATCTTCGGTCTCCAATCGTTCTCTTATTGTGAGATTCCGTGCCCGGTGGTCTTCGTGTTTTTTCCCCCTCTCCGGCAGGGTCTGGGCATGCCCGCCCTGCTTCGACGGCCCGGTTGTCCTCAACTGCTCCGCGGGGATCGCCATTCGGCCAGGGACGAAGCCCAGACTCGGCCAGGTAGAAGGTTAAGAATACTCCGGCCTTCTAATGTGCGCCAAGGCCCCCAGTTCCCGAGCGTCGCGGTGTGGGCCTGGTTAGGCTGCGGGGCCGCGTTGCGGCGACGCCAGGGTCGGCGCGCAATGCCCTCCTGGGTCCGCTTTCCGGAGCCCAAAGCGATACACGCGGCTAGCCGGCATTGCCGGACCTGGGCTAGAGTGAGCCGTGCTGGGAACTCCGCCGTCGGCGATCTCCTCTGAAAGGACGATGCACTTCCTTCACCGTCAGCTTCTCTCGGCCATCGCCTGCTGCGCCCTTGTGCTCGGCGTGACTGCGTCTGGCGTTGCGCAGGTGCGCGCCGGGGGAGGCCAGCAGTTTTCGCTCCCCGACTTCGGTAGTTCGGCCGACACCCTGCTGACGACGGGGGAGGAGCGTCGCCTCGGCCGCGCCTTTATGCACAGTGTGCGCAAGTCTCTGCCGGTCATCGCTGATCCCTTGCTCAGTGGCTATATCGCGGACTTGGGTCAGGGCCTGGTCGAGGCTTCCGGCGAGGGCGGCCGCCACTTTTCCTTCTTCCTGATCGACGAGCCGGTCGTCAATGCCTTTGCCGGACCGGATGGCCACATCGGAATCTATGCCGGGTTGGTTTTGGCCGCCCAGACGGAGAGCGAGCTCGCCGCCGTGGTGGCGCACGAGATTGCGCACGTCACCCAGCGCCACCTGATGCGTGCCTTCGAAGACACCCGCAAGATGTCCCTGCCGGCGACCGCCCTGCTGATTGGTGCCGCAATCCTTGGGGCCCAAGTTTCGTCGGATGCCGGGGCCGCGGCAATGGCCGGGGTCCAGGCGGCAGCGGTCCAGCGCCAGATCAACTTCACCCGCGACAACGAGAAGGAGGCGGACCGCTTGGGCATCGTGATGCTGGCCGGTGCCGGTTACAGCGCCTATGCCATGGCCGGCTTCTTCGAGCGTCTGTCGAAGGGCTCGCGCATCCAGGACACCGAGGCGCCAGAAATGCTCAGGACCCACCCGGTGACGGCCAATCGGATCTCCGATGCCCTGGGGAGAGCAAAGGACTACGGCCACCGCCAGAACCCGGATAGCCTGCGTTTCCACCTGGTGCGGGCCGATCTACGGCAGCGCAGCTACAGCCGCCCGGAGAAGGCGGTGGCGCATTTCCGGGCCACCTTGCGCGAGGGGCGTCACGCCAATGAGACGGCAGAGCGCTATGGCTACGCCTTGGCGCTCGTGCGGGCCGGCCAGCACAGGCTTGCCGGCAAGGAGGCCAGTGTGCTGCTCGAGGCACACCCGATCCAGGACGAGTTCGTCATCCTTTCGGCGCGGCTGGATCTCCAGGCCGGCAAGACGGATCGCGCGCTCGAGCGGCTGCGCGAGGCCTTGGGCCTATCGCCGGCAAGCCTGCCGCTGCGCATCGCCTATGGAGAGGCGCTGGTCGCGGCAGGACGTCCTGCAGCGGCCCTGAAAGCGCTGGAGGATGTCGTCGGCGCACCGGTCGCCGGTCCGGCGCTCTATGAGCTGATGGCCGCCGCGGCGGTGAAGGCCGAGGATCAGGCGGCGACCTACCGCTACCGCGCCGAGCAGCACTACGCCAAAGGGGAGATCGAGCCGGCGATTCGCCAGCTCGAGGTCGCCCTGCGCCAGCGGGGGCTTTCGTACCTCGAGGCTGCCAAGATTCAGGCACGACTCGCTGAACTGCGAGAAGAGCAAGAGCTGATCGAGGACGATCCCTGGAGCGACTAGCCACTGATCGTCCCGCAGGGAGGCGTCTCCGTGCCCGAGGGACATCCCGTTATTGAGGGTTGCAGAAGTAATCGCAGGCGGCGCGCTGCGAGAGGCTGCAAGGACGTCCGTGTCCGCTCGACGGCGGGATCTTTCCCGCCGACGGTCGCTGCGAGCCGCCTGCGATTACTTTCGGGACGATTGATAGTCCCCGACCCGGCGCGCGCCGTTGCGGGTTTTTGTCGAGCAAGAAGAGAGGTGAGTCCGCTTCGTGGGCGGAAAGCACCCGTTCCATCACCAAAGCGATGAGCGATAGGAGCAGGATATGACCGATGCCAAAGCGCGATTGTCGTTGATGAGATCACCGCCGCCCCGCCCGGCGCAGCGCGCGGGGCGGGCCGGCAAGCAGCTCCTCGGCGGTGCGCCAGAGGACGCCGCCGGGGCCCTCGAGCTCGAGGCGCCGGACCGCGCCGATGCGCACCCCGTTGGCGCTTGCGCCGAAATCCGGGGCGCGGGCGGTGGCAGCGAATCCCTGGCGATCATTCCCTCGGGCAGGCGGACGCCTTTGATCGCCTGGTTCGAGTTCGGAGGACATGCCGAGGAGTGTCCCGCGACGCGCGTCGAGGTGGCCGGCAGCGGTGCGGTCTTGCGGGTGGCTGAGGGGCTGGCCGAGGCGCAGCAGAGGGGTCCGTCCGCGGTGGGCTGATGCCCGTCTGACTGGGATTGAACGACGTCAGCAAGGGGGGGGGTGCGGGCCGTCGCGATGTGCAGTGATCCCAGCCACTGCCCCCCGGTCGCCCCACCCGTCGAGCAGCGTGCAGACATCGGCATCTGCGAGACCGCCGGTATAGAGCTTTGGCAGCCCCGCGGGGCGGCGGCGGAAACGTTTGTAGCTCCATAGGAACTGGGCTGGGCAGGTGCGCACGCAGCGCTCGATGCCGAGATTGAGGGCCCGTGCAGCGACGCCGTCATCGGCGCTGTCGATGCCCTCCGGCGCGGGAACACAATGCAGGCGAAAGCCGGCCTCGTCAGCGAGTCGCTCGGCGAACAGGAAGACCACTGGCACCCCGGCCCGCCGGGCCAGGCGATTGACCAGCAGCATGGTCAGCGCCGGCACGCCGAAGAAGGGGGCGAAGGTGGAGCCCTTGTCGGCCTTGGGCTCCTGGTCGGGGAGAATGCCGACATAGTCGCCTCGCTCGAGGGCCTGAACCAAGCGGCGAATGCCCTTGGCCGTGATCGGGGCGAGCTCGGCCCCACTACGCCGCCGCGCCGCCAGGATCAGGCTGTCGAGGTACTTCTGCGGCTTGTAGAAGATCGCGGTCGGGCCCTGCGCCGCGAGATAGAGTCCCGCCAGTTCCCAGGCGCCGATGTGCGGCGAGAGCACGATCAGACCCCTGCCATCCTGCCGGCGCAGGTGCTCCGCCCCGCGCACTTCGCGCACCAGGCCAAGGACTTCGGCAGTGGGCCTTAGCCACAGGAAGGCGATCTCCAGATAGGTTTTGCCGGACTCGCGCAGCGCCGCATCGCGCAGGGCGATCTGTTCGGCCCGCGTCCGCTCCGGCAGGCAGATGCCGATATTGATCAGTGCATTGCGCCGTTGGCGGTTGGGCACTCGCCGCACCAAGCGGCCCAGACTCGCGCCCATCGCGTGCAGGACGGGCAGGGGCAGGCGGGCGAGGAGGTGCATCAGCAAACGCCCCGCACGGTCCTTGAGGATCACCGCGGTCCGTTGCCGGGTGGTGGATGGCGGGCGTGTTGCCATGACGGGAGGGGGTGCTTAGGATCGGTTTCCCAACGCAATCGAGGCGCGCGATTATAGCCAGTCGCGACGCGATCGGCGAAGACAAAACGATACTCGCCGGCAAACCGTTCACCGAGGAGGCGCCCGTCATGAGCGAGCAACACCCCAAGGGCCTGACGCCCGAGCAGGCCTACCAGCTGGTCCAGGATGATCCCCAGGCCGTACTCGTCGATATTCGCTCGACGATGGAATACCTGTTCGTCGGTCACCCCGTCGGCGCGGTGCACGTGCCTTGGATCGACGAGCCTGACTGGACGGTGAATCCGAACTTCGTCACCGAGATTCGCAAGCTGCTGCTCGGCGGCGCTATCTGCACTGCTGACTCGCATTGCGCGCCAGTGGTATTGATCTGCCGCAGCGGCAAGCGGTCGTTGGAGGCCGGCAAGGCCCTGCTCGAAGGCGGTCTCGGGACCGTCTTCCACGTGAGCGAGGGCTTCGAGGGCGAGCTCGATGACCACCACCACCGCGGCACCATCGGTGGCTGGCGCTACCACGGGCTGCCGTGGGAGCAGTGCTGATTTTGGCCATCGATGGCCAATCAACAGCGGTTTACTTAGGCACAGTGCAAAAACAACTTCAACAGGCTCCCGCAACCTTCTCCCCTCACCCCAACCCCTCTCCCCGCTGGGGCGAGGGGCTCTCGGGCAAGTTGTGCGAGTTGTTCTTGAACCCTTCCTTAGAGCAGCAAGCGGCGGATGTCGCCGAGCAGCTCCCCGAGCAGCCGCGTGAAGCGTACCCCCTCGGCCCCGTCGACGACCCGGTGGTCGTAGGAGAGCGACAGCGGCAGGATGCGGCGCGGGGCGAAGGCCTGGCCATCCCAGACGGGGCGCGTCTCGGCCTTGGAGACCCCGAGGATGGCGACCTCGGGCGCATTGACGATCGGGGTGAAGGCCGTGCCGCCGATCCCGCCGAGGCTCGAGATGGTGAAGCAGCCGCCCTGCATGTCTCCGGGCAGCAGCTTGCCGGCGCGGGCCTTGCCGCTGAGCTCGGTCAGCTCGCGGGCGAGGTCGAGCACCCCCTTCTTGTCGACGTCGCGCACCACGGGGACGACCAGCCCGTCCGGCGTGTCGACGGCGACGCCGACATGCGTGTAGTGCTTGAGGATTAGCCCCTCGCCGTCGGGCGTGAGCGAGGCCTTGAGGTTCGGCTGGGCGTTGAGGCCGGTCGCGACGGCCTTGAGCAGGAAGGGCAGGAAGGTCAGCTTGATTTCCCGTGTCGCGGCGCGCTCTTGTTCGGCGCGGCGGAAGGCCTCGAGTTCGGTGATGTCGGCCTCGTCGAACTGCGTGACGTGCGGGACCGTTAGCCAGCTGCGGTGCAGGTGCCCGCCGCTGATGCGCTTGATGCGCGACAGCGGCGCTTGCTCGGTCGGGCCGAAACGGCTGAAGTCCACCTCGGGCGCCGCGGGCATCTGCCAGGGCGCGCCGGAGGCTGGGCCCGGCCCGCCCTGGCGCAGCGCCTGCTGAACGAAGCGCTGGATGTCGTCTTTGACGATGCGGCCCTTGCGGCCTGAGCCCTTGACGCGGCGCAGGTCGACACCGAGTTCGCGGGCGAAGCGGCGCACCGCCGGGCTGGCGTGTGGGGTGCGCCCCTGGGCGATCGAGGCCATGTCGGCGGGGCGCGGCCGCACCGGCGCTGGCCGGCCGCCGGGATCCCGCAGCTGTTGTGCGGGCGCGGCGCCTTCGCGGGTCGCGGGCTCCGCCGATGCCGTTTCCGTTTCGCCATCGGCCTTGGCCGTCTCGGCCTCGGCCGGGGCTTCTCCCTCGTCGGGCTTCTCCTCGCCGCCCGTTGCGCGCTCGCCGTCGGTCTCATCGTCCGTCTCGAGGCTCAGCAAGGCGTCGCCGGCATTGACGCGGTCCCCCGCCTCGATGCGCAGCGCGCGGACGACCCCGCCCTTCGGGGCGGGGATCTCCATCGTGGCCTTGTCGCTCTCCAACGTGAGGAGCGACTGTTCCGGCTCGATGCGATCGCCCGGGCCGACGAGCACCTCGATGACGGGCACGTCGGAGAAGTCCCCGATGTCGGGGAGCAGGATCTCTTCTAGGTTAGCCAAGCTGAATCCTCCTTCGCCTGCTCGGGCTTCGCCGCCGGCTAGACCGTCACCGGGTTGGGCTTGTCGGGATCGATCCGGTATTGGGTGATGGCCTTGGAGACCATACCGGCCGGGAGTTCGCCGTCGTCGGCCAGGGCCTTCAGCGCTGCCAGCGCGATGTAGTAGCGATTGACCTCGAAGAAGCGCCGCAGCTGGTGGCGCATGTCGCTGCGGCCGAAGCCGTCGGTGCCGAGCACGCGGTAGCGGCGCGGGACGAAGGGGCGGATCTGATCGGCGTAGGTGCGCTGATAGTCGCTGGCCGCGACGACCGGGCCGCGCGTCTGCGCGAGCTGCGTCTCGACATAACTCGCACGCGGCTCGGCCTCCGGGTGGAGCAGGTTCCAGCGCTCGGCATCGAGCCCTTCGCGGCGCAGTTCGTTGAAGCTGGTGACGCTCCAGACGTCGGCCGCCACGGCAAAGTCCTTCTCCAGCAGCTCGGCCGCGGCCAGGGCCTCGCGCAGGATGGTCCCCGAGCCGAGGAGCTGCACGCGCTGCGGCTGCTCGCCGCCGCGCCGGAACAGGTACATGCCTTGGAGGATCCCGGCGGCGACCCCCTCCGGCATCGCCGGTTGGGGGTAGTTCTCGTTCATCGTCGTGATGTAGTAGAAGCAGCCTTCGCGCTCCTGATACATGCGCCGCAGGCCGTCGTGGATGATTACCGCCAGCTCATAGGCGAAGGCCGGGTCGTAGGAGATGCAGTTGGGGATGGTTGCCGCGGTGATGTGGCTGTGCCCGTCCTGGTGCTGCAGCCCCTCGCCGGCGAGGGTCGTGCGCCCGGCGGTGCCGCCGATCAGAAAGCCGCGCGCGCGCATGTCCCCGGCGGCCCAGATCAGGTCGCCGACGCGCTGAAAGCCGAACATCGAATAGAAGATGTAGAAGGGGATCATGTTCTGGCCGTGATTGGCGTAGGCCGTGGCGGCCGCCATCCACGAGGAGATGGCGCCCGCCTCGTTGATCCCCTCTTGCAGGATTTGACCCTGCTTGTCCTCGCGGTAGTACATGACCTGGTCGGCATCGACCGGCTCGTAGAGCTGGCCGACCGACGAGTAGATGCCGAGCTGCCGGAACAGGCCCTCCATGCCGAAGGTGCGCGCCTCGTCGGGGACGATGGGCACGACCAGGCGCCCGATCGCCTTGTCGCGGATGGTCAGCGTCAGCAGGCGCACCAGGGCCATGGTCGTCGACATCTCCTTCTCCCCGCTGCCCTCGAGCAGCGGCTGGAAGGTCTCGAGGGCGGGGATCTCAAGCGGTGGCGCGCTGTCCTCCCGCGCCGGTAGGAAGCCGCCGAGCGCGGCGCGTCGCTCGTGCAGGTACTCCATCTCCGGGCTTTCGGCCGGCGGCTTGTAGAAGGGGGCCGCGGCGATCTTGTCGTCGGAGATCGGGATGTTGAAACGGTCGCGGAAGGCCTTGAGCGCTGCCTCGCCCATCTTCTTCTGCGAGTGGGTGATGTTCATGCCTTCGCCGGCGATCCCCATGCCGTAGCCCTTGACCGTCTTGGCCAGGATCACCGTGGGCTGGCCGCGGTGGGCCGTGGCGGCGGCATAGGCGGTGTAGATCTTGACCGGGTCGTGCCCGCCGCGGTTGAGCCGCCAGATGTCCTCGTCGCTCATGTTGGCGACCATGTCGGCGAGCTCGGGGTACTTGCCGAAGAAGTGCTCGCGCGTGTAGCGCCCGCCCTTGGCCTTGTAGCTCTGGTAGTCGCCGTCGCAGCACTCCTCCATGCGCTTGAGCAACAGGCCGTTGGTGTCGCGGGCGAGTAGGGGGTCCCAGTAGCTGCCCCAGATGACCTTGATGACGTTCCAGCCGGCGCCACGGAAGACGGCTTCCAACTCCTGGATGATCTTGCCGTTGCCGCGCACCGGCCCATCGAGGCGCTGCAAATTGCAGTTGACGACGAAGATCAGGTTGTCGAGGCGCTCACGTGCCGCCAAGGAGATGGCGCCGAGGGATTCGGGCTCGTCCATCTCGCCGTCGCCGAGGAAGGCCCAGACCTTGCGGTTTTGAGTGTTGCTCAGCCCGCGGTCGTTGAGGTAGCGCATGAAGCGCGCCTGGTAGATCGCCATGAGCGGCCCGAGGCCCATCGAGACGGTCGGGAACTGCCAGAAATCGGGCATCAGCCAGGGGTGCGGGTAGGAGGACAAGCCATTGCCGTCGACCTCCTGGCGGAAGTGGTAGAGCTGCTCTTCGCTGAGGCGTCCCTCGAGGAAGGCGCGGGCGTAGATTCCCGGCGCCGAGTGGCCCTGGATGAAGACCAGGTCACCGCCATGGTCCTTTGAGCGTGCCCGGAAGAAGTGGTTGTAGCCCACATCGAAGAGGGTCGCGACCGAGGCGAAGCTCGCGATATGCCCACCGAGCTCGGTCGAGAGGCGGTTGGCCTGGACCACCATGGCCGTCGCGTTCCAGCGCACCAGTGAGCGGATGCGCCGCTCCATCGCCCGGTCGCCGGGCAGGCGCTCTTGGTGCTGCACCGGGATGGTGTTGAGGTAAGCGGTCTTGGCGCTGTAGGGCAGGTAGGCGCCGGAGCGGCGCGCCTTGTCGACCAGGCGCTCGAGTAGGAAGTGGGCGCGCTCGACCCCCTCGTTCTCCAGCACGCCCTGTAGGGCATCGAGCCACTCCTGGGTCTCCAGCGGGTCGACGTCGGGCTTCTCGCTCATGATCGTTCCTGGGGCTTGGCTGGGTGCCGCCGCGGCCGGCACGGTCAAAGGGCGGCATTATACCGACAGCGGCAAGACGCAATAGTGAGGATTTGCGGACGCTCCGGTGACCGGGCTTCGTTTGCGTCGCCAGCGGCGCCCGTTCCCGGGATCGCCCCGGGCATCCGGGTCTAACGGGCCTCTTCGATCATGGCGCGCGTGATCGACGGGGCCAGCAGGCGCACGAAGCGGTAGATGAAGTGATGCAGCTTGGCCTTGCGCGGCAACACCACGTCGGTGGTCAGCGGTCGGAAGAGGTGGGTGGCCGCAACTTGCCGCAGGGTCGGGTGGGCCGAGGCATCGAAGGCCGATTCCCCGATGACGCCGATACCGGCGCCGTTCTCGACATATTCGAGGATCATCGCGCTGCTGCTCAAGGCGAAGGTGACGGGCGAGTCGATGCCGTGCCCGCGGAATGCCTCGTCGATGATTTGGCGGGAGGTCGCCGTGCGCTCGTAGGAGCAAAGCGGTTCGGCGGCCAGGTCCTCGAGTCGCACCTCGGGCCGCTGGCAGATGTCATGGTCCTGCGGGGCGACTAGGATCAGGCGCCACTCCTCGACCGGTAGATAGAGAAGCTCCGGGCGTCGCTCAGGCGGTTCGGACAAGACACCGAGGTCGGCTTCGCCGGCGATCAGCATGTTCGTGGCGGCTATGGGGTCCTCCTCGCAGACCCGCACCGTCAGCGTCGGCAGCCGCCGACGCAGCGCGATCATCGCCTGGCGCAGCCGGTTGTCGGCGACGTGGCGGGTGGCGACGATCAGCAGGCCGCCCCGCTGCCCGGCGACATGGGCGTCGGCGACCTGGCGGATCCGTTTGACGTCGCGCAGCACATTGGCCGCCAGGTCCGCGATCTCCTGGCCCGGCTCGGTCAGCCCGACGAGGCGCTTACCCTGATAGCGGAAGAGGTCGACGCCGAGCTCTTCGGCCAGATCCTGAAGCTGGCGGCTCATGCCCGGCTGCGAGGTGAAGAGCGCCTTGGCGGCGGCCGAGATATTGAAGTCCTGCCTGATGACCTCGTGGAAGTAAACCAATTGCCTCAGCTTCACGGCAACTCCCACGGGCCAATGCCGGCGGTTCAGCAGCGTTAGGGAGTGGGAGTATATCAGTGTTGCGGAGAACCGCTTGCTGTGCATGAGGATGGCGCTCTCCGAAGGGCGGTCCGGAATCCGTGCCGCCAGCTCAAGTGAGCCGCGCATAGCCCGAACATCGCTGCGCAGCGTCGACCAGGGCGTGTCTGCCGGGCCCTCAAACCCGAGAAATGTTGTCCTGGCCGACACCGAGCAGTTCGGCCCCACGGGCTTGCGTGAGATCGCGCGCCGGGGATTGCGCGGGCACCTCGATCCCGCAGGAGGTGTCCGGACGGGGCAGCCCCGCCCGATGGCTAGAGAGGATTGCAAGGGACTGAAGCGGTGCGGCGGTCCGGCCGCCAAGCCGCGGCCTACAGCCGGCCAGGACGGCCGAGCGCCGGCCCGTATCGAGGGCGTCCAAACAGACGCCAAGGCGAGGGCGACCAGGCCCGGCCGCCCAAGCCCGCGCCGATGGGCTGGACAAACTCAAGTTGTAACTGAGTGCACAGAAGAGGATCGACAAATGAACGCACAGAACATGATGAAGATTGGTGTCTTGGCGGCGGCGATGGGGATGGTTAGCTCGGGGGCGTTTGCTGCGACCACAGCCCAGCAAGATGTCGGTCTCACAGTCAGTCAAATCGACGAGATCGCTGCCGGTGGAGAGACTGTGACACTGGTTGTCGATACCGCGACAGCAGGTGAACAGCCAGCCGCCGCTGACGATACGACCGATGAGAGCACCTTGGCGATCACAACGAACGCTGCATCGGGAAGCGCCAGGGGGTTGACGGCCCAGCTCGACGAGGCAATGGAAACCGGCGCGACTCTGACCATTACCGTTCCGGATGCAACTGGCAACGGATCTGGTGGTACCTACGATTTCGTAGAAGCTACTGGGACAACCGCGCAGGCGGTCGGGAGTGGCTTCTATGCCATCGCGGAGACTTTGACCGTGGATTATGACTTTGAGGCCACTGTTGCCGCACCGGCGGGGGACTATTCCAAGCAGGTGACATATACGCTCACCGGTATTGAGTAACATGAAATTGAATAGCGTTTGAGGATGACCCTGTCAGCCGATACGGCCTTCCGCCAGGACCAAGTGTCCTGGTGGAGGTGTTTTCTCGCGGTGGCATTGGCGTTGCTAGCACTGGTCGTCGGCGCCGCTGACATCAGTGAGAGCGGCGGATGGTCGGAGACGATCAATGCGTCGGATCTCATTGCTGGCGCGGGAAGCGATTTCCATTCTCCGATCACGAGCAGCGCCTACCAGGCCGCCCTCAGTATCTCCGACACCGGAGGCGCGGCCTGGACCATCGGCGTTCGGCGCACCAGCTCCAGCCTGCCGACTGGTGTCGCCGTCGCCGTCAGGCGCACGACGAGCGGCAGCGGCGACGGCAGCGTCAGCGGCGGGGAGAGTTTCCTTACGGTCGGCGGCACCGAGCAGATCCTCTGCTCCGGCACCGGCGATCGCAGCGGCATCGGGCTCCAACTGCGGCTCACCGGCGCTTCGGTCGAGCACGGCAGTGGAAGCTTCAGCGCGACCCTGACCTATCGCGTCTATTAATCGGGCCAAGACGATGTTCGGACCTATTCGATTTGTCTCTCTGATGTCAGCAATAGCCTGGCTCCTCGTCTTTTCCGGTGTCGCCGAGGCCGGCGGCATTAGAGTGTCGAGCGACTTGACCAACGAGCGGGTTGCCCAGCACGGCGAGCGGTATCGCGGAAGTCTGGTGCTACTCAATACGGACGATGCTGCGGCCGAGGCCAAGGTCTATCAGACCGATTACAGCTTCAGGGCGGACGGTAGCGTTCAATATGGCGATCCTGGAAAGCTGGATCGTTCCAATGCCAAATGGATCAGCCTGAGCCGCGAGCTGGTGCGGATCCCTCCTGGCGGCACTGAGGAGTTCACCTTCGAGGTCGAGGTGCCCAAAGACAAGGGTCTGTCCGGTACCTACTGGAGCATGATCATGGTTGAACCGCTCGGGACGGACTCGGCGGAAAATGCCAAGGAGCCCCTGCGCGAGAGTGAGTTAAGGACAACGATCAAATCGGTCATGCGTTATGGCATCCAGGTCGTCACGCACATTGGCCAGAGCGGCGAGACCGGACTCGTCTTTACGAATCCTGGCCTGATCAACGAGGACGGCGAGCGGATCTTCCGCATCGATGCCGAGAACACCGGCAGCCGCTGGCTGCGCCCGAGCGTCTGGCTTGAGCTGTATCGCCAGGACGGTACCGCGGTCGGCAAATTCCAAGGGCCTAAGAGGCGCCTCTTTCCGGGGACCTCGGCGCAGTTTCAGGTCGATCTCGGTGAGACGCCGCCGGGCAAGTATCTCGGCTTGGTCGTCGCCGATGGGACTGGCGATGAGCTCTATGGGGCTAACGTCGAGCTGGAGATCGAGTAGGGGCCCTCGCGGGCGATGATGACGTTTCCATCGTAGGTTGGGCCGACGAAGGAGGCCCAACGATGGCGAGCCAGGCCGCTTTGGGCGTTGGGCTTCGTTCCTCAGCCCGACCGACGCTCGCCGAAGACAGACCACAGAGCGATCTTGGGTGACGCACGCCGCTCGATCATCTCATTGCCGGTCCGACCACAGCCACACGCCGGCCAGCTTGCCCAGAAGGGGCACGCGGCCGGCGGGCGGGTCGGCTTGCCTTGAGACCGGGACATAGGGAGATCTACCAACAGGAACGGCCCGCACCCAGGATCCGGAGGCATCCAAGATGTCCCGGCCGCGCGGCCGATCAGAAGGCACCGACCAACGCGACCTGGCCCGCAAGGGCGGTCGCGGCGTCACGGCCTTCTGGCTGCTGGGCTGCCTGCTGCTCCTCGCGCTCCAGCTCTGGAGCCCCGCGACCCTTGCTCAGGCCAGCGGCCTGCTCGTCGAGCCGACCGGCGCCCGAGTGCGCACCGTCGACCCGCGCAAGGTCGTCACGCTCGTCGTGCGCGTGGCCAACCGCACCAACGAGGCCGTGCAGCTCGAGGGGCAGCCCTCGCTGCCGCGCGACTGGCGCGCGATCACCCCCGAATTCCCCTTCCAGCTCGCGGCCGGTGCGTCGGCGATGCGTCTGGTCAGCTTCATGGTCCCGGAGAGCACGCCGGCCGGCGAGTATCGCGTCGGCTACCAGGTCAGGGGCCGCGAGGAGCCCAACATCCGCGACGGCTTCTATCTCGCCGTGCGGGTGCGGCCGGTCTTCAAGCTGCAGGTCGATGTCGTGCACGTCCCGTCACTGGCGATCGCCGGCGAGCCCTACCAGGCGCAGTTCCAGATCAGCAATCACAGCAATGCGGCGCTGGCGATCGGCTTCGCCGCCAACAGCAGCCGCGATTCGGCCATCGAGCCGCCGGCCGGGCAGATGACGCTGGCGGCCGGCGAGTCGCGGCCGATGGCGCTGACCGTGACCCCGCCGGCCCTCGACAAGCCGGTCCGCGACGAGATCAGCCTGACGGCGACCGCGGGCGAGCAGGGGCTGAGCGACTCGGCGAAGCGCTCGGTCGAGACCCTGCCGCGGGTCACCGGCGAGGAGCGCCCTTATCACGAGATGGAGACCTTGTTCACCAAGCGGACCGGGGGTCGCTGGAGCGACGATGAGGGCCATCAGGGCGTGCAGCTCGAATGGCGGGGCGAGGGGCCGATCGATGAGGATGGCGAGCGCCTTCTGAGCTTCCTGATTCGCGGCCCGAGCCTGGAGGACGAGACGATCTTCGGCCTGCGCGACGAGGTCTATCTCGACTATCAGGGCAAGTTCTTCGACCTGGCGCTCGGCGACCGCAGCTTCGGGCTCTCCCCGCTGACCGAGTCCGGCCTGAGCGGGCGGGGCGTCGGCATGGGCTGGCGCGGCGAGCAGTCGCAGGCGTCCGTCTATTTCGTGCGCGACCGATTCTCCGACGAGGGTGGGCACCAGGCCGGCATCGGCATCGGCCACTGGCTACGGGACAACTGGTGGCTCGGGCTGAGCCTGTTGGACAAGGAGGACGACGACGGTCGCCACCAGATCGCCGGCCTGCGCCAATTGATCGAGCTGCGCCCGGGTCTGGATCTGGATCTGGAGATGGCGGGAAGCACCGGCGACCTCGGCGATGGGGCAGCCGTCTTGGCCAATCTCACCCAGCTCGG
>JGI12109J20283_10136220_pt1 | contig 14349 bp, 15 predicted proteins | sample ElkSlonscriptome_12_FD_20283 | JGI IMG/M metagenome (IMG submission 20283) | reverse complement strand
GCGCCGGCCAACTGCCCGCACAGCACCAGCAGCATGATTTCTTCCAACGGGTACAAGACTTTACCAGACTGCCGGGGGTCTTCGAGACCGGAAAAGTGGTCCAGAACCGGAATGCTCTGCGTCTGCGCCGTCATGGGCCGTCCTCCGTTGATCGTGACGGCCCCTCAGGAATCACATATTCATCAGTTCGGGAATCCCCCAAAGTTTAGAATGGTTCGAGCGATTGCCCTGGTACGTCTCCCCGGCGCTGTTCCCGATGCTCGTCGGCCTGGGCATTCTGGCTCTGTCCGGCCTGTTGGTGCGTCATGCGGCGCGGACGTTGGGCCGCGACGGCGTCCGTGAGGCGTTGCGGCCCCATGCGACCCTGGTGTCCGCCCGCAATCTGCGGCTGTACCTGATCCTCGGCTCGATCATCGCCTACGTCTACGTGTTTGTGCCGCACGTCGATTTCGCCCTGGCGACGGCGTTCTTCCTGGCCGTGTTCGTCTTCGCCTTCCACCTCGACCGCGAGGCGTCGGTGACGCGCAATCTGGTGCTCATGGCGGGACTGGCGGTCGTGGTGGGCGCGGTGCTGGCCCTGGTCGAGGCACCCGCGCGCGGCCCGGCCGTGGACCTGTTGACCGTGGCCGGGATCATCGCCGTGGCCGCCGTCAATGCCCGCGCGCTGGTCCGTCAGGGCCTGGCCCTGAAGCCGTGGTGGACCGGGCTGGCGGTGGCACTGCTGACGCCGGCCGTGGTCTGCCCGGTGTTCCGCTATGGGCTGTTGGTTCCCCTGCCCCACGAGGGGCTGGTGATCGGCAGTCTCGACGCGTTGCGCTATGCGCTGTTCCGGTGACCGGCCGGCGCGATCCGCGCCCGCCCCCGTCCCGTTTGCCTTCGGTGCTTTGACATGGACGTGCTCAGTCAGTTCGGGCTCTTTTTCGCCACCCTCGCCGAGCTTGTGACCAGCCCGGTCGTCCTCGCCATCCTGCTGCTGTCGAGCTTGAGCGGCATTGCCTTCGGCGCCCTGCCCGGCCTGACCGCCACCCTGGGTGTGGCGCTGTTGACCACGCTGACCTATGGCCTGCCGCTGGAACACGCCCTGGTGGCGTTGCTGGCGATGTACGTGGGCGCCGTCTACGGCGGCTCCTACCCCGCGATCCTGGTCAACATCCCGGGCACGGCGGCCTCGGCCGCCTCGGCCATGGAGGGCTATCCGCTGGCCCAGCGCGGCGAGGGCGCGCGGGCGCTCGGCCTGACCACCACCGCATCGTTCATCGGCACGGCGATCGGGATGCTGTTCCTGGTGCTGCTGGCGCCGCAGATCGTCACCCTGGCGCTTCAGTTCACCTCGTACGAGGTCTTCCTGCTGGCCGTCTTCGGCATTCTGATCAGCGGCACGCTGACCAGCAGCGACCTGGTGGTGAAGGGCTGGATCGCCGGCCTGCTCGGCCTGGCGCTGTCCACCGTCGGCCGCGACCAGTTGCAGTTCTATCCGCGCTTCACCGTCGGAATGCCGGAGCTGGACAGCGGCCTCGAGGTGGTGCCGGTCCTCATCGGGGCCTTCGCCATTCCGCAGATCATCCGCGTGCTGCGCGACGACCTCGCCCTGGGCCAGCCGAAGACCTTCAAGCGCATCCTGCCCGAGTTCCGCACCATCGTGCGCAACGCCAAGCACAATGTGCGTTCGGCCCTGGTGGGGGTGGGCATCGGCTCTGTGCCGGGCATCGGCGAGGACATCGCCGGCTGGGTCTCCTACGGCGGCGCCAAGAGCACGTCGCGCCACCCGGAGACCTTCGGCAAGGGCGAGCCGGCCGGGCTGGTCTCGTCGGAAACCGCCAACAACGCGTGCATCGGCGGCGCGCTCATTCCGCTGCTGTCGCTGGGCATTCCCGGCAGCCCGCCGGCGGTGATGCTGTTGGGGGCCTTGATGATCCACGGCGTGACGGTCGGCCCGATGATCGAGTTCGACCGGCCCGGCTTCATCATCCAGGTGACCGCCATCCTGCTGCTGGCCTCGGCCGCCATGTGGATCAACGGCATGTTGCTGGCCCGCCATGTGGTCAAGGTGCTGCGGGTGCCGCCGGCCATCTTCATGCCGGTGGTGGCGGTGCTGTCGGTGAACGGCTCCTACGCGCTCGGGCTGAACGTGTTCAACCTGTACCTGATGGTGCCCATCGGCATCGCCGCGTACTTCCTGACCGAGTGGAAGTACCCGATCTCGCCGCTGGTGATCGGCGTCATCCTGGGACCGATGGCGGACGAGAATCTGCGCCGCGCCATGATGGTCTCCAACGGCGACTTCACGCCGTTCGTGACCCGCCCCGTCGCCCTGATCCTGCTGATCGCCATCGTCCTCATCATCGCCAGCCAAGTGCCGCCGGTGCGCCGCGCCATCGGCGGCCTTGGCCGGCGCCTGATGCCGGCCCGGCCCTCCCGCTCGGCGGCCCAGCAGACCGCGGACGGATGACGCGCCGCCCCACGGACCATCACACCAAGGCCCGCCCGGCCCTCCAGACTCCAAGGACGCCCACCATGCTGAAGCTGTCGATCATCACTCTGTTCCTGGGTCAGACCAAGAACCGCTTCCTGATCTACCAGGACCCCATCGATATCGCCGAGGTGCTGGACCGGGCCGGCCGCTCCGAGGGCTGCGACGGCGTGGAGTTGCGCTATCCGGCCGACTTCGGCGACCTGCCGGCGCTGAAGGAGGGGTTGAAGCGCAACGGCCTGTCGATCTCGGCCATCAACTTCGCCTCTGTCCGCAACGACCGCTGGGCGCGCGGCGCCTGGACGGCGAGGATCCACGCCCCACGATGATCGCCTGCCGCGCCCTGATCGGGTTCGGCATTCCGCGCATCCAGGACACACGAACAGCACACGGCGGCAAGCTCACCACCGAGGACACCGACGCCGCCCGCGAGGCCCTGGGTTGGCCGCATCCGCCCTTCGTGGTGCCCAAGGACATCCTGTCCGCGTGGCGCGCGGCCGGGGCGCGCGGCGCCGAGGCGCGCCGGGCCTGGGAGGCGCGGCTGGCGGTGCTGCCCAACGACGACCGGGCGGAGTTCGAACGCCGCATGGCCGGCGCGCTGCCGGAGGCTTGGCGCCGCCGCGCGACCGGCCGAGCGCCCTGATCTGCTCGCGCCAGCCGCTGCCGCCAGTGCGGACGGAGGCGGGCGAGGAGAACCGGTGCGCCCGGGGGGCCTACATCCTGGCTGACGCCGAGGCCGGCGCGCGCCGGGTCACCCTGTTCGCCACCGGATCCGAGGTGGCGGTCGCCCTGGCGGCGCGGGACATCCTCCAGGCCCGGGGCGTGCCGACCGCCGTCGTCTCCATGCCCTGCTGGGACCTGTTCGAGGAGCAGGACGAGGCCTACCGCGCCGCCGTCATCGGTCGCGGCACCGTGCGGGTGGCCGTCGAGGCGGCGGTGCGCCTGGGCTGGGACCGCTACATCGGCGAGGATGGCGGCTTCGTCGGCATGAGCGGCTTCGGTGCCTCGGGCGACGTCCCCGATGTGTTCCGGCACTTCGGGATCACCGCCGAGGCCGTGGTCGCGGCGGTCCAACGGGCGGACGGCAGCGTGGTCAGACCCCGGGAGCCGGTCTCGGCGGTGTGACGATGCGGAGGGACGGGACCGACGCCGCTTGATAGGATCGCGCCTGATTGGGGCCCGGACGCCGTCCCGGGACCCATCAGGCGGGGTTCGGATCGACCCGGTCCCCACTTGATCTGCCTTTGGTGGATTGGAGCCCCCATGCCGAGCCCCTGGTGTCCGGACGTTGCACTCAAAGCCTATCGCTTTGCCGCTGAGGCCCATTGGAACGACGCGCTCAGGCAGTGTGTCCCGGGCACGAACCTGCCGTACCTCCTGCATATCGGTTCGGTTGCCATGGAGGTCATGGCCGCTCTCGCTCGTGAGGATGGACACGACGGCACCCTGGCGGTGCAATGCGCGTATCTTCACGACACCATGGAAGACACGGCGACCACCTATGACGATCTGCTTGTGCGCTTCGGCGCGCCAGTCGCGGATGGTGTCCGGGCTCTGACCAAGGACCCGACCATCGGGGCCGACCAGGCCAAGCCGGATCGCAAGGCGCTGCAGATGGCGGACAGCCTGACCCGCATCCGCACCCAGCCCCCGGCGGTGTGGATGGTCAAGTTGGCCGACCGGATCACCAATCTGCAACCGCCGCCGGTTCATTGGTCGAGAGAGAAGGTTTCAGCCTATCGCCAGGAGGCGGGCCGAATCCTCGACGCGCTCTCGGGCGTCAGCCCGTTCCTGGATCAGCGGCTCCGGGACAAGATCTCGGCGTATGGATGACCACAGGTATCCTCACAGTGTTCCAGCGGTCTCGACGGTTTCCGGACGGGCGATCAAGCCGGCCGCCGTCGACGTTTTCGTTGAGCATCACCACGACCGCCGGACTCTTGCTGAGGTGGCCGGAGTCGTCGAGACAGCGTTTGGCGGATTTGTACCGTCCGACGAATGAACTGACTTCATTCGTCGGACGGCCGGCGCGCCCCTGGCATCGCTTCGCGATGCCAGCTTCAACCAAAATGGGGCCGGCGCCCACGGCGCCGCTTCGCGGCGCCGACAAAGTTTGGCCGCCCTTTGGGCGGCCGGGGCCGCGGAGCCGCGCGCCCCGAAGGGGCGCTGCGGCGAGAAAAACAAAGACTCGGCATCTCCGGCGCCCCGAAGCGACCAGCCGGACGAGTCAATCCAATCGCCGGGCCGTATTGAAGTGGATCGCCTGCCGTGGGTGAACCGCCCCTGGGGCCCCTGCAGGGAGGGCATTGTATTAATTGTATTAAAGGCAGGATCAGGGTGAAGCAGATTACAGCGCGCTCGCCGGTGTCAATAGAGGCCTTCTCATTATCCCGATTCGGAACAGTAAAATGTATTGCAGGCGCCCAAGAAGCTATGCAACGTATTGATTTAGTGAGATAAGCGTCTGCCTGAAAATCCCCGTGTCGGCAGTTCGAATCTGTCCCTGGGCACCATCTTCCAGGAAACCCAAAGGCCCAACAGGCGGAGAGCATGGCTCGCCCCCGTCAGCGTTATGGCTCGTCCCGCGCGGCCGGGTGCCACGCCAGCCCCTCGGCGTCGGGCCGCACCCGCCCCAGCAGCACCCCGGTCTCCTTGGCGGCCAGCCCCGCGAGGGGGCGGCCGATGATCATGGTCAGGGTCCCGCTGTCGTCGGCCACCGACCCGGCCGCCGAAACATCGGTCGGCGCCACCAGCCACGGCTGGCCGCCGTGGGTCGTCTCACGCCAGGCATGGAATCGGCGCAGGTCCAGCAGGACGTTGCCCCCCGGGTCGGCCAAGCGGACGTACGGCCCGTCACGCCCTTCGGCGCCGATCCAGTACAGGGCCAGGCCCTCGTCCCGATCGACGGCGGCGGGAAACAGAGGGGTGTCGATGATGTCCTGGCCGGCGCGTTGCACGGTGACATGCCGCGCCTGATGGGGCGCCAGCCAGGCCACCGACGGCAGGTCGAGGACTAGACGCCCGCCCCGCTCGGGCAGATCGACGGTGATGGTCTCGCGCGGCGGCTCCAGCGAGGAGCCGCCCGTCAGCGCGCCGACCCGCACCGCCGCCAGCGCGGCCGTGCCCAACACGACGGCCAGGGCGATCATCCCCAGCCAGACTCGGGTGCGTCGGGTCACGTCCGGCGTCCCCCGATGGCGGGCTCGGACCCGGGGGGATGATCCCGGCGCAACAGGAACACGGCCTGGGCGCTCATCAGATTGGCCCACGGTCCGGTCGCCGACAGCCGATTCACCCTGCCGTCCTCGTCCAACGCCACCCCCTTTTCGATCACGATGTCCATGCACCGGGCCAGAACCACGAAGTCCTTGATGGTGCAGTAGTGAATGTTGGGCGTGTCCCACCATTCCTCCGGCAGGCCGCGTGTCACCGGCATCCGCCCCTTGCTGACCAGGTGCCAGCGGGCTTTCCAGTAGCCGAAGTTGGGGAACGACACGATGGCCCGGTCGGCCACGCGCAGCAGATGCCCCAGCACCTCGCGCGGATGCTGGGTCGCCTGCAACGTTTGGCTCAGGATGGCGTAGTCGAACGCGCCGGCGGGGTAGTCGGCCAAGTCGGTATCGGCGTTGCCCTGGATGACCGACACACCGCGCCGCACGGCGGCGCGCACCCCAGCCATGGACAGCTCGATGCCCCGGCCGTTCACTCCCTTCACGCGGGCGAGATACTGCAGCAGGGCACCGTCGCCGCAGCCGACGTCCAGCACCCGGGCCTTCGGCGTCACCATGTCGGCGATCAGGCGCAGGTCGATGCGCAGTTCCCCGTTGGGGCCGGTGCCCGTGGTGGGGGGGACGGCGGGCGCGTTCATCCGCCGCCTCCCGCCGCCGTGGCCGGCAGGCCGCGATGCCGTGCCGCGCCGGCCAGGAAGCCGCGCAGTGTCTCGTGGAACTCCGGCTCTTCGAGCAGGAAGGCGTCGTGGCCCTTGTCGCTGTCCACCTCGACGAAGCTGACGTTGGCCGCCACGCTGTTCAGGGCTTGGACGATGGCGCGGCTTTCCACGGTCGGGAACAACCAGTCGCTGGAAAAGCTGATGACGCAGAACCTGACCGGCGTGTCGCGGAAGGCATAGGCCAGCCGTCCGCCGTGCTCTGTGGCCAGGTCGAAGTAGTCCATGGCCCGCGTGATGTAGAGATAGGCGTTGGCGTCGAACCGGTCGACGAAGGTCGAGCCCTGGTGCCGCAAGTAGCTTTCGACCTGAAAGTCGGCGTCGAAGCCGTAGGTGACACTGTCCCGGTTCTGCAGTTTGCGGCCGAACTTGCGGTGCAGGGCGGTCTCGGACAGATAGGTGATGTGCGCGGTCATGCGCGCCACGGCCAGGCCCCGGTGCGGGGTCACACCATGCTCGTGGTAGGCGCCGCCGCGCCAGTCCGGATCGGCCATGATGGCCTGCCGGCCGACCTCGTGAAAGGCGATGTTCTGGGCCGAATGGCGGTACGACGCGGCGATGGGCACGGCGGAGAACACCCGCTCGGGATAGGCGGCGGCCCATTCCAGCACCTGCATTCCGCCCATCGACCCGCCGATGACGCAGAACACCTGGTCGATGCCCAGGGCGTCGAGCAGACGCGCCTGTACTTTCACCATGTCGCCGATGGTGATGACGGGAAAGCCCAGGCCCCACGGGCGCCCGGTCTCGGGATTGATGTCGCGCGGCCCGGTGGTCCCCATGCACCCGCCCAGGACGTTGGCGCAGATGACGAAGAACCGATCGGTGTCCAGCACCCGACCGGGGCCGACCAGCCTGTCCCACCAGCCGGGCTTGCCGGTGATGGGATTGGTGCCGGTCATGAAATGGTCGCCCGTCAGGGCATGGCACACCAGGATCACATTCGAGCGATCCTCGTTCAAGCGGCCGATGGTCTGGAAGGCCACCGTGACCGGGCCAAGCTCGATCCCGCTGTCGAGGCGGATGGGCCGATCCTGGCCGACCACAAGAGACTGATTGTGCGGAGCATCCACCGGCGTCTCGTCAGGGCTGGGACGGAACCAAGGGATCGGAAGCGACGCGCGGCCGGCCTTCCGTGGTCGCCGGCATCGGCGGACCGCGAGACGCGCGCGCCTCCGCGCGCGGTGATCTCCATCGGCCTTCCTGAGCGCCGGAACACCTAGGCGGGACGCTGGCGAGTGTCAACGTTTTCTTTGATTTCGGGGGCTTCCCGGCTTATCACTGGGCCGCCCATCCCCGGCACGGAAACCGCCCATATGAGTTGCGTCCCAGACAATCTTGAAGCTTTGAGGCGCGACATCGACGCCCTCGACGACCAGATCGTGGACTTGCTGATGGAGCGGTGCGCGATCGTCGATCGAATCGCCGATGCCAAACGCGGCGGACCGATTCTGCGCCCGGGCCGCGAGGCCATGATCCTGCGCCGCCTGGTGGCGCGCTGGCAGGGCCGGCTGGCGAAGCGGACCCTCGTGCGCATGTGGCGCGAACTGCTGGCCGGGGTGGTCAGCACCCAGGGGCCGTTCGCGCTGGCCATCTGGATGCCGGAGCGCGGCGCCGGATATCTGGAGGTCGCCCGCAACCAATACGGCGCCTATACGCCGGCCACGACCCACCAGTCTGCCAGCCAGGTGGTGCGCGAGGTGACCAGCGGCACCGCCACCGTCGGCGTGCTGCCCCTGCCGCGCTGGGAAGATGACAATCCATGGTGGACGCAGATCCTGTCCACCTCGCCCGATACGCCGCACATCGTCGCCCGCCTGCCGATCACCGGGCCGGGACCGCTGGGGATCGAGGCCCTGGTCATCGCCCGAATGCCGCCGGAGGCCACCGACGACGATCGCTCTGTGATCGCGGTGGAGACGGAACGGAACATCAGCCGCTCGGCCTTCACCGAGGCCCTGTCGGCCGCCGGCCTGCCGCCCCGGGCCGTGTGGGACAGCCGCCCGGCCGGCGAGGACGCCCGCTTTCACCTGGTCGAGGTGGTGGGCTTTGTCGCGCCCGACGACGGCCGCCTCGCCGCCCTGCGCGGCGGCACCGACACCGGCGGCATCCGTAACGCCCTGCTGCTCGGCGCCTATGCCGCGCCCCTGTCGGCCGAGGCCCTGGCGGACGCCTGACATCGAGTCCTCCCCACGCCGTCGGCCTGTCTCACGCCCCATCGCCTTTACCCCTGGACGCGGAACAACGTCATGAAACAGCCCCCTGTCCGCCCCGGCATCATGGACCTGCGGCCCTATGTGGCCGGTGACTCCGAACTCGAAGGCCGGACCCGGGTCGTCAAGCTGTCCTCCAACGAGGGCGCGCTCGGCCCCAGCCCCCGCGCCATCGAGGCCATGCGCGCCGCCGCGGCGGACGCCCACCGCTACCCGGACGGCGCGGCCACCGCCCTACGCGAGGCCATCGCCAAGCGGCACGGACTGGACCCGGCGCGGCTGGTGTGCGGCTCCGGTTCCGACGAGTTGATCTCGCTGCTGGTGCGAGCGTACGCCGGGCCAGGCGACGAGGTGCTGTTCCCCGCGCACGCGTTCCTGATGTACCGCATCTATGCCCAAGGCGCCGGGGTCACGCCGGTGGCCGCGCCCGAGCGCGACAAGGTGGCCGATGTCGACGCCCTGCTGGACCATGTCACGGAGCGCACCCGCATCCTGTTCCTGGCCAATCCCAACAACCCGACCGGGACCTACCTATCGGATGCCGAGGTCCGGCGCCTGCGGACGGGTCTGCGCGAGGACGTGCTGCTGGTGATCGACGCCGCCTACGCTGAATACGTCCAGAAGAACGACTACGAGCCCGGCGTGGCGCTGGTGGACACGCACCCGAACACGGTGATGCTGCGGACGTTCTCCAAGATCCACGGGCTGGGCGGCGCGCGCATCGGCTGGGCCTATGGCCCCGCCCACGTGATCGACGTGCTCAACCGGGTGCGCAGCCCGTTCAATGTGTCGGCGCCGGCCCTGGCCGCCGGGGCGGCGGCCATCGCCGACCAGACCTTTACCGACCTAGCGCGCCAGCACAACGATTACTGGCTGGACTGGACCCTGTCCAAGCTGCGGGGACTCGGCCTTGATCTGACCGAGAGCGTCGGCAACTTCGTCCTGGTCACCTTCCCGACCGAGCCCAGGCTGACGGTTCAGGACGCCGACGCGTTCCTGCGCGGCAAGGGCGTGATCGCGCGCGCGATGGGCGCCTATGGCCTGCCGAACAGCCTGCGAATCACCATCGGCACGGGCGAGGACATGCAGGCCTGCGTCGAGGCCCTGACGGAGTTCGTCGCCGGATGAGCGTGCTGTTCGACCGTGTGGCCATCATGGGCATCGGCCTGATCGGCTCGTCGCTGGCGCGCGCCATCAAGGCCGAGAGGCTGGCGCACAGGGTGGCGTGCGCCGATGCCAACGCCGCCCACGCCGACCGGGCCAGGGCGCTGGGGATCGTCGACGAGGCCGGCACCGACCCGGCCGAGGCGGCCGCCGGCGCCGATCTGGTGATGCTGTGCGTGCCGCTGGGCGCCTACGGCGAGGTGGCCGCCGCCATCGCCCCGGCGCTGAAGCCGGGGGCCATCGTCTCCGACGTGGGCTCGGTCAAGCAGGCGGTGATCCGCGACGTGGCGCCGCACCTGCCCGCTGGGGTGCACCTGGTGCCCGGCCACCCGGTCGCCGGCACCGAGAAGTCCGGCCCCGACGCCGGGTTCGCCGCCCTGTTCCCCGGCCGTTGGTGCATCCTCACCCCGTTGCCGGGCGCGGACGAGGCGGTGACACGCCGGGTGGCCGACCTGTGGCGCGCCTGCGGCATGACGGTCGAGCGCATGGACCCCGACCACCACGACCACGTGCTGGCCATCACCTCGCACCTGCCGCATCTGATCGCCTACACCATCGTCGGCACCGCCACCGACCTGGAAGAGCACCTGAAGCAGGAGGTGATCAAGTACTCCGCCTCCGGCTTCCGCGACTTCACGCGAATCGCCGGCAGCGATCCCACCATGTGGCGCGACGTGTTCCTGAACAACCGGGAAGCCGTGCTGGACTGCCTGCAACGCTTCACCGAGGATCTGACGGCCCTGCAGCGCGCCATCCGCCGGGGCGAGGGCGACATCCTGTTCGACCTGTTCACCCGCACCCGCGAAATCCGCAAGGGCGTGCAGGAGGCCAGGCAGGCGTAGGGCGGCCGGCCAACCTCGCTTGCCTTGAGACCCGCCGCGCGATCGGGCATGGTGTCCCTTCCCCAACAGATCACACACCAAGGAAAGCACCCGTCCCATGACGCAGACGGTTCGGATCGCCATTCTCGGAGCCAGCGGTTATACCGGCGCCGAGCTTGTGCGCTTGCTCGACACTCACCCCAACGCCGAACTCGCGATCCTCACCGCCGACCGCCGCGCGGGACAGACCCTGGCCGCCGTGTTCCCGCACCTGGCGCATGTCCCGGCGCCGCCGTTGGTGGCCATCGACGACGTCACGTCAGAGGACTGGGCGGGGGTCGATGTCGTCTTCTGTGCCCTGCCGCACGCCACCACCCAGGCGGTGGTCGCGCGCCTGCCGGAGCACCTGCGCATCGTCGACCTGTCGGCCGACTTCCGCCTGTACGACACGGATGTCTATGCCCAGTGGTACGGCGGCCCGCACCAGGCGCCAGAGCTGCAGAAGTCCGCCGTGTACGGCCTGACGGAACTGGAGCGGGAACGCATCGCGACGGCGCGGCTGGTGGCCAACCCCGGCTGTTACCCGACCGGCCCGCTGCTGGCGCTGATGCCGTTGATCGAGTCCGGGCTGATCGAGCCCGACGACATCATCATCGACGGCAAGTCGGGTGTCAGCGGCGCCGGGCGCGGCGCCAAGGAAGCCATGTTGCACGCCGAGATCTCGGAAGGCGTGCACGCCTACGCCGCCGCCAGCCACCGCCACGCCCCGGAGATCGAGCAGGGCCTGTCCAAGGCCGCGCGCCAGCCGGTGCTGGTCAACTTCACGCCGCACTTGATGCCCATGAACCGGGGCATTCTCTGCACGACCTACGTGCGTCCATATGGCGGAGCGGATGCCGGAACGCTGCTGTCGAAGTTGACCGTGACCTTCCAGGGCGAGCCGTTCGTCAAGGTGCTGCCCAAGGGCACGCTGCCGCACACCCGCCATGTGCGCGGCTCCAACCTGTGCCTGATCGGCGCCGTGGACGACCGCCTGCCGGGCCGGGTGATCCTGGTGACGGCCATCGACAACCTGGTCAAGGGCGCCGCGGGTCAGGCGATCCAGAACATGAACGTCATGCTCGGCCTGCCGGAGACGGCCGGGCTATCGATGGCGCCGATGTTCCCGTAAGCGAGACAAGGAGGTCTGCGACATGACCCCGATCATCCTGCCCTACCGGGGCGTTCTGCCGACCATCGACCCTGCGGCCTTCATCGCGCCCGGCGCCGTCGTCATCGGCGACGCCGTGATCGGCCCCGACACGGGCATCTGGTTCGGCTGCGTGGTGCGCGGTGATGTGCACGAGATCCGCATCGGCGCCGGCACCAACATCCAGGACGGCACCATCATCCACGTCAGCAAGGGCACCTTCGGCACGTACATCGGCGACGGAGTCACCGTTGGCCACAAGGCCATCATCCACGCCTGCACGCTGGAGGACCGCTGCTTCATCGGCATGGGGGCCACCATCATGGACGGCTGCGTCGTGGAAAGCGGCGCCATGGTCGCCGCCGGCGCGCTGGTGACGCCCGGCAAGCGGGTCAAGGCCGGCGAGTTGTGGGCCGGCAGCCCGGCCAAGCCCAAGCGCGACCTGACCGAGGACGACACGAAGACCTGGCCCGAGCAGGCGGCCCGCTACGCCGACCTGGCGCGCGAATACCGCGAAGCGCTGGCGTCCGGACCCACGCCGTCGGGCCAGCAAGAAACAACGGCGTAGGGCGCACTCGACCGCCGCGAAACGGCGGGACTGTCGATGGTGCCGATGTTGCCTTGATCCCTTGAAGAGATGCCATCTTGAACGATGGAGTTAAAATAAAATCAAGGAAGTAACCCGAAACCCCTGTAGCCGCCAGCCAACTTTTTCGTTTGACTGGGGTCAGGAAGGCGGCTATCCGTGCCCGAGGATCGGCGAGGAAGATGGGCGTCCGGAGGACGGGTCAATGTCGGTAGCGGATCTCATGGTCCGGGTCCTTGACGCGCACATCTTCTTCGGCGCTCACCCCAACGATCGTCGAACAACTGGCACGCTACATCGCCCCGAACGACGGCGCGGACCGCGACAAAGAGCCTTACCTGAATCATGCGCCGGACGATTCCACTCAGGCGCCCGGGCTGAGCGCCCACCCCGGCCGATGGGCGGGCCAGGATCGAAAATGCACGAGATTCAAAATGTTGTGCGGCGACCTTTGCCGTCAAGGGTATGACCCTTGACGGCGTCGGGTACTAGCGTTGGTCGAAACTGTCTTTTCAAACACCGCGCAGGGGGCACTCATGAAGTATGACATTGTTATTGCGACAAAAAACCGTGCGGATATGCTTGCCATTTCACTCCCCCTTTTTTTGAGCAAACCTTTCCGCCCAGCAAGGTTATTGTGGTTGATGCAAGCGGAGACCAGAAGAAAGACGTGGAATCTGTCTGCGAACAAACATCAAAGAAGTACAATAAGGACATAATCTTTCTGAATATAGAAAAAGGGAATTCGTCAGCACAAAGAAATATAGGCCTGTCCTATGTTGAGGAAGAGGTGATTGCATTCCCGGACGATGACTCCCTTTGGTATCATGATACGGCAGAGAATTTCATGAAACCCTATATGGATCCGGCTTTTTCTTATGTCGGGGGTGTCAATAATGTTGAGGTTGATAAAAGTCCGCTAGCGATTCCGGGGACAATCAAAAAAAGCGCATTTCAAACATTTAAGCAGAAAGTGGGTCGCCCTCGCCGGTTTATAGAAAATGCTCTATTCCCGTCCTCTTTCGATGTTCACGCGAGGTATCTCTATAGTCAATCAGAAGCGGATTTAGAGGCATACAACCGTGCATATTCGGTTGCGGAAACGCTCGGTGGATTTAGGATGACATTTCGCAGACGCGCAATTCGTGAGGTCGGGTTTGACGAAACCCTTGGTTCCGTGGTCGGGTATGCGCAACATGAAGACAAAGACGCGGCCCTTGCAATTATAAACAATGGATGGATCATTCTTGGTGTAAAGAGCGCGCGCGTTTATCATAATAACTATCCAGCAAAGCGTGGCAGCGGCGGATTTAATTATGGCTTCTTTCAGATATTTAACTACGCCTATATTTGTAGGCGGCGCATTGACGCGAGTTCTCCCGCCTCCTCAAAAACAATGCCGTTCTTGAGACACAAAATCCGGCTCTATACGCTCTTGCAGTTAGATCCCTATGGGCGACAAGTCTTGCAAGGTGCAAAAGCCGCCCTATCCGAATGCCCAAAGCTTTGGAGCATCCCCGACTCCGAACTCGAACAGGCCTATGCCGACATTTGTGGCCGCCATGTTACCAGTCCTTGACCTGATACCGGGCGACCGAAGTCATGACTCCTCCCTATTCGCCGGGCGCGGTGCCGACGCGGGAGAGCCCTCGGCTCGCTTCGCTCGCTCGGGATGACGATTTTCCCTAAGAAACAAATACATACGTCACCCCGAAGCGTCCGTCAGGACGCGAGGAATCTCCCAACGTGGCGTGCCGACGGTCCGGAAAACGTGTCACGATTTCCGTCGCTTGACCTGATTTAACCCCGCAGAACGACAGACAGGACGATCCGTAACCGGGGCAAAAGTCCGGGCAGCGGGACTCATAATTGGTTGCGCGCGAATCTGGTTTCATGATTCGCTGGGGACATGGCCAAGCCCCCCTTCGACATTGATGCGCTTTTCCCGGCGACGCTGAAG
>JGI12109J20283_10339383_pt1 | contig 14351 bp, 3 predicted proteins | sample ElkSlonscriptome_12_FD_20283 | JGI IMG/M metagenome (IMG submission 20283) | reverse complement strand
GGACTAACCCCGCGCGTACAGGATTGAGTACAACATAGCGAGAAAGCTCAAGCAAATAGGAGTCCTGATCGATCAGAATGGCTTTATATCGGCCTTGAAGGACATGACCCACTCTGCCATGCCGCCGGTTGAACGCTTGCGTATAGACCCCATTCACCTCGCGCATGCCCTTCGAGAGCGTGGGCTGGCGAGTCTGGATCAGCAGGTGGTAATGGTTGTCCATCAAACACCATGCCCAAACCACCCAATCGAATCGCTTGGCAACTCGACCCAAGTTATCGATGAACTTCACTCGGTCAGCATCGTTGAGAAAAATATCCTGACGGGCGTTACCGCGCGCCATGACGTGATAGAACGCGTCTTCAAACTCGATTCGGAGAGGCCTAGCCATGGGACGACTTTAACAGCAAGGCGGCTCAAATGCACGTTTCACGACCTGACCCCTTTTCTGCAGTTCGAAGCCATCAGCCAGCTTGCGCCAGAAGAAATGCAGGTGGTCAAAGAACTGATCGAGGGGATGATCATCAAGTATCAGTCCCGGCGATGGGACATCCGACGGGGACAGTCGGCCGCCTGATAGCGGCTAAAGAGGAACTACAGAATGAACAACGCCCGGCAGCGCCGGGCGTGTTTTAATCGAACAGTTTTGTGGCTGTCTCAGACCTTAACTCTGATTTCAGTTCGCATGCACGTTACACGACGTGACCCCTTTTTTTTCATTAAAGGAACTGCCGCTAGGCAAACCGTGGACGATATTGACGCGTTGTTGCCCAATGCAGTCAAGGATGGATGATCGTAGGCGCTTACGAATCATCGCAACCACGGGTTGCTGAGACTATGACAATCCGCTGCGAGAACCAATTCGTTCGGGAAATACTGAGCACACAAAGCAGCACTGTTAACAATAGCGTGGATCGCATTGAGCACTTTCGCATCGGAGAATACTCCTGGGAGCACTGGCTTTTTGTTTCTTAGCGCGTCTTTAAATTCAAGTCCATCGATCTCTAAGTCTGGCGCAAAAGAAATCCTAAATTCGATACCCTCAGCGACAAGCACGTCGTTAATTTCCAACACCAATTGAACCGGCCCGATACGTTTATCTCTCATATCGTCCGCCAAGTGATTTATTGACGTTTCCGACATTATGCGTTCGTAAGCTCTAACAGCTTCGATGTGATTCTCTGCGTATCTTGATTCAGAAATCTCAAAAATACGACTCACTACGAGAGCGCCACATGATCTTTCAAAATCGTCGTCCGAAGGCGCATTGACAGCCCCGAAACGAGAGCGACACTCTGATGAAAGCCCATACGAATCATCACTAGTGCGTGATATTCCAACTCTATTTCTGACAAGTCGATTTAAAGTATCTGAATACCTTATGTCCCTGACTATTGAAGGAGATAGCGCGATTATTTCTTTCTCCTCCTCAGTAATATCCTCAAGCACCTCGACTGCAACAGTGTCAACTGGACTGACGTTCGAACGCTGCTTCATTCCCTCGCAACCGCTCACCAAAAAAAAACAAAGGAAAAGTGTATAGTTTTTCATAGTTAAAAGTTGTTAACTCAAATCATAAGTTCATCGGGCTCACATAATCGCCAAGTCTTGCACCAGTACCTGCATTCAATGCATCAGAATAATTGAAGTGGTAGTACGGGCCAGACGATGGCACAACATAGGAATCCGTTTGATTCTGCCATGCTCTCCTCAAATCACCATCAGGAAAGCCATTTCCTATCAAAGCGCCGCCAGCGCCTACAATCAAATGTGTCCCTGAAAAACTCGTGGCCCTGGGATGAGTATGTATCGGAATGGCTCCAGGGATAGTTTCAACGGAAGTCAAATCCACGGCACTGCCTCGTCTCGATCCGATAACAGGAGAGGACCAAGTCCACTGATCGCCGATAGGTATTATTGCCGCACCTATTTCAAACCTGAACTGCGAATTATAAGGCCTTGTTAATGCTCCGGCCATTGCGCCCCATGTTTCGACGGCCGCTTCTTTAGTTGGAAACATAGCCCTCGACCCACCTGAGGCAAAATCCCCGGAAAAGGCCGCCTCCGTAGCAACAGTAAGTGCCTCGTGTGCTCGGTCACGTCGAACGCAACCTCCGGAAACACATTCATTAAAAGAAAACGCCATAGCCGCCGTGACCGCCCCATTTGCGAATTTACCGCCCGTTAGACTCGAAGCACTACCGCCGACGAGTGCAATAGCAGCTCCTCGAGCAAAACGATTCCCATTGAATCGATTGGAGACATAAGGTGTTACTGCTGCTCCAGCGCCCGACGAAATGAATCCGTGTCCGAATCGACCGCCTTGCAGATGTGAAACCGTGCCACCAATGAGGCCATGACTCAGAGTTTTCATTGCAAACCCTGCACCCGATAAATCCCCAGCAAATGAACCTCGAGCCCAATCTGAGCTTCCAATCCACTGGCCTGCGCCAAAGAAGAGCTGTGCACTAAACGCGCCCCAATAGGCACCCTCCCAACTACCGGATGCTACTGCACTGCTAAGAGCCCCTCCAACTGCTACCGTCGTCATCGCCGTGCCTGTACTAACTGTGCCGCCAAACAGTCCCCAGGATACACCGGCGGCAGAACCACCTGAATAGATCGAGATCGCTACGCTAGCAGCTATTCGAGCAAACTGCTTAAAACTCAAGTGTCCGCTAGGATCCGTATATGCAAATGGATTATTGTGTACGTAGGTGTAGCGGTTCAGAGTCACCGAGTCTTCCATCAATGAATCAGCCTGCATAAATCGCGCCAAAGCCGAGTCGTAGATGCGACCGTTCATATGGATTATGCCGAAATGATCAAGATGCTCGTGACCCGTAAATCCTCGCGGTGTGTATTGCGGAAGGTTACCAGCGGCTTGTATCCAGGGAGGCTCAGAAAATTCCCACTGAAGCCATGTCGGCACATCGCTTTCTAAATAAGGGTCTCGACGATTACCCCAAGCATCAAACGCCATACGAGCTAGTATTTCACCCCACTCGTCGGAGATCATCACAATCGAACCAAGATGATCTCGATGTTGATAGCGCACTGTTCGATCACCAAAGGCATCGGTTGTGACGAGAGCGACTCCAGCGGTAGATCGGCGAACTTCGTTTGGCATCAAGTCATCATCAAGATAGTCAAACTCCACCGCACCGACATAGTGCGTGCGAATTGTAATGCCATCGATTGATTTACGTTGAACCACTCGTTTGCGATCTGGACCGTAAGCAAATTCAGTTTGGCCGACGCCCTCCCGATCGACTTTTCTTAATTTATCAAAACTCGAATAGCTTAATGTTCTGTCGGGTACACCATTAAATTGATCTTCAATTAGGTTCCCATTGCGGTCGTATGTAAATGACCGATCACCTGCGCTTGAAACCGCATGGGGACCACCTAAAGCATTGTCCGTATGCTGGTATTCATAGTCACCAATATCGCTCTTACTGGTGATATTGCCGGCGCCTGAAGAATCGTATTGAATGGACTGAACAATTTCATAATTGGGTTGACTGGGGCCACGCCTCGAAACCGAAAGTAGGCGATCCTGCCCATCATAGCTATACATCTCCTCACCCATAATTGTCTGGGTTATCTCTTGCTTGTAAGACAAACGTCCTCGTTGATCCCAGTTGTACTGAAAATATCGCCCAAAAATATTTCGACCAGGATGGTAATCAAACAGCTCTTTTATCTCGCCAGTCGCAGAATCATTTTGGCGATGCACTTCCATACCGTTTCCCAAATGGCCAAGCGTGATATTGCCTAGTGCATCCATGGACTCTACTGTCCAGTAATATGATCCGTTTACTCCATCTCGGCTCTCTTGCAAGGCCTCTAAATAGCCGTTGTTGTTATAATGCAATCGCTGGCCTTGGCCGTCGCCACTTGCATCGAAGCGCTGAAATACTCTTCCAATTGAATCAAAAGTTGTTTGTTCGTCATAGGTAGTTACAAGTCCAGGCTGACATGGTAGGGAATTGCAATAAATCTCTTCTATGGTCGTCGTTTTTAAAGTGTTTCTTCCAGCATAACTGTCATATTCATAGCTCTCAGTGACTATTACTCGTGAGCCATTTTCATCAATAGTCTCCTCATGGTGGACACTTAAAACTTGCCCATAATCATCTGTCAGTTGATCTAAGCCGAAGCTTGTCAAGGTAAAGCCAAGCACTTCAGCGCCGGCAACTACTCCATCGATCTCACACAAACTGTTGCTGGAATTGAGGTTTATAGGTAACGTTATGTTGGAAAGATCATCCCTGCGCGTCACTCGACCCAAACTGTCTCTCTGATTTGAAACGCCCATCCCGCGCGAATCAGCTTGACACATCAACTCACCCATTACGTTGTAGCGATAATACCAAGTGCCTTTATCAGGATCACTGACAGCTCGCTTGTTACCAAATGAATCATAAAAAATCTCGATGATGTCTTCTTCTGTCACTATGCTATCGTCGTCAGCATCGTCAATCGGCACAAGCGGTCCATCTACCCAACTTAACTGACCAAGTGCGTCATAACCAAACCGTGACTCCCCAGCGTTCGGACTACGAGATTCGAGTACTTTTTCGCCAAATACGTTGAATTCACGCTCAACTACTGTGTTTATTTCGGTTGAATTAGAATCGTGCTCTGTTCGAACAAGCAAACCGTTATAAAAAGTCTTTTGTTCAAGTCCGTTAGGTTGGCGCACCAAAGTCGGACGACCTAAAACATCATGAACCGTTATATTCCACACCCTAGATTCGTCCAAAAATCGTGGAACAGAATTCGCTATGGAACGCGCTGCATAATCGTGGAACTGATCGGTAACGATCCAGTCACCGTGAAATGACCTTACCAACTGACGATAATCCAAACCCAGCTTGTCAACGCAGGAAACGGTCTCAGAACCATCTGAATTCGTGGTCCAGCGAGCAAAAGCCACCTGCCTAAGATTCACTTCAACTTCGCCAGGATCGTCGAGCGGATCGCTTTGTAATGCTTCCTCGGTTGGGTCTCCTTCCAAATCGCAACTTCCAGGCGTGCCGAGATAGAAATCCAAATCTTCGGGCCTCAGCTGAATCACTTTCGACCAGGAACCATCTGGCAAGTATTGATAGAAAGGTCGACCAGCTTGGTCAAAATAGGCAGAGTGAATGTTTCCCTGCGCATCTCGTTTTTCGATGACATTGCCATATTTATCAAACCAGTTTTCTACGATCTGCTTCGCACTGCTACCGACGTAGACGCGGGCTTTAGACACGAGACGACCTTCATGGTACTCATTCTCTGATCGTCGAACTCCGTCCAGTTCAGTGCCAGATACTATCGTGCTGATTCTATTGCCAAAATTGTCATGACCGTAGGCGGTGACTTTAGCGCCACCAATTGTCTGGTCAATTGTTTTTGAATTACAGTTAAAAGAGGCATCCGGCTCAATAATTTCATGGGTCAAAAGACCGGTATTCGGATGATAAACAAACCCACTACGTCTCGTGACTGTTTCTGAATTTATAGATCCACTTGGAGTAGAAGTGTCTCTAGTTGTACTCACGGTGCTGCACTTGAGACGTCCAAGATACCAACGATCAGAATAATCACGCAGGGATAAGGCATCGTCATAGTAAGTCGCGCTGGTGATAGTTGTTCTAGCGGGCAACTCCTGACCAGGGATGAATGTACTTTCAGTTATCAACGCAGTGTTTCCATACTGATCAGGCGTTGCATTGATGGTCATTGAATATGCGGTCTGCTTAGAACCGATAATATTACCCACCCCATTATTTGTGGGGACAAAAGACCATTCTTCGGTGAGCCCCACATATACCTGTTTTAACAATGGTTGGGTATGGTCTTGGAGAGAAGACTCCTCGAAAAGTCCAGGATCTTCTAATAACGGTCGATCGTCCGATGACGGCAAAATTTCAAGAGTTTCGACGGATGACCAAACTGTGTCAGAGCAGCTCAATGTAAACGCGCCTGCAGTATTAGATTCACATTCACCCGAATTCCACTCGGGGAAGCTAGGCGTGTCAATTGAATCCATCCCACCCCAAGGGTCAGTACTAACTAACCATTGCCGCGTTGCTTCTGGGCGTCCAATGTAGGGAAAATCCTGTCTGAAACGTGTTGACGTCAAGACACCGCTTTGTAGATCGTAGGTATGCAGTTCTCTAAACCCAAGAAAGCCACGGCCACCGCCTTGAAGCCGCGCACCAGAGTAGTGATATCGAATTCCGGCTCGAGCATTCTGATCCCACATCGCTTTCGTATTCTGGGATTCAAGATAGCCCCCAGGGCTGTCGCTTTGAACTGATGCCACTACACTTATCGGTGCGCTCATATTGTAAGCAGGGAACTCAGGATTACTAATTTGCGCTAATTCAAAATCACCTCTTTCGTAGACGCTACTTTCGGCCAGGGAGGCATAATCAATCTCGGTTTCGTAACCAAAACCATCCGTTATTTTATAAACTTTGTGCAAATCAACTTCGATGTTTTCTTCGAGACTGTTTTCACTGTCCTGCCGATAACCATTTACAATATGAATGTAATATCGACTATCCCCAGATTCAATAAAGGGCTTCCCACCAAACCCGATATAGTCAGGTTTCCCATCGCCATTAATGTCAGCAAAAATGGTCTGGTCACCTTCATTTTGCTTTAAGTAGTGGTCGTACCGACAGCGGGAACCAGGTATTTCGCAATCTAACTTTTCTCCATTGACATAATTTGCAAACACAGCACTCCGACCATCTAGTTGTCTAAAATCTTCATACTGAATCCAGGGCCATTGGCGGATCCAATATTGACCGTATCCATCACTATCTGAAATTGCATGCGGTATCAGTAAATCAATTTTCCCATTTCCCGTTGCATCTTGAAGGAGTATGGAATTTACGAAATCATAATCAATCGTCGTTCCAAGTTTTTGCGATTCCTCTAGCGAAATTCCACCATTGCCGTCACTGACCAACAGGTCAATTGTCGCGGGATTCTCACTGTTTCCATTTTTGTGAAAAACCACATAGTCCATCAAGCCGTCTGTATTCCAATCAACAGGACGGATCAGGGATGTTGGTTGAAAAGCAGTGAGGTCATTGACACCTTCAGGCGGAAAGATAACTCTAGGAGTTGCGACTGCATTAATCAAGTCTGGCCCTGTGCTGAAATCCCACGCGGCAGTAATAGTCCAAGTCTCTAGAAGCTCTCCACCGTTAGGTAAGGTACCAGTATATAAATCATTAAGGTCAGACGTCGGAGCTTCCGATGTTCCACGTTCATCAATGATCTGTTCATAGGTTAAGCGACGAGTAGCGCGCCCGACCAAACTTGCGTTTGCACCGTGGTCTGAATTTGTCACAGGAGCATTAAAAGGCTGAAAAAAATATTCCAACCTACAGTTTCCTGAGCTTCCTATAGGCATGGCTATATTGCCGTCTATTTTGCAAGGCCCAAACTCACCGTTTGGCCAATCTGCATTAGTGCGTGCCCCGCTGATACTTAAGCCCGCATCAAATTGTGCTTGAATAGTACCTGACTGATTAGTGCTTGATTGATTCAAGAATAGATAACCCGAAGTAGCGCCAAAGGAAGCGGCTGTTCCATCTTCATTTGCGAATGTAAGGACCAAATCTATGCGCCCATCACCATTTGCATCAATCGGAGCCAGCCGTAGATCAAGGCCTGTATTATTGAGAATACTGGGGAGGCTTGCTAACCGGATAGGGTCTACTCCCCGAAGTCTGTTAGTTGTTGAGTTCCATGGGTGGAAGTAGATTCCGTTTTTCTCTGGGTCATTGCACTTTTTGAGAGAATAGGCCACGCCCATTTCACCAATCCCATAAACGTCGATCGCAGTCCAACCGCCTAAGTCGCCTACCTTAACTTCACATTCGGCACTAAACTCTGGTGGTGTTATCGGTTCATCAATATCGTCATCGTCTGGATACTCTGCGTCAATCCAAACATCGACTTGATCTGTTGCAATGTTTCGCAGCACGCCGAATTTAGCTCTATCGTCTGAATCCTTTCGTACATAAATGATTTCTTGGCGCCCATTACCCGACAAATCGGCTGCCTGTGCGCCGCGAAAGTTATCGATCCGCCCTGGCAAGTGCATGCTCGCTTGCTGAACAAAACCGGTGTTCCAATTGAACTTCGTGGCAGCAAAACATTCATGATCTAGCCACCCCCAGCATTCGGCGATCTCAGCTAACATATCCTCCTGCAACAATCTTGGCTCATCATCGAATTTCAGCTTGTAACGACGAACCAGATCTTCTCCAATTTTAGAATTGATCTGACTGATCCGAGTAGACCGCATTAATCGATTGCCGGCAACGTAGTGAGGTTGTCGGTCTAAACCATGCTCGCGAACTTCTGTCATGAATTCGATAGACGCAAATGCCTCCTGGTTCGCATTAACGTTCCCCGTATATTCAATTTTCGATGGCAACCATTCAATCCATGGCGCAGGCTCGTTCCGTCCAGGCTGTTTATACTCAAATTTGATGTAATTATTGGAACTGTCTTCGAATCTGGAAATAGGCCACACGAACATCGCGTTAAAAGTAAGCGCTCGAACGCCATCGCTATCTTCGGGTTCAATATTTGCAGGATTAACTCCGTAGGTTGCGATTGAACCATCTCGACGCTGAACAGTGAAATGAGTTGGGCCGATGATTTCCGAGTTTGCGGCATGAGCCGTCACTACAGTCTGATCATCTATTTCCAGGCGATACCTTGATAGATTCTCACCATAAAAATCGCCATCAACCAAAACAAGGCGTTGTCCGTCTAAGCAAAAACGATCTTCTTGAATGATCAAATCGGGTTCATCGTCAACAGGAATAATCGTCGCAATCGACACCCCTGTTGTCTTCCCATCATGAATCAGAGTTTGACCACAACGTGTTAGCGTTGACATTCCAGTGATTGTCCAGCCGCGCCCCAAATAGCTCTCACCCGCTTGGCTGTTGTAGCGAATTGAAACTTCAGGCACTACCCCCCCTGATCCCGGTACGGTCATGATCGGAATAGCATATTCAGCAGCACCTGATTCCGACACGCTGAACTCGCCTCGTGTCGCTCCTATTTTCGAACTCTTTAGTAGCAGCGCTGGTTCCACATCCCCCTGCGGAAAATAGGGATCAGATGCCGGAGGACGATTATCCCCGACTGGAGCAGGCTCAGGATCCGGTGCTGGCTCGATACCTGTTCCATTCACAGTTAGGATCTCCGAGGTCGCAAGAATGCTGCTCTTTACTGAATCAAAGCCGAAATTCGACGCTGGTCGACTTACCAAGCGAAATTTATATTCACCGGGTTCGGTAATGTCGCAGAAAAAGCTTTCTTCTGAGAATGATTTCGGCGGCGTAAAACCGCAGAAGTTTTCAAGTGGTTGAGGATATTCAAAACCCGGTGCACTTATCATTGGCAAAACATCGGGACCTAATGTTGAACTAAAGTCGTCATCCGTAAACCACTCCAATAATAGGTGGCAAGATCGATCATCTAAATCACAATCTTGACCGGCTATGCCTTCGATTTGATAAGCAATGTGATGATCATTTGCTACCTTCTTAAGTTCAATATCAAATTGGCTTGGTACGCCACAAGCCAATGTGCCTGTTTTGAAACTATAAAATCGATCGCCTACAACTCCTGTTAAATCGATGCATGCTCGACCGCTGCGATGATCATCGGGAGCGTTTAGTTCATCTGTTCCAGCATAGGCTCGGGAAACACCTGTACCGCTCTGTGCAGGAACTGTGTTGTTCGAAAAGTTTCCCATATCCGGGGCAAATGGACTCACACCAGGATAGACGAAATGAAATTCGTCTAGTTGCTGATATTGAAATCCGCCAGACCCAGGCGGGTCAGAATCTACACAGTCCGAGCTGTAATCAGGATGATCCGGATTGCCAGCACACTTGAATGAAATATTCCATATAGGTCGACGATTCTGTCGAACACCGGCAATTAATTCCCCTTCATCAAACCCTAGAACGCCCCACGAGTGCATCTGACCATGAATCCACTCTGACAAGAGAAAATCTGCATTGAGGTTTTTGTCAACATCAAAAAGACCTGTATCTGATGCGCCGTGATACCAAATACCACGGAAATGGTCATTCTGATTAAGGCTAAACCACTCCGGATCGAAGTTTTGACTATCCAACAGAAAATCACGGATTGGGAAGACAACAGGCTGCTGAATCATCAACCCGCTGCCGTGTAAAGGTTGAATCCGAACCCAGGCATGATTAGGACTGTTGTTGTTTGAACCACCCGCCCCTAAACTCTCAGGCTGGTCAAAGAGCACCTCAAGAGTTCCAATTTCAATGTCTCCTTCTAAGTGATCCTTGTCCGGCATCAGTAGCGGACCAGAAGCGCACTGCTGAACACTGCCATCATCGGAACCGGTATCACAGTCAGTGATCTTCATTGCGGAATAGAACCAAACAGGCGTCCACTCTTGATCCACGTAAACACTCCCGTCGTCCGGCGTATATTTTTGGTAGGTATACCAAATGGCGACAAGATCGGATGACCCATGACCACGATTTGCGCGACCGGGCGACATGTCGTTTGACCAGTAAAATTGCCAACCCGTGCGATGTCCAAGCGCGGGCACAGCTTCTCCATTTATTTCAGTCGCATAGGTTGTCCAGTGGCCGGGACTCAAATTACTAGGCCCTTCAGTTGTTACACCACGTCCATTTGGACCAGGCGGGTCCTGAAAAAGCTGGGAATTTCCGCACCATGTCGAGTAATCCCACTGCCCTAAGTGATTTCGAGGAGTTAGAGTCACGGCAGAACCGTTCACGGGCCCTGCCTCTGGCCATAGTTGCACTTGGTTTGCAGCGTTGTATTGAAATGGCTCGCTTTCCCAGTACCAAATGCTAGAAATCTGGTTGTAGCGCATGTTGCTGTAAGCAACTGAGAACTCAGACGAGGTTACCGGAATATTTCCGGCGATGACTTTGCCGGAGAATTGAACCGGCGAATCTTTATAGATGCCAAATGAAGGCCAACCCTCGTGGTAAGACCATTTTAAGCGGATGCCTCCAAAGCCACCGTGCTGCTCCCAACACACTCCAGTGGCCCACCCCAAATCAATATCAGTTTGAACTGGCAGGGAATTTGTCACCGACGGAGTTGAGCAACTCTCTTCAGATTCCCCTTCTACACACGATGACACCTGAAATGCCAAATTGCTGCCATTGCGAGCGATATAGCGCTGAACGGGAACGGAAGATTTATCGGTCGTATATACGTGTCCGGTTGGGGAAAATCCGGCGCTACTTTGCTCAAGCTCCTCCACTTTGAAATATTGACCATTAGGCGCATCGACGGATGGTTGCCAAGAAAGATTGAAAAGACCATCGTCTGCATTACTGACGGTGAGCACCGGTGACGCTGGAGGGTCAAGCACGATATCTGGAACTGAATTGATGAAAGATACGTGGCTGCTGGAACCACAGACTTCGACGCTGTCTTCAGATCGACAGGCGCTTATTTTCGCGGCCAAACCGGGATAATTGCCGGGCTCATTTATCGAAGTGCCCCACCCTTCACTGCTCTGCTGATGGACATAAACGGGAGCTGCCATCGGAAATAGCGGTGCTACACGGAAATACGTCACGCTTTGATCAGCGGGCGGTCGCGCTGGATAGCCCCACGAAAGCTGAAAGGTGCTTGCGCCAGGCACTGATTGTGGCGTCAAGGGTCTGAGCAGCGGATAGTCTGCATATTGCCAGCTCGTCCCCGGTGTGCAGTCACCGGGTGAAGCGCACAGTCGGACTCTAAAGGTGTAAAAACTGGGTTCTGATGGCGTTGGAAGCGTACTCTCCACACCGGTCGATACTGCGTCTACACTCACTAGTTCTTGGATTGATGCGCTGCCACTTCGGTATTCAATGTGATACTCCCCAGTCGCCACATGGCCAGGCGGCAGGCCAGGTTGGGTCCAATGCACCCAATAGGTTTCGAGGTCGTCATTAAGACGAATCTTCTCAAGCTGAGGCTGGGTTGCGACACATCGCGCCGGGTTTCCCGGTGAAGGGGCAAGTAAACCACTTTGACTTAGCGTGCTGAGCTGAGCACATGGAATATTTTGCTCCAAAGTGGCATCGACTAGAACCAAACTAGCAGAAGTGCTAGCAGCAAGACTGAGCGCCGGTGAAATGTTTGTGACGCCAGTCTCGGCCAAAACCAGTTCCTGCAAGGACATTAGAGACGCCAATGGATCCAAGCGGTTAGAGACCGCTAGGTTGCCATTTCCAAGTAGAAGTCGACGTAAGTTGGGGTGGTTCTGCAGTTGAATAATCGATGACAAATTCGATCCATCGACCTCGAGAATCTGAAGCTGATTCAAATTACTCATAAAAGACAACGTTCCCACGTTGCTATCGTTCAAATACAGCGCTTCGAGGGAGTTTAACTGCCCGACTGGACTTAAAGAATCAAAAACGTTTCCGCTAAGGCGCAGCACCTCAAGGTTGTTCATTCCAGATGTGAATGAAAGACTAGTAATTCCGGTCGACTCAAGATGAAGCTCTCGCAGGCTAACAAGCTGACTCAGCGTTGCCGATGGTGCAGCTAATGGGTTATTTGAAAGATTCAGTTGTTGTAGCGTAGAAGCCACAGAAGCTAAAGCGCCAATATCTGAAATAGAGTTATTTTCCAACTCCAGCACGTATGTTCCATTCAGCGTTGGGATAGCCTGAATTGTCGTATTTGAGGCCCGCAGAACCTCAATATAGGTGTCGCTAAGTAATGATAAATCGCTAACCTCAGTCTCCGAAAGCCGAAGCTCAGAGATGATGTCTAAGTGCCCTAACGCAGTGATGTCATTGATTGAATTACCCCCTAGATCAAGATAGGCGAATCTTGATCTAGCTTGCGAGAGAGCTGCTAATTCATCAGATTCAACTAAATTGTCGGAAAGGTCCAACATTTGCAGTGATTGCAATGCTTGCAGTTCACTTAAATGTCGAATTTGATTGCCCGCAAGGGAGAGCTCTGATAGCGCTGGGAATTGACTGAGCCCGCTAAGGCTCGAAACATTAGCATGGTTGCAATGAAGCCTTGTCAATTCCCCGGCCGTGTGGAATATGCCGTTCGCCGAACTTGACTGGGCATCTAGTATGCAATGACGCAAATTAGCATCCTGTACCGTCGCTAATGCCACCTGAAATGGAACCGTTGAATCAGCCGTAATAATTTGTTCAATGCCTTGGCTCCAGGCACTACATTCATTGCTTGAAAGACACAAGCGAACATCGAAAATATAGAGACCGGGCTCTGGTGAGGCAAACTGATTCAAATTTACGCTGGTATTGGACGTTGAGTAAGACCACGGATTTAATCGAGCGAGTGAATTAGCGAGCCGTCGTCGAAGTTCAAACAAGCCGCCGCTGGGGACTTGATCCTGGAATTGCCAGTTGAGGGAAAAATTCGAGAGAACGGCCGGATTCGCTGTTGTTGTCAGGTTTACCGGTGCCTGTAGTCCGATGCAAGACCCGGGTGTCACCGAGATACCGCTTCCCAATTGACTCGTCAGCGTTTGGAGCTGAGCACAATCAATTGTAGGGTTCAGCGTCAAATCAACTTCTATTAGCGAGCTATCATTTTGACTTGCATTTGCCAGCAATGGTGCCATGTCCCCCATTGCTGCTGCGGACAAATCAACACTTTCTAGGGTAAGTGTGCTCGATAAACCCGCAATATCGGTCACAGGATTTCCTGCCAAGTCAACAACGCGCAGTGAGGTAAGAGAAGCATCTGGTACAAAGTCGATGAGATTCCCGCTGGCCAGCAAAGTATCGAGACTCGAAGCGCCGGTAATCGGCGACAGGTCGGAAACTTGATTTCGCTCAATATGGAGGTATTCGAGCGCAGCAAGACCGTTTAGAGGAACAATCGAACTTATCGCGTTGTCGGCGAGGTTAACGCTAAATAGGCCAGTGAGTGAAGCCAACGCATTGATATTGCTTATGTTGTTATCGCTTAGATCCAGCACGCGTAAAACAGATAACGATTCTAATCCTATGAGGCTGTTAATTTGCCAACCTGAACAATTGAGAGAACTTAGTGCTGATACAGGAAACGTAATATCCCAGCCGACGGCAAACGAAACACATCTTGCTAGATTTCTATCCTTAAACTTGATGTCCAGTACATTCAGTGATTCTTTAACACCGGAGTTCACAGCATTACGCTGAAACGTCGGAACCGAATCTATTTGGAGTGGAAGTACGTCGTTTCTACGGTCTTCCGAACTCCGGGTAGATTGAGCCGTTCCCGCGTCACCAATTGGACGAAGAAATACCTGCACCTTTGAATCT
>JGI12109J20283_10016842_pt1 | contig 14351 bp, 12 predicted proteins | sample ElkSlonscriptome_12_FD_20283 | JGI IMG/M metagenome (IMG submission 20283) | reverse complement strand
GGCAGGGGTGCGATGTCGTGCGGGGGGGGCGCCCACCCTAGGCCATCGGGCGTCGCGTGGCCACCGTGCGAGGCCTGTGCTACCATGCCCGGCCGAGTTCTCGTCGTTCGGCGCGAACCCCCTCGGCGGGAGCCGGTCGCCCGGGCCGCACCGCCGCCGACACGCCTCAGGCGATGCCTGTCCACGGCCTGATCGCAGGCCATCTCAGCCAATCCATGGAGTACGAGCACGATGCGGGACTTCCTACGCGAACTAGGTCTTTCGGGAGTGAATTCGGGCGGCTATGGCGCGGACTGGATCGAGTCCCCCAGCGGCGGCGAGCTCACCAGCTACAGTCCCGTGACCGGCGAACCGATCGCAAAGATTCTTCAGGTCGACGAGAAGGAATACGAGACGATCATCGCCGACTCGCAGGCCGCCTTCCTGAAGTGGCGCATGATGCCGGCACCGAAGCGTGGCGAGATCGTGCGTCAGATCGGCGAAGAACTGCGTCGCTACAAGCGCCCGCTCGGACAGCTGGTCTCCTGGGAGATGGGCAAGGTCCTGAGCGAGGGCGAGGGTGAGGTCCAGGAAGCCATCGACATCGCCGACTTCGCGGTCGGTCTGTCGCGCCAGCTGTACGGCAACACCATGCACTCCGAGCGCGAACGTCACCGCATGTACGAGCAGTGGCACCCGCTGGGCCCGGTCGGCATCATCACCGCCTTCAACTTCCCGGTCGCCGTCTGGGCATGGAACGCGATGATCGCTGCCGCCTGCGGCGACACGATGGTCTGGAAGCCCAGCTCGAAGACGCCGCTCTGCGCGGTCGCGATCCAGCACATCTGCAACCGGGTGATGAAGGAGAACGACTGCGAGGGTGTGTTCAACCTGGCCATCGGCCGCGGTTCGGTGATCGGTGAGCGCATGATCAACGACACCCGCCTGCCGCTGATCAGCGCCACGGGCAGCACGAAGATGGGCAAGCGCATCGGCGGCGTCGTTGGAGAGCGCCTGGGGCGCGCCATCCTCGAACTCGGCGGCAACAACGCGGTGATCGTCGACGAGAACGCGAAGCTCGACCTCGCCCTGCGCGCGGTCGCCTTCGGCGCAGTCGGCACCACCGGCCAGCGCTGCACGAGCACTCGCCGCCTCTTCCTGCACAAGAGCATCGCCGAGGACTTCACGAACAAACTCGTGAAGGCCTACGGAAGCCTCACGATCGGCGACCCCCTCGAGGCCGACACGCTGGTCGGACCGATGATCGACGAGGGCGCGATCGACGACATGATGAATGCGCTCGAGCAGGTGAAGAAGGAAGGCGGCGAGATCCTCTGCGGCGGCGGACGCATCGAACGCAAAGGCTTCTTCGTGGAGCCGACGATCGTCAAGGCCCGCAACGACATGGAGATCGTGCAAGAGGAGACCTTCGCGCCGATCCTCTACGTCATGGAATTCGAGACGCTCGACGAGGTCATCCACCTGCACAACGACGTGCCGCAGGGGCTATCGTCGAGCATGTTCACGAGCAACATGTACAGCGCAGAGCGCTTCCTGTCGCACGAGGGTTCGGACTGCGGCATCGCCAACATCAACATCGGCACGAGCGGTGCGGAGATCGGCGGCGCCTTCGGTGGCGAGAAGGAGACCGGCGGCGGCCGCGAGGCCGGCAGCGACAGCTGGAAGGCGTACATGCGCCGTCAGACGAACACGCTCAACTGGAGTCCCGAGCTGCCGCTCGCCCAGGGCGTGAATTTCGACATCGAGGACTGAGCCGGGCCCAGTTCACGGATCACGAGGGGGCAGCCGGACGGCTGCCCCTTCTTCGTGCTCGGGTCGTATCCGGGTGCCGGCAGCGATCACCAATCGGGCGCGAAGTCCGGCGACACGATGCGGTGGCCTCGGGCACGCCCCGCGATCGACATCATTTCGTCCGACGTGAGCTCGAAGTCGAAGACCTCGGAGTTCTCACGCAGGTGATCGGACTTCGAGCTGCGCGGAATCGCGACCACGGACTCCTGTTGGACGAGCCATCGCAGAGCGATCTGGGCGGGCGTGCATCCGTGGGACTGGGCGACGTGCTGGATGACCTCGTCGTCGGCGACCTCATTGCGCGCGATCGGACAGTAGGCGCTGACTACGTGGCCATGCCTCGTGGCGAGCGCGATCAATTCGTCCTGCGCCAGGAAGGGGTGGTACTCGACCTGGTTGCACGCGATCGGTGCCTCCGCGACCGCGCGCCGCACGAGTTCTGGCGTGAAATTGCTCACCCCGATCGACCGGGCGCGTCCGTCTTCCTGCAGCGCGGTCATCCGCGCGAGGGTTTCCTCGAGGGGAATCTCCGGATTCGGCCAGTGGATGAGAAGAAGGTCCACGTGGTCGGTCTGCAGGCGATCGAGACTGGCCTCGGCATGACGCTCGAGATCATCGGGCGCGAGATGGGTGTACCAGACCTTCGTGGTCAGGAAGATCTCCTCCCGCGCCAGCGGGGTCTCCGCGAGCGCCTCTCCGATCGCACTCTCGTTTCCGTAGTCCTCGGCAGTGTCGAGATGGCGGTAGCCGATCTCCAGCGCACGAAGGATCGTGCGACGGCACGCGTCTCCCTCGAGCCCATAGGTCCCCAGTCCGAGAACGGGAATGTCTTGTCGTTGCGGCACGGATTCACTCACGTGGTCCTCCTGTTCCGGCCGAGGAGACGAGAACCTCGAGGGTCGCTCTTCTCGGCATGCACCTTTTCAAGGTCGCTCCGAATACGGGCCACCGGGAAGGGGGTGGGCACCCTGGAGGCTCTGGGGGTTCCCTCCATGGTCGAGAGCAGCTCCCGTGATCACCCTGCAGGGCCGGACGCAGGCTTCACCCCAGCAGCACGAGGACCGCATGGAGATCCTGGACCGCGTCGTCATCGGCAACACCCTCGAAAGCTGGCTCTACGCCGTCGGCGGCGCGATCGGGGCGTTCGTACTCGTTCGCGGCGCTCTGGCGCTGGTCCGCAGTCGTCTGGCCCGGATTGCCGACCGGACCGCAACGCGGGTCGACGATCTGATCGTGGCCGTCCTCCAGCAGACGAAGAGCATTCTACTCCTCATGGTCTCACTCGCGGTCGCGGGGCACACGCTCGATGCCACCCCACGCATCGATCGGACCCTCACTTCGATCGCGATCGTCACCGCCCTCGCCCAGATCGGGATCTGGACCAGCGCCCTCTTCTCGTCGTGGCTACGCAGCGACCGCGAACGTCGTCTCGAACGCGATCCCGCCACGGCCACCACGCTGGATGCCCTGAACTTCGTCGGGCGTCTGTTGATCTGGTCGATCGTCTTGCTCGTGGCCGCCGACAACCTGGGCTTCGACGTGACGGCCGTCCTCGCCGGCCTGGGTGTCGGCGGCATCGCAGTCGCACTGGCCCTTCAAAGCGTCCTGGGCGACCTCTTCGCCTCGTTGTCGATCGTTCTCGACAAGCCCTTCGTGCTCGGAGACTTCCTGATCGTCGACGAGCACCTGGGAATCGTCGAGCACGTGGGACTGCGCACGACACGGATCCGCAGCCTATCAGGTGAGCAACTCGTCTTCTCGAACACCGATCTACTGTCGGCGCGCATCAAGAACTACGGACGCATGCACGAGCGCCGCGTCGCCTTCGGATTCTCGGTCACCTACCAGACCACGCCCGCGCAGTTGCGGAAGATTCCGGAGATCGTGCGCGAGGCCATCGAGCAGCAGGAGAACGTGCGCTTCGACCGCAGCCACTTCAAGGGCTTCGGGGAGTCGGCACTGGATTTCGAATCCGTCTACTACGTCGGTGAAGCCGACTACAACGTCTACATGGACGTCCAGCAAGCCATCAACCTGCGCATCTTCGAACGCTTCCACGAAGAGAGCATCGCGATCGCGTACCCCACGAGAACCCTCTACGTGCAATCGACGAGCGAGTTCGCCGGTGTCACGACCGACCGCGACGACGGAGTCGGTGTTGGTCATGCGCATGACCGCGTCGCTTCTTCGTGAAGGGGCCTTCTTCGCTCAGGTCGAACGCGCCTGGCGGCCGAGGGCGGAATCCTCGGCCCAGTACTTCGGGCGCCCGTAGAAGTCGTAGAGAACCTCCTCGTACTCCCGGTTCACGGCTCCGCGTGCGTCGAAGGGAGGACTGTTCTCGATCCGCTTCTTCGGCAGATCCACGTGGACGCGCTCTGCGCCCCACTCGACCCGCGAGACCCAATCCGGAGACAGGACGACGCGCTTGCCGGGCAGCCAACGTCGCGTGTCGACGACGAGGTAACGGATCGTCCAGTCCTGATCGTCCCATCCGAAGTCGATGACCTCTCCGATCGACCCGTCCGTGGCCTCGATCGAATAGCCGAGCACTTCGTCGATGCTACGCAGATGGGTCTCCGTTTCGCCTTCCGCCGGGGCCTCGTGCTCCGAGACTCCGTCGGTGTTCTCCGCGCCGACACGCGGGATGGGGATTCCGCTGTCGAGCGCGCCGGGGCCGATGCTCCAGTAGGCCGGCCATCCGTAGTAGGAGTGCAGCTCGCCCAGATGCTGTTGCGAAACGGGTTCGTGCTTCTCGGCGCGAGGGCTGTTCTCGATCGTCTCTCTCGTCAGGTCCAGGCCGATGATTTCGGTGCGCCAGTCGAAGCTCGCAATCGACTCGGGTGAGACGACGAACTTTCGACCGGGAAGCCATCGTCCGGTCTCCAGCACGAGATAACGAACGGTCCAGGCCTGGTCGTCGAAGTAGAAGTCCTCGACGCGACCCACGTCGCCGTCCTGGGCTTCGAACAAATAGCTCTTCAATGCTTCGAGGCTGCGAATCATGGGATGTCCTCTCGCTCTCCCGTCGCCGGTCGGACGACGTCGTAGGGAGTTCTCGTCCCAGGGAGAATCGACGAATGCACGGGCGCCGGCGATCGGTCGCCGAACCCGACGGGAGACCGAGGAATCGACCACGCCTCCATGGGGAGATCCCGCAGGAGAACCCCATGGCAAGGGCCCCATGGTCGGTCGCCGACGTGACCGCCACCTTGACGAGGACAGTTTCCCGAACGAAACGCGAAAGGGAGTGACGGGCATCACGTCGAATCCGAAGATCTTCCACGAGGCGATCACCGGGTCCGACGTCTACGACGACGCGATCGAAGCGCTCGACGACAGGCTGACCGCCGAGCAGGTGTACGAGCACCTCGCGCTCGATCCGGAGATGACCGTACGCGAGGCTCATCGCCTGTGGCAGGCAATCGATCGCCCGAACGTCTTCATCAAGATCCCCGGGACGGTCCCTGGGGTCGAAGCGATCCGCCAGTGCCTCGAAGACGGCATCAACGTCAACGTGACACTGCTATTCTCGGTGGATCGCTACCGCGACGTCGCGGAGGCCTATACCGAGGCCGTCGACCTCCGAGGCGACCAGGCCGGCGCCTGCGCAGCGAGCTTCTTCCTCGGTGGAATCGACACGATGGTCGATGCACGGATCGACGATCTCATCGAGAAGACACCAGGCATGCCGGCAGCCGTCGTCGAACTACGAGGCAAGACCGCTCTGGCGTTGGCGCGAAAGGCCTATGCGCACTGGCGCGACACATTCGGACCGCGCTTCGCATCCCCGCGTGACAGTCGCCCTCTGCACAAACTGGTGTGGGCGAGCACGTCCCGCTCGAAGTCGAGGGCCTTCGTAAGTTCGAAGAGCCCCACGACGCGCCCACCGGCGCTCTCGGCGAGCGCATCGGAGTGCGCGCCTAGCGCTGCGGCGCCGCATCACGGTCCGTCACGCCGAGGACCGGCTCGGTCTCGATTCCTTCGATCGACGGAGCCTGCGGTGAACGCAGTCGCAGCGCCGCCGTCTGAGCACGACGGCTGTAGTCGATCGACTCGGCGAGGATACGCATCGATTCCTGGCCCGCGTGAAAACCCTTGGAGTTCTCACTGCTGATGTAGTCGAGCCGCCAAAAAGCCTTCCGCTGGAGCTCGAGGACGGGCTGGAGGTCCGCTTCGGTTGCACCGGCCACTCGGGCTTCGAGGATCGCATCGAGCATGTCGGTCATCGCCTCGGCTGCCCTTTCGGTCATGCGAACGGTGCGCTGCTGCAACGCGTCGACCTTCGTCCGGAGCTCGGACTCGTCGACGTTGTGGCAGGTCTGGCAAGACGCGGCCACGGTCTCCATCGGGCTCTGGACGTTGTGGCTGCTGACTTTCCGCGCGCCCTCACGTTCGTAGGGCATGTGACAGTCGGCGCAGGCTACGCCGCTCTGAGCGTGCACCCCCTGGCTCCACAGCTCGAATTCCGGATGCTGGACCTTGAACAGCCGGGCTCCCGTTTCGCCGTGCTTCCAATCATAGAAGTCCGAGCCGTCGGGAAAGGTCTTGGCCTCCCAGTGCGCTTCCGCCTGGTCCATCGTCAGTCCCTCTGCCCAGGGGAATTCGAGCACGTCCTTGTTCGCACAGTAGTATTCCACGTGGCACTGACCACAGACGAAGGAGCGCATCTCGCGCCGCGAGGCGTCCGCATTGGGATCGTACGGCGTCTCGCGATTGCCGCGACGCCAGCGCTCCACGCTCGGGAGGTGCGGAACCTCTGCATCGCCCTCGGCAAGGGCACGCATCCCCAGGACGAAGCCCGGGCGCGTCACGCGAATCCGCATCGTCTCGGGATCGTGGCAGTCGATACAAGCCACGGGATGGGCTTCGCCCTCGATGGCAGCTTCGACCGGCTCGCCCGCGTACTCACCCGAGAAGCCACCGGCCGGCGGCTGCGGTACGACGGGTTCGTTCTCGTCCGGCGTGCCGTCCGGCGCAGCCATGACGAGGGCGAGGACCTCCTGGTAGGGACGCTGGCTCACTTCCTGGAATCCACGGATTACGGCCGGCATGTCGAATTCGGCAGCGAGTGACGCGACGTCGGTGGGCTGGCCCATGGCCTCCCGACCGACTTTCCGGTACATGACCGTGTTGGACGCATGGCAGTGGATGCACGCACCGGCCTGTGGCTTCTTCGTGATGCGCTCGGTCACACCCTGATCGTAGAGCATGTAAGCGTGACCGCGCGCCTCGCGATAGTCGATGCTGAAGGCGTAGCCGGCGTAGAGCCTTCGCAACCAGGGCTGGTCTTCGAGCTTGCTCTTCGGCATGGCACTCGCCCCGCCGTAGAACGCGTCGCCGGCCGTGGCTTTCCAACCGTCGAACTGCTGCGGCCAGTTGCGTCCCCACGGCTCGGGGTCCGTCGAGACTTCGTCGACCTCCGCGACGCGCACGTAGCGCTGTCTTTCTTCCTGTTTGCGCGAGAACATCGTCACCAGGACCCAGGTGACCAGGAGCGTGGCGACGACCGTCATGGCAAAAACGCCGAAGAGCGCGCGTGGAGACCTGTCCCCGCCACGTTTCGGGTCGGGTTCGTTGGGAATCTGTTTCGGCGTCTTCATGATCGAGCTCCTCGGGTCAGTGCCTCAGCGGTGGCCGACGTCCCCATGACAATGCATGCAACTGACGACGTCGCCTCCGGCTGTGGCCGGCAGCAGGGCGTTCGCCAGGTCGCCGTGGCAGTACAAACAGGCATCCTGGGTGACGCGACGGTTGCGATCCTTGATCCGGATCGGCTCGTGGAATGCGTCCGTCGTGAACGCGAGTGAATGGAAGAATCCGTTGTCGGCCTTCGTGACCCACTTCCCCAGCGGATGGTGAGGGAGGTGACAATCGTTGCAGCTGGCAACGCGCGCATGGCTCGAGGCGATCCACGAATCGAACTGCTCCTGCATGACGTGGCAATTCGTGCAGGCATTCGGATCGTTCGACAAGTAGGCGTGCCCTTCGCCGTAAACGAAGGTGAAGAGCCCGAGAGCGACGAGAACGCCGAGTGGCACGACGACGAGCAGCGCGCGAGCGGTCGACGGCGATGTCTTCCTGTCCGAGTGCGGTGGCGTCATGGTCTCTTCGGGCTGGGGTCGAAGTCCGGGCAGTCGGAAGGGTCACTCAACGGTGCGGGATGCGCCATCGGGGCACCCCCCACGCTAGACGAAGACCCGTGCGAAAGTTCCCACGAATTCGAGAAGATCGGCCGCCGTGACAGCCAGGCCCCTATTGAGGATTCATGAGGACTCAATCCTCTTTCGTGCGCGCGACGCTCGTGATGATCCGCGCTCCACGTCGGAAGGTGATGTAGTTCCAAGCCCACTGCGAGAGAACCGCGATGCGGTTGCGGAAGCCGATCAAGAAGAAGACGTGGACGAAGAGCCAGGCCGCCCATGCCGCGAAGCCGCTGAACTTCAGGCGACCCAGATCGGCGATCGCTCGAGCGCGGCCGATGGTGGCGAGACTCCCTTTGTCGCGGTAGCGAAAATCCTCTCGGGGTCGGCCCGCGAGGTCGTTTCGGATCTGCCTCGCGACGTGACGGCCAGCCTGCATGGCCGCGGGCGCGACGCCCGGAACGGCCGCGCCGCCGATCTCCATCGAAGCCAGGTCCCCGGCGACGAAGACGCCAGCGTGACCCGGGATCGAGAGATCGGGCTCGACCTTCACCCGGCCGGTCCGGTCGCAGTCGACACCCAGCTTGCGTCCCAATCCCGACGCCTGGACTCCGGCCGCCCAGAGTACGGTGCCAGCGTCGATGCGCTCGCCGTCGTCGAGTTCCACGCCGGCTTCGTCGACCTTGGTGACCATTCGTCCGAGGCGGACCTCGACGCCGAGTTCTTCGAGCTGTTCGCGCGCACGCGTGGACAGTTCCTCCGGATACGCCCCGAGCACCCGGTCTTCGCCTTCGGCGAGGACGACTCGTGCGCGGGCGGGCTCGATGTGATCGAACTCGCCGCTCAGGGAGTTCACGGCGATTTCGACCATCGCGCCGGCCAACTCCACCCCAGTGGGTCCGCCCCCCACCACCACGAAAGTCAGCTCGGCGTCGGCGCGGGACGGGAAGCGCTCCGCGCGTTCGAAAGCAGACAAGACACGGCGTCGGATCTCCAACGCGTCTTCGACCGTCTTCAGTCCCGGTGCATATTCCTCCCACGCTTCGTTTCCGAAGTAGGAATGCCTGGCGCCGGTCGCGAGCAGTAGGTAGTCGAAGTCGACACGTCGCCCGTCGTCGAGCACGACGGCCCTGGTTTCGAGATCGATCGACTCCACCGAAGCCAGGATGACGCTCCGCACGTTCTCCTGGTCTCGGAAGACCGCGCGGATGGGGTGTGCGATGTCCGCCGGGTTGAGACCCGCCGTCGCCACCTGGTACAACAGGGGCTGGAAGAGATGGAAGTTACGACGATCGATGATACAGAGATCGACGGCGTCCTTGCGAAGTGCTTTCGCGGCCTCGAGCCCTGCGAAGCCGGCACCCACGATGACGACGTTCGGCTGGTTGTCCATGGCTCCAGAAGGGGAGGGAACTCCATCAGGTGGAGGCTAGGAGAGTTGGGGCAGCGACGCCACAGCCTTGGAAGGCGATAGGTGTTCCCCCCATGCGCTCACCGGCCGTGCCTCGACGCAACGTTCCGCCGTGACCCCAGTTCCGGTCGAGAGAAAATGAGCGATCATGTGACCCATGATCAATAAATCGACTCCAGAATCGAACCGAGCGCCCGTGCAGTCCGCTTCACCCCACCGGGTCCTGCACGTGCGGCGCCGAGTACTCGACTACGGCCGTCGGCGCCGCCTGTATTCGCTACGGCGCCGCCATCGCCGTCTCGAACGCCAAGTTGCGGTGCAAACAGCCCAACTCCGGGGCGCACGCCGCCTCTTGGAAGCGATCGCGGAGAGTCGAGCACAGATGCACTCCGCCGTCGTGGAGTCCTAGCACGGGAGGCGAACTCATGATCCGCAGCCTCAACGATCTCAAGAACTACGAATACGAAGCGCGCGACGGAGCCATCGGCCGCGTGCGCGATTTCTATTTCGACGACCGCACGTGGACGGTTCGATACGTCGTGCTCGAAACCGGCCGCTGGCTGTTCGGACGCCGTGTCCTCGTTTCGCCGGAGGCGATCGAGTCCACCGACTGGAACGCCAGGCGTGTCCGGCTCGGTTTGTCCAAGCAGATGATCGAGGACGCGCCAGCCGCTTCCACCCACGAACCGGTGTCGACGCAGCACATCGTCGACCTTCACGCCCACTACGGCTGGCCTCTCTACTGGACGATCGGGCCTTCGGCGATGGACTCGGCAGCGCCCGTACCGGCCATCGGAGATCTCGAGGAACCACAGGACGGACCGGCTTCCGCCGACGATATCGAAGTCCATCTGCGCAGCGTCGACGAAGTCACCGGTTACTCGATCGCGGCGCGTGATGGCGCGATCGGTTCCATCGACGACTTCGGTTGCGAAGAGGCGAGCTGGAAGATCCGCTATCTGGTGGCCGACACGCGCAAGTGGCTTCCCGGAAAGCGTGTCGTCCTGTCGCCGGACTGGGTCGAGCGCATCGACTGGAGAGAACGCGAGGTCCGCACCGAACTCCATCGGAGTCGTATCGAGCAGAGCCCACCCTTCGACCCGATGCGACCGATCAATCGCGAGTACGAAGAGGTCTTGTACGATTTCTACGGTCGCCCCAAGTACTGGACCGAAGGGGGCCCTCATGCGGAGCGGGCGCAGTCGTCGTAAATGCCGTCACGCGTCGTCACGCGGATCGTCGTAGGGCACCCCGTCGGCGATTCCGCGAGCGAGCGCGCGACCGTACCACTCGAGTTCCTGGACGAACTTCTCGACGTTGCCGCCCAGCGACCGGTCCTCGCGCCGGGTTCCGTCCTCCTTCAGCGTCTCCTCCACTCTGGGCACCTCGATCATGGTCGGAATGGTCACCATGCCGAGTTCGCCGAGTGTGGCGCGCAGCGGCGTTTGCACCCGGGCCCCGCCCGTGCGTGACGCGGAGTAGGTGACGATGGCTGCCGGACGCCAGAAATACTCGGCTTGGAAATGATCGAGGAGATTCTTCAGTGCTGGCGGGATTCCATGGTTGTACTCCGCACTGACGATGACGAATCCGTCGGCACTGCGCAGGTCTTGCGCGACCCGATCCATGGAAGGTGGAGCCTCTCCGTCGTCGAATTCCTTGTACATGCGATCGAGCATCGGAAGGTCGATCCGTGCGGGATCGACGACGTCGACGTCGTGGCCCCCATCCTCGAGAACGTCCTGCACCCAGTGCACGACGCGTTCGCCCGCGCGGTAGGTCCGCACCGAACCGAATAGAACCAGGATGCGCATGTCGATGTCTCCTCCCGAGGGTCCCATGTCGTTCGTGCCGTCGAGGCGTCGTGTCAACCCGATCCAACGTCGATTGCGAGCGCGTCGGTGAAACGACGCGCGACGTTGCCCTGGGACGGATCGTCGTGCGTAGGACGAATGCCGCTGCGCCGTTCGACGATCCTCTGGACATCTTCTCTGTTCAGTCGAAATCGACCTCTTTCGCGCTCCGTTCACGCGCAGCGAGAATCGTCTGCTCTTCTCTGAGCGACACGTGGACTCAGAGTCGCAGCGACGTGCAATCCAAACCACGGGACGGGTCCGGTCCCCCGACATGGGGAAATCCCCGGTAGCGGGGTGGGTCCATCTGTCTAACCTGTGTCCAAGCTGCAAGTACGAATTCCTCCCACGCGCCTGTTTGCCACCAAGGAGTGAGTCCAGCCTTCGATCAACGATCACCCGACCTCCACATCCCGGATCCCGTCGAACTGATCGACGCGGTCGGGGAAGAACTGTGGTCTCACGGTCTCTCACGCGGTTTGCGTTGTCTTTCGGAGAGGCTCGGTGCCAGCGTCGCCGTATTGCGGCTCGAGCGCGCCGGCTCGCCGCTCGAGTGGATCGAGCACTCCGGGGAGCCTTCGCTGGCTCGCGAGGCCGTGCGCCGGGCACGCAGCCTCACGGCTTCCGACGGCGACCGGGGCTCCACCTTCCAGGCGACCAACGGGACTGCCAGCACGCAACGCATCGTCAAGGTGTTCATCGAGGGTCAGACGCCCGCGATCGAACTCGAACTCTTCGGTCCGGAGGGCCTGGCCCTACCCGCCGCACAGATCCGAGCGCTGCGCAGCCTCGCGCGCCAATTCGCCGCACACGCAATGCTCGCGAGCGAAAGACGACAGTCGCGCGAGTGCGACGACTTCCTCCGCGACGTCGCGGAAGAGGGGCCGACGATCAAGCACGTCTACCTGCCGGGCGAAGGCCGCACCGTCTTCGCCAACACGGCGTGCCGTCGATTCCTCGACGAGAGTGATCTCGAACCCTCCGCGACCTCCGGGACCCTCAGCGATCGCCATGTCTGGCTGCGTCACGTCCATCCCGACGACGCGCGCCTGCTGCGCCGACAACTCGTCCAGACCGAAAGAGATGGGATCGGCCGACGTCTCGTCGGCCACTACCGCTTCCTGCGCGGTGACGTCCTCGTCCACCTCCAGGTGTGGTCGACCCGACTGCCCGACCACCGCACCGCGGATCAGGACGCCGTTCTCGTCACGGCGATCGACGAGTCCGACACGTGGAAGCTTCGCGCTCACGTGACACGCCTGCGCTCGTCGGAGAAGAGCGAACTCCGTCGCATGATCCACGACGGCATCTGCCAGGACCTCATTGGTCTGCGAATGTCGCTCGAGCGCGTGCTGGACGACCGCGACGCGTTGTCCGACCCGGCCCGATCCGAGCTGGAATCGCTGCGCGGTGCGATCGCCCGCTCCCTCCATGATGCGCGCGAGATCTCGCGCGGCATCGGTCCCTTCACCCTGGACCGCCGCAATCTCTACACTACGCTCCGCGACGTCCTGGAATCCACGGAGAGCCGGTTCGGTGTGCGCTGTGTCCTCGACGTGCGAGGAAGAGCACCTTCCAGCCTCGGCGGCGAAGATGCGGCCCAGCTCTACTGGATCGCACGGGAGTCTGTTTCCAACGCGGCCAAGCACGCCGAGGCCTCGTCGATCCGCGTGTCCTTCGAGACCGACGGGCGGCAGCTCACACTGTGCGTCCGTGACGACGGGAAAGGCTTCGATCCAGGGGCCATCTCGAAAGGGACGGGACGAACTGGACAGGGACTGTCCATCCTGAACCAGCGCGCGGAAATGATCGACGCGAGCCTGACGATCGACACCGCCCTGGGCGAAGGAACGGCCATCACCTGCACCCTCGACCTCGAAGAAACGGGAGAACGCGATGACTCGTGACACTCGCGAAGACAAGACCCTCACCTCGAGCGTGACGCGTATCCTCGTCGTCGACGACCACCCGCTCGTACGCCACGGGCTGGTCCAGCTACTCGCCCGCGAGCCCGACCAGCAGGTCGTGGCCGAGGCCGGCAACGCCGATGATGCGATGCGGATCCTCGCGGAAGACGAAGTCGACCTCCTCGTCCTCGACCTGTCGCTCGACGGAATCGACGGCCTGGAGCTGATCAAGAACATCAAGGCTCTCCATGAGTCGCTGCCGATCCTGGTGGTTTCGACCCACGACGAGCGCTACTACGCCCAGCGCGCGCTGCACGCCGGAGCCCTCGGCTATCTCTCGAAGGATGCGGCGATCGAATGCGTCGCCGACGCCGTTCGACGCGTGCGTGCCGGCAAGGTCTATCTGAGCGAGGAGATGTCCGAGCGTCTTCTTCACCAGATGATCGAGAACGGCGAAGAGGTTCACGCATCGCCCATCGATCGGTTGAGCGACCGAGAACTGGAGGTCTTCCGGGGAATCGGACGTGGCCTGGCCACACGCCAGGTGGCGACCTCGTTGAACCTGAGCGTGAAGACGATCGAGACCTACCGAGAGAACATCAAGGCGAAGCTGGGCCTACAGAATGCCAACGAACTGGTGCGGCATGCCGTCCAGTGGTCGCTGGAGGACGCTTGATCCCACGGTGACGCGCACGAGACCTCTTCGGGACCTCGACGCCGGCGCCTGGATCGACCTTCTGCTCGTTTCCGCGGTGACGGCGATCCTCGGAATCCGTGGCTACCTCGAACTGACGGGCTACCCGAAGATCGGGGGCGAATCGCTCCACGTCGCCCACATGCTGTGGGGCGGGCTGTTGATGCTGGTCGCGTTGTGGATGCTTCTATTCCACGTGGGGCGACGCGTCCGGCCCTTCGCCGCCGTCATCGGTGGCCTGGGCTTCGGGACCTTCATCGACGAAATCGGCAAGTTCGTCACGCACGACAACGATTACTTCTTCGAGCCGGCAGTCGCGATCATCTACGCGACGCTGTCGACGATCTACATCGGCGCGCGCCTGCTCGAACACCGACACCATCCCGCGCCCGAAGACCATCTGGGAACCGCGTTGCTGGACCTCGAGGAGTCCCTGCTGGACGACCTCGATCCGACCGAACGGCAGCGGATCCTGCGTCGGTTGGACGCCGCTGGCAGCGACCACGCCCTGGCCAAAGCCCTTCGGTCCTATCTCGAGCGAGTCGACGACGTGGA
>JGI12109J20283_10430446_pt1 | contig 14357 bp, 9 predicted proteins | sample ElkSlonscriptome_12_FD_20283 | JGI IMG/M metagenome (IMG submission 20283) | reverse complement strand
TCTTGCATCTATCGCGCTGGTCCGCTGGACCACATTCTCGTCCAATGTTGGGACGATGCGGGTCGGCCAGCGGGCCTCTTGGTAGTCGAGGGGTTGTTCAGTTTCCAGGCTCTCGGCAAGCCGCGAACGGACATACCGCTGCTCGACAGACTGATCGCCCAGTTGTTCACCGAGCTGCAGGCGTCCAAGGGAACGCACCGCTACCGCACCATCCGCAACGCCTTCAACTCCTTGCCGATGGAGTACCTTTTCACTCTGCAAACCGACGACGTTCGCCAACTCATCGAGCAGTTTCTCGACGTCGATGCCGACCACCGCCACCAGGTTCACATTACCACCGAAGAGCTGCAGAACTTCGCTTTTGTCTTCGTGGCGGTGCCTCGCTCCCACTACAGTGAGGAACTGCGCATCGACGTGCGGCGGCTCTTGAAGGCACGGTTTCGCGCCAGCTCGGTGGACGACGGCGTCTATGCTGGCGACCTCAGCTCTGTGACTTTGCATTACTTCCTCACTGGCGCGACGGCACTTAAGAGCAGGGAAGAAACACATCTACGCACCGAAATCGATGACTTGGTGCGTCCCTGGGGCGATCGGTTGTTCGAAGAGCTAGCCCGCCGACACGATAGTACAGCGGCGAGGCGCTTACATACCCTTTACAGTGAAGCCTTCCCCACCCGGTACCGCGAAGAGACCTCGGTGGCGAGGGCGGTCACCGATATCGAGCTGCTCGAGAACATCGGGTTGTCGGGCCAGTTTGACTGCGACCTCTACCGGGAGACCGCCGATAAGCGGCTGGGTATTACGCGCCTGCGCCTGCTTCAAACCGAGAACATGCTGTTGTCGGATATCTTGCCGGCGCTGGACAACCTCGGCTTGGTGATCATTGACGAGTTCCCGACGACGGTTCAGGTGCCGGGCCAGGCGGAGCGGGTCATCGCGACATTTCGCATTCGTGGGGCGCAGGGCATGGACATTGACCTGTTGACGCGCCGCAATCGACTCTGCGCAGCCATCCGGGCCATCGTCGCCACAGCCATGGACAACGAGCCGTTGAACCGTTTGCTCCTCCGCGCTGACATCCCCTGGACCTACGTCTCCTTGCTTCGGGCCTACCACCACTACGCGCTGCAGCTCGGTTCCCCCTACACCCGAGACCGGGTGAAGGACGCTCTTGAGGAAAACGCCGAGGTTGTGCGTGGCCTGAGGGAACTCTTCCGCGCCAAGTTCGATCCGGGCATCGAGGGGCAGAGCGACTACGAGGTTGATGAACGGCGCCGCGCCTTGGTCGAGCGTACGCGCCGCGCTCTGCTGACGCTTCTCGACGGCGTCGACGATCTGACCAGCGACCAAGTGCTGCGAACCTTTCACGGATTGGTTGAAGCGACGGTGCGGACCAATTTCTTTGCCCGCGATCCGATGCGTTCACCCCAAGTTGTGCTCAAGCTCGACCCGTCTCGCATCCCCCGAATGCCAATGCCGCTGCCCTATCGAGAAATCTACGTGCATCATCCGAGGATTTCCGGCTTGCATCTGAGGGGGGGGGCCATCGCCCGAGGCGGCATTCGGTGGTCGGACCGACGTCTAGATTTTCGCACCGAAGTCCTGGGGCTCATGGCTACCCAGAATCTCAAGAACGTCGTGATCGTACCCCGTGGTGCCAAGGGCGGCTTCGTGCTGCGCCGCCCGCCCACCGAGGCCTCAGAGCGTCGCGCCGCAGCCGATGCGATGTACCGGGTCTTCATCGAGGGCCTGCTGTCGGTGACTGACAATTTGGTCAATGGCAAGATTGTTCACCCGGGTAGCGTGCTGCGCTACGACGGTCCGGATCACTACCTGGTCGTCGCAGCCGACAAAGGCACCGCTCACCTATCCGACGCCGCCAACCAGGTTGCCGAGGCACAGGGTTTTTGGTTGGGCGATGCCTTCGCGTCGGGTGGGTCGAAGGGATACGACCACAAGAAAGAGGGGATTACGGCCCGAGGCGCCTGGGAGTGTGTCAAGCGGCACTTCCGCGAGATGGGAGTCGATCCCGAGAAGGACAAGATCCGCGTCTGTGGTATCGGCGACATGAGCGGCGATGTATTTGGCAACGGCATGCTGCTTTCCCGGAGCATGCAGCTCATCGCAGCTTTTGATCACCGCCATATCTTCATCGATCCCGATCCCGACCCGGAAACGAGCTATGAGGCGCGCCGCAGGCTCTTCGCTAGCCCCGGTTCAAGCTGGCAAGACTATCCCGCAGGCGCCCTGAGCGCCGGCGGCGGCGTGTTTTCCCGCAACGCAAAGCGCATCACGCTGTCGGCGGAGGCGCAGCGGGTACTGGACATCACCGAATCGACACTGAGCGGCCACGATTTCATCAGGGCCATTCTGCGCATGCCCATCGATTTGCTTTGGAACGGCGGCATTGGCACCTATGTCAAGGCGGCGGCTGAAAACCACTTGGACGTAGGAGACGCCACCAACGACCTCGTGCGTGTCAACGCGACTGAGATCCGCGCCAAGGTCATCGGAGAGGGGGGCAATCTGGGCATTACGCCCATCGGACGCGTCGAGCTAGCCGAGCAGGGTGTGCGGCTCAACAACGATGCGGTCGACAACTCAGCTGGCGTCGACCTCTCCGACCACGAAGTCAATCTGAAGATCCTTCTGGAACGCCCCCTGCGCCGCAAAGCGATCACCCCCGAGAGGCGCAATGCGCTGCTGGACGCCATCAGCGGGGAGGTCAATGCTCAGGCACTGGCCAACAGCTCGCTCCAGAGCCGCATGATCAGTCTCGATGAGATCCGCAGCAGACGAGACCTACCGCGGTTTCGCCGTGCAATCGCATTTCTCAACGATCGCGTACCGTTTCGGCGCCACGACATGCATTTGCCCGGCGAGCGAACACTCGGTGAGCGATTGCAGGCCGGCCGTGGTTTGTTTCGGCCGGAGCTTGCCATCTTGGCTGCCAACGCCAAATTGGACATGAGCCAGGAACTCGTGGAATCAGAGTCCTTTGGCCTTCAACGGCTTGCTTCCTGTCTGCTCGGCTACTTCCCTGCGTCTATCGCGGCGCAGTTTGCCGACGACATCAGGGATCACCCCCTGGGCATCGACATCGCCAGGACCGTGATGGTCAATCGGATTGTAGGCGACGCCGGTGCAAGTTGGTTGGCGGAGACAACCTTGGGTACGGGGTGCGCCACGGCTGACATTCTCGATGCCTACCTTCAGGCTTCGACGCTGCTCGGTGCGCCGTCCCTGAAGGATCAAATCTCAGCCCTTGAAGGGGTTCTCGATGCTGACATCGAATACCAAATCCGACTCGCGGTCGAGGACGCCATTGAGACCGTGACGAACTGGCAGCTGCGTCGGCGCGCACGGGTTACCGATCGCTTCGTCAAGATCTTCCGTGAGACCCTGATTTGCCTACCCGACGCCATGAGCGAGGGTGATGCCGATGCTTTGGGTACGACAAGCGTCGCGCTGCGGACGGCCAACGTACCCCAGGAGCTTGCCGACGCAATCGTGGCGCTTGAGCACGTGGGCGAGGCCCTGGATATTACGATGCTTGCTTTTTCGAACGATGTCGATGTTCAGAGGGCCTGCGCCGCAATCTACACCACCGGCTACCACAGCGGATTGCTGCCCTTGATTCGGTCCGCGAGCGAAGGGGACGGCAGTCAAGATCTGGAGCGGCCCGCTCGGGTGGCGCTGGGAGATCAACTCCGCCGCCTGCTGACGCTGATCGCAGCTGACCTCAACAGGCTCGAGGCCAACCTCAACAGCCTCAGCGAGCCGTCCCTGACGTGGTTCGCGGCACTGCGCGAGGACCTAGCGCCCTTGGGCAATGGCAAGGGCGAGCTCTCGGGCTTGGTGATTGCCGTCGATCGGGCGGAGCGCCACGCCACCCTCAGGCCACTCGGAGCTAGCTTACGATGAAATTCGCGTAGCGCGTTCGCTCCCTCGCCCTCCGGGAGAGGGTTGGGGTGAGGGAACGATCAGGGGCGAGACGACATTTCATCGTCCGGGGTGGCTCGGCTCGCCCCATGATCGTTAGATTGAACCTAGAAACGGCAGTTGACCGCCTGCCGCTTCTAGGTAGAAGAACCCAAAGTCCCCTAAGCTCTTGCAGCCTTGATGATTGGAGTCCGCTGCGCCCCATGATCGTTAGACTCGCGGCAGATCGGTGCCTCCGCTGAGCCAGCGGTCGACGGCTGCGGCGCATTGGCGGCCCTCGCGGATCGCCCAGACGATCAGCGATTGGCCGCGGCGGGCATCGCCGCAGCAGAAGACCTTCTCGCTGCTAGTGCGGTAGTCGTGGTCGTCGGCGGCGACCAGGCCGCGGCCGGTCAGCGTCGGGTTCAGACTGGTGATAGCGCCGTCGTGCTCGGGGTGGCGGTAGCCGATCGCGATCAGCACCAGCTGGGCGGGGAGCACCTGGATCTCCCCAGGCACCGGCTCGCGCCGTGGCCGGCCGTCGGGGTCCTCGCCCCATTGCAGGCGCTGTAGCCGCACGCCAGTGACTCGGCCGTCGCGCCCGTCCAAGCCGACTGTGTCCCAGCTCCAGATTCGTCGGTTGCCCTCGTCGTCGTGGTCGCTCGGCGCCAGCTCAGGCACTGGTTGTGGCCAGTGCTGTAGGACATCGCCTTGATGTGGCGGCATTGCGTGATATTGAACCTGCACGACGCGGCGCGCCCCTTGGCGGATCGCGGTGCCAACGCAATCGCTGCCGGTGTCGCCGCCGCCGATGACGACGACGTCGCGGTCTCGGGCATCGATCCGGCCCGCCGCCGGCACTTCTTCGCCAGCGATCAACCGGTTCTGTTGGACCAGGTAATCGAGCGCAAAGTGGATGCCGCGCAGGTTGCGTCCCGGCGGGGTGATGTCACGCGGCTCGGTGCAGCCGTTCGCCAGCACCAAGGCGTCCACCGAGCCGCGCAGCGCCTCGGCGTCGAGGTCCGTGCCAACCGCAACCCCGGTGCGGAACTGCACCCCTTCGGCGCACATCTGCTCCAAGCGCCGCTCGAGAATGCCCTTCTCGAGTCGGAAATCCGGGATGCCGTAGCGCAGCAGACCGCCAGGCTGAGCGGCGCGCTCATAGACGGTGACCTCATGGCCGGCGCGAGCGAGCTGCTGGGCGCAGGCGAGGCCGGCGGGGCCGGAACCAACGACCGCCACCTGGCGGCGTCCGCGCCGGCTGCCGGCGTCGTCGGTTTCGGTCGGTGGCTGGGGTCGGACCCAGCCGGAAGCGAAGGCGCGCTCGATGATCGCCAGCTCGATGGCGCGGATGGTCACCGGCGCCTCGGCCAGGCGCAGGGTGCAGGCGTCCTCGCAGGGTGCCGGGCAGAGCCGGCCGGTGAGCTCCGGGAAGTTGTTCGTCGACTCGAGCTGCTCCCAGGCCTCGCGCCAGTCGCCTTCGGTGACGAGCTCGTTCCAGTCCGGTATCAGGTTATGGACCGGGCAGTGGTTGTGGCACCAGGGTATCGAGCAGTCCATGCAGCGCTCGGCCTGCTCCCGGCAATCGGAGCCGGTGCCGACCCGCTCGTACTCGCGCCAGTGCCGCAGGCGATGCGCCGGCGGTTGCTTGGGCGGATCTTGTCGTGGTCGATGGAGGAAGGCCCAGGGGTCGCTCATCGCATCTCTCCTCTCGGAGACGTCGGCCGCAGAGGCGCACCCGACATCGTTCGGAGCCCAGTCAATCATGTGCTATATGGTGTTTGCAGAATCAAGCCCCTGCCCGACGGCTGGACGGTGGTCACCAAAGACCGAGGTCTCTCGGCACAGTGGGTGCATGCCATCCTAGTGACCGCGACTGGTCACGAGACGTTGACTTTGCGGGCCGAAGAGCAGCAGCCCTCGCCGCCCTGAGCAGCGGATGGTGAGCGCACCGCGCACGACTTTCACCCTACGCCAGCACCCGCGACAGCCCCTTCGAGGCCACCGATGCCTGCAGCCACTCAAGCTCCGTCCCACCTGCCACCGGAGGTCAGCCGCTACCGGGAGCGTCTGCGCACCGGCGCGGCCGCGCTCTTCGAACGTTTCGATCACGGTATACCGGCGAGCAACCTGATTCGCGACCACAGCCAGCTCATCGACACCATCTTGTGCGAGATCTGGCGACGGCATATCTCAGACGACCGTAATGCAGCCTTGATCGCCGTCGGCGGATACGGGCGCCAGGAGCTTCATCCCGCCTCGGACGTCGACATCCTGATCCTGGTCGCACCCGACGCGGTCGACGCACTCGCCGAGCCCCTCGAGCAGTTCATCACCTTGCTATTCGATGTCGGGTTGCAGCCCGGCCACAGCGTCCGCACGGTCGATGAATGCATCCGGATCGCCTGCGACAACGTCACGGTCTTGACCAACCTGATCGAGGCGCGTCCCCTGATCGGAGCTGCCTCGCTCTTCAGGGCCATGCGCAGAGGCATTGCGACCGACCGCATCTGGTCGAGCGAGGCCTTCTTCTCTGCGAAGATCGCCGAACAGCGAGAGCGTTGGCACAAATACGGTGACACGGCCTACAACCTCGAACCCAACATCAAGGAGAACCCCGGAGGGCTGCGTGACATCCAGATAATCGCCTGGGTCGCCAAGCGCCATTTTGCCGCGCAGACCCTCCATGACCTCGTCGAGCACGGCTTCTTGACCGAGGATGAATATCAAGCCTTGATCGCCGGGCAAGACCTCCTCTGGCGCATCCGCTTCGTCCTGCACCGGATCAGCGGTCGCTGCGAAGACCGCCTGCTCTTCGATTACCAGCGCGTCCTGGCAGAGGCCTTTGGTTACAGCGACGGCCCCAACAACCTCGCCGTCGAGCAACTGATGCAGCAATACTATCGGGCCGTGATGGAGCTCAATCGACTCAACGAGATGCTACTGCAGCTGTTCGAGGAGGCGATCTTGCTGCACGACCAACTCTGTCCCGCTGTCCCGATCAATCGGCGCTTCCAGAACCGCAGTGGTTTTCTCGAAGTCACCGACGACCGAGTCTTCCGACGACGGCCGCGCGCCCTCCTCGAGGTCTTCCTCATCCTTCAGTTGCACCCCGAGTTGCAGGGCGTGCGCGCGAACACCATTCGTCTGATCCGCGAGCACCGGCACCTGATCGATGAGCACTTCCGCGCCGACATCAGGGCTCGGAGCCTGTTCATCGAGATCCTACGCCAGCCGGTCGCGATCAACCGGGCCCTGCGCCGGATGAACCGCTACGGAATCCTGGCCGCCTATCTCCCCGCCTTCGCCAATGTCGTGGGGCGCATGCAGTACGACCTCTTTCACGTCTACACCGTTGACGAGCACACCCTGAACGTGCTCGCCAATCTGCGTCGCTACACGGTGCCTGAGCGGGCTCGCGAGCTACCCCTCTGCACTGCCTTGGCCCACAGGATTCCGAAGCTCGAAATCCTCTACCTGGCGGGACTCTTTCACGACATCGCCAAGGGGCAAATGGGGGACCATTCTCGGCTCGGCGCGCGCCAGGCCTGGGAGTTCTGCCGCCTCCACGGGCTCAGCGAATTCGACGCGGGCCTGGTGGCCTGGCTCGTCGAGAAGCACCTGGTGATGTCGATCACGGCGCAGCGGAAAGACATCTCGGATACGCAGGTGGTGCAGGCCTTTGCCGCCGAGGTGGGCGATCCGACTCGCCTGGACTATCTCTATTTGCTCACCGTCGCCGACATCCGCGGCACCAATCCACAGCGCTGGAACAGCTGGCGCGACGCATTGCTGCGCGAGCTCTACCACAATACCCGCGCAGCCCTACTCAGGGGCCTTGAGAACCCGCAAGCTCAGGATGAGCTGGTCGAACAAAAACGCGGCGAGGCGCTGCGCCAGCTCAGCAGAGAGAACGCGGACCTGCAGGCCTGCATCGACCTCTGGGAGGGGCTGAATCGCGATTTCTTTCTGCTCAACTGCCCCGACGAGGTCGCCTGGCAGACGCGCATGGTGCTCGAGGCCCGCCCGAGCGACCTACCGCTCGTGCGGATCCGCCCGCAGACCGCTCGGGGCAGCACCGAGATCTTCATCTACACGCACGATCGGCGGAGCCTGTTCGCGAGTACCACGGCCATGCTCGACCAGCTCGGCTTAACGATTGTGGACGCAAAAATCCAGACCACAGACACGGGCTTGACACTCAACAGCTATCAGGTCCTCGATCAAGGCGGCGAGCCAGTAGAAGATCAGACGCGACTCAAAGAGATCCGCGAGGCCCTGGAATCGATCCTCGACGAAGAGGGGCACGGTCGAGTCGAGGTCGCACGGCGCATGCCCCGCCAATACAAGCATTTCCCGATCGAGACCCGGATCAGTTTCATGGCCGACACGACCAACCAACGCACCGTGATGCGCCTGACGACCCTCGACAGCCCTGGATTGCTCGCCGCAGTCGGCTCGGCCTTCGAGGCCTACGATATCCGCCTGCGCAACGCCAAGATCGCCACGATCGGCGCCGCGGTCGAAGACGTCTTCTTCATCACCTCGGCCCAGGGGGCTGCCCTCACCGGCGGTCAGGATCTGAGCTGCCTGCGCGACGAGATCCAGCGCCGACTGGAACAGACGTCGCGGCACTGAGGCGGTTGCGAATTCGAGCAGCGTATCGCCCGGTAATCGCCGTCTCCTGCGGCAGGGCGGCAGTCAGCGTCAGCCTGGGAGCGTCGAAAAGCCGGCCCGTGGGCCGATATCGAAGCGGTCGCGACTGAAGAGCGGCGGACCCTGCATGTAGACGCTGATCAGCTTGCCGAGCGATTCCAAGGCGTCGAAGAGGTCAAGATCTTTGAGGTCCGTAGCCACAGTCGATCAGGATGTCGGTGCCATAGGCTTGGTGCTTGCGCGGCTGGCGATCCCAGTTCTTCAACGCCGGGACTGGGAAGTCGTGGTGCAGCGCGACCGCATCCAGATCCGTATCCACGGCGCCCCCGGCCAGGAGTGCCGGCAGGGAGGATGCGACCCGCAGGCCGCGAGGGCGCTCGCAGTAGTAGAGGCCGCACATCCATTCAACTCCTTAAAGGATGGGCAGAGGCAACGCGGCGGCCTTGGCCTCCGCAATCAGGCACGGGCGCGCTGCGCACTTGTGCGACATCCGCAATACGAGATACCAGCACCGGCGGGTCCATCCGGTCTCACGGTCCGCGCAACGGGCATGCCACGGCACCGGCTAGGTGTGCGACGTGCGCTCGAGGGAGATGCTGGGATTGCGGGCGTGCGGGGCCGAATACCGCGTTGCGGGGGGAGCGCGGCGCGGGCGGGGCGGCCTTGGACGGGGGCGGCCGGGCAAACCGGCCTTGGTTCAGCGCGACAAATTGTCCCGGCCCGGTCGGGCCGCTGGGCCAATTTGTCTCATCGCAGACGGCGCCTGCAGACCTAGCTCAGGGTGGCACATGAAGACAACTGGGAGGGGGAGCGGGTGCCAACAGCCGATCGGAACGGCCGGCGAGCGCCGGCATCTGGGTCACGGGAGTTTCGCCACAACCTCGAATGCGGCATCCTGGCGCACGGCTTTGCTCGGGCCCGCTGCCCCAATTGTTCTCAGAGGCGGCGCGCATGACCTCTTTGTCGCCTTCTCGTGCAAGGGCCGCGGGCTGTGCCCGTCGTGCAACGCCCGCGGCATGGCGGAGACCGCCGCGCATCTGGTCGATCATGTTTCTACCGCCGCTGCCGGTGCGCCAGTGGCCGGTCTGTGAACCGTCTTCTTAGTGCCGAAACACCTGCGCTGGTACGTGGAGCGCGAGCCCCGCGCCGTCAGTGCCGTCCTGCACATCTCTGCTAACGAGCATGGGGCGACGCGAGCCACCCCGAATGATGAAAGGTCGCCTCGCCCCATGATCCTTCCCTCTCCCCAACCCTTTCCCAGAGGGCGAGGGAGCGAAGGTGCTGCGCGAATTTCATAGTAATTTAATAGTAAGGGCCATCGAGGCCCACCTTCGCGCACCCATCCCCACGGCCTCGCCCCGAGCGCGGCTCGAGACGGTCCGCCCGCCACTCGATATTGCCCCGCATCAGTGCCTCCCGACTGTGCCTTTATCGCAACAGCTCCGCATGATCTTAGGGAATTCGTCACATTGCGTTCGTGGCACGCCCCCTGCTTTACCCCTCTCCAGTAACTCATGAGGGCGGTCGTGCAGCCCTGCCCGGCGCCCCTATCCCTCACTCTGGCCGCCCAACGCGAAAGGCCCCGATCAAAATGATCTCGCAAACCCTGAGCACAGCCCGTAAGGCATCGCCAATTCTCATGGCCGCACTCGTGCTCGCAGCCCCGCCGATGGCCGTTTCGCCTTACAGCCTCAGCGCCAATATCGGCGCCGCCTCCAATTATCTCTGGCGCGGGACCTCCCAGACCGAATGATGGGCCGGCCATCCAGGGCGGCGTCGACTCCGCGCACGAGAGGGGCTTCCACGCCGGCATCTGGGCCTGAACACGATCTACTACGCCTTCCGGACGATGGCGGCGACATCGATTTCTGGGAGATCGGCGATGACGGAAGCGTTTGAGACGACGATCCGAAGATCTGGATTGGTTGGAACAAGGCGTTCTGACCGCCGCGGCCAACCACTGAGGGCCGCGGAGACAGTCCCGGCCCCTTCTCAACCACGGAGCCATTCCCCATGAAGCTCATTGCAGCCGTCATCAAGCCCTTCAAGCTCGACGATGTACGCGAGGCGCTCGCCGCCATCGGCGTCTCCGGGATGACCGTCATCGAGGTCAAGGGTTTCGGGCGCCAGAAGGGCCATACCGAGCTCTACCGCGGCGCCGAGTACGTCGTCGACTTCCTGCCCAAGATCAAGATCGAGATCGCCGTCGACGACTCCCTGGTCGACAAGGTGATCGAGGCGATCAGCGGTGCAGCGCGCAGCGGCAAGATCGGTGACGGAAAGATCTTCGTATTCGACCTCACCCACGTCATCCGCATCCGAACCGACGAGACCGGACCGGACGCGCTCTAGTCGCAACCCCGAGGAAAGCGACGATGATCGATCAATTGACAGGACGGAGCGTGGCACCGATCCCCGTGGTCGGCCTGACCCTTTTGCCGACCGAGTAGATGTCCTCGCGTCCGGCACCGCCGTGCACCATCAGTGAGAAGGTCTGTTGCATTGAGCCTCACAGCGGAAACTGGCAGTGCAGGGAAGCGCGGACACCCGGGGCGCTCGGCGCTGCGGCCAACAGCAAAAGGCAGCGACAGCCGAACACGCATCGCCCGGCCGCCCGCGCGAGCCTGGACAGCGACGGCTCAGCGTGCTCGGCGCAGTCTCAGCAGTGAGCAGTGGTCCGTCAGAGCCGCTCGGCCAGCTCGGCGGCCAGCGCCTGCTGCGTCTCTGGCTCGCCGGCCAGCAGGACCAGCAGCTTGCCGACGAGCACCGGTCCCCAGTTTATCAGCACGACGCCGCGACCGCGCTGGGGCTGGAATTCGATCCCGGTCAGATCGATATCGGTCAGGCGGCGGTGACGGGTCGGGAAGGCGCGAGCCAGCCAGTGCTGGATGTCGAGCTTGCGGGCGACGGCCGTGGGATAGGACGCGCCGTTCCAGCGCGGATTGCATTCGATCGCCTTGAAGTCAGGGCCCTCGGGCGTCTCGATGACGGCGACATCGAAGGCAAAGACCCCCTGCATCCCCTCGCCGGCGAGCCACTGCGCGATCGGATCGACGACCTCCCAAGGGGCATGATCGGCCGGATGCCGATTCCCTTGGTGGGCGAAGCCGTCGAGGACCTGCTCGGTCGCAGCCAGCGCCTGCAGGCCGTCCGGCGCTGACTCGTACTGGAGATTGAGGAAGCTGCGGCTTGGCACCTCGGCCTGGATTTGCACCGGCACCTCCGGCGCGAAGCGCGTGAGCGCCTCGCCGAGGGCCGCGGCATCCGCACAGCGATAGATGCCGACCCCGGAGACCGAGACCGCGGCTTTGAGATAGCAGGGATAGGGGGCCGCGATCAGGTCCTTGGTGCCGATATCGCGCGCCTGCTCGAAGCGCAGTGTGGTCGGGATCGGGACGCCGAGCGCTTCGGCCAAGGCCGCGAAGCTGTTCTTCGAGTTGATGTGCTCGACCGCCGAATACCAATCCGGGTGCGGGCACACCTGCTGCTCGGCGGCACCGAAGAAGAAGGTCGAGAGGGCGTACTCAGGATATTGGGCCAGATGCCGATGATCGAGGTCCCAGATCACGTCATTCGTGTGGCTGAGGCCGATGCGCGTGTAGTGGGCACGGATCGCGTCCCACTCTGTGGCGAGATCGCGGTGCAGCAGGATCAGGTCGCCGGGCTCGGTGGCGCCGAGGGCACGGCCCGAATAGAGGTGGTTGCCGGAGACGCCATCGGCTGTGCAGCCCATGATGTCGTGATGAAAGATGTGCCGGAGCCGCGGGGCGGCCTGCTCATGCTCAGCCCGGGTGCCGGTCCCGCCCGGATGGATTAGGGTTGTCATCAGTCCCCCCTCCGCGGTTGTTGCAGCCAACAGCCCTGCAACGCAGAAGCAAGAAGCAATCCCTGGTCAGACCCAGCGAGCACAAGGGTTCCGGCTCCCGTTGGCCGGCCTTTTCGGCACCTCATCGGTGCGTGCGGGCTCTGAGCTGCACCGAATCGGCGCGGCCAAGCCGAAGGCGTGGCGGGGCTCCGGCCGTGGCTATCCCGCGGGACGATGTCGGCGAAGCGGGGCTCGAGGAGGGCTTGCTGCCCGTCACTCGGCTGAAGTTCTCTTCGTGAAAGCGCGGATCGACGGTGCGGCAGTACTCGGCGTGATCGCGGTTGCAGAAGGCCTGCGCGTAGGCCGCAACTGGATCACGGCTGTCGACGAGCGGCGGATACCAATGGTAGCCGGCGAAGAGCCTGCGGTAGGCGGTGCTGAGAGCCTTCGTCTCGCCTCCGTCCGGCATAACCCGGGCCCGCTCCAGCGCGCCGCTTCGGCCGGCAGCGGGCGTCGCGCGAGGTCGCTCCGCCATGTTTCCGGGCCTTGATCTCGCATCCCGCCTCGACCACGGCCCTGCCTCAGGTGTTTCAGCCCCACCCTGGACTCTCAGGGCAGCTTGGATTTCCTGGCCGCTATCCGCTTATCCGCTACCGTTGGAGAAGCTGGTCACGTCCATCTCGGCCTTACGCAGGGCGCGCTTAAGCACCCAGCGGATCGAGCGATCGTCTTCTATCACCCACACCTTTGGCTCCCTACTCATTGTCCGACTGCAGTGGCAAATAGACGTAGAAGAGCGTCCTACCGGGTCGGCTCTCGCACTCGATCAGCCCCCCGTGCTGGGTGATCTGCTCCTGCGCGATCGGCAGGCCGAGCCCTGTGCCACCGGACCGTCCTGAGACCATCGGAAAGAAGATCCTGTCCTTGATGGCGTCGGGGATGCCCGGTCCGTCGTCTTCGACGTCGACGCGTAAGGCCAGGCGATGGCGCTTGCTGCCGATCGTGAATTGATGCAGTACGCGTGTGCGTAGCACCACCCTCCCTTCCGCCCCGGCCGCGGAGACGCCGTTGCGCACGATGTTTAACAGGGCCTGGACGAGCCGGTCCTGATCGGCATCGAAATCCGGAATGCTCGGGTCATAGTCCCGCTCGATCTCGGGGCCTTGCGGCGACTCGGCAATCAACAGAGCGCGAACGTGCTCGAGAACGCAATGTATGTTGAGCCTGTGCCTCAGCAGGACGCGGTTCGGCGCGAGCATCTGGTTCATCAAGGCCTGCAGGCGATCCGCCTCTTCAATGATGATCCGTGTGTATTCCCGCAACGCCTTGTCCGGGAGCTCCTGCTCGAGGAGCTGGGCCGCACCCCGCAATCCCCCCAAGGGATTCTTGATCTCGTGGGCCAATCCGCGGATCAAGGCTTGGCTCGCCTGGTGCTGCGAAATCAACTGCTCCTCGCGGGTGATGCGCAGCTGCTGATCGACCTGGTGCAGCTCGATCAGCAGATCAACAAAGGCGCCGAATTGGTGGAGAGGTAACACGGTGCAGTTCACCGTTAATCGTGCGCCCGTCCGCTTCTGCTCCCCCCATGTCGGCGACCTTTCCCTTCCCTCGTCGCTCGTGTTCGTCTTCAATACGAGATACCAGCACCGGCGGGGCCATCCGGTCTCCCGGTCGCGGCAACAAGCATGCCACGGCAACGACTAGGTGTGCAGCGCGCGTTCGAGGGAGATGCTGGGATTGCGGGCATGCGGGGCCGAATACCCGCGTTGTGGGGGGAGCGCAGCGCAGGCGGGGTCGGCCTTGGAAGGGGGCGGCTGGGCAAACCTGGCCCTGGTTTAGCGCGACAGATTGTCCCGGCCCGCTCCGGCCGCTGGGCCGATGTGTCTCATCGCAGACGGCACCTGGAGACCGACCTCAGGCTGTCACGCGAAGACGACCGGGACGATGCGCCCGACTCGGTCGCTGAAGTCGATCC
>JGI12109J20283_10192122_pt1 | contig 14370 bp, 10 predicted proteins | sample ElkSlonscriptome_12_FD_20283 | JGI IMG/M metagenome (IMG submission 20283) | reverse complement strand
GTGGGGCTGGTGGCGCTGGGTTTCGACCAGACTCTGCCGCTGCTGCTCATCGTGCCGCTGGCCATGCTGGCGGCGGCCCTGTTCGGCGGTTTCTGGGCGTTTGTGCCGGGTTATCTGCAGGCCCGCCGGGGCAGCCATATCGTCATCTCCACCATCATGTTCAACTTCATCGCCGCGGCGCTGATGGTGTACCTGATGAACGATGTGCTGAAATCCCCCGGCACCATGTCCCCGGAGAGCCGGCGCTTCGCCGACAGCGCGGTGCTGCCGGCGCTGCACGAGGTGCTGGGGGCGGTGGGTTTCGACATCGCCCGCTCGCCGCTGAATCTGTCGTTTTTCTGGGCGCTCGCCTGCTGCGGCTTCGTCTGGCTGTTTCTCTGGCACACCCGCCAGGGTTACGCGCTTCGCACCGTGGGTTTCAACGAGCGGGCGGCGGTGTACGGTGGCATCCAGCCGCCCCGGGTGGTGATGGCCACCATGGCCCTGTCCGGGGCGCTGGCCGGCTTCGTGGGGCTGAACGAGATTCTCGGCGCCCAGCAGCGGCTGCTCCTCGATTTCACCGCCGGTTATGGTTTTGCCGGCATCGCCGTGTCGTTGATGGGGCGCAACCATCCGCTGGGCATCGTCCTCGCCGCGCTGCTGTTCGGCGCGCTCTACCAGGGTGGCACGGAGTTGGTCTTCGAGATGCCCTCGGTGAACCGGGAACTGGTGGTGGTGATCCAGGGGCTGGTGATCTTCTTCTGCGGGGCGCTGGAGCACCTGTTCCAGCCGCTGGTGGCGGGCTGGTTCCGCAGCCGCCGGCTGGCCACCGTGGAGGTCCGGCATGGATGACTGGTTGCTGGGCGTGATATCGCTGGCCGGTGCCACCGTGCGGGTCTCCACCCCGCTGATCCTGGCGGCCATGGCCGGCATGTTCTCCGAGCGCTCCGGGGTGATCGACATCGGGCTGGAGGGCAAGATGCTGGCCGGGGCCTTCACCGCCGCCTCGGTGGCGGCGGTGTCCGGTTCGCCATGGCTGGGGCTGGTCGCGGCCATGGCGGTGGGGGTGCTGATGGCCATGGCCCACGGCTTTGCCTGCATCACCCACCGGGGTAACCAGGTGGTGAGCGGGGTGGCGCTGAACATGCTGGCCTCCGGGCTCACCGTGACCCTGGGCATGGCCTGGTTTCAACGGGGCGGGCAGACCCCGCAACTGCCCCCGGCGGCGCGCTTCACGCCGCTGGATCTGCCGGGCAGCGAGGCCCTCTCCGGGGTGCCGCTGTTGGGGCCGCTCTATAGCGGGTTGCTGAGCGGCCAGAACCTGCTGGTGTATGGCGCGCTGCTAGCGGTGCCGCTGGCCTGGTGGGTGCTGTATCGCACCCGCTTCGGGCTGCGGCTGCGGGCAGTGGGGGAGAATCCGGCGGCGGTGGATACCGCCGGCATCGGGGTGACCCGGCTGCGCTACAGCGCGCTGGTCATCACCGGCAGCCTCTGCGGGGTGGCCGGCGCCTACCTGTCCACCGCCCACGGCGCCGGCTTCGTGCGGGAGATGACCGCCGGGCGCGGCTACATGGCGCTGGCGGCGATGATCTTCGGCCAGTGGCGGCCGCTGCCGACCTTCGGCGCCTGTCTGCTGTTCGGTTTTCTGGATGCCATCGCGGTGCGCTTGCAGGGGGTGGCGGTGCCGGGCATCGGTCAGATCCCGGTGCAACTGATTCAGGCCCTGCCCTATGTGCTGACGGTGGTGCTGCTGGCCGGCTTCATCGGCCGGGCGGTGGCGCCCCGGGCCATCGGCACCCCCTACGTGAAGGAGCGCTGATGGACGCCCTGGACCACCAGCCGGCGGCGGCGCTGATCCGCCAGCACGGCGCCGCGCTCGCGCCCCGCATCGCGCTGGTGCTCGGCAGCGGCCTCGGTGGGCTGGCGGCGCGGCTGGAACAGGCGGTTAGCCTTGACTACGCGCAACTGCCGGGTTTTCCCACCCCCACCGTGGCCGGTCATGCCGGGCGGCTGCTGATCGGCAAGTTGTTCGGGGTGCCGGTGGTGTGCCTGCAAGGCCGCGCCCACTACTACGAGGGTCGGGGACTGGCCGGGCTCGCCGTGATGGTGCGGAGTCTGAAGGCCGCCGGAGTGGAGACGCTGCTGCTGAACAGCGCCTCCGGGAGCCTTCGCCAGGATATCCCGCCGGGCAGCCTGATGCTGGTGGAGGATCATATCAACTGGGCCGGGGTGAATCCTCTCATCGGCTCCAACGACGAGCGTATCGGGCCGCGCTTCCTGGATCTCAGTGAGGCTTATGATGCGCGCCTTCGCCAGCAACTCCGGGAGGCCGCTACCCGGGCGAACCTGAGTCTGCCCGGGGGCGTCTACCTGATGGTGAGCGGCCCGAGCTTCGAGACCCCCGCCGAGATCCGTGCCTTTGCCCGCCTCGGCGCCGACGCGGTGGGCATGTCGCTGGTGCCGGAGTGTCTGCTGGCCCGCCACTGCGGTCTGCGGGTGGCGGCGCTGGCGGCCATCACCAACCTGGCGGCGGGCATGAGCGGACAGCCCCTCAGCCACGCCGAGACCCTGGCCCAGGGCGAGCGGCTGGCCGGACAACTGGAGCGGCTGCTGACGGCGGCGCTGCCGATACTTGCAACCCATGACAGCGGGAGTACACCGTGACCGAGAGTGTGGTCAACCTCCAGGCCCTGGCCCGGCAACTGATCGGGGTACTGGATCTCACCAGTCTCAACGACACCGACACCCAGGATACCATCGCCCGGCTCTGCGGGCGGGCGGTGACGCCCTTTGGCGCGGTGGCGGCGGTGTGCGTCTGGCCGCGCTTCGTGCCCCACTGCCGGGAATGGCTGTACGGCAGCGGGGTGCGGGTGGCCACGGTGGTGAACTTCCCCGAGGGGCAGGCCAACCGCAAGATCGCCATGGCCGAGACCGCCGCCGCGGTGGCCTACGGCGCTGACGAGGTGGATCTGGTGTTTCCCTACCGGGCCTGGCTGGCGGGGGACCAGCAGCCCTGCCGGGAGTTGCTGCGGGGCTGCCGGGAGGCCTGCGGCAAGGACGTGGTGCTGAAGGTGATCCTGGAGACCGGCGAGTTGCCGGATCAGCGCACCACCACCCTGATCGGCCAGGACGCCATCACTGCGGGCGCGGATTTTCTCAAGACCTCCACCGGCAAGACCGCCGAGGGCGCCACCCTGGAATCCAGCATGGCCATGCTGGAGGCCATCCGCCACGCCGACCGCCCGGTGGGTTTCAAAGCCGCTGGTGGTATCCGCACGTTGGGCGAGGCAGTGCAGTACATGGAACTGGTGGACAGCGTGCTGGGCAGTGGCTGGGTGAGCCCGCGACTGTTTCGCATCGGCGCCTCCTCGCTGCTGGACGATCTGCTGCGGGTGCTGGGCGAGACGCCCCCGGGGCAACCCGCCAGCCAGGGTTACTGAGCCATGTTGATCGCCGAGATCATCCGCCGCAAGCGCGATGGCGAGACCCTCAGCGCCTCGGAGGTGGACGAGTTCATCCGCGGCGTCACCGACGGCAGCGTGGGTGACGGCCAGATCGCGGCGTTTGCCATGGCCTGCTTCTTCCGGGGCCTGGAACTGGCCGAGCAGGTACACCTCACCCGCGCCATGACCCACTCCGGCAAGGTGCTGGACTGGGGCCAACTGGGCCTCGGCGGCCCGGTGCTGGACAAGCACTCCACCGGCGGGGTGGGCGACAAGGTGAGCCTGATCCTGGCGCCGCTGGTGGCCGCCTGCGGCGGCTTCGTGCCGATGATCTCCGGGCGCGGGCTGGGCCACACCGGCGGTACCCTGGACAAACTGGAGAGCCTGCCTGGTTACGAGGTGGTGCCCGAGCTGGACCGCTTCCGCCGGGTGGTGCGGGAGGTGGGCTGCGCCATCGTCGGCCAGAGCGAGGCGCTGGCGCCCGCCGACCGGCGCCTCTACGCGGTGCGTGATATCACCGCCTCGGTGGACGTGCCGGGGCTGATCGTCGCCTCGATCCTCTCCAAGAAACTGGCCGCCGGTCTGCACGGATTGGTGATGGACGTGAAGACCGGCTCGGGGGCGGTGCTGAGCGAGCGCGAGGGCGCCGAGAAGCTGGCCCGTCACCTGGTGCAGGTGGCCGGTGACGCGGGGCTGCCCACGGTGGCGTTGCTCACCGATATGGATCAGGTGCTGGGCTACAGCGCCGGCAACGCGTTGGAGGTGCAGGAGGCGCTGGATTTCCTCAGCGGTCGGGAGCGCAACCAGCGCTTGCAAGAAGCGGTGATGGCGCTGGCGGCGGAGATGCTGCTCCTCGGCAAGCTGGCCGACAACCGCGACAACGCCCACCACCGGCTCCAGCAGGCCCTCGGCCAGGGTCGCGCCGCCGAGGTGTTCGCCCGCATGGTGGCGGCGCTGGGCGGTCCCACCGATGTGTTCCGCGACCCGCAGTTGCAGCACGCCCCGGTGGTGCGCCCGCTGCCCGCCCGCGAGGCCGGTTTCCTCACGGCGGTGGACACCCGGGCGGTGGGGCTGGCGGTGATCGGTCTCGGCGGCGGGCGGCGCCGCGCCAGCGACCCGGTGGATCATCGGGTGGGATTGAGCAAGATCCGCCAGCTGGGCGACTGGCTGGAGGCCGAGCAACCGCTGGCACTGATCCACGCCGCCTCCGAGAACGACGCCGAGACCGCCTGTGCGGTGCTGCAACAGGCCTTCCGGCTGGGCGCCCGGACACCCGCCAACGGTCGCACCCTGCACGGGCGTATCGCCTGAGCGGGGTCCGGCATTTTCCTCTGCTGCGCTGCATCGTTACAATACAACGACAGCGAATCCATCGACAGTCGAGGAGACTGCCACCTTGAAAACCCAACTCCAGGGCCTGATCGGCGAGGCCCTGACCCGCCTCAAGGCCGACGGCCAGCTCCCCGCCGGGGTCGACCCCGCCATCCAGATCGAGCGCGCCCGGGATCCCGCCCACGGCGATCTCGCCTGCAACGTGGCCATGCTGCTGGCCCGGGCCGCGCGCCGCAAGCCCCGGGAACTGGCCGAGGCGATCGTCGGCGCGTTGCCTGATTCCGCACTGATCCAGCGGGCCGAGGTGGCCGGACCCGGCTTCATCAATGTGTTCCTCAGCCCCACCGCCTACCACGGGGTGATCGGCCAGATCCTCGACGAGGGCGAGGGCTTCGGGCGCAGCGACGTGGGCGCAGGGCAGCGGGTACAGGTGGAGTTCGTCTCCGCCAACCCCACCGGGCCGCTGCACGTGGGTCACGGGCGGGGCGCGGCCTACGGGGCGACCCTGGCCAACCTGCTGGCCGCCACCGGTTTCCAGGTGCAGCGGGAGTACTACGTGAACGACGCCGGGCGGCAGATGAGCATCCTGGCGGTGAGCGTGTGGCTGCGCTATCTGGCGCGCCTCGGGGTGGCCATCCCGTTTCCCGCCAACGGCTACCGGGGTGCCTATGTCCACGATATCGCCGAGCGTCTTCAGCGCCAGCATGGCGAAGCGCTCCGGGTGAGCGAGACCGAGCTGACCCGGGATCTGCCGCCCGATGCCCCCGAGGGCGACAAGGAGGTGTTCATCGATGCGCTGATCCGCCGGAGCCGAGAATTGCTCGGGGTGGTGAACTACCGGGCGGTGTTCCAGGCGGGGCTGGAGGCGATCCTGGACGATCTGCGGGACGATCTGGCCGGTTTCGGGGTGGTCTACGACCAGTGGTTCTCCGAGCAGAGCCTCATGGACAACGGCACCGTGGAGGCCGCCATAGCGCGGCTGCAAGCGGCCGGGCATCTCTATGAGAAGGACGGCGCCCTGTGGTTTCGCTCCACTGCCTGGGACGACGAGAAGGACCGGGTGGTGCGCCGGGAGAACGGCCAGACCACCTATTTCGCCTCGGACATCGCCTACCACATGCACAAGTTCGAGCGGGGCTTCGACCGGGTGATCAACATCTGGGGCGCCGACCACCACGGCTACATCAAGCGCGTGAAGGCGGCGCTGGCGGCGCTGGGCCGTGACCCCGAGGCCCTGGAAATTCAACTGGTGCAGTTCGCCAACCTCTACCGGGGCGGCGAGCGGATGTCCATGTCCACCCGGGCGGGCGAGTTCGTGACCCTGCGCCAGCTGCGCGAGGAGGTGGGCGACGACGCGGCGCGGTTTTTCTACGTGCTGCGGCGCAGTGAACAGCACCTGGAGTTCGACCTGGATCTGGCCAAGTCCCAGACCAAGGACAATCCGGTGTACTACATCCAGTACGCCCACGCCCGCATCTGCTCGGTGTTGGAGCGGCTGGCGGCGAGTGGGGCGGCGGATTTCCACCGGGAGCGGGGGTTGGCTCACCTGGGTCTGCTGGTGGAGGATCACGAGCAGGCCCTGTTCCAGGAATTGAGCCGCTATCCGGAGGTGCTGGCGGGCGCCGCGCTGGCCCGCGAGCCCCATCAACTGGCCCACTACCTGCGCGACCTTGCCAACGCCTTCCACACCTACTACAACGAACACCGGGTGCTGGTGGATGATTTGGCGCTACGCGATGCCCGGCTGGCGCTGAGTGTGGCCGTGCGCCAGGTGATCAGGAACGGACTGCAACTACTGGGCGTATCGGCACCGGAGGCCATGTGATCGTCAATCGGGATTATCGCCGTAGTCTTGCCGTCAAGGAGACACAGAAGCTGGAACGGCTGCGCACCCGACGCCGGGCGCTGCTGGTACTGGGCATGGTGATGCTGGCGGTGCTGGTGAGCGGGATGGTGCGAATGAGCCGCTGGGCCGGGCAGCACTGGCGGGATAGCCGCGAGCAGAACGTGGCCGTGGCGGTGAAGCCCGAGACCGAGGAGGCGACGGCGGAGATCCCGCCGCCCAAGTACGACTTCTACAGCCTGCTGCCCCGCCAGCGGGTGGAGATCACCGAGGACGAGATCCAGGAGCGGCCGCTGCGCCTGCCGCCGGGCATGCTGGAGGAACTCACCGCCACCGGCGAGGGCGAACCCGGGCAACTGGACGCGGCACTGGATCTGGCCAGCGAGGTCGGCCAGGGCGAGGGCGAGACCCCCAAGGGTTATCTCATCCAGGCCGGCGCCTTCGGTGATCCGGTGCTGGCCGACCAGATGCGTGCCCGCATCGCCGGCCTCGGCTTCGCCGCCCGGGTGGAGCCGGTGCAGGTGAACGGCGCCACCCTCAGCCGGGTGCGGCTCGGGCCGTTCACCGATGCCCGCGAGGTGGAGGCCATGCGCCGCCGCCTGCTGGCCAACGATATCGAGATCGATATCATCAACCGCTACTGAAGCCTGCCCCGCCAGCGCGCTTGCAGGGCCTCAAGGCTCCGGGCCGCGCCCGCCCGCAGCCGGTACTGCACGGTGTCGCTCACCTGGGTTACCCCGGGGTTGATCTCCACCGTGGGCGCGCCTATCTGCGTGGCCTCCAGCACCGGTGCGGCGATATACGGGAACACGCTGGTGGTGCCGATGCTGAACACCATATCGAAACCCAGGCCCAGCTGGGCATAGAGTTCCCCCACCGGTCCCTCCGGCAGATACTCCCCGAACAGCACCACTTTCGGGCGCATCAGGCTGCCGCATTGCGGGCAGTGGGGCGGGATGCTGAGGACCCCGTAATGGGGTACCCGCCTCTGGTGGCGGCAGCGGGTGCAGTGCAGATCGTGGATATCGCCATGGATCTCGATGAGATTGCGACTGCCCGCCCGGCGGTGCAGGCCGTCCACGTTCTGGGTCAGCACCCACACCTCGAAATCGTCCTGCAGAGCGGCGATCACATGGTGGGCGGGGTTGCAGTCGGCGCCCCGGCAGGCGGCCTCGATCTGGGCGATGTACTTCCAGGTGATGTCCGGCTGGCGGAACAGCATCTCGCCGGACAGGGCCAGTTCGATGGGCAGGTCGTCCTCGGTGTGGGTGTCGTTGTAGAGACCGCCGATGCCCCGGTAGGTGGGCAGTCCGGAATCGGCGGACAGGCCCGCGCCGGTGATGAACAGCAGACGCTGGCAGTAGCGCAGGCGCTCCACCAGTTCGTCCAGGATGGCGTCGGTGTCGGTGGGAGGTTGGGCTGTCATAGTAATCCTCGTTCGGCAAAGGAAACCGCCTGCCCGTCGCCGATCACGAAATGATCCAGCACCCGCACGTCGATCAGCCCCAGCGCGTCCTTCAGCCGGCGGGTGATCTGTTCATCGGCGCGGCTGGGCTCGGCCACGCCCGAGGGGTGATTGTGAGCGAAGATCAGGGCGGCGGCATTATGGTGCAGGGCGCGCCGGACCACCTGCCGGGGGTGTACCGAGGCGCCGTCGATGGTGCCGTGGAACAGTTCCTCGTAGCGGATCATGCGGTGGCGGTTGTCCAGGAACAGACAGGCGAACACCTCGTGGGGCTGGTGGCGCAACCGCGAAGTGAGATAGCGCCGGGTGGCGGCCACGCTGTCCAGCGCATCGCCGCGGATCAGGGTCTCCTCCAGATGGCGGCGGCTCATCTCCAGCACCGCCTGGAGTTGCACGTACTTGGCGAGCCCGAGGCCCGGGCTGTCGCAGAAGGCGCTCTGGTCGGCCTCCAGTAGCTGGCGCAAACCGCCGAAGCGATGCAAAAGGCTTCTCGCCAGATCCACCGCGCTCTGGCCGCGCACCCCGGTGCGCAGGAAAATCGCCAGCAGTTCGGCATCGGAGAGCGCCTGGGGTCCGCGATGGACGAGTTTCTCCCGGGGCCGTTCATCGTCCGGCCAGTCACGAATCGCCATGCCAAACCTCCCTGTCAGCAGGCATCGGGTATCACAGTCGCGAAATTATACTGCCAACGGGGCATTCCGGGAGTCACGCTTACACGCCTTAACCGGGCTATGGTAACTCACGGAAATGCGGAGTGAAACAGGGAGGTTCAGGAGTCAGGGGAGAGTGTCCCGGCCGCCGCCAGATCCAACGGGTCCGCCGCAAATACCGGCACCCCTTGCCAGTGTTCCCTTTGCAATCGAACCCGCTTCAGCGAGCGGGGCCGACCCGACGGCGACCGAGACGCTGGGTCTACAGCAGGATCGGTGCCATAAAAAATTTCTTATCCCATACAATCGCTTATCAAGGCTTGTGAATTTTTGTCGGACGCCGAGCGGCGCCATGTTGCAAAATTCGGCGAGTCCTGCCGTAACCCGTGTGACCATGGCCGGCGCCGGGAACGCCCGGGCCGGAATGCAGTCGATGCTGGAATCGGTCTGAAATTACCCTGGCAGGTGGCCCATGGTGCGTGTTTCCTTGCTGATGGTTTTGTGGCTGGCGGCGTCCACTGTAGCCGCCCGCTCGCCGCAGGCGTATTGCCACGCCGGGGTCTGCCTCGGTGATCCGGTGTTGGGTCTCGCGGTGCCCTGGCAGGACCGCACCCTGCAAAAATACCGCTATCTGCTGATCCAGTCCCGGCGCGACCCGGATTTCGCCCGACAGCGGCTGGCCGCCGTGCGCCGGCTGTTCCCCGGGCTGGAGGCCGGGATCCGCTGGCAGATCGCCGATGTGGCGCCCGACTCCGAGCGCGAGAGCGAACTGGTGGCGAGCATGCACCAGCGCTACGGCAAGATGAGCAGCCGGCGCAGCGAGAAACCCGGGGTGGTCTATTATTTTTACACCTCGCATTACACCCAGGAGACACCACCGGATGAACTGGTTACAACTGACCGCGCAACTGGCCGCCGGCATCCTGTTCGGCAGCATGATCTTCTTCGCCGCCGTGATGGCCCCACTGGTGTTCATCAAGCTGCCGGGGGAGATCGCCGGACGTTTCATCCGCGAGGTGTTTCCCCGTTACTATCTCTGGGGCATGGTGGTGGGTGGCGTGGCGCTGCTGGCGGCGCTGGGGGTGTCGTTCACCGACGTGGTGTTGCTGGCGCTGGTGGTGGCGGGTTTCGTCTACGCCCGGCAACTGCTGATGCCGCGCATCAACCAGCGCCGGGACGCGGCGCTGGCCGGCGATCCGGCGGCCAAGCGCCAGTTCGAGAACCTGCACCGCTACAGCGTGATCATCAACGCGGTGCAGATGTTCCTGCTCCTGTGGGTGTTCATCCGCCTGGCCTGATCAACCCACCAGTTTCAGCCCCGGGGGCAGCGAATCCCCGTAGAACTGGCGCTCGTCGGCCTCGCTGAGTTCGCCCACCTCGCTCACCATGGCGATCCAGCTGTCGCTGGCCCGGTGCTCGCGGAGCCTGGCCAGCACCCGTTCGCGCAGCGCCTCGTCCAGATCCCGCTCCCGGTCGCCGCTCATGCGGGCGAGTAAGGTCGCGGCGAACGCCGCGGGCGGCACCTGTTTCCAGTCCCGGGCCAGCGCCGCCTCCAGCCAGCGGCCGGCGGTCTCCCGGTCCACCACGTTGTGGGCGCTGCCGTGGAACGGTACCCGCGCCCCCAGGCGCCCCACCGCCCACCAGGTCTGGTTGGACTCGTTCTTGTGGCCGAGCCGGGCCAGCAGCCACTCTCCCACCCCGGCCTTGCGGGCGGCGGGCAGCCGCTCCAGGCTCCCCACCAGCCGCACCATGTCGTCATAGCCCTGCTTACGTGGACCCTTCAGCTTCACCTGCTGGTCGGGCGGCAGCAGATACGGCTGGATATCGTCCAGGATCGCCTCCTGGGCGCCGGCCTCCAGACCCCCCGTCACCCGCCGCCACAGGGTCCACCATTCCGCCCATACCTGGGCCTCGGGACTGTGCTGGATGCCCTGGGGATAGAGTTTCCAGAGCTGTTCCACCCGCCAGTCGTCCAGCGGATAGCCGAAGCCCGGGCGCAGGCAAAAACCCGTGAGATTGCACCACAGCCGCTCGTGATCGCTGCTGCGACGGCGGCGTTTCGCCCCCTCCAGCAGCACCGCGAACAACTCCCGCAGCAGCGGCGTGTCCCAGGTGTCGCGCTTGCCGAGAATTTTCTCCAGGTCGGTGCGAAGCGTCTTGATCCCTTTCGGGTCCACCTTCTGGGATTTGCCGCCGTAGTAGCCCTGGATCAGGTTCGCCGCCTCGTCGAAGCGCGGGTGGGGTTTCCCCCCGGTGAGCACCGTGCCGGCGCTGTTGCCCCGCAACTGAAACGCCAGTTGCCAGCGCTGGTCGGTGTCCCGGGCCACGCAGGCCATGTCCAGGGTACCCACCTCGGTGAGGCTGGTGGCCAGCTGCACCGGCACCTCGCGCCCGCCGCCGGATTGCTCCAGCACGGCGGCGATGGGGGGAAGCTCGGTGAAATCCTCGCGGTTGACCCCCACCACCTCGCCGGGCTGGAAACGCCGGTCGGCGGTGGTGGAGGCCAGGTGAAAGCGCACCGGCTGGCCCAGGCGCAGCAGAAACTCCCGCTCCCGCAGCCGCACCTCGGTGTCCTCCTCGGTGCCCCGGGGCAGCAGGCACACGCCCTGGTTGTCCTCGCTCCCCAGCATCAGAAAATAACTGCGCGCCGAGCCGCCGCCGATCCTCAGCCCCTTGCCGCGCCGGGCCAGCCCGTAGGCCACCGCGCCCCGGGCCACCGCCAGATCCGGATCGTCGTTGAGGAGTTGCCGGAGTGGCGCGCCGCGCCAGTCTCCCAGGGTCTCCAGCAGCCGCCGGGCCAGCGCCTCGCTGTGGAACACACCGCCGTTCAGCAGGATGGTGTCGGCCACCGGCAGCGCATCAGCGGCCGGCGCGGCATCGCCCAGCGCCTCCCGCGCCACCGCCGCGTGCTGGGCCAGGAAGGCCGCCACATGGCGGGTCACCGCCGGATCGGCCACGTAGGGCAGGCCGAACTCGACGATGGCGCTCTGGCGGCGGCTGGGGCGCTGGTCGGGTGCGGCGCGGGGGAAGAAGCCATCCAGCACCAGGGTCTCGGCCTCCGCCCGGGCCAGCGCGGTGGAGCGGGCACCGCCCACCAGCTTGCTGCCACCGCCCAGCAGGGTGAGCTTCACCTCGGCGGGCGCGTCACCGCCCAGCAGCGCCTCCTTGGCGCCCCGGGCCTGCTGGAGCAGTTGCGCCAGCTCCCCGGTGGCCAGCTTACGGCTGCCGGCCAGGCGTGCCTCGGCGGCATGGGCCAGCGCCAGATCCATGTTGTCGCCCCCCAGCATCAGGTGATCGCCCACCCCGATGCGGGTGAGCCGGGGTCCGTCGTCCCGCTGCTCCACCTGGATCAGCGTCAGATCCGTGGTGCCGCCTCCCACGTCGCAGACCAGCAGCAGCCGCGTCTCCGCCAGCGCCTCCTCCAGCGTGGTGTGATGGCGGGCCAGCCAGTCGTAGCAGGCCGCCTGCGGCTCTTCCAGTAGATGCACGTCCTTGAGGCCAGCGAGTTCCGCTGCTTCCACGGTGAGCGCCCGGGCCGCCTCGTCGAAGGAGGCCGGCAGGGTCAGCACCACGTCCTGCTGCTCCAGCGGCTCGTCCGAGTGGGCGTGGTTCCAGGCATCGCGCAGATAGCGAAGGTAACTCGCCGAGGCGTGCAGCGGCGAGATCTTCGCCACCCCCTCGGCGCCGCCCCAGGGCAGCACCGGGGCGGTGCGATCCACCGAGGGATGACACAGCCAGCTCTTGGCGCTGGACACCAGCCGCCCCGGCACCTTGCCGCCGAGGTCCCGGGCCAGCACCCCCACCACCCCCGGCGGAAAATCCTCGTCCGGCTCGGCGTCCGGCCAGGGCAGGCGCAGCAGATGTTCGGGCAGCTCCTCGGGCGCGGGGTGGTAGCGGAACGAGGGCAGCAGCACCTGCTCATCCACCACCCCGGGGGCGATCAACTGGGGCGGCGCGAACAGCCGGGTGCCGGCCTCGGGACCGTCGTGGGTGTCGGCGTAGGCCAGCACCGTGTGGGTGGTGCCGAGGTCGATGCCGACCAGAAAGCGGGCGCGTTTCCTGGCGATGGGGGGCCTCCGGGGAACTGGGCTAGGGGGGAGTGGATTGTAGGGTTAATTATTGGGGCGGACCCGGCAGGGTCAATACCCATCCGGGGCGGGCGTCAGCGCCAGCCCTCGCTCAGCAGCGCCAGCAGATCGGTACGCGACAGCACCGCCGCGCAGTCCCGCCAGTCCGGCCCGGCGGGTGCCACCGTGGCGTTGTAGCGCAGGTCGAAGGCGTTGGCGGCGCGCTGGTCGCGGATGTACTGGTCGAGTTTCTCGCTCAGGGTCTCGATGTCGTCGATCCAGTGGTCGCTGAGGGTGTCGGGCAGCGCCCCGAACAGGTTGTAGCGATCCTGCATGCGCTCGGACAGGCGCTCGTGGACCACCTCGTCCACGGTGTGCTGGTTCACCAGGTTCAGCATATCCACCCGCTCCCGGCGCTGGCCGAGGCGCTTGATACGGCCGATGCGCTGTTCCAGCCGGGTGGGGTTCCAGGGCAGGTCCACGTTGATCAGCGCCCCCAAAGTCTGGAGGTTCAGCCCCTCGCAGGCGGCGTCGGTGGCGATCATCAGCCGGATCTGGCCTTCGGTGACCAGGCGTTTCAGGGTCTCGCGGTCCATGGCGACGCTGTCGCCGTCCCGGTACAGGCGGCTTCTGCCGGCGCCTGCGTAGAGGCCGATGGGCTCATCGGGGTAGCGTTCGGCCAGGCTGTCGGCCACCCAGCGGGCGGTGTCGTAAAACTGGCTGAAGATGATGACGCCGAATTCCAGCCAGCCCTCCCGTTCCAGGTAGTGGCCGATGGCGCGCAGCTTGGGATCGGTCCGGATCTGGCGCAGACGCGCGATCAGGCGCTCCAGCACGGCGCGTTCCTCGTCTTGCTGGAGGGTGAGATCCACCTCCGCCTCGTCGCCTTCCTCGCGCAGGGTGTCGCCCGCCAGCAGGGTGCTGGCGGTGCGGATGCCGGCTGTGATGCTGGAGCAGATGCGCTGTTGCATGAGGTTCTGCATGAAGCCCGCGCCGCGCCGCGCCAGAATCCGGCCGAACTCGCGGGATTCGGCGTAGGCGTCGCGGAAATCGCCGTCGGTGCGAAGCGCTCTGTCCTCGAACAGGGCATGGAAGGCGTCCGGGTCGCGGCACAGGGCGGGGTCGGGGTGCAGGTCCACGGCGATGCGGGGCAGGAGTTGCTGTTCCTCCAGCGTGGCGCGCTTGCGTAGCACCACATGGCGGACGATGGGGTTCTCCCGCTGGAAGAAGCTCGCCCCCGCCACCCGGTGATCCAGTTCGTCGGCCAGATCCTCGCGGACATCGGCGCTCAGGGTCACCAGCCCGCCGTTGATCTGGTGCTGGCTGTCGGGGATGGCCAGATCCTGGCGGATGGCGCTGTAGAGCTTGCGGGCGCGGGGTTCGCGGCTGCTGTCCCTGAGGGGCAGCGGCGAGCGCAGCAACTCCCAGGCGTGTTCGGCGGTGCTGACCGCCTGTTCGCCGGCGATGATGGGCAGTACCTCCGCCGGGCGGTGCCAGGGGGAGAGATCATGGCCCAGCACGAAGCTGCCCCGGCCCTGCTGGAGGATGCCGAGCAGGTCCCAGAGATCTTCCCGGCGGGTCTGGATGGGGG
>JGI12109J20283_10086720_pt1 | contig 14370 bp, 10 predicted proteins | sample ElkSlonscriptome_12_FD_20283 | JGI IMG/M metagenome (IMG submission 20283) | reverse complement strand
ATCGCCATTCCTATAAACACGGGGTAGAGCGTCCAGGCGTAGGCCCAGCTTTCCCAGTGGCCGGTGATGCTCTGATACAGCAACAGCCCGCCCGTCCCGGCGATGATGGCACCGGGGAAGATCAAACCGCTGGCACCACGTCCGCCGCTATGCGCGGCATAGATGAACGCCAGCCCCGGCAGCAGGATAAACAGCGGCCACAAGCCCCCGCCGAAGAAGATCATCACGGCCACAATGCCTATGATCCAGGCGACTGGATTATCTTTGTTTTCGTCGTAGATGCGTTTGATGTTCTCGTTCATGTCGTGTTGCCCTTTGTCAGTCTGTTTGTGTGTTTATTCGTCCATTTGATGGGTATACGCGCCATCTGCGGAATGGGTTGCAAATTGCTGACAAATCCGGGCAACTGCATCGAAAAACATGCCTTATTCCACTGCTTCCTCCGGTTCCTGACCGAGCACATAATGCCCAAACCAATCGAGCAGGGCCGCGTTGTGTTCCCGGCGCAAATTCAAGGCCCCATTGACTGACGCCCCATGCGAGCCGCCCGGCTGCCGTAACATCTCTACAACGCAGCCATTGGCCTTGAGTACGGTGTAAAATTGTTCAGATTGCTCCGCCGGGCATCGCCAATCATGTTCACTCTGGACCATCAACGTGGGTGTGGTGCAGTTATGCGCGTAGGTAATCGGTGAGCAACGGTCATAGGTATCCGGGATTTCCCACGGATGGCCGCCGAGTTCTTCTACAGAAAACCACACACCGATGTCACTCGTCCCATAGAAGCTGCGCCAACTGGTCACCGGGTTCTGCGGGACCGCCGCTTTGAAGCGGTCTGTATTACCCACAATCCATGAGGAGAGGTTGCCACCGCCCGATGTCCCGCAGCAGCCCAGACGGTCAGCATCTGCAAGGCCCTGTGCAATCGCGTAATCCACCCCCGCCATGAGATCAGCGTAATCCAGGTTGCCCCAATCGCCTTTGATCATGGTGGCGAAGCGGTTCCCGTAGCCCGTGGATGCCCGGTGATTGATGAACAGTACACCATACCCAGCCCCCGCCAGCATCTGAAAATCAAAGTGGAAGGTGTTGCCATACGCACTGTGCGGCCCACCATGAATGTACAAAATCGTCGGGTACGGGGCCTCACCGACTGGCGGCTTCAGGAACCACCCTTCGACGTGTGTGCCATCTGCGCTGGTGAAGATGATATTTTCAGGTTCGGGCAGCGTCAGTTCCGCCAATAGATCAGCGTTCAAGTAGGTGATCTGTTCTTCGGGTGTTTCGCGGATGTCACCAATCAACGACTTGAGGTACAGGTCCGGTGTGGCGTTGATGGTAGTCTCGGCATACAGCAGGCTATCGTTCACAATATCCAGCGGATAGACGGCCCGTTCACCACTGACAACGGGTTCCCAGTGTTCATCACCATGCAGCGCGATTTTATAGATCTGCACGTCGCCGCCCGCCTGCACCTGCACATAACAGCTATCATTATTAGGGATGCGCAAGGCCGGTAGGCGCAGTTGGCCGGTAGGCATATCCCCGCTGAGGCCACCGCCCACACCAACCGCTAAATTTGGTGTTCGGTTGGTCAACTCGCCTGAGTCTAGGTCCAGCACCCACAAATCCGACTTGGTGCCAATATCCGAACCGGGGATGGACCCCATATACACCAGCTTTGTGCCATCCGGGGTGAGCTTGGCCGCCTGGACCGGGGTATGCTGGTCGCCGGCCACATCGGTAATATTGCCGTCCAGATCCACCAGACGCACGGTTGGGTAAAACAAGGCGAAGGCATCCGGGGCCATCATCGCGCTGTAGAGGATACCGTTACCATCCGGTGCCCACATGCTGATCGTGTTGAGGGTGTCATCATCGGTGAGGCGTAGCGGGTCGGCGTCTTTGCCCGCGTCTACATCAATGATATAAATATCACTCACCGCCTGATCTAAATAGCCGATGGCATCAAAGCGGTAGACGTTACGTGTGACGCGATAAACGTCTTTGGTCAGGTCGGGGGGATCGCCCTCGCCGTAATCCGGGCCGCAGGTGAACGCGATTTTGCTGCCATCCGGCGACCAATGCGGGCCACCCGCGCCCTGCTTCATATGTGTCAGTTGGCGGGCCTCGCCGCCATCTACCGGCAGTAGATAAATCTGCGGTTTGCCATCCCGCGTGGAGGTAAAGGCAATCGTCCGCCCATCCGGGGACCAGGCCGCGCCGTTATCGCGGCTATCCCCACTTGTCATCCGGCGATGCTCATCGGTGACCTTGTTGTACAGCCACAGATCCGTGTATTCCTTATCCGCATCGGTATCGACACGGCTGAGGCCATAGATCACCATCATGCTATCCGGCGAAAGTTTGGCCTCCTGCAAGAAGTTAAAACGAAACAGATCATCAGGTTTGATAGTACGGGGGTCAGTCATGGGTGTGGTCCTCTAGCGCAATTGAATGAATTGCGTGGAGTGTACCGTATCACACTGCTGTGGCACCAATACCATCAGCGCATTGGTCAGGCATCCCCCGATGCGGCCACGCGCCGATCTTCCGTGGAAAAATACTCGCGCCCGGCGGCTTCGGCCTCGCGCTTGGCCTGCGCCTCGCTGATCCACATCGCGTCATCATCCGGGCGGATTTGTACGCCGTGGTGACGCGCCCAGACCTCGGTGAACTCCGCGCCGAACAACATAATCTGCGCCGAATAGTAGATCCACACCAGGATGATGGTCAATGAGCCTGCCGCGCCAAAGACGGACCCCGGATCACTGTTGGAGAGGTATAGGCCAACGCCGAATTGCCCCAGCACGAACAGAAACGCGGTAAACGCCGCCCCCACCCATACATCCCTCCAGCCGATCAACACATCCGGCAGAATTTTGAAGATCATAGCGAACATCAGTGTGATCATGGTCATGGTGATAATCAGTTGCAGCGGGCGAATCAACAGGGCGAAGTCTGCCACGTCATCGAGTTCACGGATGGCGATGGTCAGCCCGGTGTTGATGACCATCGTGCCGACCACCAGCGACCCGGCAGTGAGGACCACCCCAAACGACAAAAAACGATTCAGCAAAAAGCGCAGCGGATGCCGTCCAGGGGCAGCACGCACCTCCCAGATTTTGTTGAGCGCGTTCTGCAACTGCGTAAACAGGCCCGATGCCCCCCATAAAATCACCCCGAACCACACGATTGACCCCAGGAAATTGCCACCATCCGGGCGGGAGTCATCCGTTTCGATCATCTGGCGGATGGTATCGGTGGCTTCCGCGCCGACGGTAGCCTCAATATCGGTGAACAGGTCATCATCTAATGAGTCCTGATTGAGTACAACACCCATAAACAAGGCCGTTAGAATCAGCAATGGGGATAGCGAAAAAATCGTGTAATATGCCAGGGAAGCCGCGATACTGGATGCGCCATCTTCCAACCATTCTTTGATGGTATCCATAAACAGGACTTTGATGTTGTTAAAGGTTTCCATGTTGATCTTCCTGTGATTTGTTGACTGGCTTATCATCAGCGTATGCCAGAATGACCGAAATAGCCAAAAAGATTTTAGATGGAGTAGGTATCAACGGGGAAACATGGGTTGTACTTAACCATACAACCCGTGAGTGTGTGCTGTAAAGTCAGGGGTTGATAAACGCCGTCACCGCTTCGATGACCGCATCCACGCCGATCCCATCCCGCGCCCAATCCCAATGTTGTGGTGTGCCAGTGACGCCCACACCACCCATACCGAGTTCGACGGGTTGCCACAGGGCAATAGACTGGCCGGGTGGGGTGAATGGTCCATAGCGTGCCGGGTCCGATGGGCCGAGAATCATGGCGGTGCGTGCCCCGGCTGCGGCGGCCATGTGGGTCAGGCCGGTATCATTCCCCACATAGGCCCGGCTACCCTGCGCCAACGCCGCGATCTGCTGAAAGGTCAACACCCCGCTGAAGGGCACAGCCTCGGCTTGCATGGCAGCTTGCACCGTATCCAGCGTCCGTGTGTCATCCGGGCCACCCAGCAGCACAATCTTAACCCCCAATGCAGCGACCAGCGCATCCGCAAGCGCGGCGAAATGCGGCGGCGGCCAGCGTTTGGCATCCATCATCATGCCGGGGTTGTTGCCACCATTGGGGTTGATCACAACGTAATCACCCGAAACCCCACGCGCTGCCAGCAACTCCCGCACGGAGGCGACATCATCAACGCGGACGGGCACAGTCGGGTAACAATCGGCCTCATGACCGCCAAGCCGGGCGATCACATCCAGGTAAATTTGGGCTTCGTGGCGGGGATGCGCCGGGTCCACAGTAGCACGGATGTTGTAACCAAAACCACGTCCCAGGCTATCCAGGCCGGCCCGGTAGCGGATGCCACTCAGCCATACCGCCGCACTCATCCACGGGGAACGGACCAACGACACCGCCAGATCATAATCACCAGCCCGCAAGGACCGGGCAAACGCCCAGACACCACGCGGACCACGGGCCGGGTTCGCTGCCGGGCCGGTATCCTGCACCGCATCCAGGTGATTGTGGCCTTCTACCACACGACGCGACCACCCCCCAACCGCCCAGGTGATAGACGCTTTGGGGTACAATCGGCGTAAGGCATCGAGGGCGGCAGTTGCCATCACCACATCACCGATGCAACAGGGACGGATCAGCACCACACGGTTTACCGCCTCAACCGGGGGCGGGTCACCGGTAGGGAACAGTGCCGCCAGAGGTGTATAGACCATCACTACTAGGGTTGTGGGGCAGCAGCCGTCGCAGCGGCGGCAGTCTCCGAAGCGGCGATGAGTGGCGCGGCAGCGGTCCGCGTTTGGGCGACTTCTGTCAAGCCGGGCCGGTCAAATATGGAGGTCGCCACGCGTTCAAAGTTGCCGTCATCACCACCCCCGCCACCGGGGTTGAAGATAATCGCCGCACCGATGATAATCGCCACAACCAGTGCGACCAGAACAGCCATCTCCGCAACTGATAAATCCCGAAATGCCTGCATGGATTGTGCTCCTTGTGTGTTGAACAGGGTATCTATCCCCGATTGTACACCGGTTTAATAGACCCCGTGACTATAGGCCTGATCGTCATTACGCTTTGATGAGTACGGATAACCGGGCGTTCATGTTACGGGTAGGCGCGGTATAATCGGGCATCAGACCCACAACAGCAAAGAAGGGTAACCCCATGACGAACCCCAGAACCTTGCTCGAATTCCACGAACTCTCACCGAAGAAAAGCCTCGGCCAGAACTTCATCCATGATACCAACATGCTGGCGAAGATCGTCAACACCGCCGAGATCATGCCGGAGGACACCGTGGTTGAAATCGGCCCCGGCACCGGTGCCATGACCCGCGTGCTGGCCGAAAAAGCCCGCCACGTCATCAGTGTGGAGATTGACGAATCACTGCGGCCTGTGCTGGAAAGTGAGTTGGCCCCCTATGATAACGTGCTGCTGATCTTCGATGATATTTTGAAGGTTGATCTGCTGCATGTGGTCGGCGCCAAGGCATTTGTGGTCGTGGCGAACGTCCCCTATTACATCACCAGTAAAATAATCCGTCACTTGTTGGATGTGCATCGCCGCCCGCGTACCATCGTGCTGACCGTACAATATGAAGTTGCCGAACGCATCTGCGCGGAACCGGGTGATATGAGTCTGCTGGCGGTGAGTGTGCAGTTTTACGGGATGCCGCAGCTGGTCACACGGGTGAACCCGGCGGTTTTCTGGCCGCGCCCGGATGTAGACAGTGCCATTCTGCGCATTGATCCCTACGATGACCCGGTGGTGGATGTACCCGATAGCAAAACGTTCTTCCGTGTGGTGAAAGCCGGGTTCAGCCAGAAGCGCAAGCAATTGAAAAACTCGCTTGGTGGCGGCCTGGGTATGAAGTCTAAAATCGCGGGTGGTTTGTTGGCAGATGCCGGCATTGATGTCAAACGCCGTGCGGAAACCCTCAGCCTGGAGGAATGGGCCGCCCTCACACGGGTCTATGCGGCACACATCGCAGACTGAGCGCAACTTTATAGGGGTATTTGGCGTATAATTGAGTAGTTAGTTGTCAGTATTAAGTTGTCAGCTTTGTCATGTTCGACTAGCAGTGGCGATGACCCTACAGGCTTTAACTGATACCTGACAACCTAAAACTAAAAATTGAACCATCCGAGGTCAAGCAAAACGATGATTCGTTACAATCCTAAAAATACAATCTGGTTGGCGGCACTCAGCGCGATCATGGCATTGGTGCTGATTTCCAGTAACCTGGGTGCGGAAGTACAAGCCGCGCTCGTTGGCCTGTATCTGCTGATTATCACCGCGACGTTTGTCGATGTTGGCGCGTTGGCCCAGGCCAGGGGCGGGGTGGTCAATACCATCCGTGCCCCGCTGAACCGTGCCCGTATGTCCCCGGAGGCACGCGAGGCCGCAGCCCGCGCCGCAGCCCGTAGCAGTGGTAGCACCAGCCCTATTCAACTGACCAACATCGGTGTGATTGCGGTGCAATATGGTGAGGACGGCAGCATGTCCATGCGCAGCGGACGCAGTATCAGCAAGGATGACGATGGGGCCATCCCCTTTGTAAAGTTGCAGGTACCCACTGCCGAAGCGGACCGCCACGCCACACTGCTGTTTGAGTTCATCGACCAGAACGGGGAGATACAATACCGCCGCGAGGAGCGTGTGTATCTGCGGGAAGGGGATACCGATATACAGACCGATACGCAACTCTCGTTATATGATAATGACCATATCAGCGGTATGGGCGATTGGGACCTGCGTGTAAGCTTAGACGGGCGGCTGATTGGCCTGCATAACTTCATGCTGACCGCCTCTTCGGAGACCCGCGCCCGCCGTCGCCGCCCCACCCAGGACCGAGGGGAACAGGCGGCCCGACGCATCGCCGCCGATGACGCCCGCAGTGATCGGGGCCAAATGTCGCTAGAAGACTTACTGCGCGATGATAGCAATAGGAAATCCTAAAATCTATGTTTCGGAATCGCTCTAACAACGAAAGACTGGTCATCGCCTTTGTACTGTTGATCGTGGTTTCAACCATCATCAACACCGCTCCGCAGTTGTTTGTCTTACTGGCGATTATGGCCTTTATCTACTTTTATCAGCAGCGTAATGAAGAAAACAACAACGATTACACCACTGATGATACCTGGGACCGCGAACGGCAAGAACCGCGCCCACGCCCAATACGCCGGGAACGCCCCAGTAATGTAGAGCAAATCCACCAGCACGCGCTGCGAGCCGTCCGTGCTGCCGGGCATGACCCTAACACGATTAAGGTGCTGCCCGTAGATATGGGCATGATCGCGTTCCAGGGCGAAGATGCCCCGTCAATCCACCGCAATACATCCGTACCCGATGATAGTGATTATATTCAACCCTTTGCAGAACTGCGCGTGCCGGTAGATGCCACCGGCAAGGTCCGGTTTGAGATTTATGACGGGAGCCGCCGCCAGATTTTTGTGCATGAGGATTACCACGAACTCAAGCGGGGGCGTAACCTGGTCAGCCCAACGGCCCGCCTGCCCATCCATGATGAACTGGCAACAGACGGCAACTGGGAGCTACGCATCAGCGCGGATAATGTGGTGCTATCCCGGCATATCTTCCAGTGGGTGGATGCCGACATCGCACCCGGTAGCGAGGATGACGGCGGCGGCCTGCGTGATCATATCCGTGAGGACGGCGAGATCAGCAACGAACTACGGGCCATGATGGCCGAAAGCCGCCTGGGTGAGATGAGCCTTGATGAGTTGCTGGCCTTCCAAGATGAGGACGACCAGCAGCAGCAAAGCGGCAATTGACGCCACTTCAAGCTATATTGAGCCATCAGCGGGTGCGGTGACCGACCTGCACCCGCGTTATCGTGATAACCACCTATTCCTTCTCGTAGGGTATGCCCAGCGCACGCGGGGCCACGGACCGCCCGACCAGCCCGGCCAACACCACCATTGTGACGATGTAAGGCGTCATCTGTACAAATTGGAACGGCACCTGTACCTCCAAAATCTGGAAGCGCGTATCCAACGCCCGCGAGAAGCCGAACAACAGACCACCCGCCAAGGCAGGGATAGGCCGCCACTTACCGAAGATCACTGCTGCCAGCGCGATAAAGCCGAGGCCGTTGGTCATGTTGTCGTCAAAGCTACCGGCTGTTTCCAGGCTGAACCACGCCCCACCCAAACCAGCGATCAAGCCACCGATCACCACATTAGCATAGCGGCTGCGGATCACGTTGATACCCAGCGTATCAGCCGCGTGCGGGTTTTCCCCAACGGCGCGGGTACGCAGGCCCCAGCGGGTGAAGAACAGCATCACATGGGTGAGCAGCACCAGCACAAACATGCTGAAAAACACCGGTTTGCCGGTGAACAAAATCTCCCCGATAACGGGAATATCACCGAGTACGGGAATGCTGGAGGCGGACAGGGTCTCGCGGCTGGAGTCGCCCGCTTCGAGCAACACCTCGCGCCGGGTGAAGCTGGTTGCCCCTAACGCGAGGATGTTAATCACTGTACCACTGATGATCTGATCCACTTTAAAGGTGATGGATAGCCACGCATGGAGCAGGGCCATCATGCCACCGCTGAACATTGCCACCAGCACACTGATATACAGGCCCTGCTGACCGGGCACAGTATCCGAGAGCAGGGTGAAGGCCACAAAGCCGTAACAGGCCCCGGTGAGCATCATGCCCTCAATGGCGATGTTCACCACGCCGGACCGTTCACACCAGATGCCAGCCATCGCCCCGATCACAATAGGGGTCGCCAACCGGAAGCTGGACGCTAGCAGCGTGACCATGTTGGTGGTCTTATCGGCGGCGGCCAGCACCATCACAGCCGGGATGATCAACGCGCCACACGCGATAAGCCAGCCATTCTGTGAGGCGGCCAGCCCGAACTGATCCGCCATGCCGGTTAACACCGTTACCAGATACGGGACCAGCACCAGCAAGCCCAGCAGCACAATCGGCAGCAGAAAGCCATACAACGCGCCGATCACAATCGCCGGGGCCAGCGCGATAACCGCGACCACCACAGTATGAATGAGCACCTGATCAGTCTTTTTGAGGCGATCCTGCGCGAGTACGGCAAACAGGCCACCCCCCAGGAAGATCACGGCCATCCACAGTGAAAAATCAACCGTGTGGACGTTCAAATTCAGCGGATTTGCCACGCGCCAGGCCCAATCATTGGCCCACCACTGCCATGTCTCGGTGACGGCGGGGATAGCCGGGGGATCAAAACCAAACGTCAGCGTGCTGAGGGTGGTCGGGGTGATGGTGTTATAGGCCCAGTCCGTGGCCCACCACTGCCACGCCTCGGTAACGGCGGGTAGGGGTAAAACCTCGGTGCGGGCCAGCACATCATACACATTGATATACGGCAAGATTAACGCCAGCATGAGCCAGCCAACGACGATAAAAAACCCGCCGACCAGCGCGGTTTGATCCCAGCGGAACAGATCCCACCAGTGTTCGCGATTGATAGCCGGGGCGGTAGCCCGTGGCATCGCGTCGATTGTCGGTGAAATGGCGGCCATAGCTAACCTCCCCAACCTTTACTGAATTGCGCGGCGGCTTTCTCCTCAGCAGTTGCTTCGGGGATTTGCCACACCCGCCGGATGATCGCATCGGCGGCGATGAACATAATGATCAATGCCTGGATAATCTGCACCAGGTTGATCGAGATATTAGCGTTGACCTGCATCAAACCGGCACCCGTTAGCAGCGCACCCCATAGCAAGCCCGCCGGGATCATAGCGCGGGGGCTGTTGCGGGCTAGCAGCGCGACGGCGATAGCATCAAAGCCCAACCCGGCGAAGAACTCCGGCTCCATGTTGTATTCCACACCGCTGATCACCAGAATACCCGCCAGCCCTGCCAGCGCACCACTCATGGTCATGGCGATGATGAGATTACCACCGACGCTCATACCGGCGTAACGGGCCGCTTCCGGGTTGGCCCCCACAGTACGGACCTCAAAACCGGGCGTAGTCCGTTCTAAGAACCACGTCACAAACCACACCGCCGCGATCATCACGATAAACCCGACATGCAATGTCGATGAGACCGTAATCCACACCAGGAAGTAACCCATCACGATAATCAGCGAGACCAACGCCAGCGGCTGAATAATCGCCCGGATGGGGTTAAAGCCATTTTCTGAGCGCGAGAGCTTCCAGATGATCATGCCCGCAGCCGTGATAATTCCGGCTACCAGGATAAGCGGTGTGAAGATGGTATCAAAGGCGGGCAGGCGAGCACTTTCCCACAGGAAGGCGGTACGCGGCGCACTCGCGGAGAGATCACGTAGAATCACCGGGTCCGTGGACTTAATCAACCAGTCCGTTAACCGGATGGCGATAAAGTTCAGCATGATGGTGTTGATGACCTCATGTGCGCCCGTATAGGCTTTGAGTATACCGGGGATGAAACCCCAGAACCCACCACCGATCAACCCACTAATCAGCACCATTGCGATGTGCAGTGCCGGGTTAAACGCGCTGTTCGGGGTGATCACCTGCCCGGCCAGGCTGATGAGGAAAACCGTACCCAGCGCGACGACGGTCACCACCGCCAATACCAGAATCATGCGTAATGCGCTGGAGGTATGCTTTCGTCGGAACACAAACGATACCGCGATCAACCCGATACCGATGCCCATGAACGTCAGCATGACCGGCGCGACCTCACTCGGATCACTGAAGCCGACCCAGGCCGCTACCAGCGACCCGGCGTAAAGCTGGCCTTCCGCACCGATGTTAAATAGACCTGCCATAAAGCCGACGGACACCGCCAAACCCGCCACCACATACGGGATAGAGCGAACCAGCGTGCTTTCCAGGCTGCTGGGGAAGAACATAATCGTGCGCCCGCCCAGCCGCAGATACACCGTTTCCGGTTCTACGCTGGACCGCGTTTCCTGTGTGATCTCCCGCTCAACCGTAGTGTAACTGTTGAGGGCGTCGTCACGCGGCATCAATGAGGCAGGGAACAACCCGCGCACCGACCCCGTAATCGGTAGATAGGCACTATCCAGCACGCGCACCGGCACCTGCTCGGTATTGATGCGCTCAGACTCGATCACATCCGCATTGGTGACCTCGGCATTAACGGTCAGCGCGACCAGCCCCGGCGGAATAATCGTCCCGGTGAAGGGGAAAGCCAGCGGCAGCGGGTTGGTTTCTTCATAGAAAAGCACGCGATTACCGGGCCGGTGTACCACCAGGCTATCCTCGATTTGACGCGGCAATTGGTTTTCCAGCGCGTTGATGATGTCCGGGTTGCTGATGACGTTCTCACTATATAGCTCATTGGTGAAGCGTAATTCGTTCAGCAACTGCGCTGCATTGGTGATGCCTGCCGCTTGCAGACGGGCGTCAAACGCCAGCAATTCGCGCACAATCTCAACGCCGGGTGTGCGTTCCGTGCCGACTAAAAACAGGCTTGATAGCAGGAGAGCGTCATCGCTGGTGGGGGATAAGTCAATCGCGTCGAGTGTTTCTAGCTGAGCGAGGGCTATCATCAAGCGGGTGATGCCCTCCGACGCGCCTTCACGGGTCGCCACCCGCAGATCACGCACTTGTTGCATCAGGTAGAGTAGGTCATCATCGCTGTAATCAGCGGCGAGTGGGGCCAGCGCGATGATACTCGCCCGTTGTGCCTCCGTCAGCGGGTCAGTGACCAGTTCAAATTCATCGGCTAAGCGGCGTACAGGCTGCTCACCCGCTTCGTTGATTTGTGTGATCAGCGGGGCCAGTTCTTGCAGGCGTTCCGCGCCAATCTCATTGATGATGGTCACGTACTCACCGAGGACATCCACGCCTTCATCATCTAAGGTGAGGCTGCCACCATCAACGGTGGAGATGGGCACATTTTCGTAATCGTCTAGTAGTTGGTCAAAGCGGTTGATGCTGGTGCGCCCAACGGAAACCAGCAATTCCGACTGGCGCGAGAGATCCAGCAGATCACGCTGAGTGAGCTGGGTGCCCGTTTCCGCCTCCGCATTTGCCAGTTGCAAAATCGTGGATACATCGTCCGCTTCGACGTTGGCATCCATCGCCAGGCCAATCGAGCCTTCGATCAGCGCGGCGTAAGCGACCTGGGCAATTTCCAACCCTTCACCGATGTCACCATCCGCACGCGTGACGATCATCAAGGGGATGGTGATAATCAGCGCGGTAATCACCGCGAGGACAGGCACCAGCGACGGCGAAATCCCACGCCAGCCACGCACCAACGGCGCAATCACAGCAGGTGGGCCGCTAGAACCGGGGCCACCGCCATCACCACCGCCCTGTTTGAGCGTTGCCTCAGCCATCGTCACCCTCCTCTACCGGTGCGGTTTCAGATGCGGCTTGCGGCGGCTGATCCCGCTTGACACCGGCCATCAACAAACCGACTGTCTCACGGTCCGCCTCAGCCGCATCCAGAATATCAATGATGCGCCCGGCGTACATCACCGCGATACGATCCGACAGCGAGAGAATTTCATCCAATTCCGTGCTGACCAGCATCACGCCAGTACCCGCATCACGCATCCGCACAATTTGCTTGTGGATGAATTCAATCGACCCGACATCAATACCGCGTGTGGGCTGCGCAGCGATAAGCAAGCGGCTATCCCGGCTGAACTCGCGTGCAACCACGGCTTTCTGCTGGTTACCGCCGGAAAGTGCGCCGATATTGGCGAAAATACTCGGTGTGCGCACGTCAAATTCGCTGACCAGATTCTTCGAGGTGGTGTTGATAGCCTTATCATTGGCGACGATACCCACCGCGAATGGGCCGCGATAATACGTTTGCAAGCGGATGTTATCCGTAATGGGGAAGTTATCCACCATGCCATGTTTTTGCCGGTCTTCCGGCACATGGGCGATGCCCGTCTGTGTGACGCGGCGCGGGTTGAGATGGGTCACATCCTCACCGTTGATGTAGATATGCCCACTGATCACCGGACGCAGGCTGGTAATCGCCTCGACAAGTTCAGTTTGCCCATTACCCTGCACCCCGGCAATCCCTAGAATTTCCCCGGTGCGTACCTCAAAGGAAACATCGCGCACCGCCAGCAGATCCCGGTCATCGCGCACATTCAGGTTCTGCACAGTGATGACGGGTTCACCGGGCTGGGCGGGTTCTTTTTCCACGGCCAGCAGCACATCACGCCCTACCATCATAGAGGCCAGTGATTGCTGTGTGCTGGTTACGGGGTCCGCTTCGCCGACGACTTTACCGCCACGCAACACCACGATATTATCGCAGATGCGCAGCACCTCTTTGAGCTTATGCGTGATAAAAATGATACTCACACCCCGGTCCAGCAGGGTTTGCATCACCTCGAACAAGCCTTCGGTCTCCTGTGGCGTCAGCACCGCGCTCGGCTCATCAAGGATGAGGATTTTTGCATCACGGTAGAGTGCCTTGACGATCTCTACACGCTGCTGTACCCCCACGGATAAATCCTGCACCAGGGCATCCGGGTCAATTTCCAGGCCATATCCCTTTGAAATCTCTACAATCCGCTTACGGGCTTTACGCCGATCTAAAAAGGGGCCGCGCACGCTCTCGGTACCCAGCATAATGTTCTCGGTGACGGTCAGCACGGGCACCAGTTGAAAGTGCTGGTGTACCATGCCGATACCAAGTTGGATGGCGTCGTTGGGGTCGTCAATCTCTACGGCTGCGCCCTCAACGAGAATTTCACCTTCATCTGGCGAGTACAGGCCGTAGATCATGTTCATCAGCGTGGATTTACCCGCGCCATTTTCACCCAGCAGGCCCAGCACCTGCCCTTGGTGGAGTTGCAAGTCAATATGGTCGTTCGCCAGCACACCGGGGAACCGTTTGGTCAACCCGCGCACTTCCAGCACGACCGGCGGCTCGCTCATAAGTCGTCCTTAGTCACAATGTCGGAAAAATGATGAGTTTAGCATCCGCTGATTTGCGTTGCCGATTTAAGCATTTTCTATTATTACGTGACGTTACGCCCTCCAAAGGCATTGCAGGAGAGTCTCTGTGTACGCTCCCACAAACAAATTGCCAACTACGTAAAGTCAGCGCGTATTACGCCCAAGAGTATAACGAGTGACTGCCAAATTGAAAACGGGAAGTTTTAAGTCCGTATTAGAGCTTAATAATCGCTGTAAGGCATATGTGGATAGGCATGTGGAGTTTCTATGAGGCGCACATATCAATGCGCCGGGTGGAGGAACAACCTGTCAGATTGTGGTATTATGCCAAGTTTTCGGACAACGCAGGCGTGCGAACCTATGGTTCGACCCTACGACTCATACGCGATTTGTTGGGACAGGGCAGGCCCTGTCCCATGCGTGTCAATTTAACGAAATTTC
>JGI12109J20283_10189057_pt1 | contig 14373 bp, 8 predicted proteins | sample ElkSlonscriptome_12_FD_20283 | JGI IMG/M metagenome (IMG submission 20283) | reverse complement strand
GAGCCGATGAAACCGGCGACGAAGGTGTTGACCGGGTAGTCGTAGAGCTCCAACGGCGTACCCATCTGCTCCACTCGCCCGTCGCGCATCACCACGATCTTGTCGGCCATGGTCATGGCCTCGATCTGGTCGTGGGTGACGTACACCGAGGTGGCCTTGAGGCGCTGGTGCAGGGCGCGGATCTCGGTGCGCATCTGCACCCGCAGCTTGGCATCCAGGTTGGACAGGGGCTCGTCGAACAGGAACACCTGGGGATTGCGCACGATACAGCGGCCCATGGCCACCCGCTGGCGCTGCCCACCGGACAGTTGCCGGGGGTAGCGGTCCAGGTAGGGGGTGAGGTTCAGGGTATCGGCGGCGATCTTGACCTTCTCGTCGATGGTGGCGGTGTCCACCTTGGCGAGCTTCAGGGCAAAGGCCATGTTGTCGCGCACGGTCATGTGGGGGTAGAGCGCGTAGTTCTGGAACACCATGGCGATGTCGCGTTCCTTGGGCGGCACCCGGTTCACCACCCGCCCGCCGATGCTGATCTCGCCACGGGTGATGGCCTCCAGCCCGGCGATCATCCTGAGCAGCGTGGATTTGCCGCAGCCCGAGGGACCCACCAGCACCACGAAGTGCTCGTTGGGGATATCGATATCGATGCCGTGGATGATCTCGACCGAGCCAAACGCCTTACCGACATTCCGAATCTCGACGGATGCCATGCTGTCCTCCGGGTGGTCATCGTGATCTGGTTATTTTTAGAGGAAAAATCGTTGGAAAACGTATAGGTGCAATCCCCCGGGTTTGCAAGTATCGGTGCGATATCGATGCAGATTGCATCGCAACATTCGGGAAATGCAATTCGCGATGCCGAATCGGTCTGACCCTACCCGCTGAAGGTAGGGTTTTCCTGTAGTCGAATTGCCGGAAACCACCTCCAGGAGGACTTCCGAAAATCTTTCGGCGCGAAAAAATAGTTTTATTTATCAATTATTTATATTTTTAATTGGAGGATATTTCGGGCGTGCCTCGAATCTGGCATGGCTGCTGCAAACCACTGATCCCCAGGAGATCCGGGGGTCGAGTGACACCGCGACACCCTAACCTGCGAGGTCGTTGGTGAAGGCCCCTCCACTCCACGGCAGTTAGCCATGTATTCATAGATTAAGAGGAAACCTCAATCATGATTTCCCTGCAAAAGCCCCTGCGTTTGCTCGCCCTATTGGCCCTTAGCACTCTGTTCAGCACCGCCCACGCCCTATCCATCACCTGGGATCTCACCGGGGAGCGGGGCAACCTCGGTCACACCACCAGCTTCGAATCCGGCGGCTATCTGCTGGGGGTGTCGGCGTTTCGTTTACTACCGAGTTCGAGCTTTCCGTTTGTCCAGATCGCCGACGGCAATGTCCATGGCAGCGCCGCCGGTCTGGGGGTGGCGGGCAACGGTAACGCCCAGGTGGACAATCTTGGCAATCGCCTGGGGGATCTGCTCACCTTCATCCTGCCCACGGGCTTTCGCGCCACCGAGGTTGCGCTGCGCGGCATGCGAGTGCGTAACGACGACGGTGAACCCGAGCAGGCGCTGATCGGCGGCAGTTTCACCGAGGACGGCAGCGATCCCATCACCGGCCTGGTGGGCGGTAACCTGATCGTGAATGCCCTGCCCGGCAACCCCAACTTCTATGCCCTGGATATGAACGCCTTTCCGTTCCTGCATGTGGGTACCGACACCCGTCTCAACGATTCCGCGTTCCGGGTGGTGTCGGTCAGCGCCGCACTCGACATGGCGCCGCCCAAGGACATCCCGATACCCGCCTCGCTGAGCCTGTTCGCCCTGGGTCTGCTGGGGTTCGGCGTGGTTCGCCGCTCCCGTTCCTGAAGCTCCCCATTCACCGGTAATTTCCTCTCTCCCATGGCCGCCGGTCGCGTGCAGTGACCGGCGGCTGCATTTTTCTGGTGACTCCCCGGGGTTTGTGCTAGGCATAGGGCATCACAGACACCACCGGAGAAGCCCCATGGCCGCTGCTGCACAATCCATCGCCTTTATCGGTCTCGGCGCCATGGGCCTGCCCATGGCCCGGCGGCTGTTGGCGGCCGGTTTCCGGGTTCGCGGTTTCGACGTCTCGGACAGTGCATTGGCGGCCCTGCGCGGTGCCGGCGGCGAGGCCCCCGACAGTCCCGCTGGCGCGGTCCAGGGCGCGGATCTGGTGGTGCTGATGGTGGCCACCGCCGAGCAGGTGGAGGCGGCGCTGGACGGCCCGCAGGGCGCGCTGTCGACGCTGCCCGATGGCGCCACCGTGGTGTTGCACAGTACCGTGTCACCGGCCTTCAGCCAGACGCTGGGCGAGCGGTTGGCGGCGCGGGGTAATTTCCTGCTGGATGCGCCGGTGAGCGGCGGCGTGGTGGGCGCCGAGGCCGGTAAACTCTCGGTGATGGCCGCCGGTCCGGCGCAGGCATTTGCCGCCGCCGAGCAGATGCTCGACGTGGTGGCGGGCAAGGTCTATCGCCTGGGCGACGCCCCGGGCCTCGGTTCCAGCGTGAAGATGATCAACCAGTTGCTGGCCGGGGTGCATATCGTCTCGGCGGCCGAGGCCATGGCCCTGGGCACCCGGGTGGGGGCCGACCCCGACGTGCTCTACGACATCATCTGCCACAGCGCCGGCGGTTCCTGGATGTTCCAGAACCGGGTGCCGCGGATGCTGGAGGAAAACCCCGAGGTCACCAGCGCGGTGGAGATCTTCGTCAAGGATCTGGGCATCGTGCTGGACACCGGCCATGAACTGCGCTTCCCGCTGCCGCTGGCCTCGCTGGCCCATCAGCAGTTCCTGGCGGCCTCGGCGGCGGGGCTGGGGCGCGCCGACGACTCGGCGGTGGTGCGGATCTACGAGCAACTCACCGGGGTGGATATTCCCGCCGCCGCCCGCCGTACCAGCGAGGGAGATGGGGCATGAGTCGGGACGTCATCGCCGTGGTGCAGAAGGGCGATCACGCCGTCTGCTACTACGATCTGGAGGGCGAGGAACTGGCCCGGGTGGCACTGGACCCTTACCCCCACGAGTGGGCGGTGAGCCCGGACCGGAGCCGCGCCTATATCAGCCATTTCGGGCTGGCGCTGGCCGAGGACGAGGGGCCGGGGGGAAACACCGTATCGGTGCTGGATCTACCCAACCGGCGCAAACTCGGCGTGCTGGACTGCGGCGAGTACCGTCGACCCCACGGTATCACGCTGGACGGCAGGGGTTCGCTGTACGTGCTGAGCGAGGCCGGCAATCGCCTGCTGATCGCCGACGAACCCAGCACCGGGCGCTTCGACCGTGACCTGCCCAGCGGCGGCGAGGGCTCGCATATCGTCACCGTGAGCCGCGACGGCAACACCGCCTTCATCAGTAACATGCGCTCCCACACCGTCAGCGTGGTGTTTCCCGAAGATCCCGACTATCTGCCGGTGGAACTGGACAGTGGCCGGCGCCCGGAGGGCTCGGTGCTGGATCGCGATCAGGAACGCCTCTACGTGGCCTGTCGGGAGAGCGCCCAGATCATGGTGGTGGACGCGGTGAGCCTCCAGGTGCTGGCGCCCATCCCCACCCGCCCGGGGCCGGTGCGGCTGTGCTGGGATCATCGCCAGCGGCTGCTGGCGCCGCTCTACCACGACCACAGCCTCGCCCTGATCGACCCCGGGAGCCGCCATATCGACTATATCCGGCTGCCGGCGAGTCCGGTATCGGTGGGCTTCGATGCCGACTCGGGGCTGGCGCTGGTGAGCACCCTGGGCGACGAGGTGTGCGTGATCGACGTGGAGGCCCGTTCCCTGGACCGGCGTATTTCCACCCGCGCCGATCCGGATCCGGCGCTGTTGTTGCAGTTGCCGGACTGATCCCGATGGCTTGTACTGCACTGGTGGTGGGCGGCCTCGGGAGCATCTGCCGGCGGCCGATTCCCCGGGGCGCGCTCACTCGAAGCCATCACGGAAGATCAGCGCCGTATCCTGCGAGGGCGATTGCAGCAGGATGGAGAGCCGCGCCATCTCCCCGAGGTTGCGGTAGGGCACCGCCAGATCCGGGCGCTGGTCATCGTTCCAGTCGCCGATGACCACCGCCGCCGGCTGGCTGCCGGTGGCGAAGTATTGCGGCGCGGCGAGCCCGCCGTTGCCACCGAGCAGCACCGCCACCCGATCATTGGCGCTGTCGCTCACCACCACGTCGGCGTGCTGGTCGTTGTCCAGATCCGCCACCGCCACCGCGCTCAGGGTGCCGCCCGGGGTGTGCAGGCTGCCGAAGCGGAAGCTGCCGTCGCCGTTGCCCAGCCAGAGCTGGATCTGACTGTCGGTGATCGCCACCACGTCGGTGACGCCGTCGCTGTCCACCCGGCCACTGGCCACCGCCATGGTGCCGCCGAAGCTGGCGCCGCGCACGAAGCCGCCCTGCCCGTCGCCCAGGAAGGCGGCCTGGGGGGTGAGGAGATCCGGGACGGTATTGCCATCCAGGAAGGCGATGGCCAGATCCTGGAGGGCCAGGTTGGCGTTGGGTACGCTGGTAGGGGAGCCGAAATTACCGTTGCCGGTGCCGGGAAACACCGTGATCCCGGCCTGGCCGCTGGCCACCGCCATATCGGTATGCGAGTCGCCGTCGAAGCGACCCACCACCACCGCGGTGGGAAAGGCGCCGGCGCTCAGGGGACTGCCCAACGCACTGAAGCCGCCGTTGCCATCGCCCCGGAACAGGTACACGGCGTTGCTGGCGGCGTTGCCGTCGGTGGCCACGAGATCATTGATGCCATCGCCGTCCAGGTCGCCGCTGGCGATGCCCCAGGCGCTCCAGCCCACGGTGAGGGGTTGATCATCGGAGAAATCGCCCGCGCCGTCGTTCAGCAGCACCGTGAGCTTACCGTCGCCCTGGGCCGAGGTGACCGCCAGGTCCAGGGCGCTGTCGGCGTCGAGGCGGGCCGCCACGATATCCCGGGGACCGGCGCCGGAGAGCTGGAAATCCGCGGCCGGTGCGAAATCCACCTGGGCCTGGGCCAGCGGGGCGGCAAGGGCAAGGACGGGAAGAATCCATCGTTCCATCGGCATGTTCTCCATGGCCGTGGATCGGGTGGATCTCTCCGACCCGACCCACGGACGCGGTGGGGTCACTGCAAGGGGGTGGTGATCGAACCCTCGACCCCGGTGATGGTGACTGTGCCTGGATCCCCCCCGGCCGGTTCCACCCTGAGGCGCCAGAAGCCCTTGTTGCGCAGCCAGCGCAGCGGCCCCCAACCCACCGCTGCCAGTTGCGCGTTCTCGTTCAGATCCGAGTACACGTCCACCACGATGCGATCCCTGCGGTCGACGTACACCGCCCGGTCGATGACCAGGGTCAGGTCGTAGCCGTTGCAGTCCTGGTCCACCCCGTCCTTGACCACCTCGGTGGCGCCCGGGTGGATGCCGGCGTCGTTGTCGTCGCAGTCGTCCACGGTGGTGTAGCCGTCGCCGTCGGCGTCCGCCGGGCCGCCGGGCTCGTCGTCGACGATGGTCACGGTGGTGGTGGCGGGGCTGCCGAGGGTCGCGCCGCCGCTGGGATTACTCAGGGTGACGCTGAAGTCCTCGTCGCCCTCCACGGCGCCGTCGTCGAGAATCGTGATGTTCACCACGGTACTCCCCACCCCGTCGCCCAGGCTCGCGGTGCCGGCGCTGGCGGTGTAATCCACCCCGGCACTGGCACTGCCGTCGCTGCTGGCGTAATCCGCGGTGACGGTGCCGTCGCTGCCGCCCACCCGGGTCACGGTGAGCGTCAGGCTACCGGCGTCCTCGTCCACCGACACACTGCCGGTATCGAATTGCAGGCTGCCTGGATTGCTGGTGCCACCGCCGCCGGTGAGTACGTTGTAGGCGCCCAGCAGGTTCAGCATGCCGTGGCCGCTGTCGTTGTCGTCGCCCACCGGGCCGATGTCCAGCGCCGAGGCGCTCAGCGCGTTCTTGAGGTCGGTGAGAGAAGCGCCGGGATCGGCGTCGATCAGCAGCGCCAGCCCCCCCGCCAGATGGGGCGCGGCCAGCGAGGTGCCGGAGGCGTAGCTCACCATGGTGGGGAAGATCCCGCCGTAGCTGAGTCCGGTGGTAGGGATGCTCACCCCCGGGGCGCTGAGTTCCGGGAACAGTCCGCCGGTGCAGGCCGAGGGGCCGCGGCTGGAGAAGTTCGCCACGCTCCAGTTCTGGTCCACCGCCCCCACGGCGCTGGCCACCGCCTCGTTGGCGGGGCTGAGGTCGGTGTTGCCAGTGGGGCCGGAATTGCCGGCAGAGAACACCACGGCGATGCCTGCGGCGTTCAGCGCCTGGATGTCCGGGCGGAACTCGGCGTCGCAGGCGCCGGTGTACTGGGTGAAGCCCCAGGAGTTGTTCACCACGTCGGGGGCGTCGTCGGTGGCCGGGTTGCCGTCCGGGTCCAGCACCCACTGGAAGGCCAGATGGGTGGTGCTGTAGGCACCGTTGCCGGCGTTGTCGTAGATCTTTGCGGCGATCCACCGGGCGCCCGGGGCCACGCCGAGGCTCGCGCCCGTGGCGTCGCCGCTGAGGATCACCCCCAGCACCTCGGTGCCGTGGCCGGCGGCATCGTAGGGCAGGGGGTTCTGGCCGAAGGGGTCGTACCAGCTATTGTTGCCGCCACGCCAGCGCGGGCCGAGGTCGGCGTGCAGATAATCCACCCCGCTGTCCAGGGTGGCCACCACCACGCCCTGGCCGTCGATGCCGAGATTCCACAGGGCGTCGGCGCCGATGTCGTTGAGGTTCCAGCCGCCCGGAGCGCTGCTCGCGCTGCTGGTGCCGGGCACGCTCATGGCGGCGTCCAGGCTCACCCGGTCCACCCTGTCCTGTTGCGCCAGCTCCGGAACCAGGCCCGCCTCCACGGTCATGGCCATGGCGTTGATGATCCACAGGGTCTTGATGTCGCGCACCTTGCCGATGGTGCCTGGCCGGGAGAGGAAACTCAGCAGCGGCTCGGCGGCGGTGGCGGTGTTATTCTGCAACGCCTGCACCAACGTGGCGGTGGCCCGCCCGCGATTGGGCTTGCTGGCGTTGGGGTTGTTGCGCTGGAAGCCCGGGGCGCTGACGGCCACCGGGTCCAGGGGCTCGGTGAAGCGCACGATCACGTCCACCTGGTATTTGGCCGCCTGACCGGGTGGCAGTGGTGCGGTGGCCTCGCTGATGGTCTGTTGCAGGACGGCGTCGACACTGCCGGCCTGGGCGGAAGAAAAAAGCAGCAGCGCCACTGCGCCGCTGCAAGCTCGTGTCAGGAGTCTTGACATGAGATGGGTATCCTCGAAGTCTCGGGTGGAGGCTGGCGTGGGGTGGGCGAGGCGCCCCGGCGCCCCGGCGCCGAAACCACCGTCCCGGGAAAGCCGCACCGACGGTGGTCGATCCCTGGATGGTGGGTTTCGGCCCGGTGCGCATCACTCGTCCCAGATCACCTCGCAGGTGGCCTCGTTGGAGATGGCGCCCCGGCTATCGCGCACCACATAGGTGAAGGTGGTGCTGGTGCCTGACTGGCTGCCCCCGGCGGGGCGCAGGCGCACCGCGCCGTTGCCATTGATGCGCACCACCTCGGCCACGGCCGGATCCGGTGCCTGGATGATCTCCACGGTGCCGGGGTCGAGGTCGTCGTCGTAGTCCACGTCGTTTCTCAGCACCGGGAAGCCCCGGACCCTGTTCCCCGTGCGGGTGAAGCTGTCGTCCACTGCCAGCGGATGCACATTGGCGCTGTCGGGATTCAGATTGGCGTCGAAGTTCGCCTCGGTGACCACGTTGATCCGCACGCCGGCCTCGTTGGAGGTGAGCCCGCCGTCGTCCTTCACCGTATAGGTGAAGCTGTCGGTGCCGGCCCAGCCCGCCGGGGGCGTGTAGGTGATGCTGCCATCGGGGTTCACCACCGCCTGACCGCCCTGGTTCGGATTGGCGGTGAGCGTCACCGTGGTGGGGTCCAGACCGTTCTCGGCGTCGCTGTCGTTGGCGCTCACCACCACCGTCACCGGGCGGTCCTGGACGGTCTGGAGGTCGTCGTCGGCGGCCACCGGCGGGGTGTTGCCACCGGTCTCCACCGTGATGGTGACGCTGGCCGGGGTCATGTCGCTGCCGTCGTTGGCGAGGTAGCTGAACGATCCCGTGTCGGTGCTGCCGTCGGGGGTGAAGCCGAAGGAGCCGTCGTCATTCAGGACCAGGGTTCCGCCCACCACGGTTCCATCTTCCAGGGTGGCGGTGAGTGGGTCGCCGTCCACGTCGCTGTCGTTGGCCAGCACCCCGTCCACCGCGGCCACCTCCAGGGTGGCGCCAGCGTTCACCGTGTAGTTGTCGGCGCCGGCACTGGGGGCGTCGTTCACGGGGTCGATGGTCAGGGTGACCAGAGTCTCATTGGAACTGTCCTGGGTGACGCCGTTGTTACTGTTGACGATGTCGAAGCGGTAAACAAAGCTGTCCTCGCCGTTGAAATCCGTATCCGGCTGGTAGTCGAAGGAACCGTCCGGGTTCAGGCTCAGGCTGCCATTGGCCGGGCCGCTCACCAGGGTGGCGGTGGCCACCTCGACGCTGTTGATCCAGCCACCCTTGTGGTCGTTGTCCAGCAGTCCCGGCGCGGCCTCGGCGAGAAGGCCGTCCTCGGCCACCGTGTAGGCGTCCGGGTTGGCGGTGGGCGCCAGGGTGTAGTTCACCGGCTTGGTGTCGGTGCCGCCGAGGCTCGAAATCACCGTGGCGCTGCCCGGGTTGCTGGTGACGCCGGGAACACTCTTGGCGTAATCGTAGAGTTCCTGGTTGGCCCGGTAGAACATCTCGCCGTCGGCGCCGTAACCATCCACCGTGAGGGTGGTATCCGGCCCGGCCGCCGTGGAGGTGGCCCAGACCCGCAGCTGGTCGAGCCTGCCGATGAATCGGGTGCGTACGATCTCGACGATATCCTCGTTGCCCTTGGGCGGCGCGTCGCCCTCCACCAGCCGGGCGATCACCGCTCCGGGGCCGCTTGCGGCATCGGTCACCGGATAGGCGCCGGTGATCGGCAACACCGCGGGCAGGGTGAACAGGGCGTCCAGGGTCTTCAGCGCCGGCAGGAAGATCGTCTCCTGCATGCGCGGGTAGGGATAGGCGTAGCCGTCCTCGGCCAGCAGGCTCACGTCGAGCTTTTGCAGGCCCGGCACGCGGGTGGTGAGGCCGGCGTTGAACAGCCGCACCAGCACGTTGTCGCCGGGCACCCCGGTGGCCAACTCCACCCCGGCGCCGGCCGGTTCGCCGTTCACCAGCAGGTATCGCGGGTTGTAGTCGATGGTGCTGGTGGTGGCGGTGCCGGGGCCGTAGTTGCCGTTGCCCACGGCGTCGTGCAGGGCCGGGTCGATCTCGCTCAGGAACAGCAGCACCTCGGCCTGATAACTCGCGCCGTAAACCTGTTCGGCGGCCTCGTCCCGGGTGATGCCGCCGTACAGGCCCATGGGTACCTGCACCGCCATGTGACTGCCGCTGTGGTACATGAAACTGCCGGGGCGAAAGCCGCTCCAGCTATAGCTCCCCACCTGCCCGGGCAGCACCTCGTGGGTGAGCGAGCGCATCCGCCCGTCGCTGTTGAAGGTGGGGTTCATGCCGGCGAGCTGACCCGGCACCACGAGGGACACCGGGATATTGGCGCCGCTGCCGGGGTAGCTTCGCAGGTTGCCGGTGAGGTTGTTGGCCAGATGGATGGTGACGTTGCCGTCCCCCGGGGGCACGGTCAACCGTGGTCCCGGCACCGTGGGGGCGTTGCCGCAACCGTTGCTCAGATCGGCGTCGTCGTCCTCGGCGAACGCCCACATGGGTACGTTCTGGCCGTCCACGGCGAGCGTGGTCTGCTCGGCGCAGAGGTAGAAGTCGGCGGCCAGCGCCGCGTTGCCGGCGCCGAGGGCCAGTGCCGTGGCCACGGCCCGCGCCAGGATGGGATATCGTTGGGTCATGATGGGACTCTCCAGGCTGTACGGACCGTTACTCGATGGGCACATCGGGATGCTCCACCACCATCATGGTGGTCAGGCCTCCAGGGAAGATGTCGTTGTTTACCTGTTCCACCTCGTGGTGGGAGTGCCACATGAACAGATAGCCGCCGGTGGGGTTCAGGCCGCCCTCGCCGGGGGGCAGGCTGTCCTGGGCGCCCAGGAACGGGCTGCCGCTGTAGAAACCGCCCAGGCCCAGTTCCTGGAGCTCCGGCAAGGTGGTGGGCAGCACCCGCCCGTCGTCGGCGTGGCGGAACGGAATCGCTCCGTAGATATCCCAGTTCAACTCCTCGATATCGAAGCTCCAGCGACCGATGGTGTCGTAGGTGGCGCCGGGGTGGATCTGCACGGTGTAGTCGTAGTAGGCCAGATCCGCCCCGGCCCCGGGAGCGCTCTCCAGCAACCGCCCGTCCCGGGCGATGATCTGTACATCGTTGCCGTGGGTGTGCCAGGGGTGGGCATCGCGGCTGGCCGACACCAGCCGCATCAGCATGGGCTCGCCGGGATGGGTGCGGGGCATGGCTTGGTAGGGCTGGTAGGGCCACAGGGGATGAAACGAGGGCGAGGCGGTGTCCGGCCAGACCCGGCCGTTGACGAACCAGTACACCGGCTTGTAGTCGCTGAAGTCGATGTCGGCGTTGGGGTTCATCTCGATCTGCTGGTGGATCTTGTCGTCGATCTGCGAGACCACCGACAACCACTCGTAGCTGAAGCGGCTGGAGGAATGGTTATAGGCCTGGTCCGCCTGGGCCGGGCGCACGATCAATGCGCCGAACAGGCCCATCTCGGTCTGTACGGCGGCGTTGGTGCCGCTGTGGTAGAGAAAGGTGCCGGGCCGGTCGGCGACGAACTCGTAGGTGCCGGTGGCCCCCGGTTCCACCTCGCCGGTGAGATCCCCCACCGTGTTGGTGGGCACCGTGATCATCTGCTGCCCCGGAAAGAAGATCGAGGTGTTCACCGGCAGATTGTTGGTGAGGTCGATGCTCACGGTATCGCCCTGCTCCACGATCAGGGTGGGACCGGGGTACTGGATACTTCCCCAGGTCATCACCCGGGGATCGCCGCCGTAGCCCCACATGTACACCACGTTGGAATCCCCGGTGGTGATATAGGCCTCGCCCGCGTTGAGTTCGAAGCTCGGGCCGTCGATACCCTCGATGCCCGCCATGGCGGGGCCGCCGAGGCCGGCACCCAGCGCCAGCGCTGGCAGGATGTGTCGCGTGAACTTGGATTGCATGACTGTCTCCGCCTGCTGCTGACTCACGGGTTGATCTCGATCTCGGTCATCATGCCGCCGAAATCTTCCTGGTCGTTGCTGAGGAAATACAGGTTGGTGGTGTAGAGGTGGTAGGTGCCGGGGTCCACATCGCGGGTGTCGATGATCACGTCGTAGGCCTCGCCCCCGCCCACCGTCACCGAGGCGGTCTTGTAATACAGGTTCTTGCCGGTGGGACCGCGCAGCAACCGGGCGCCCTGGGCCACCACCTCCATGGGCAGGCCGGCCACCCCCACGGTGTAGTAGTTGGTGACGTTCAGGTTGGTGATGCGAAGCAGGATTCGCTCACCCTTATTGGCGGTGATCAGCGAGCTGATCTTCTGGGAGTCCGCCCCGGAGTCCGTATTTACCCCCAACGAGGTGGGGATCACCGTGTCCGGGTAACCGCGGCCGTTGATCATGGGGTAGGTGTCGCGCATGTTGGCGAACGGCAGCGGCTGGACGTTGATGCTGGCGTCGTGGAAGTCCGGATCGAAGCTGCCCAGTTGCAGCCCGTACTCCACGTCGTAGCCGGTGGAGCCGTCGCCGTCGTTGTAGGCGAACTTGTTGTAGCTGCGGCCCTGGTAGGTATGGGCCGTACCGTTCTGTTTCGGATGCACCCAGAGCTGGCCCAGCATACCCATCTGCATGTGCTCGGTGGCCTCCACGTGGCAGTGGTACATGAAGGTGCCGGGCTGGTACATGTTGTAGTAATAGGTGAGGCTGGAGCCCTGGTTGATGGCGATGGAGGCGTCCGGCACCCCGTCGTAGATGGCCGAGGCGTTGGGATAGCCGTGGAAATGCACGGTGTGGGGATCGAACAGGTCCGGGCGCATCACCAGCCCCACGTTGGTGAGCGTCAGGTAGAACTCGTCGCCCTCCTCCAGCACGATGTCGGGGGCGGGAAACTCGGCGGCCAGCAGGCCCACGTCCAGCACCGTGTCGGCGGGAACGCCGGTGGCGTCGCTGAAGCCGAAGGTGTACTGGGATTTGCCGTCGGCCATGTCGATGAAACCGTCGCCGGAGTTCAGATGCATGCAACGGATCTGGCGCTCGCCGCTGGACGGGTCGCCCGGCACCTTGTAGACCGGCACGTCGGGGATGGCATCGCCGTTCAGGTCGCCGGGGCACTGCACGGTCACCGCTGCCATGGACGCGCCGGGCAGGGCGAGGGCAATTGCGGCGGCCAGGGAACTGCGCTGGAAGGGGGTCATCGGCGGAAAACTCCTGCATGGGGATTCTCGGGGCCGGCGCCCCCGGGCGGGGGCGCCGGCAAGCGGGGTTCACTGCAACTCGTCGGCGCCCATGTCGGGACCGTTACCCACCGGACGGGCCTGGCCGTCCACATCGGTCTCGTACACCACGCCGCCGATGGGCGTGCCGTTCTCCGCCGGGGCGAAGCAGCCACCGAAACCACAGAGCTTCGTCGGATCCAGGTGATAGTCGCTATCGCCCAGGGTCAGCGGTCCGTAGTTCAGGTCGATGAAGTTGCCGCCCTCGTCGAAGGCCGGCGCCGGCACGATGCTGGTGGTGGCCTCGGGCTGGAGCACGGTGGCTTGACGGTCGCCGTTCACCACCTCGTTGACGAAGAAGGGTTCCACCGGCGGCGTCTGGTTGGAGGCGTGGTAGCCCGTGGGGTCGGTCATCAGGCTGTACTGCGGGTTCAACTGACCGAGGCTCAGGGGCAACACCGCCAGATCGTCGTAGATGGGCGACTGGCCTGCACCCACATCCGGCACCAGCCGGAAACCACTGGTGGTGGTCTCCCAAAAGAAGCTGCGGTTGTGCCAGAAGATGTTGTTGCGCAGGAACGGGTTGGGGAAGCCCAGCAGGAAGCCCGAGGGCGCCCCGGGGCCGATGGCCGCGGCGAGTTCGTTGCTGTGCTGGCGCGCCACCAGTCCCGCTCCCGGCTGGGACAGGGAGGCGTTGGGGCTGCCGGGCGCGAAGGCCTCGCCGGCCGTCGCGGTGGAGTCGTTGTTGGCCACGGTGTTGTGGGCCATGTTCACCCGCAGCGCATCCTGCAAGGACACCCCGCCGCCGGCCAGACCGGTGACGTTGTTGACGATGAAGTTGTTGCTGATGAACACGAAGTGCCAGTTGGTCTGGTCGTTGGGGCTGGCCGCCACGTCCTGACCGTTCACCTGTTGTAGGCGGATACCGCCACCGTCGCCGGCGCCGGCCACGTTGCCCTGGATGCGGTTGGCATTGATGGTGACGATACCCGAGCCCTCGCTGAGACCGTTGGGGGTGAGCCCTGGAGCGCCGCCCACGAAAATCCCGCCGCCGCTGACGCTGCGGCCCTGGGTGAAGGACTCGTTGAACACCACGGTGTTGCGCTCGATCCGGCCGTTCTTACTGAGGCCCAGGTGAGCGATGCCGCCGCCATTACCCTGGGCGATGTTGCCGCAGATGAAGTTGTCGGTGACCTCGTAGAAGTGGCTGCCGCTGTAGAGGGCGATACCGCCGCCGTCGCCGGCCATGGCACCGTTCTGGGTCACCATGTTGTGGTGGATGTCGATCTGCTGGTTGTTGGCGTCCACGTAGTCGGTGTCGTTCACCACCAGCGTGGGGTGGCCCACCCGGATGCCGCCGCCGTAGACCCCGGCGTTGGAGGTGATACGGTTGTTGCTGATCTCCAGGAAGCGGGCGTTACCGTTCACGTAGATCGCGCCGGCGTCGTCGCCGCCGGTGATCCAGAAGCCGGAGATCCGCGAGGGGCGGTTGGCGTTGAAACCGTTGGGACCGGTGGCCGGCGCCACCACGGTGATGCCCGCGCCCTCTTCCGTGCCGAACAGTACCGGCTCGTTGTCGGGGCCACCAGCGATGGGGCCTGCCTCCTGACCGGGCAGGAAGTAGTTATCCGGCAGCGCGGCGATGCGGTTGCGCCAGTTCAGCAGCTTCTCGGAAGGGAACTTGATGGCATTGATCATGGTGGCGTAGGCCCCCACCGCTTGCAGGCGTACGGGCTTGTCCATGATCACCAGTTCCTCGTAGAGACCGGCCTTGACCAGCACCAGATCGCCGCTGGAAGCCGCGTCGATACCCGACTGGATGGTGGGGTAGGCGGCGCCGACACCGACGATGATGGGGGTGGAATCGCCCGGCTCGCCCACCGTGACAATGGCGCCGAGGACCGGCGCCTCGCCGCCGTGGCGGGTCACCAC
>JGI12109J20283_11181990_pt1 | contig 14375 bp, 15 predicted proteins | sample ElkSlonscriptome_12_FD_20283 | JGI IMG/M metagenome (IMG submission 20283) | reverse complement strand
GTCGAGACGCGCGGCGGCTTCGCGGCCGTGGCCCGGCGGGGGGATGACACCGCCGGCGACCTGCTGTTGCGCGTACGCGATCCGGCGGGCGGGGTGGACCTCTACAGCCCGGCCACCGCTCCCGACGGCACCGCCGGCTGGATGCGGCTCGGCCGCCCCGGTTTTGCCGACGCGGCCGCCGCCGACGCGGCCATCGACCGCGCCATCACCCGCGATCCCGACCTGTGGGTGCTGGATCTGGAGCCGCCCGAGCCGGGATTCCCGCTCGACGACCCGGTGCTGGACACCACCCCGGAACCCGACCCGACCCGTGCGGCGGCGGAAGCCCTGTTCCGCGCACGGCGCGCTTGATCCAACCTGACCGCTCGGGCATCGTCCGGCCGTTTCCCGTTCGCGGCCCGGATGGCGCCGCCCCTGGAGGTGATTGGCGTGGCCGCCTCGCGTATCGCAGAGTCCTTGTCGGCGGTTCGTCCCCTGGACGGGCCGCCGGTGCGGTTCCTGGTGGTGGATGGCTACCCGGCGGACCGACGCCGCGCCATCGAACAGGCCGGCGCCACGGTCGCCGGCGCGCTCTACTGTCAGGTGCTGCTGGCCCTGGCCCCGCCCGGCTCGCGTTGCGCGGTCGTCCAGGCCGCCGACCCCGGGGCCGAGGCGCTACCCGGCGGCCTCGACTGGGGCCAGATCGACGCCGTGGCCTGGACCGGCTCGGCCCTCAGCCTCACCGCCATGACCCCGGAGGTCACGCGCCAGCTCGACCTGTCGCGCGCCGTATTCGACACCGGCCGGCCCTACTTCGGCAGTTGCTGGGCCTTGCAGGTCGCCGCCGTGGTCGCCGGCGGCACGGTCGAGGCCAACCCACGCGGGCGCGAGGTTGGCGTCGCCCGCAAGATCGCGCTGACCGAGAGCGGCCGGACGCATCCCCTGTATCGTGGCCGACCGTCGGTGTTCGACGCGGTGGCCATTCATACCGACGAGATCACGCGGCCGCCGCCGGGCTGTGTCATGCTGTCCGGCAATGCGATGAGCCCGATCCAGGCCGCCGAGATCCGCCATGGCAACGGCGTCTTCTGGGGTATTCAGTACCATCCCGAATTCGACCTGCACGAGATCGCGCGGCTGGTGACCTTGCACACCGACGCCCTGATCGCCGCCGGCCTGTTCGCGGACCCGGAGGCCGTCAGCCGTTTCACGGCGGAGGCCGATGCCCTGGCCGTCGATCCGGCGCGCCGCGACCTGGCGTGGCGTCTGGGCGTGGACCGCGACATTCTGGACCCCTCGACCCGGTTGACCGAGGTCCGGAACTGGATCGAGCATCAGGTGTTGCCATCGCTCGGCAATCGGTAAGCGCCGTCCCGTTCCAATCCGTATCATCCCAATCCGTATCATCGTCGTTTCCGCCCCACCGGAGCCCCGCCGTCATGTGGCTTACGTTCCGTTCCATTGCCTCTTTGCTGATCGGCGTCAGCATCATGTTCCTGGGCCAGGGCCTGTTGGGGACCCTGCTGGGCGTCAACCTGGCCGCCTCCGACCTGCCCTCGACGGTGAGCGGCCTTGTGATGTCCGGCTACTTCCTCGGGCTGGTGCTGGGCTCGCTGTTCGCCATCCATATCATTCGGCGGGTCGGGCACATCCGGGCCTTCGCCGCCCTGGCCTCGATCTTTTCGGCGGCGGCACTGACGCACGCGTTCTTTTCCGACCCGATCCTGTGGGGCGTCTTGCGGGTGATCGCCGGCTTCTGCATGGCCGGCCTGCTGATGTGCACCGAAAGCTGGTTGAACGAGAAAGCCACGCGCGAGACCCGGGGCACCGTCCTGTCCCTGTACATGATCGCCACCTATCTGTCCCTGGGTGTGGGGCAGTTCCTGCTGCAATTGGGGGATACCGCCGGCTATATGCTGTACGCCTTGGTGTCCATCCTGCTGTCGATGGCCCTCGTGCCGGTCGCCCTGACCACCATGCCCGGTCCGGCGTTGCCGACCCCGCGCCGCTTCGGCATCACCCACCTGTTCCGGATTTCACCGGCCGGCGTGATGGGCTGCCTGGGCTCCGGGCTGGCGCAAGGCGCGTTCTACGGCATGGGACCGCTGTTCGCGCGCCAGCTCGGGCTGGATCTGGCGGGCACGGCGGCGTTCATGTCGGCCGTCATTCTTGGCGGGCTGGTGCTGCAATGGCCCCTGGGGTGGATGTCCGACCGGCTGGACCGGCGCCTGGTCATCGTGCTCGTCAGTCTGGCCATGGCGGCCTCCGGCGCGGGCGTGGTGGCGCTCAGCTTCGGCGGCCTGGATGCGGATTCGTTGACGTTCGTGGCCAGCCTGCTCGGCCTGTCGGCCCTGTTCGGTGCCCTGTTGAGCACCCTGTATCCGCTGGCCATCGCGCTGGCCAACGACTGGATCGAGCCGCAGGACATGGTGCCGGCCAGCGGCGGCCTGCTGCTGGCCTACAGCATCGGCGCGGTGGCCGGGCCGATCGCCGCCTCGCTGCTGATGGACCTGATCGGGCCGGCGGGCCTGTTCGTCCTGGTGGTCGCCGTGGGGATCGTCGTGGCGATCTTTACGTGGGTGCGGATGCAGATGCGCGAGTCCGTGCCGATGGAAGAGCAGGCCCCGGTGCAGATCGTGCCGCGCATGACCGCCGTGGCCTACACCCTGCTGCCGACCGAGGACGAGGACGGCCAGCTCGCCTTCGACTTCGACGCCCCGCCCGACCCGGTCAACGATCCGGACGCGGACCCGGCGGTCGAGGCCGAGGCGGCCGCCTGAGGACGCGCGCATGGCCTCCCGCCCCCGTACCCCGGCGCCCGCGCCGCCGACCCGGCCGGAAACGCACGCCCGCCTCGCCACGCACGCGCCGCGCACGTGGCAGCGGATGCTGTCGGGCCGGCGGCTGAACCTGCTCGACCCCTCACCCATGGACATCGAAATCGGCGACATCGCCCTGGGCCTGTCGCGCAACACGCGCTGGAACGGCCAGACCGAGGGCGATCACGCTTGGTCGGTGGCGCAGCATTCGGTGGTCGTGGTCGAGGTGGTGCGCCGGCTGCTCGCCCCCCGCCGCGACAGCGAACTGGAGATGGCCGCGCTGCTGCACGACGCCTCCGAATACGTTACCCACGACCTGATCACGCCCTTGAAGGCGGTGGTCGGCGACGTCTTCAAGGAGGTCGAGGACCGCCTGATGGTGGCCGTGCATCTGCGCTTCGGCCTGCCGCCGCGCCTGGACGTGGAGCGCAAGGCGCTGGTCAAGCGCGCCGACCTGATTGTCGGCGCCACCGAGGCCGTGCAACTGGCCGGCTTCCGCGCCGGCGAGGTCAAGACCCTGCTGGGCATCAAGGAAAAGCCCTGGCCGGACCTGACCTTGACCCCGCTGCCCTCGCGCGAGGCGGAACGGCGCTTCCTGGAGACGTTCGAGGCCATCGGTGCTAGGCTGGCGCTGGAGCGGCGGTAGGGGGCGGTATGCGGATCATTTCGCGCGGCTCGGTTTGTCGGGACACATGCCGAGTACGATCGCATCGACGCGGAGTCCATCTGATGCCGCCTGTCACCGTCCATCCCATCCGCACCGACGCCGACCACCGGGCCGCCCTGGCGCGGATCGAGCATCTGATGGCGGCGGACAACCCGGCCGACGACGATGAACTCGCCGTGCTGGCGGCCCTGGTCGAGGACTGGGAGGATCGGCATATGCCCATGGATCCGCCCGAGCCCCTGGCCGCGATCCGTTTCCGCATGGAGCAGCAGGACATGACCCTCGACGATCTGGCGCATCTGTTGGGCGGACAGGCCGAGGCCGAGGCGGTCTTGGCCGGTCGGCGCGACCTGACCGTGCCCATGATCCGCGCCCTGCGCGACCATCTGGGGATCCCGGCCGATGTTTTGATCGGCCATGGCCCCGCGTCGGCGGCGTAAGCCATCGCGTTGACTGTTTCGGGTTGATTTCCATGCCCATCACCCTGCGTCCCCTGACCGGCGCTGACCTGGAGGCCGCGTTGCCCGATCTGGCGCGGTTGCGCATCAGCGTGTTCCGGGCCTTCCCGTACCTCTATGACGGGGACGAGGCCTACGAGAGACGCTACCTGCGCACCTACGTCGAGACCCCCGGTGGCGTGCTGATCGCCGCGCTGGATGGCGACCGGGTGGTTGGCGCCGCGACCGGTGTGCCGCTGGCCGGCGAGCCGGAGGACGTGCGCGCCGCCGTCGCCGCCGCCGGCCTGGACGTGGCGACCACCTTCTACTTCGGCGAATCGGTTCTGGAGCCGGCCTACCGGGGCCAGGGGATCGGCGTGCGCTTTTTCGAGCACCGCGAGGCGCACGCGCGCGCCCTGGGCGGGTTCACCCATGCCGTCTTCTGCGCCGTCGAGCGCCCCGTCGATCACCCGCGCCGCCCGCCGGGCTATCAGCCGCTGGACGAATTCTGGCGCCGGCGCGGGTATGCGCCGCTGCCAAACGCCCGCTGCACGTTCTCATGGCGCGACCTGGACGACGCAACGGAGAGCCCCAAGCCGATGGCGTTCTGGGGTCGCCGCCTGGAGACGGAACAGGCGCGGACCGGCGCCTGACCGCTTTCCCTGACCGACCGGCGCGCGGTCGTCGGGTCGTGTTGGCGTGGGGATCGAATCCGGGGGATGCCTTCTCGGTTCGCTATTGCAGGACCGTCGACGCCGCAACGCCGGCAAGACGCCCGCGGGGCGGAGTCGGCGCGCGTCAGCGGGCCAATCCGCCGCCCGGACCGTGGATGGAGGCTTGCGCATGGGACGCGAAGGCGGCCTGCGGGCTCTGGGGGCCGCGCCATGGGCGAGAGGCCGGGCGGATTGGCGCGGTGCCTTGGTGTCCTTGGTGCCTTGGTGGTTTTCTTCCGCTCGGTCGCAGAGGTGAACCACCAAGACACGAAGAACACCAAGGGAGCGTCACCCAGCCGGGCCGGAGGCGCGCGGCCGTGGCGATGGGAGACGAAGTGTCGGGCGGGCTCGGCCCGCGTGAGCCGGCCAATCCGCCGCCGAGGACACCGCTGACGGCGGCTTGCGCATGGGACGCGAAGGCGGCCTGCGGGCTCTGGGGGCCGCGCCATGGGCAAGAGGCCGGGCGGATTGGCGCGGTGCCTTGGTGTCCTTGGTGTCTTGGTGGTTTTCTTCCGCCCGGCCGCAGAGGTGAACCACCAAGACACGAAGAACACCAAGGGAGCGTCACCCGGCCGGAGCGGAGGCACGCGGCTGTGGCGATGGGAGACGACGTGTAGGGTGGATTCGGCCCGCGCGAACGGGCCAATCCGCCACCGGTCCCGGACACGGCGACTTGCGCCTGCGGCACGAAGCCGGCCCACGGCCTCCAATACCTCAATCATTGTAGCATGCGGACCCAGCAAGATCGAGCATCTCTTCTTTTAAAATAGTCAACTTTTTTCTTACATCAACGTCGTCGGGATCCATTCTTAACGTATTAAACAAGATATGAATCTCTACGGCTTTCAGATTAACTCCGATTCTTCTGAGGGCATTCTGCACGCCAATTGCTCTGAACTCCCACAAAATGTTATAGAAGGGGTTGTCAGAGGAAGAAATTCTGTCATACAATTTGACATCTTGAGAGTTTTGAATGATTAGTTCTCTTATATCCTCTGGGAGTTCGTCAAATACTTTATCGATTTCATCAAGTACGTTTACAACGTACCCTAAGTTCTCTCTGACTGCGAAGATGTGGTGTAAGGGATCTCTATGAACGTCAACCTCCATTGCCTCGTTAACTTCTTTAAGCCACAATGAGTTTATTTTTTCGATGTCGTGATATAGCAAATTCTGTTCTTTTGATATCTGATCTAATGCCTCTTCTCTAATAGAGAAGGCGCTCTCTCCGAAATTAGATTCGTGTTCCCTCTTCATTTCCCGGAGGACTTCAGCCGAATATATATCTGTGTTGTTCGTTTTTACGTGATGTCTGTAGCAAAGGACGACAAGGTTCTTCTCCGAACGACGTTCTTCGTCGGTCATAGCTGGATTATAACGCTCCCCCTTCGGTTCGGCCGCTTCAATATGACAGATTTGGGCCACAAAATCGCCGTCATCGTCAACTAGAGGATGATTGCATCCGGGGAATGCGCACTGGTTTCCCGTTTTGGCAAATAGACTGCGAAATGTCTCTTTGGTATGCGCCAATCGAGCCATCATTTCCTCAGCGACCGTGCGTTAACTTTTTCTCCCTACCCCATAACCCCCGGCAGCCACCCTTCGTGCGCCGCGCGCAAGTCGGCCAGGGTCACCTCCGCGCCGCCCATGGTGATCGCGGTGCCGCCCGTCTCGCCGATATGCCGCGCCAACGCACCCAGCTCCGCCAGCAGCCCCGTCACCCCCTCGGCCGGCACGGTGACGGCGGGCCACGACGGGCCGCGCCGATGTCACAAACCGCGCGCGAAGTCCTCAACACTCACCCCCGCGTCCCGGATCAGGCTGCGGAGGGTGCCGCGCTTGACGGGCTGCCCCTTGTGGACGGGAACGGACAATGTGGCATCGTGGCCGGGTTTCTCAAGGATCACATGGCTCCCCCGTCGACGAGCAACACGCCAACCGGCCGCTTCGAATGCGCGGAGAACGTCGGCTCCGGACAGGACGGGAAGGCGGGTCATGCTATACCGCGATGTCCATCACCTGATCATGCGGATCAGAGGCCGTGGCGCGGTCGTTCAGAACCTCCAGGCACAGTTCGATGGCCTCGCGGATGTTCGCAAGCGCCTCGTCCACGGTCTCGCCCTGGGAATGACAGCCCGGCAGCGCCGGGCAACTGACGACAAACCCGCCGTCCTCCGGGTCGGGTCGGATCAGGACACGCAGATTCATCGGGATCTCCATATCCATCGAGAGGACACGATCAGGACAAGGCGCCTGCTCGCGTGCCGCGAGTCTAGCCTGAAGCGGTGTCGCGACGCTATGGGGTTCCCTACCCCATCACCCCCGGCAGCCACCCTTCGTGCGCCGCGCGCAGGTCGGCCAGGGTCACCTCCGCCCCGCCCATGGTGATCGCGGCGTCCGGGCCGGTGCCGCCCGTTTCGCCGATGTGGCGCGCCAGGGCGCCGAGTTCGGCCAGCAGCCCCGTCACCGCGTCGGCCGGCACGGTGACCACATACCGCCCCTGGTCCTCGCCGAACAGGGCCGCCGCCGACGGCGCGGCGAGCGTCAGCGTCGCGCCCATGTCCCCCGCCAGCGCCATTTCCGCCACCGCGACCAGCAGGCCGCCGTCCGACACATCATGACAGGCGGTCACCCTACCCGTCTGGATCAGCCCGCGCACCAGGTCACCCACACGGCGTTCGTGCTCCAGGTCCACGGGCGGCGGCGCGCCCTCTTCCCGGCCGCACACCTCGCGCAGGTACAGGCTCTGGCCCAGCCAGCCGCTCTCGCGCGTGTCCGGCCGCTCGCCGATCACCACGATGGCCTCGCCCGGCGCCTTGAACGCCACGGTGGCCATGCGGTCCAGGTCGTCGATCACGCCCACCCCGCCGATGGTCGGCGTGGGCGGGATGGCGCGGCCCTCGGTCTCGTTGTAGAGGCTGACGTTGCCCGACACGACCGGGAAGTCGAGCGCCCGGCACGCCTCGGCCAGCCCCTGGCAGGCGCCGACGAACTGGCCCATGATCAAGGGCTTTTCCGGGTTGCCGAAGTTCATGTTGTCGGTGACGGCCAGCGGCCGCGCCCCGGCGGCGGTCAGGTTGCGCCACGCCTCGGCCACCGCCTGTCGCCCGCCCATCACGGGATCGGCGCGCACATAGCGCGGGGTGCAGTCGGTGGTCATGGCCAGCCCGCGCTCGGACCCGTGGATGCGCACCACCGCCGCGTCGCCGCCCGGGCGCTGCACCGTGTCGCCCATGACCATGTGGTCGTACTGCTCCCAGATCCAGCGCCGACTGGCCACGTCCGGGGAGCCCATCAGGGCGGGCAGCGCCTCGGTCCACGGCACCTCGGGCACGTCGGCCGCCGCGACCACCGCCTGCGGCGGCGTCGGCTCCCACGGACGGTCGTACTCGGGCGCCGCCTCGGCCAGCGGGTCGATGGGCAGGTCGGCCACCGTCTCGCCGTACCACGTCAGCACCATGCGCCCGGTGTCGGTCAGGTGGCCGATGACGGCGAAGTCCAGGCCCCACTTGCGGAAGATGGCCTCGGCCACCGGCTCCTTGCCCGGTTCCAGGACCATCAACATGCGTTCCTGGCTTTCCGAGAGCATGAGTTCGTAGGGCGTCATGCCCTCTTCGCGCATGGGCACGCGGTCCAGCGTCAGTTCGACGCCCAGGCCGCCCTTGGACGCCATCTCGAACGACGACGAGGTCAGGCCGGCCGCCCCCATGTCCTGGATGGCGACGATGACGTCGGTGGCCATCAGCTCCAGGCAGGCCTCGATCAGGAGCTTTTCCGTGAACGAGTCTCCGACCTGCACCGTGGGGCGCTTTTCCTCCGAATCGGCGTTGAACTCGGCCGAGGCCATGGTCGCCCCATGGATGCCGTCGCGGCCGGTCTTGGAGCCGACGTAGACCACCGGGTTCCCCACCCCGCTGGCCTTGGAATAGAAAATGCGGTCGGCGGGGGCGATGCCCACGGTCATGGCGTTGACCAGGATGTTGCCGTTGTAGTCGGGGTGGAAGTTGACCTCGCCGCCCACGGTGGGCACGCCCACACAGTTGCCATAGCCGCCGATGCCGGCCACCACGCCCGAAATCAGGTGGCGCGTCCTGGGGTGGTCGGGGGCGCCGAAGCGCAGCGCGTTCAGGTTGGCCACCGGCCGCGCGCCCATGGTGAACACGTCGCGGAGAATCCCGCCCACACCGGTCGCCGCGCCCTGATAGGGCTCGATGAAGCTGGGGTGGTTGTGGCTTTCCATCTTGAAGACGGCGGTCAGGCCGTCGCCGATGTCGATGACGCCGGCGTTCTCGCCCGGTCCCTGGATCACCCAGGGCGCGGACGTCGGCAGCGTCTTCAGCCATTTCTTCGAGGACTTGTAGGAGCAGTGCTCCGACCACATGACCGAGAAGATGCCCAACTCGGTGATGTTCGGGTCGCGGCCGAGGATCTCCAGCACGCGCTGGTATTCCTCGGCGGTCAGGCCGTGTTCGGCGATGATCTGGGGAGTGATCTTGGGGGGGGTGATCTCGGTCATGACAGCGCCTCCAGCAGCGAGGCGAACAGGGGCCGGCCGTCGGTGCCGCCCAGGCGCGGGTCGGCCAGCCGTTCCGGGTGAGGCATCAGGCCCAGCACGGTGCGCTCCTCCGACAGAATGCCGGCGATGTGGTCCAGCGAGCCGTTGGGGTTGGCGGCGTCCGTGGTCTTGCCGCCCGGGTCGCAGTAGCGGAAGGCGATGCGGTCCTCGTCCTCCAGCATACACTGGGTCGGCAGGTCGGCGACGTAGTTGCCGTCGTGGTGGGCGATGGGGATGCGGATGACCTGCCCGGGCGCATAGTGGCCGGTGAAGATGGTGTCCGTGGTCTCGACCCGCAGGTGCACGTCCTTGCAGACGAAGCGCAGGTCGCGGTTGCGGATCAGGGCGCCCGGCAGCAGCCCGGCCTCGCACAGCACCTGGAAGCCGTTGCAGATGCCCAGCACGGCCACGCCGCGTTCGGCGGCCTTGCGCACCCCGGTCATGGCGGCGGCGTGGGCGGCCATGGCGCCGCAGCGCAGATAGTCACCGTAGGAGAACCCGCCGGGGACGACGATCAGGTCCAGGTCGGCGGGCAGGTCGGGGTCACCGTGCCAGTGCATGACGGGCGGGCGGCCGGTGGTCTGCTCCAGGCTGACGGCCACGTCGCGGTCGCAGTTGGAGCCGGGAAAGACGATGACGGCGGACTTCACGGGCGGGGCTCTCGATGGGTCGGGGGAAACGGAATGGCGCCGGGTATAGCGCGGATCGGCCCGCCTGTCGCCCCCCTGGGACGGCTGGCACGCGCGGGAAGAACAGGGCCGCGTGAGCATGTCTCTGTGGATAACGCCGCATGAGATCTTGCTCATGGCAGCATTGATCCGATATCTTGCTACATAGAGATGTTACAGCGCCTTCAGGGGAGGTTCCCATGACCGGCGAAACGGCGGCGGCCGTCACCGCATCACCGGGCGACGGCGTCCTGGTCGGGAAAGCCGTCCTGCGGGCCGCCCGCCTTCTTGGCCTCAACAACGTGATCCTCGCCAACGTTCTGGGGATCTCCCAGTCCCAGGTGTCCCGGCTCGATCGGGGCAAGGCGGCGCTGGACGGCAAGCCCCTGGAAATCGCGCTGCTGCTAATCCGGGTGTTTCGCAGCCTGTCCGGAATCGTGGGACCGGACGACGACGCCGCGAAGTCCTGGATGCGCGCCGACAACACCGCGCTCCGGGGCCGCCCCTGCGATCTCATCCAGCGCATCGACGGCCTTGTCAGCGTGATGACCTATCTGGACAGCCATCGTGCGCGCCTTTGATCCGGTGCCGGTCTCCGGCGACGCCTGGCGACTGGTCGAGGACCAGTGGTCGGCGGCAACCGTCCGCATCACCGACAGCTTGGACGAACAGGCGCGCCTGGAACAGCTTCTGGATCAGACGAAGCCGCCCCTGCCGCCCGCGTGCGATGGGTACCACTACCTGATCGCAACCCCGTTCCGGTATCGCCCTTATCCCAAGGGGTCCCGGTTTCGGCGGGCGCTTCAAGAGGACGGCGTCTTCTACGGAAGCGATCGGGTGCAAACCGCCCTGGGCGAGTTCTGCTTCTACAGGCTTCTGTTCTTCCTGGATGCGCCCCAGGCCAAACGGCCCGAAACGCCCCAACAGGCCACGGCCTTCAAGGTCCGTTTCAGGGCCTCGCGCGCCATCGACCTGACCACGGCGCCCCTCTCGGCAGAGGCGGATCTGTGGTCGCATCCAACGGACTATGGGGCGTGCCAGGATTTGGCCGACGACGCACGGGCGGCCGGGGTGGATGCGCTTCGCTATCGCTCGGTGCGATGTCCCGACGGTGGCATCAATAGCGCCATCCTGGAGATCCGGGCGATTGTTGACCGGCAGCCCCAAGTGCAACAGACATGGCACGTCCTGGTCAGAGAGACCACGGTGCAGGCGTGGTGCGAGTTTCCGCGCCTGCGGAAAGAATTCAGCATCGCGGACTGGGCAACCACGGACGACAGGGTTCCCGATCCCGAATCGCGGTGATGGCCCGATGTCCGCTTCGGTTGGTCCTGTTCCACCGCTGGGGTCACCGCGCCTCGATCTGTCGCGTCGCCAGAACCGCTCCGTTGGCGACGTCCACATACCGCAGTTCGTAGCTGCCCGGCGTGCCCGGCAGGGTCAGGGCCACGCCGTCGCCTTCGTCGGTCTTCACCCCGGTGGCCGCCAGCCACTGGAACGGTCCCTGGTCCGGCGCCGCCACGGCGATGCGGTCGCGCTCACCGCCCGGTCCCGTCCAGCGGACGCGGATGGTCTCGCCGGGAGCGGCCGTATCCGGCGCGTTCAGGGACGCCGCGACGGATATGACCGCGACATCGGCGCTGCCCAAGATGGCACCCGTCTCGCCCAGCCGATAGCGCACGGCGTAGGACCCGGCGTCATCGGGCGCGGTGAATCGCGCGCTGTCGTCCCGGTCGGCGCGGGCCGCCTCCAGGGGTGCGGCGTCCGGCGGCGCCTCGGCGGGCACCAGTTCGACGCGGTCATCGCGCCGGCCCGGACCGTCCCAGGACACGTCCAGGGCGGCCCCGGCAACGACCTCGCCCGGCGCCGTCACGGTGGCCGACAGCGGCACGATTTCCAGGGGCGCGCGGGCGAGCACACGCCGGCCTTCGTTCAGGACGTAGCGGACTTCATACAGCCCGGGTTCGCCCGGGGCCTGAACCTGGTCCTTTTGGTCCCGGCTGCTGGCGCGCTTGTAGCTGCCGACCTCATCGTCGGGCGTGCCCATCGGCACGATGGTGACATAGTCGCGGACGCCCACCGTGGGATCCCAGGACACCGGCACGCGCGATCCGGCCGGCGCTGTCTCGGGCGCGGTCAGGGTCACGGTGGCGTTGGTCAGTTCGAGGGGCGCGCGGGCGAGCACACGCCGGCCTTCGTTCAGGACGTAGCGGATTTCATACAGCCCCGGTTCGCCCGGGGCCTGAATCTGGTCCTTTTGGTCCCGGCTGCTGGCGCGTTTGTAGCTGCCGACCTCATCGTCGGGCGTGCCCATCGGCACGATGGTGACATAGTCGCGGACGTCCACTGTGGGATCCCAGGACACCGGCACGCGCGATCCGGCCGGCGCCGTCTCGGGCGCGGTCAGGGTGACGGCGGCGTTGGTCAGTTCGAGGGGCGCCCGGGCGAGCACACGCCGGCCTTCGTTGAGGACGTAGCGGATTTCATACAGCCCGGGGTCGCTCGGGGCCTGAACCTGGTCTTTTTGGTCTCGGCTGCTGGCGCGTTTGTAGCTGCCGATTTCGTCGTCGGGGGTGCCCCTCGGCACGATGGTGACATAGTCGCGGGGCGTGACGGTCGGGTCCCACGACACCGCGACGCGCGATCCGGCCGGGGCGGTGGCCGGCGCCGTCAAGGTGACCTCCGGCGCCGGTGTCTCGGGCTCTGGTTGGGGGGCGGGTTCGGGCTCCGATTCTGGCGCGGCTGTGACCTCGAACAACGCCTCCTGGAGCGAGCCGGCGTCGTCGGCCGTGCGGAACGTGCCCCCGGTGTTCTCCGCCAGACAGCGCAGTTGTGCCTGGTCCTCCGGCGCGTCGACGTCGAATCCGATGACATGGGCGGTGAAGTCGATACCGGCGGCCTCCAGGGCCTCGGCCACGGCGCAGGGGTCGCGGTCGCAGGTCTCGCGGCCATCGGAAATCAGCACGACCGTGGCCGCGTTCTCCTCGTATCGCAGGGCCTCGGCGGCGCGCCGGACGGCGTCGGAGAGAGGGGTCTTGCCCTTCGGGTTGAGGCCCTCGACGGCGGCACGGATGGCGTCGCGGTTGCCCGTGCCGGCGGGCACCAGCTCCTCGATGTCGGCGCAATCCCCTTTCCGGTTATGCCCGTAGGCCCACAGGCCGAGCGTCTGGTCCGCCGGCAAGGTGCCCAGCAACTCGCCCACCACCTCGCGCGCGATGGTGATCTTGTGACCGCCCGCGATCTGCTGCCACATCGACCCGGAGGCGTCCAGGACGAGCACGGTGCGCGGCGGTTCGGGGGCTTGCGCGCGCGCCGGATCAGCCGTCGTCACCGCGACCAGAAAGGCGGTGAACCCCAGGACGAGACCGGCCGCCAGGGCGACGCGACCGAGGTGGATGGGCACGGTCATCGAACACCCTCCGCACACTGATGGCAGTGAAATGATAGTCACGTGCAATCGTGCGGGACCGAGGCGCCGGGTGTCAAGCCACGGGCGGGGCGCCGATCAGGCGTCCACCTCGATCCGGTAGGTCTCGATGACGGTATTCGCCAGCAGTTGGCGGCACATGTCGTCCACGCGCGCTCGCGCCGTCTCGGCGTCGGTGTCGTCCAGGTCCAGGTCGATCACCTTGCCCTGGCGGGCCTCCTTCACGCCATCGAACCCCAGCGACTGGAGCGCATTGGCGATGGCCTTGCCCTGCGGGTCGAGCACACCGGGCTTCAGGGTGACATGAACGCGCGCCTTCACGGACGGACTCCTCAAGGTCTTTGGTTGTTCGGCTGCCCCGGCCTGAATGGCTACTGCAACACCGCCGGTCCCTGGATGTCGCGCGGGCCGCCCTCGGGCAGGATGCCGAGCCGGCGGGCGACCTCCTGATAGGCCTCCTCGACGCCGCCCATGTCGCGGCGGAAGCGGTCCTTGTCCAGCCGCTCGTTGGTCTTGACGTCCCACAGGCGGCAGTTGTCGGGGCTGATCTCGTCGGCCAGCACCAGGTGCATCTCGTCGGTCTGGTCGTCGTAGACGCGGCCGAACTCCAGCTTGAAGTCCACCAGCTTCAGGCCGATGCCCAGGAACAGGCCCGACAGGTAGTCGTTGACCCGCAGCGACAGGCTCATCATCTCGTCCAGGTCCTGGATGCTGGCCCAGCCGAAGGCGGTGATGTGCTCCTCGGTGACCATCGGGTCGTTCAGGTCATCGCTCTTGTAGTAGTACTCGACGATGGAGCGCGGCAGCACCGTGCCTTCCTGGATGCCGAAGCGCTTGGACAGCGAGCCGGCGGCGACGTTGCGCACCACGACCTCGATGGGAATGATCTCCACCTCGCGCACCAGCTGCTCGCGCATGTTCAGGCGGCGGATGAAGTGGGTCGGCACGCCGATGTCGCCCAGGCGCTGCATCAGGAATTCGCTGATGCGATTGTTCAGCACCCCCTTGCCGGTGATGGTGCCCTTTTTCTGATTGTTGAAGGCGGTGGCGTCGTCCTTGAAATACTGCACAAGGGTGCCGGGTTCGGGTCCTTCGAACAGGACCTTGGCC
>JGI12109J20283_10001360_pt1 | contig 14386 bp, 11 predicted proteins | sample ElkSlonscriptome_12_FD_20283 | JGI IMG/M metagenome (IMG submission 20283) | reverse complement strand
GCAGCACGACAACGCAGCACGACATCGTACCAGCATCACAACACGACAACGCAGCACGACAACGCAGCACGACATCGTACCAGCATCACAACACGACAACGCAGCACGACAACGCAGCACGACATCGTACCAACATTACAACACGACAACGCAGCACGACAACGCAGCACGACATCGTACCAACATTACAACACGACATTATACCAGTGTCACAGCACAACATTCAGGCATCATCACAGCACAAAACCTACGGTATGCTTTAAAGAATCAAACGCATAATTTTTAGTCAAAAGACCAGTACGTTGCTACGCGATGCGTTAGCTGGTGAGAAGACAGTCCACAAATGGCCTCGGCAATTGCCGAGGCCATTTGTGGTATCTTGGCGTATGCTATAATATCCACATTATCCAGGCTGACGATCAATCCATAATTCATCGTTTCACAACAGAGCTTTCATATCCTGCTGTTCCTCAAATCTGAACTCCCTGGAAAGGGTGGTGGCATGACGGTTGCACTCGCCGCAACACACCATGACTCTGATGGACGCCTCTACGACCAGACTGCGCGCATAGTACCACTGCTGCACGAAATCTATAGCTCTATTGTTATTCTGGTGACACCGGCAACCCTACCGGCGTCACGTTCACTGCTTCAGGCAACCGGCGTACATATCAGTAGTAGCGGGGCGGATTTACCCCAGGGCCATATGCATCTGGGATTGTGGCGGCGGCGTGCTGTTGAGCAGGCGCTTATGGTTTCACTACAGGCTACGCATATTCACTTCTGTGATTTTGACCGGGTATTGCACTGGGCAGAATACTACCCCGATGAACTGCGACTGACGCTCGATACACTTACGCAGTATGATTTCACTGTCCTGGGGCGAACGCGCCGTGCCTTTGACTCGCACCCCCGGATCCAGCGTGATACCGAGGGTATTGTGAACCATGTCTTTGCCACCGTGAGTGGTCTGCCATGGGATGTAACCGCCGCCTCACGCGGGCTCTCGCGTTGGGCAGCCCAACCGATTGTGGCCGAGTGTCATGACGATACTGTCGGCAGTGATTGTTCGTGGCCGCTCTTTTTGCGGCGCAGGCCCAACCTGCAGATGGGCTATATCGAGACCGAAGGACTGGAGTTTGAGACGCTGGATCGTTATGCTGATGAGCTTGAAACATCCGGTGGTGCAGCGGCATGGATTGCCCGGATGGATGCTGACCCGCAGAACTGGGCGTTTCGGCTGGAACTGGCCCGCCTGGAAGTTGCGGCAATTGCGGCTTACAGCCAGGAGCGCGGATAGGGCTATGTCATCCGGGAATGACGGGCAATGCTGAACTTTCTGCATTGTTAACTGTTAACAGGGAAAATCATGCAACCTTTGAGTGGTGTTATCTGTGCGACACTGACGCCTTTCATCAGTGATATCGGGTTCGTCGATTATGAGTGGATTCCGGCACATTTACGCTTCCTGGAAAATCATGGTATCCATGGTGTGCTGGTGTTGGGCACAACCGGCGAGGGGCCTTCACTTGGATTGAGCGAACGCCGGCGCGTGCTGGATCTGGCGTTGAGTCATCGCGGTGGCTTGAACGTCATTGCCGGGACCGGCTGTGCGGCGCTCTCTGAGACGGTGACACTGAGCCAGTATGCACTGGATCATGGGGCCGATGCGGTGCTGGTTATGCCGCCCTTCTACTTCAAAAATGGGCGTCCGGAAGGTGTGCTAAACTACTACCGGGCTCTGTGTGATGCGCTGCCCGAGAATGCGCGGCTGCTGCTCTACCACATCCCGGCAGTCACCATGGTGCCGATGACGCCGCTGGTGATTGAGGGCTTACTGGCAAGTCATGGGCATCAGTTGTATGGGATTAAAGACAGCAGTGGTGATATTCAGCATACAACAGATCTGATCCGGCGGTATCCCCAACTGCGGATCTTTAGTGGCAGTGATACCCAGGTTGCCAATGCCCTGACCGCAAACGCAGCGGGGGTTATCTCGGCGCTCTCCAATGTCTGGCCGGACCTGGTACGCGCCGTGTTTGATGCCCATCAGCATGGCAGAGATGTTGCTACCCCGCAGGCACGCCTCGCGGCGGTGCGGGCGCTGATTCCTAACCCTACCCCACCGCCGCTTAAAGCCGTGCTTCCCTGGCGTAGCGATCTGCCGCGTACCAGTGTGCGGGTGCCGCTGACCAACCTTACGGACGACGAGGCGGCCCAGTTACGGACAGCCCTGGAAGTTATGGATGTCCTTTGAGGAATGGATTATCCGGTTATCCGGGCCACCAGTTTGACCAGTCCGGGAAAAGCGCGCCCCAGCACCACCAGCGGGCGGGTAATCGCCGGGAGAATAATCTCGCCGGACTGGTTATGCTCAATGGCCCGGATAACGGCGCGTGTGACATCCTCGGCCTTAAGCCAGGGCGACAGTCTGCTCAGGCGGGCCATTTTCTGTTCCTCGGCCTGCTCAAAGAAATTTGTGCGCACCGGGCCGGGACTGATAACGGCGCAGTTGACCCCGGTGCTGCGCAGTTCGTGCTGGAGCGAGCGACTGAAACCAATAACGGCAAATTTGGTTGCGGTGTAGAACGCCATATTGCGCATAGCAATGATACCGGCGATTGAGGCAACATTAATGATCTGACCCCGCCGGCCTTCAATCATCTGTGGTACAAATGCTCTTGTGCAGTGAACCATGCCATAGAAGTTGACCCGCATCATTCGCTCCAGGTCGTCAAACTGTGCATTGATAAATGGATCAAAAATACCAAATCCGGCATTGTTGATCAGCACATCAACCCGACCATGTTGTTGCAGGGTAGTATCGGCCAGATGCTGTACCTGTGCGGTATCGGTGACATCGGTAGTGACGGCCATCACACGCCCACCTGCCTGGGCGATCCGCTGTTCGAGGGCGGCTAATTTGTCCGCACTACGAGCAGCCAGCACTAACTGTGCGCCTTTTGCCGCACATCGGAGGGCGACATCCTCGCCGATGCCGCTTGATGCTCCGGTAATAACGACAACGCTCTCATTTAGATCCACGTAACCTTTCTCCTCCTGTTAATCGGCAAATAGCTTTAGCCATATCTGATACACGTCGCTTTTTTGCAACCCTAATTCCCGAGCAACCGTCCGCGCGGCGGTACTGCCGCTCTGTCCCTGGTCACGTAGTGCGTGCAGACGCTCGGCAATGGCTACTTCGTCGGTCGCAGGAGTTGTTTCTGCGGCAGTAATGGTTGTGGCCGACTGCCGCCGTTGTCGGGCTGATTCGGGATGTTCCCGCCCCGCAATGATCAGCGTAAACTCCCCCCGGGGTGGGTGAGTCGTGAAATGCGCCTGTGCCTGGCTGATATGTGTCCGTAGCACCATTTCGTGTAATTTTGTCAGATCTTTGGCGACGGCAATTGGCCGGTCCCCCAGAATCTCCCGGGCGTCGGCCAGCGTTTCGATCAGGCGGTGGGGAGCCTCGAAGCAGATCAGCGTGACGCTCAGGGGGGCAAGTTCGGTTAGTAAGGCGCGGCGCTCGGTACTCCGGCGCGGCAGAAAACCAACATAGAGAAAGCGGTCAGTTGGTAGTCCGGAAACGACCAGCGCGCTCACCGGGGCACTGGGGCCGGGAATCGGCAGCACCGGAAAGCCGGCGACAATGCATGCATTGACCAGTTCAAACCCGGGATCAGAGATGGCCGGGGTGCCGGCATCGGAGACGAGCGCAACATCACCTTCGGCCAGGGCGTCCAGTATCCGGTTGAGGCGCGTCAGTTTGTTATGCTCGTGGTATGAGATGCAGGAAGTTTGAATATCGTAGCGCTTCAGGAGGCGCTGTGTGTGGCGCGTATCCTCGGCGGCAATCAGGATGGCTTCGCGCAGAATGCGTAATCCGCGCAGCGTTATGTCTTCCAGGTTGCCGATGGGGGTACTGACTAGATAAAGTATGCCCATGTTTCTTGGGTCAGCAGTTTGCAGTTGTACGTGTTTACCTGCTACTGGTGACTGTTGATTATTCGAGTGCGCCAGTATTCCAGGAGTTCGGCCACAATACTGGTCATATCAATGCGTGGCTCCCAGCCCGTGGCGGCGCGCAGTTTATGCGTATCGCCGAGCAATATCGGCTCATCGACGGGACGTAAGCGGGCCGGATCAACCTGTATTGCGATAGGAACGCGCCCCTGCTCACGCACCAGCGTAACAATATCGCCAATCCGGATCGCCTGTCCCGATCCGAGATTGTAGACCTGACCGGGTTGCCCATGTTCAAGCAGCATCCAGAGCGCGCGAGCTACATCGGACATATGGGTGAAGTCGCGGCACGGCTCCAGGTTGCCGACAAACATCACCGGTTCCTGCTGTCCTGCTTCAATCGCAGCCATCTGCCGGCAAAATGTCTGAATGGAGCAGCGATCACCCTGGCGCGGGCCAACATGGTTAAACGAGCGCGTGACAATAACCGGCAGTCCGTAACTGTCGTGATACTGCAGGCCGGTGAGTTCCGCAGCGGCCTTGCTGACGCCATACGGACTGAGGGGGCGCAGTGGATGGGTTTCTACAATGGGTACATCTTCGGGTTGAACCCGGCCATATTCGGCGCTGCTACCGGCGATATGGACACGGGCCTGCGGCGCGTGCCGGCGTACCGCCTCGAGCAGATTGATGGTTCCCTCGACATTGGTACGCATGGTGGTAATTGGCGCATTCCAGGACTCGCTGGGGTAGCTCTGAGCTGCCAGGTGGTAGATCCGGTCGGGCGCGGCCTGCTCCACGGCTCGCTGTACTGAGAAGGGATCTTCAATGTCGCCCTCGTGTAGCACAATCCGTCCGCGCAGATGTTCAATCGGGCGGGTATCACTCCGCCAGCGTTTGAACGCATGCACCTCGATCTCCGGGAGCGTAAGCAGGTAGTCTGCCAGGAAACTGCCGACCGGCCCGGTAATGCCGGTAATAAAAACGCGCACATTGCCTCCCACACGCAGCATTGACCAGACTGCGGATCTCTGAAAAGAGCAAATTCAGCTCTGTATGATACCATATCTCCCGTTAGCCTTCGCAGCATCGCGAAAAAGACCACCACGCAATTCTGCGTGGTGGTCTTGAATATATCGGGGCGGTATGGCATTACGGTCAGCGGCAACGTTGCGAGTCGCGTGACGCTGTTGACGTTTTTCCATTTAGCGTCCAGACCAGGTGATTGCCGTTAAAGGGCACACTGAAGACAGCCCGCTTGCGACCCGGTTGGAAGACATCCGGCTGGTTACGCCCCTGTGGATTGGGGTGAAACCGGTTATGCTGGCCGCGATCAATCTCGACCGTGGTATCGTTCGGGTTATAGTACCCGAAATACGCCCGGTATGTGCCATCCTCCTCCTCGGCCACACACTCCAGCACAGGACTTACTCTCTGTTGGGTTACAACTGATGGGTCATCATCATCACCGTCGCTTTCATCATCACCGTCGTCATCATCGTCATCGGGTGTAACCGGTTCTGCGCACACCGTCAACTTGAAGGCAATCGACTCGGCCGTGTTACCGCCAAGCAGATGGGATACTTCCATCACTACATCGTCATCGTCAGCGGAAACCACAGACGATGTTTGCCAGGGGCCTACCGGAATCCAGGTATCGACATTGCCACGATCATGATGTACTCCAATCGTTGCATTGTTGATGCTAACCCGGAACTCCTCATGCATCTGTCCCTGCCCGCAAAACCGTCCATCTGGGCAGGCATCGGGATGTCCTTCCTCGGCATATCCCAGAACGGTCAACCGGGCATCTTCAGATAGAGATAGGTTGTAGGTATGCGAGCGTGGATCTTTATCCCGTCGCACATAATTGTCAAATGTACCAATTTCCTCCATACCGGCCGGACAGGCAGCAAATTCGGGTTCACGCGAGAGATCCGGCGTGCTGGTTGGCGATGGCGTACTGGTCGGCGTTGATGTACTGGTCGGCGTACTGGTCGGCGTTGATGTACTGGTCGGCGTACTGGTCGGCGTTGACGTACTGGTTACCGTCGGTGTGCTGGTCGCCGTTGATGTGCTGGTTGGCGTGCCGGTTGCCGTCGGCGTGCTGGTTACGGTCGGCACATCAGTCGGCGTGCCGGTTGCCGTCGGCGTGCTGGTTACGGTCGGCACATCAGTCGGCGTGCCGGTTGCCGGTAGCGGTGTTGGTGCTGGGCAATACCAGTCGTACCAGTAGTATGCTACACTGGTTGCTTCTGCCATGAGCGGTTCGCCAGTTGTTGCATCAAGCAGCAAAGCATTTACATGCAACTCGACAACCGTATCATCAGGCCGTATTCCCGGCCACTCTACTTCCACACTAAACTGATCACCATTCTGCACAAGCCCATAATTCTCAAATACAGGCTCGGTGCGCAGATCCTGGGGATGTACAATTTCCCAGGAAGTCTGCAGGCGTGCCAACTCATCAACCGGCTGGAGACTGACTGTTCCATTGACACGAATGGTTGATGGATCATACAGACAGAGCGGTACCTCGGTGTTCTCGAAAACGACATTCCCGGTTATGGTAGGCACTATCGTCGGTGTATTGGTCGCCGTGTTGGTAGGTGTCGGCGGGACCGGTGTATTGGTCGCCGTGTTAGTAGGTGTCGGCGGGACCGGTGTATTGGTCGCCGTGTTAGTAGGTGTCGGCGGGACCGGTGTATTGGTCGCCGTGTTGGTGGGTGTCGGCGGGACCGGTGTATTGGTCGCCGTGTTGGTGGGTGTCGGCGGGACCGGTGTATTGGTCGCCGTGTTGGTAGGTGTCGGCGGGACCGGTGTATTGGTCGCCGTGTTGGTAGGTGTCGGCGGGACCGGTGTATTGGTCGCCGTGTTGGTAGGTGTCGGCGGGACCGGTGTATTGGTCGCCGTGTTGGTGGGTGTCGGCGGGACCGGTGTATTGGTTGCCGTGTTGGTGGGTGTCGGTACATACGCAGACAGCGGCAAGGCCCACAATTCGCGGCCTGTACTTCCATTGTCGGCAGCAAAGAAGAGCGTTGTCCCGGTGACTGTTAGTGAACGCGGGTTGGCAGAGAGTGATCCGGGGGCAATATCGGCAACCATAGAGGTGCCGCTAGCCATACCGTTGCTCTGATAAAGTTCAGTACCATATGTGGATTCTGTTGCAGCGAAGAAAAGCGTGTCATTAAACGCGGTTAAATACCGGGGAGAAGAACCGTCTACTCCCGGCATAATATCTTTCATAAGAACAAATTTTTCTCCACCGGACAGTGTCCAGAGTTCTTCCCCAGTTTGACCATTTGTTGCCGTAAAAAACAATTGCCCATTAACATTGACCAGGTTGTCTGGTTTGCCTTCGGCGGCACCGGGGTTCAGATCCCCAACCAGAACCGTTCCCGCCGATGTCCCGTCGCTGCGCCAGAGTTCACGGCCAGTGCTGCCGTTGGTCGCGCCAAAAAATAACAGTTTATCGACAACCGCCAGATCGTTAGCCAGCGAGCTACTACTACCTGGATTAATATCTCTGATAATCTGGGTATTTGGCAAAGAACCGTCGCTGCTCCATACCTCCCGACCGGTTTCACTCGTCGAAGCGACAAAAAACAGGCGATCAATGCCTGCTACCAGATTATCCGGGAATGAGCCCCCAGTGCCCGGTTCGATATCCTGAACCAGGTAGGTGCCTGACGACGTACCATTACTAAACCAGAGCTCGCGCCCGTTGGTACCATCATCGGCGCTGAAGAAGAGGCCATTATCTAACACAGTCAGATATATGGGAGAAGAGAAGCCATTACCCGGTTGAATATCCTTGACCATGCGGGTTCCGGCCAGGGTACCGTCGCTGACCCAGAGCTCTTTCCCGGCGATGGGCTCATACGCGACAAAGAAAAGTTGTTTCCCGGCAGCAGTCAGGTTATACGGTGAGGAACTATCCAGCCCTGCGCGGATATCTTTGACCAGGCGGGTTCCAGCCGCGGTACCGTCACTGACCCATAATTCCTGCCCGCTATTTCCATCACTGGCGGAGAAGAAGAGTTGTCCATTCATAACCGTTAGCGAGGTTGGATATGAACTACTGCTTCCCGGAGCAATATCTTTCAGGAGGAATGTCCCTGCCGCAGTACCGTCACTCGTCCAGATTTCCATGCCGGTCTGATCGTCGGTAGCGCTGAAGAACAATCTTCCGTTCATCGTAACGAGCCAGGATGGGTTACTTGCTGTTGTACCGATGTCCTTAACCAGGTAGGGTGCCGCAGCAGCAGTCAGGGCGACACCAGGATTCAAAATGAGCCAGGCAAATGCCAGGCCGAGGAGGAGGCATATACCCTGAGTGAAACGTTGAAATGGTATGGGGGTATTCATTTTTGTCTTCTCCCGCTGATAATAGGAATCACCATATAAATATGTCTTTATCTATTATGAGTATACTGCGCCGTTTACCATTTTACGAGTCAGCATGGTAGGCTCTTAGGTACTATTACATAATAGTATGAAATGGCTACGTAAGAAAGGGACCATAGCACTAATTTTGATAAAAATTTGATAATGTTATGATGAACAGGTGATGAATGGCTGATACCCTTACCATAGGTCTTCTAGCAAGATACATACCATGAGGATTAGTATTCCGGCGAGAAAGATATGATATTATGTGGCTCACCTGTGTTGTCCCGGAACGTCTGTTCGACGCGGGATTGTTGCTGGATCAGGCTTACACAAACAACCACCCCGGTTGTAATCGAGGTGGTTAGCAAGTATCAGCTTGCAGGACTACTGCTTCGTCTCGAGTGGGGTTGGGTTACAATGGTCTGGTGGGCGATACTGGATTCGAACCAGTGACCTCTACGATGTCAACGTAGCGCTCTAACCAACTGAGCTAATCGCCCCTGCGATGGTAGATCTTAACACTGAACAGTCTGGCTGTCAAGGAAATTATGCCTGAACTTACTTATCGCGCCGATTCTGCGTTGCTGTCGGGTCTGAACCAACCGTTGCAGGATCTGCTGGTTCGTGCTGCTGCTCTGGCGCAGGGGCAACAGGCGACGCTCTGGCTGGTAGGTGGGGTTGTCCGCGATCTGCTGCTGGATCAACCGATTGAGCATGACCTGGATCTGATGGTTGAGGGGGATGCGGTGGCATTTGCGCGCTTGCTGGCGGCAGACCTGGAGGGTACCGTCAGTGCTGCGCATCTCGCGTTTGGTACGGCCACGGTCATCCTAAAGAAAGTTCAGGTCGGGTCAGCGGTCTTTCCGCTTGCGCTTGATCTGGCGCGCACCCGCGTTGAGCAGTATCCGCAGCCGGCGGCGTTGCCGGTGGTGCAGCCCGCCGGCATTGACCAGGACTTGCGGCGGCGCGATTTTAGCATCAATGCGATGGCGCTGTCGGTGCAAACTGTTGATGGGCATCTGGCTCCCACAACACTGCTGGACCCATTCGGAGGACGGCAGGATCTGGCAGCGGGCCACATGCGTGTGCTGCACAACGCGAGTTTTGACGATGATCCGACGCGCATATTGCGGGGCTTGCGCCTGGCGGCCCGGCTTGGGTTCCATCTGGAGCCACACACGCAGACGTTGCTCGCCACTGCTCTGGCGCGGCGGCGGCTGGAAGCAACCAGTCCGGATCGTATTCGCACTGAGCTTTGTCTGGCGCTTGCGGAGCCTCAACCGGAAGAAGTGCTGCGCCTGGCGGATGCCTGGAGCGTGACACCGCATATTTGCGTGCCCCTGCACTGGACTGCAACCCTGGCTACACGTTGCGTCCGCGCCCGCGCTGGTGAAACTACTAGCCTTCATCCATTGCACTACGCTGGCCTCTTGACATATGATCTAACGGCGGAGGAGCGGAACCATCTGGCGGTGCGCTACCGCCTGCCAGGTGATGCCGTGCGGCTCCTGCGCGAGCTGGATGCGCTGCAGGCGATCCGCGATCAGCTTACACGCAACCTGCGCAACAGCGAACTGGATCATCTCCTGCGACCTTTTGGTGTGGTGGCGCTGGAGGTGGTCCGCGTGGCGGAGCCGCCGCCCATTCCCGCAGTGATTACGCACTACCTGGTGCAACTCCGCTCGGTGACGCAACTACTCGACGGGCATGCGTTACGGCGGTTGGGTATTCCGCCGGGGCCGCAACTTGGGCAGATTTTGCGTGAGCTACGCGCTGCCCGGCTTGATAACCTGGTTGCCACCCGCGCGGACGAGGAGTCCTGGGCGATGCAGCTTTGGCAGAAGATACGGGACGCGGAATGATATTATGATGCGTAAAACTTCTGCCGGATTTCCTCCATCCGCTCCCGGTTAACCCCTAGATCCGAGCGCCCCAGCCGCGCAGCCGAGCGAAAATGAATGACATTGTTCTCCGCATCAAACAGAAACTCCGTATCATCGGGGAAGCCGAAGGTTGGGGAACGATACTCCACGGCAATGTAGCCCGGCTGGTCGGCAATGATCCGCGAGCGTGGCATCGCCTCGACAATCTGTAGCAGACGCGCCTGCGCTTCCTCCTGAGAGGTTGTATAGCGCAGTGGCTCCATTTGCTGATCGGGATTACCTTGCTGAGTTGTGACGCAGTTCGGCGTGTCGGGGCAGGGTGCGAGTTGCCCGTTGGTTACGCCCAGATTCTCGGGACGGGAGGCAGTACGGGCCCAGATGAAGATACCGGCAAAGCCGAGGATAACCAGGGCGGCGATGGCGATAAGAATGGACTTGAGCATACAGTGTGTTTTGCCTTTTTAGACTTTAGCCTGAATAAACTGCGCAATTGCGATCGCCTCATCACAATCGGATGAGCGCACCAGGTAGCCATAGTCACCCATCGCAGCCCGAAATACGCTACTCATTGGTTGATGATGGATAATGAGGGCGCCATAACGCTGCATAATCTCGTCGTGGGTATGTAGATAGGGCTTGTTATGTTTGCGTCCGGCATAACAGATATGGTACGGCCAGGAAAAGCGGGCCGAAAACCGATTCTGCGTAATCACGCCGGCCCACTGGTAGTAGAGATCAATATTATTCGCATAGTTAAACATGTCGATGCTCAGGCCACCCGGTGGCCGTACATTTATTTCCAGTACCACCAGCCGGCCCTCCGGGGTGCGGAAGAACTCAAAATGAAAGAAGCGTTCGCGCACGGCAAACTTTTGCACCAGCGTACGTCCGGCCCGTTCCAGATCCTGCGGAACCCGCCGCTGGGTAAAGTAGTATACATCGCCGTCGGCGTTGACCACCTCCATCACCCCGTGGCTGTACTGCATTGAAGTGTAGAACACCGGAATACCCTGCTGGTCGGTCAGGCCATCGAAGGTCTGGATCACGCCTTCGATAAACTCTTCCAGGAGATACTCAGTATCCCGCTCATACAGAAATGCCTCCAACTCCTGGCGATTGGTGATTTTGTAGGTGTGGGCAGCACCAACACCGATATCCGGCTTGGCAACGACCGGATAGCCTACTTCCTCGACGAAGGTATAGGCCTGTTCGGCAGATTGTACTAATTCCCCGCGTGCGACATCCAGACCGGCGGCAACAAACAGACGCTTCATTTCCGACTTGCGTTTGATCCGGGGCAGATCGGCTAGTTTGTAGCCGTCGATGTTGAAGTCAGTGCGTAGCCGGACTTCGGTCCCCAGCCAGTGCTCATTGAGCGAGTCGACTCGATCAATTTTGCCGTAGTGATAGGTAAAGTAACCCAGCGCGCGCAACACTTCCTCATAGTTGTGCAGGTCGGAGACGCGGTGATACTCAGTCAGAACGGCTACCAGATTTGGATGCAGGTCGGTGTGCGGCTGGTCGGATATTCCCAGGACACGCGCGCCCATCCGGTGCAGATGAGCACAGAAGAGATAGTAGTTGGGCGGAAAGTCGGGTGACAGGAAGACGAAGTTCATAGCATTGACCATACGGTGATATCTCTGCAAAAGCTATTCTACAGGCAACCTCTGTTCGGCGGACAGACCCTATTGTATCATCAGTGCGTAGCTTAACAGGTGTCGGCAGAAACCGTGGCGCGAGACATCACGACGCCCGCGTTGCGCCTGAAATCCGTGAAGAGCGTGGCCTGGCGAGACGGCGACATATGGGCAAGCAGGTGCTGACTGTAGGCCCGTAAGTGGTCACTTTCCCTGGATCTGAGCATACACCTGCTCCACCCCCTCGGCTCCGCCCAGGGGTAGCGCAATCTGTCCGCGTGGCACACTATAATCGCGCGGATTGATGCGGATCAGCTTCGCGTTGGACATATCCGCAACGGCCTCGGATTTCATGCGCACTGTGGGCACCGCCTGACCTGCGCCCACTTCGACAACCGCAAGACGTCGCCGCTCGCGGTTCAGTTGCTTAAGCCAGTCACGCAGCCGACGACTCTGCTGATCGGTGCGGTCAGCAATCCAGGCCCAGTCGCCAAACATCAGGATATTCGGGCGGGCAACCGTGTTGCAGCGAATACAGCGGGGCAGTGGGTCGCGTGCCTCGAAGGTCTCTTCATCGACATCGACTTTGATATGGCCGGCATCCCAGATGGTGGTGTTACAGGGACGGCAACACTGAAAATGGTGGATCGAGCCATGGCATTCCTCGATCCGCTCGACATCAAACCCGGCTTTCTGAAACTGTCCATCGACATTGGAGGTAAAGACGAAATACTCGTTACGTTTCGACCGGGCCAACTCAAGCAGTTGGGTAAAGCCCGTGTGGGGCGTAGTACGGCGATAGAGGTTCAACCGATGCCCGTAGAACGCCCAGGCCAGCCGGGGCTTTTGTTCAAACCAACTGGGATTTGCCATATCGGTGAACGACAAACCTAACTGGGCGATTGGTGGATAGGCCTGCCAGAAGCCCTGGTTGCCCCGAAAATCCGGCAACCCTGAGTCGACCCCGATCCCTGCGCCCGCCGTAATCAGCAGCGCATCGGCATTGGCGATGGCCTCCGCTGCCTGTGCAATACTCTCTGATACTTCCATAGGTTGCCCATGTCCTGTTTACTTCAAATTGCCTGGTACCTGCCGCGCCAATTATACCACTGGTCGTCGTTAGCGGGCGTTTTCCGGGAATCTCCACCTGCGTAATCACCCACCGATAAGGATAATCGGTCTGGGTACGAACACCAGCACGAAGACGATCAAACCCAGAATAGCCAGCAGTTGCATGCGGCGGTCAAGCGGTGTTACCTCGTTGAGTAGGGGCGCGCGCCGCTGTCCAAGCAGTGTAATTAAGATCGCCCAGACGAACCAGCCCTGCCAGATGAAGCCCATCACCAGCAGGCCGGCGGCAATAATCCAGGTGACAATCCGGGCTACCTGAGGGCCAAACAGCGCAAAGAGAATATGCCCGCCATCCAACTGCCCGGCGGGGAGCAGATTGAGTCCAGTGACCAGCAGTCCGGCCCAGCCTGCCAGGGCAACCGGATGCAACAACACATCTTCGCCGCCACTGGGGAGAAAACGCCCGAACACGGCAATCTTCATCGCGGAGTAGAGCAGCGAATTGCCCTCAAGAAAGGTATTGGGTTCGAACACCAGCGGATGTACCTCCGAGAGATGTAACCCCAGAAAGAGTACCGGGACGGCAACAATCAGACCGGCCAGCGGCCCGGCAATGCCGATTGAGAGCAGTGCGCGCCGGTCCGGTGGTGGCTCTTTCATGGCGATAAAGGCCCCCATCGTTCCCAGAAAGAGCAGCGGCATGGGAATAAAAAAGGGATAACTGACCCCCACCCCTAAGCGCCGTGCCACCAGGAAATGCCCCATCTCGTGCGCCAGCAAGATCGAGAGCAGCGCCACGCTATACGCCAGGCCCAGCCCCAGACTATAATGCACAACCCCATCATCACCCTCAATCCAGCCACCCACAAAAACTGTTGAGACCACCGTCAGCGCGAACAGCAGCAGCGCCGGCCACAACCGCGACTGGCTGGCTGTTGTTACTATGCCGGGGAGTGCCAGCAATGCCACACCATTGCGCTCTTGCCGGAGCATGGGGGTGTACCCCAGGGTGTGAAACTGGGGGGCCAGATGCGCATATGCCGCGTCCGCCTCCATGCGCAACTGTCCCTGAATGGAGACCGTTCCACTGGGGCCGGACGTGGCCGGCCGGATCACCTCGACCTCCATCACTTCAGCGGCGATACGGCTTAAAGACTGGGTCTCATATGACTCACTCTGCATGGGTTTCTCTCAACTCTATTTTGTTTAAGAATGATAGCGTACCAGCATGATACCACAGCCCTACTCGCCGGCAGCAGTATCCACCGCTTCCGCTTTTCTGCGATTCTGGTTCACTGGTCGTTTCTAAAAGACTGTCTGAAACGGGTGGGTCATGGGGCAATACCATTCAAATAACACGAGTTACGTGGTCGCCCCACCAGGGGTTGGGTTTCGCCTCCGGCAGGGCGGAAGGTGACATCCTTTTCCCGAAAAATT
>JGI12109J20283_10274194_pt1 | contig 14388 bp, 11 predicted proteins | sample ElkSlonscriptome_12_FD_20283 | JGI IMG/M metagenome (IMG submission 20283) | reverse complement strand
ACAACTCGACCGGCCGGGAATCACAGCCTGCCGGAAGTTTCGCTCGCGCAGTGGACTTCCACGCCACGACCGTCGGCGGAAACCCGCGATCTGCAGTCAGCCCCGTCAGTGCCTCTGCATGGAGCCCGTCCATGCCCGCCGGAAACGAGGCCGAGTCGGGCGAATCGGTTGGAAAGCCGCCAAGAATTTCCGACGCGGACTCGAACGGTAGTCGGAATCGTAGGCAGCAGGGCGAGCCCGCTCCGGAGCGGACCGATTCAAAGGTAGCTTTGACCAACGCAGAAAGTTTGGCTTATCCGACGAACGACAGGATACCGGTGGCGGCTGACCCTTCGGCACCCACCGCGATCGTCGGTTTACCCAAGATTCGGTCGGCGAGAGGCGGCCGCGTCGTGGTCGAACCGAGCGTGAGCGTTAGTTCGACATCCACGCTGCCGACGGCAGGTGCCGCCGACGGCAGTCGTCGCGTCCCGCCAGTTCGCCGGCCTATGTTTCTTTCCCGTTCACCCGAAGAGATGGCAGCGATGACTGCCCGAGGGAGTATTTCGGAAGGCCGTCGGGCGGATCAAGATTTTGGTACCGATCGCGATCGTTTTCCCTTCCAACCGGCTCGCTTTCGTTCCGGTGAAAAGAATGGGAACGAGGGCGTTTCACCGACGCGTTTGGGCGGTCGGATCGCCGCCCAAGCGGTTTCAAGCCCCAGCGACCGCGGCGGTTCCACCGGCGGAGTTGAGCAACTTCCCGCGCCGCCGCCTCCACAAGCATCCGCACCGCCCGGATCGATTGAGGAGGTGCCTGGTTTCGAACTCGGCCCCGGCGAAAGGCTCGTCCAGCCCGGCGAGGACCTCACCCCGAATGGCGCGGAGTCGACATGGGAGGCCGATTCAGAAGGCAACGATTGGTGGGATGAAGACGTAGTGGGGCAGTCGGTGTTGGGTGAGGCGGGCGTCCGTCGTGGACCCCGTCGGCAACGGCCTCGCGATCGCTGGGAAAATCGACCGATCCGTCGTTGGTTATTCCCGGAAGGAACTGTTTCCGAAAGGCTGGCTGACCGGCTGGCAGGACGGATTCAAAACGGACTCGAACGCATCAATTCGACTCGGCAACGAGTAGATGCCGGCTTGGGGGCCCTCCTGGTCGAACATGCACCGCTGGTGCTTGATACGACACAGCCGCGAAAGCAGTATCGATTCCGCGGTGACTTTGCGACTGGCGTTCGTTTTCCCGACCGCAGCGAATACTACTGGGCTGCACCACCGCGAGGCCCCGGCTATCAGGGAGACATCAATACCCAGGAATTTGCTTTCATGTTCGAACTCGGAAGCGGGGCGACTTCGGTCCAAACCGAATTTCCGGTCCGGGGATATGGCGCCGAGCTGGGTGATGCGAATGCCAGCTTCGGCGACATTCGTATCACCCAAAAGCTTCGCATGCTCGACGGCGACCGCTGGCAGATTACCCAAATGCTGCGGGTTCATAACCCAAGTGGCAATACGGCGATCGGCGGAGGCACCGGGCACGTGGCGATGGAGCCGGGCTTTCTATTTCGATTTCAGCGGAACTGTTGGACCTACTACCACGCCGAGCTGAAATATCGGACCCCGATCGGAGCCAATCCGACGTTTGCCAGTGACGTGCTGACGTACGGTTTCGGCGTCAGTTCGGTTTGGCACGAGACATTGACAACGGCGGTGATTCCGACCTTCGAGATCCAAAGCGTCAATTTCTTCGGCGGTCTGAAATCAGGACCACTCGGGCCGCTCGACGTCGACGGCGAATCTTCGGTCACGTTCTATCCCGGCACCCGCTTCATCTGGGATCCCGGCGGCGATTTGGGAATCATCGAGCTGGGTGTGGCAGCGGGTGTCTCGTTCAGTGCCGAGCGTTTCGCCGACTCTGCCCTTCGCGTCGAGCTCCGCTTCGGCCCGTAAATATCTGATCTTTCAGAAAAAGGGTCGTTTGTGTCAGAACTTGCCATCGGGTGGCCTACTGTTGAAAGAAGGCCCGGTCTCGACTCTCTTATTTCAGGACGGCTGAATTCTTCCATGGCATTGATTGACGTCGAGTCGTTGCAGCAACCGGTCTCGGATGACCAACCCTCCGGCGAGGATCTGGAATACGACCCCCTGTTCCTCGAGATGGAGCAGGCGATGGCAGGCAAGCCGGAACAGACGATGGGTTCGTCGGTCATCGAGGCGGAAGAGCCTGATTGGAAACTGGCTCAAAAAAACGCCCTAGCGCTGCTGGAACGGACGAAAGATTTGCGGGTCTGCACCTCGCTGGCTCAAGCCATGCTGCGAAACGGGGGCCTGGAGGGATTATCCGAAGCATTATCGCTGACCCGATCGCTGACGGAGCAATTTTGGCCGTCAATTTACCCAGAATTGGACGAAGAGGATGACTTTGACCCGACGGCAAGGGTCAACGCCATCATCACGCTGACCACCCCGGCGTCGATGCTGCGTCCGATCGAAGATGCACCCCTGCTATCCGTGCCGATGCTCGGCTCGGTCTGTTGGGCGGATGTCAAACCGGAAGCCGATCAGGAAACAGCCGAAACCAGTTCAGAGGCGCAAGCAATCATCAATCACTGCGAGCTGGAGCAGATCCAAACCCAGCGCGACGCGGTCCAATTGTGCGTCGATTCATGTAAAGGGATTGAGCAATTCGTCACCGAACAAGTCGGCGCCAGTCAAGCGCCGAGCCTGGAAGGTTTGCGCGACCTGCTTGGGAAAATTTACAACCAGCTCGATCGCTGGTGGGCCGAGCGTGGAGGCGACCAGTCGGCCGAGGAGGAGATCGCAACGGATGACGACAGCGATTCGAACGAGGGAAGCATTTCCGGGGACCCGAGTTCACATTCGGTCGGGCGAACCGGCGGTGCGGCACCAGTCGGTGCCGGATCCGCGCCAGGCGTCATCTCTTCGCGGGATGACGTGATTGCCGCCATCGATCGAATCTTGAAGTATTACCAACAATACGAACCTTCCAGCCCGCTGCCCCTGCTGTTGATGCGTGCCAAGCGATTGGCGACCAAGTCGTTCATCGAGATTCTGCAAGACTTGATCCCGGAAGGCCTCGAGCGAGCGCACGAGATCGGTGGACTCAAGCCGGAAACGGTCGGCGAAATGACCTCAGATGATGCCGGCCCGATCACCGAATCGGTCTTTTCCAACGACGATTCATCCGAATCCGGCGAAGACACCGATGACGATTTTTTTAGTTGACCGGTCTTTGACAAATAGGTCAGCAATCGAATCCGTGCAATCATTAAGTCCCAGTTTGATTCCCCTACTTTGCTGTCCTACGTTTCCGTCAGCCAGCCGACCGACGCTTCTCCACAGGGAATTGGCGTCGTGCCGTGTTGTTTCTTCTCGACGTGTTTTGAATCGCGTTACCTTTCAACCACTTTCGAAATGTGGCTTGGTTTTCTAGGCCAGCGACGGTCGGCGGCCAGCCACTCGGACAACCGTACCCAACCGACGACACCTGATTTTCTCGGAGATTCCACATGGCTAAAGCCAGTTCGCAGAAGTTCATCGCCCGCAATCGAGCACCGCGCGTCCAAATCGAATACGACGTGGAAGTCTACGGGGCTGAAAAAAAGGTCCAGCTTCCCTTTGTCATGGGTGTCATGGCTGATCTGTCGGGAAACCCCGCGGAAAAGTTGCCTGCCGTCGCCGACCGGAAGATGTTGGAGATCGACGTCGACAACTTTGACGAGCGTCTGAAGGCGATGAAGCCGCGGACCGCATTCCGAGTTCCCAATACGCTGACCGGCGAAGGGAATCTCAGCGTCGACATCACGTTTGAATCGATGGAAGATTTTTCGCCCGGTGCGATCGCACGCAAAGTCGAACCGCTTCGAAAACTGTTGGAAACCCGCGAGCAGTTGGCGAACCTAATCACTTATATGGACGGCAAGTCCGGTGCCGAAGAGTTAATCGCGAAAGTGCTTGAAGATCCGGAACTGTTGAAGTCGCTTTCCGCCCAAGCCAAGCCGGCGGACGAAACCGCTGAGTCAGAGGAGTCGGCATAACGTCGTCAGACCCTCGTCCATTTTTCATAGCCTTTCCCAAAACAAACCAATAGGAATTCCGCGATGTCCTCTGATGCATCTCAGCAATCGGCTGCCGCCGGAGCCGAAACCACATTAGCCGCCAGCGATTTCGAAACGCTTCTCCAGAAAGAATTTCGACCAAAGTCGGATGAGACGAACAAGGCGATCCAGGGTGCCGTGCAAACCCTCGCAGCCCAAGCGCTCCAAGGCGCCTCGCTCGTCTCCGGCGATGCGTTGGCGTCGATCGAAAGCATGATCGGCGAAATCGACCGAAAACTAACGGAACAAATCAACGAGATCCTTCATCACGAGGATTACCAAAAGCTCGAAAGCGCCTGGCGCGGTTTGCACTATCTGGTGAACAACACCGAGACCGGCGAGATGCTGAAGATCCGCGTGTTGAATATCTCGAAGAAGGAACTGGCAAAGACCCTCAAAAAGTTCAAGGGAACTGCTTGGGATCAAAGCCCGATCTTCAAGAAAGTTTACGAAGAGGAATTCGGGCAATTCGGCGGTCAACCCTATGGTTGCCTTGTCGGCGACTACTTCTTCGATCACTCCGCCCCGGACGTCGCTTTGTTGTCCGAACTACAGCAAATCGCTGCGGCCGCACACGCCCCGTTCATCACAGGTGTCGCTCCGGAAACGATGCAGTTCGATTCTTGGCAAGAACTCAGTAATCCGCGTGACCTGACCAAGATCTTCGAGACTCCTGAGTATGCGTCCTGGCGAAGTCTTCGCGAGTCAGAAGATTCGCGTTATCTAGGCATGTGCATGCCGCGATTCTTGGCTCGGTTGCCGTACGGTGCAAAGACTAGTCCGGTCGACGAATTCGCTTTCGAAGAAGACGTCGCCGACGCCGACCACAAGCGTTATACGTGGGCCAACGCGGCTTATGCGATGGCGACGAATATCAATCGCGCTTTCTCGTTATACGGCTGGTGTACTCAGATCCGGGGCGTCGAATCGGGTGGTGCGGTCGAGAATCTGCCGTGCCACACGTTCCCGACGGACGACGGCGGCGTCGACATGAAATGCCCCACCGAAATCGCGATCAGCGATCGTCGCGAAGCAGAGCTGGCGAAGAACGGATTCATGCCGCTGATCCACCGCAAGAATTCCGATTTCGCCGCCTTCATTGGTGCCCAATCGCTGCAAAAGCCGACGGAATACGACGACGCCGATGCGACCGCCAATGCGAACCTGGCCGCTCGCCTGCCATACCTGTTTGCGACCTGTCGTTTTGCTCATTACCTGAAGTGCATGGTCCGCGACAAAATCGGCTCGTCGATGACCCGCCCGGCGATGGAGTCTTGGCTCAATGACTGGATCAGCCAATTCATCGAACCCAATCCTGATACCTGTACCGAGGCGGCCAAGGCGATGCGTCCACTTGCAGAAGCGGAAGTGGTTGTAGAGGAGGATCCCAGCAACCCCGGCTATTACAGCTCCAAGTTCTTCCTGAAGCCTCACTATCAGCTGGAAGGCTTGACGGTCTCGTTACGGCTGGTTTCAAAACTTCCCTCAGGAAAATCTTGAGGTTTTGTGTCAGCTGGCGGGGCGCCGCAGCCTTCTTCTAACAGACCGCTTGCGTCGCTCTTCGAAACTTCTCCTCTTTCCCTTTCCAAACTTCCAACGCAACGAAGGCTTCTAGTATGATCCTGATCCACATCGACGGAATTAAAGGCGATTCGCAGATTCCAGGTTACAAAGACAAGGACTGGTTTTCCGTTGAGAACTTTTCCTTCGGCGTCGTCCGCGAGGCGAAAGACAGCGCGAAGGCAGGTACCGACGACATCACTATCGGTGTCGGCGAATTGCAAGAGTGCAGCTTTGACAAAACGACCGACCGTGGTTCGTTGAAGCTGATGCACCATTCGATCTCCGGTGGCCCACTTCCGTCGGCGGAAGTCCACTTCGTCCAAACGAAGGACAGCTCCGACAGCAAGCAGGCGGTCTTCCCCTACTTGATGTTCAAGTTGGAGCCCTGCTTCATCAAAACGTGGTCGATCAACGGCAGCGAAGACGGCCGACCCAGCGAGTCGGTGACGATGTGGTATCAAAAGATCGCGATGCAGTATTACGCCTACACCAAGGTCAACGGCAAGTACTCGGCCAAAACCGAAGGTACCGCCGGTTGGGATCAAGTGGTCAACAATTCTTGGGATACGCCCACCTTTGAGGTACCGAAGGGTTGATCATCCTCGTCCGAATTCGCGACATACCGGGTCGGTGTCGACTCCCCGGCTACGAAGTCGGGTGGTTCGAGGCCGACTCGGTCGACTTTGGGGTGGAAAATAGCCGCCCCAGTCAAGCTGGCGAGGACGGCGGTGTTCGTGGTCTGGCGGACCTTCAGGTCCTCAAGATCACGAAAGTCGTGGACACGTCCTCGTGCGATTTGATGTTCAAGAGTGCTCAGGGCCAGCCGATCAATTCGGTGGAAATTCAAGTCGTCGAAACGGCGAAGGGTGGTTCGGCAAACTTTCCGTTCCTCATGATGCGTTACCAGGATGTTTTTATATCCAACTGGTCGCTAAACATTCAGGAAACCAAAACGACCGAAACGGTCAGTTTGGAATATCACAAAGTCGCCATGGAGTACCATCGCACCAGTGACGGCGTGAATTATCATCGCGAGGCGACCCGCGGCTGGGATGTCAAATTGGAAGACACCAATGGTCAGCTCGGTGCACCTTGGGACTATACGTTCAAGCTTCGCGGCGACCGGTCGACGAAGTAGTCCAGGACGGCTGACGGATCAGCCATCCTCGAATCGTCCGGTCAGCTTTTCCATTCCCCTGCTCTCAAAGGATCGTCTATGTCCGCGATTGAACTATTGCAGCAAGGGGATGTCGAGCAGGCCTTGAGCGAATTAAAACGCCAAGTGCGTGACCAGCCTCAAGATGCTGCTGCTCGAATCTTTTTGTTCCAACTGATGGCGGTGATGGGGCAGTGGGAAAAAGCGCGCACTCAGTTAAAAGTATGCGGCGATCTCGATCCGGCTGCCGAAATGATGGTGACGGCCTACACCTCATTAATCGGTTGCGAGCAGTTACGGCAGGAAATCTTTGCCGGTCGTCGAACCCCACTCGTTCTGGGTGAACCGGAACCATGGGTGGCCTGGATGATTCAGGCTTTGGAGAGACGCTGCCAAGGGGACTTCGAAGCCGCAGAATCGCTTCGTGCCGAAGCCCTCGAGGCTGCCCCGGCCACCGCCGGTTCGATCCGATATCGAGCATCGGGGCAGGGCGACCAAGAATCATTGGCGTCGGACTCCTTCGAATGGATTGCGGACGCTGACATGCAGCTCGGGCCGGTTTTGGAGGCGGTCGTCGACGGGCGGTACTTCTGGGTTCCCATGAACCATGTCCAATCTATTCGGATCGAGCCGCCGACCGACCTTCGCGACATGGTCTGGTTACCGGTTCAATTCACTTGGATTGGCGGCGGCCAACAGCTCGGTTTTGTTCCAACGCGATACTACGGTTCGGAGGCGAGCGAAGACGGAGCGATTCGTCTGGCGCGTAAGACTGATTGGCAAGAAATGCCGGGGGGGCTATCCGCCGGCTCGGGCCAACGCTTACTGGCCACCGACGAAAAGGATTATCCAATCCTTGACGTGCGAGAAATCGATTTCAAGGTCTCACCTGCAGTCCTCCCGGTTGCCGGTGCCGAGTCAGTCCCGTCGGGTACTGACTCTCTGTCGCCAAGTAACGCATCGCTCGAGCCAGACGATGGCCTTGGTGGTCAGGGCGACAGTTCTCAGGAGAACCCCGGCAATGGCTGACTTTACGGACCGCGAGCGTCTGCAGCCATCCCTGTTGGATCGCCTGACCGACAATCAACCTCGCAATCAACGCGAATCCCGTGATGATCGAGTTCTTTCGATCAACCAACTGAAGCAAAGCGTCTTGCGCGATCTGGAGTGGCTTCTAAACACCGAGCAGCTTCCGACAACAGTCGACCTGACAGACTATCCGGAGGTCCAGCGTTCGGTGATTAATTACGGACGACCTGCCCTATCTGGTAAAGCAGGTTCCACCGTTGATCTGAAACAATTGCAGCGTCAGATTCACCAGGCCATCATCGATTTCGAGCCTCGAATTTTGGCTGATTCGTTAAGTATTCGAATCAACTTTGATGATGAGGTGCATTCTCGAAATGCACTAAGCTTTGAAATCGAAGGGCAACTCTGGGCTCAGCCGCTTCCGCTTAACCTGTTTCTTCGCACGGATGTCGACTTGGAAAGTGGTACAGTCGTTGTCGTTGAGGATTGATTCGGTATGGATCCACGTCTTGTCCAATATTACAACACCGAATTGCAACACCTGCGGGAAATGGGTGCTGAATTTGCCCGGCAGTACCCAAAGGTCGCCGGTCGTTTAGCGCTCGAAGAATTTGATTGCGCGGATCCTTATGTCGAAAGGCTGCTGGAGGGGTTCGCTTTTCTTACCTCTCGCGTCCAATTGAAACTGGATTCGGAATACCCGACGTTAACACAGCATTTGCTCGACGTCGTTTTTCCGAATTATCTTGCTCCCTTGCCATCGATGGTGATGGCAAGATTCCGGCCGGACCCGCGTCAGTCGTCGTTGCAGGAAGGGCATCTGATCCCGCGACATACGACTTTGCGGGGTGCGATGGGGCGAGGTGACCAAACCGCCTGTGAGTATCGTACCGCACACGACGTGACCCTTTGGCCCATCACTTTGACAGATGCGGGTTACTTCAGTCGATCGGCCGCCGCAATCGATTTGCCGACGAACATTTCGAACGTGAAGGCGACGATCCGCCTAACGTTGTCGACGCCGGATATCCCGTTTCAGGAACTTCCAATCGATCAGCTGCCGTTTTTCGTCGCTGGTAGCGAACAGCTGCCGATGATGCTTTACGAGCAGATTCTATCCAACACCGTCGCGATCGTTGTTAGGCCGGCAGGAGGAGCGGGCAATTGGACCAGCGTGCTGCGTCCCGATCATGTTCATGCGACAGGATTTTCTTCGGACGAATGCTTGTTACCCGCGACGACGGCCTCCTTTGAAGGTTATCGGCTACTGCAAGAATACTTCGCATTTCCCGAACGTTTCATGATCCTCGCGTTACACGGGTTGAAGCAGGCGTTGCTGCGAGCGAAGGAGAGCAAGATCGAGATTTTATTTGCACTCGATCGGGCCACCAACGAACTGGACGGCCGCGTGGCTGCATCCAATTTTTCGCTCTACTGCACCCCCGCAATCAATCTGTTTCCGAAAGTAACCGATCGGATCCATTTGAATGATCGCGACCACGAGCACCACGTCGTACCAGACAGAACCCGGCCACAAGATTTTGAGGTTTTTTCCGTTCACAAAGTGACCGGGTATGGAGCCGAAGACCGCGAAGGGCAGGTATTTCATCCGTTCTATGCTTCGTCAGATCTTTCGGAAGATGACGACGAACCTCCGGTTGCTTATTTCACGACGAACCGACGTTCCCGTTTGTTAAGTGAACGAGAGAAACGGTTGGGTACCCGGTCGAGTTATCTGGGCGACGATTTTTATCTTTCCCTCGTCGACGCCAGGCAATCGCCATACCGGCACGACCTAAGACAATTGCGAATTGAAAGCCTCTGCACCAACCGTGATCTTCCGTTGCAATTGCCACTTGGTGTCGGTGATTCTGATTTCAGCTTGACAATTAGTGCTCCGGTGGAGGCTGTCGACTGTTTGGAGGGGCCGAGTCGACCTGTCGCTTCGCGTGCCAATCATCGTGGTCAACTTTTATGGCAACTGGTCAGTAGCCTCACTCTGAACTACATGTCACTGAGCGATCTGCCAGATGGTCGAGGTGCCGAAGCAATTCGGGACCTCTTGAAGCTGTTCGTTTCTCAAGACCAAAACGTCATGCTTCGGCAAATCGAGGGTTTGCAGTCGATTCAATCGAAGCGAGTCGTCCGCCGAGTTCCCATGCCGGGCCCGATCACCTTTGCTAGAGGTCTCGAAATTCAATTGACGATGGATGAAACCTCGTTCGACGGTAGTGGGCCGTTTCTGTTGGCCAGTGTTTTGAAAGAATTTTTCGCAAAGTACGTTTCCATCAATTCGTTCAGCGAAACGGTTTTGAGTACGACAACTCGTGGGGAGATCAAGCGATGGCCAGCCAGCATCGGCACGCGACCCCTGATGTAGAACTTTACGATCGTCTGGAGAAGGCACCATACCGCTTCGGTTTTCTTCTGACGCTTCGTCGCCTCGATTGTCTACACACTGATCATCCAGCAACCGGGCTTGCCAAGCGGGCGACGGATGAACCGGTACGTCTCGGCCAAACCCCAGGTCTTGAATTTCCCGCGTCCAACGTCAGCGAGTGTCGAAGGACGCCGGACGGGCAGCGTTACTTGTTACGCAGTCGTTTCTTGGGAATGTTTGGCCCCAATGCGCCGCTGCCGCTTCATTTAACCGAGTATGCCCGCGATCGATCTCGGCGGCACCAAGACGAGACGTTTGCAAGATTCATGGATGTATTCCATCATCGCTTGTTGTCCCTTTTCTACCGCTCGTGGGCGTCGTCGCAGCCGACCGTTCATCTGGATCGTGCCCAAACCGATCGCTTCTCCGCATTTGTCGGCTCGTTCATGGGAATGGGAACAGAGGCATTTCGCGATCGGGACGCCATCTCCGATCATGCAAAATTGCACTTTTGTGGCAGGTTTGCCTCGCAGCGACGCAACGCGGAAGGTCTGGAAATGATGATTCGTGATTTTTTCCAGATGCCGTGCCGAGTTCAACAGTTTGTTGGTCACTGGATGCGTCTACCAGATGACTGCCGAACCCGTCTTGTCAACGATTTCACCCCATCCAAGCAAATTGAGTCCGCAGTCTTGGGCGAGTCGGCGGTATGTGGGGATCGCGTCTGGGATACGCAGAGCAAGTTCCGTTTAATTTTTGGCCCGATTGATTTTGATCAATTCTGCCGTTTGTTGCCGGGGCGTTCGGGGTTACAGCGTCTTATTGCACTCGTTCGCAATTATGTCGGCGACGAGTTGCTTTGGGATATCCAGTTGCTGCTGCAACGTGAGCACGTTCCGCAGACCCAGCTTGGAAAACAAGGGCATCTAGGTTGGACTGCCTTTTTAACCGATCAAGCGGCCACCGAGGACTCCGATGCTGCCGTGTTTACTCCTAGCTACTGAGCTGCAAGCGAAGACGTCATGGCAGAAAGTCAACCATTGCGACGCAATCCTGACACGCGGCTTGGTTTGGTCTCAACACGGCAACATGCGACAACAACCATCGTGAGCTTTGACTGAAGAACGGTCTCAGCTGCCGGTTTTACACCTCGCCAAATGGCGACAATTTTCAAACAGTTCCATTGCTGATCCATACGTATTTCATCGTTTAAAAATCATCAATTTGAGAAGTCCACATGAGTGAAATAAGTCGAGCCGCTTTGTTCGGGAAGCTCAATCCCTTGGGATATAAGGCGATCGAGGGGGCAACCACTTTCTGTAAGCTGCGAGGAAATCCTTACGTCGAGCTTGTGCATTGGATCCATCAATTATTGCAAGAAAACAGTTCGGACCTTCATGAAATCATCAAGCATTTCGAAATCGATCCATCGCGGTTGGCGAAAGATGTGATCGAATCACTTGATCGACTGCCGCGGGGTGCCAGCTCGATTTCAGATCTTTCGTCGCATATTGAGGATGCTGTCGAACGGGGTTGGGTTTACGGGACTTTAATGTTCGATCAGGGGCAGGTGCGGACCGGATTCCTTGTGATTGGCATTCTAAAGACAAAGTCGCTTTCGAATGTTTTTTTTGGGATCTCGCAGCAGTTCAAGAATATCCAAGTTGACGAATTGGTCGACCATTTTTCAAAGATCGTCGAGGCGTCGCCCGAACAGAATTTGGCGTCCAAGGACGGAAAAGGTACCGGCGGAGGAGCTGTGCCCGGTGAAGCGAGCGGTGCGATGCCTCCTGCGGCGATGGGGTCCCAAGAGGCACTCTCGCAGTTTACCGTAGACCTGACTCAACGGGCGGCCGACGGAAAGATTGACCCGATCGTCGGCCGTGATGAAGAGATCCGCCAGGTCGTGGACATCTTGATGCGGCGTCGACAAAACAACCCGATCCTGACGGGAGAGGCAGGTGTCGGTAAAACGGCCGTCGTGGAGGGATTTGCACTGCGAATCGCCCGCGGTGACGTGCCGCCACAACTGAAGGACGTTCGTCTGTTGATGCTGGACGTCGGGCTCCTTCAGGCCGGAGCGAGCATGAAAGGTGAATTCGAGAATCGGCTTCGGCAGGTCATCGAAGAAGTACAAGCGTCCGATAAGCCGGTCATCCTTTTTATAGACGAAGCACATACCTTGATCGGTGCCGGTGGTGCTGCCGGAACCGGCGATGCAGCGAATCTACTGAAACCTGCCCTGGCTCGTGGCGAGTTGCGGACCGTCGCTGCGACGACCTGGGCGGAGTACAAGAAGCATATCGAGAAAGACCCCGCGCTGACCCGACGTTTCCAGACTGTTCAGGTCGAAGAACCCTCGGAGGAGAAAGCCATTCTGATGATGCGTGGGTTGGCTTCCACTTTAGAATCTCACCACCGTGTCCAAGTGCTCGATGAAGCGATCGAAGCGGCCGTCCGTTTGTCAAATCGTTATATTCCCGCACGGCAACTTCCTGATAAATCGGTCAGCTTGCTGGATACGGCCTGTGCACGCGTCGCGATTAGCCAACATGCCGTACCCGCCGAAGTCGATGACTCGCGAAAGCGAATTGCGGGATTAGAAACCGAGTTGGCAATCATCGAGCGTGAAACGACCGTCGGACTGGATACGGCGGAGCGTCAGAAGAATGCCGAAGAGAAGTTAGCAGCAGAGAAGGAACGCTTGGCGGGCCTGGAAAGTCGCTGGGAAGCCGAAAAGGCGTTGGTCGAACCGATCCTGTCCCTGCGTGCAAAGCTCCGCGAAGCGACCGGTTACGCCGATCCCGCCGGAACCACCGACGGCGAATCATCGGACGACGGCGAGTCTTCGGAGACGGCGGCGGAGTCGGCACCGAAATCGTCTGGAAAGAAAGCCACAACGGAACCGAACGATCCATCCGCTGTCTCCACGCGTGAAAAGGCCGAGTCAGGAGATTCCGTGTCGGAAGCTACGGAATACGAAGAGCCGTTCGACGCTGACGCCGCCCGCGAAGAATTACGAAGACTTCAACTCGAGTTGGAAGACCTGCAAGGCGAATCCCCGCTGATCTTACCGACGGTAGACGAACAAGCGGTCGGTTCGGTCGTTCAAGATTGGACCGGCATTCCGGTCGGCCGCATGGTGAAGAACGAACTGGAGACGGTACTCCATCTGGCAGACAATTTGGAAAAGCGAATCATCGGTCAACGCCATGCATTGGAGATGGTTGCCAGCCGGATTCAGACGTCGCGAGCCGGCATGGACAATCCTCAAAAACCGATCGGCGTCTTCATGCTGGCGGGGACCTCGGGCGTCGGAAAAACGGAAACCGCATTGGCGCTTGCGGAATCCCTCTACGGCGGTGAACAGAATGTCATCACGATCAATATGAGCGAGTTTCAGGAAGCTCATACGGTCAGCACGTTGAAAGGAGCTCCTCCCGGGTATGTCGGATATGGAGAAGGAGGGATTTTGACCGAGGCAGTGCGACGCCGGCCGTACAGTGTGGTGTTGTTAGACGAAGTCGAGAAGGCTCATCCCGATGTCCATGAAATCTTCTTCCAGGTTTTTGATAAGGGCTGGATGGAAGACGGCGAAGGGCGAAAGATCGATTTCAAAAATACGTTGATCCTTTTGACGACCAACGCCGGCACAGACCTGATTATGAACCTTTGTGCCGACCCAGATTTGATGCCTGAGCCGGAAGGGATTGCCAAGGCGTTACGCGAGCCTTTGTTGAAAGTGTTTCCTCCCGCGTTGTTAGGCAGGCTGGTGGTAATCCCCTATTACCCGCTGAACGACGACATGATCGGTGCCATTGCACGGCTTCAGTTGGGTCGTATTCAGAAACGCGTCGAAGAGCGGCATCGCGTTCCGATGACTTTTGACGACGAGGTTATCCGCTTGATTACGACCCGTTGTACGGAACTCGAGAGTGGCGGTCGAATGATCGACGCCATTTTGACCAACACATTGCTGCCGAGGGTGAGCCAAGAATTTTTGAAACGGATGATCGCCGGGGACGAGATTGGTGGGGTTCATGTCACAGTAAACGACGAGGAATTTGACTATCAGTTTTCTTGATCAATTAGGAACGGGCGATCAATCATTGTCCTTTTGATATTTCTCTCCCGGCCCCGCGCAGCGGGAATAGCCGAGAG
>JGI12109J20283_10258825_pt1 | contig 14392 bp, 10 predicted proteins | sample ElkSlonscriptome_12_FD_20283 | JGI IMG/M metagenome (IMG submission 20283) | reverse complement strand
GATAGGCGTCCCGAAACGGCAGTCCCTGCCCGACTAACTCATTCGCACGATCAGTGGCATGCAGCTCGGAATTTATGGCTTCCTGCATTGTTTTTTTATTCCAGCGCAGTGAAGCAAGCACATCTGGAACGATGTCCAAGCCATCGAGACCGCGAGAAAAAGCCCGCAGCAGCGGCGGCTTCGTGTCCTGCAAGTCACGTTGATAGCCCGACGGCAGGCTGAGAATTGATTCCAGCTCGACCTTCGCCGCAACAACGCCTCCGTGCAACGAGCGCAACAACTCGACCGTATCCGGATTGAGCTTGTTCGGCATGATCGATGAGCCGGTGCAGAATGCGGCTCCGACTTGGACAAACCCGAACTCCTGGCTCGAGAATACGCTCAGGTCCCAGGCTAATCGACGCAAATCAGCGGTACCTGCCGAAAGCGCATCGAGCGCTCTTAGCTCGATCTTGCCGCGACTGTTTTGTGCATACTGTGGATTGATAACCAAGCGCTCAAAGCCCAGTTCTTCTGCCACCCCGTCACGGTCAAGCGGAAAATTGACGCCAAAGCCCGATGCGGTTCCAAGCGGGCAGGCATCGATCCAGTTCAGTGTTTGGTAGGCCAGATAAACGTTGTCGATAAAAGCTTCGGCATGCCCCGCCCACCACAACCCTAGCGATGATGGCATGGCCTGCTGTAAATGCGTATGGCCCGGAATAGCAATATCTTTTTCGTCAGCCGCCCGCGCCAAGCAGACTTCAGCGATTCGCTTATAAACACGCACCAACCGGTCGAGGCGGTCCTTCATATACAACCGCAAGGCAACGGCGATCTGATCATTTCGGCTGCGACCGGCATGGACGCGCCCGCCGACCTCACCAAGGTCATCAATCAGCCAGCGCTCTATTGCAGAATGGCCGTCTTCAAATCGTTCGTCCAGCACGAACTCCTGGTTTTCAAATGCTTTTCGGAGTCGATCCAAGCTTGCGCGCATGGCGTCCGCCTGACTGTCAGTCAAAAGCTTGATTCTGGCGAGACCTGCCGCGTGCGCCTGACTGGCCTGGATATCGAACACAAAAAGCTCGCGATCAAGCACCACGTCCTGCCCGGCCAAAAAGCGCATCACGCGCTCATCAACCGCCTCGCTCGACGCTTTTTTCCAGATGTAATCGGTCATTCACATTCCTTAAGCCGCTGAATTATGGATAACTCACGCGGCAGTCTTAGATATCAATTCCCGTCAACTCGTCAAAACCGAGTGCAAGATTCAAATTCTGAATAGCCTGGCTAGCCGCACCTTTCATCAAATTATCCAGAACCACGACAAAACTGGCCCGATGCGGATTTCGCTCATCAACCGTGAAGCCACCGATGTGCAGGCCTGCTGTGCCGACAACGGACTGGAGATCTGGAATATCGCGACTGACCTGAATGAGCGGCTCCTGAGCATAGTGGCGCTCGCTTTGGTCGAACAGCTGATCGGCGGTGACCGGATCGGCGACGTCAATGGCGATCGTCAGGGAGATACCGCGAAAAAAAGACGCTACGTGCGGATGAAAGCGAACCGGTCGGCCCAAGCGGGTCGAAATTTCGAGCTCATGAACGTGACCACTCAACGCATACGGAAGCAGATTGTCTTTAAGTCGCTCAGGATCGTTTCGTGGCGAGGGCGTTTTTCCTGCGCCGCTGAATCCCGATACGCCAAAAATAACCGGCGGTCTGATCAGCCAGTCGCGGACCGGCAGCAAGCCAAACTGTGCGCCGGTGGCATAACACCCAGGGTTGGCGATGCGTCGAGCGCCTTTAAGCTGCTCACGATTCCATTCGCTCAAACCATAAACCCAATCCCCTTCGAACCGCCAATCCGCACCCAAATCGAGGATGACGGATTCGACATTGGCCGATTCGATCGCTGCCACCCAAGGCTGGCTTTTGCCGTTGGGTAGCGCAAGAACCCAGACATCAGCATCGACCTGGCCCACCTCGTCTGGGCTTAGTGCCGAATACCGCTGTTCGCGATCAGGCCATCCGGAAACCTGCTTTGTGATCAGCGCTCCAGCCTCGCTGGCACTGGTCGCCAGCGCCAGGTCGATCTGATCATGCTTGATCAGCAGCCGAAGCAGCTCGGAACCGGTGTAGCCGCGACCGCCGATCAGTGCCAGTCTGGTCACAAAACGCCCCAGATTACAGTTTTCAATTCAGTAAATGTCATGGAACTCCAAAAAGTCTCGAGTCTTCAAACTGCCCAGCCTGATTCTCGCTGGCGCGCATCATTGACGACTGCGTCCAGTTGCTCAAAATCGTCTATTCCAATGCTGAAGATGATCCATTCGCCCTGCCGGTGCGTGGTATCAGCCTGTTGAAAATACCAGCTGGCAATTGGATTGTTGACGCGCGCTCGCCAGTAAAGTCGAGGAAAGTGCTGGACCAACGCCTGCCACAATGCCGCTCCAAGGCCTTCGCCCTGGGCTTCCGGCGTAACCACGAACTTGTCCAAATAGGCGATATGGTGGGCTCCCTCGACAATCAGCGCGGCAGCCCGGCCGCTCTCGGCCCACAGCAGGCCTTTGATGTGACGCTCGCTCAACCAGTCCGCACTCAGAGTTTGGTCAAAGCTTTGTTCCAGCAGTTGTTCCAGTGGCTTAAAAAAATCATCGTCGACGGGATCAAACCAGTCGATCTGCTCACCCCGACGAATCAGGGTGCCGGCCCCGGTGTGGGTGAATAACTCTCGTGTCAGATTGACTGCAGAGGTAATCGAAACTGACGTTTCTGGCGGCAGGCGGTCCAGCGTTTCTTTTATTTGCTCAAGCTTAAGCCGCATGCCCGAATGAACCCAGTCCTGGCCCAGCAAGTTGGCAAAATCGGTGCGAAGACTAATCGCCGAAATGACGCGCCCGTCGGCGTCCAGCAAACCGCCAGTGCCGGTGAGAAAAATCACTTTATAAGGCTCAACCGCCCAAACCAGCTCGCGCGCCGCGATATCGGCGTTGATATTCATCACTTGCCCCGCAGGCGACTCGCCAAGGCAGGCTACGACCGGCAGCGCACCGGCTTCAATCGCGGTATTCAGCGGTTCCAGTTCAACGCGCTCGACTTGCCCAACCAACCCCAAACGCTCACGGTCGACAATGCTTGCTTCAAATACCCCGTGGAGCACGCCGCGCGCGCGCACGCCCAGGGCCTCCAGCGCGTCGACCAAGGTCGCGTTGATACGATAGATTACCGGGCGCGCGACGCTCATTACGTCTTCTGTGGTGACGCGTAAACCCTCGTGCTTGCGCACAGCCACGCCAGCAGCATGCATCGCCTCATCGAGCTGCGGACCCGCGCCGTGCAACACAATCGGCGTCAGGCCAAGGCGATGCAGAAAGGCCAGCGCGGCAGCAAGCGCCTGCAAATCGTCGCGAATGACCGCCCCGCCGATTTTGACCACGGCAAAACGGGCCTCTTCAACGCGCGAGAATTGTTTGAGGTACTGTCGGGCTTCTCGACTTGAACCCAACTGCCCGAGCAGTTCGATAACCGTTTGACGCACATCAGCCATGCTCGACAATGCCTTTGTAGCAATCAGCCGCCGCACTCAACTGGCTGAGGCTGACCCATTCATCAATTGCGTGAGCCTGAGCAATATCGCCCGGGCCCAGCACCAGCGCCGGCAATCCGGCATCAGAAAACAAAGATGCCTCGGTCCAGAACCCAACGGCTGCGCCAATTGTGAGCTTATGGCGTTCACAAAACGCACGTGCAGCCACATCATCCCGCCCCGATGCAGGCAGCGGTGGGCCGGCAAACGGTATTTCCCACTGCGCCCACTGCGGCGCGTAGGCCAAACCTTTGAGTGTGTCGAACAAGGCATCATTCGACTGCCCGGGCCCCAAGCGGGCTGAGTAATGAATGCGTGCATCACCCGCGATGACATTGGACTTTGTCCCGCCCGACATCAAACCCAGGTTGAAGCAAGTCTCCCGACCGTGATCCGCCTCGTGCTCGCAGTGCGCCAGTGCCGCCGCAATCCAGCGCGCTACGCGATGATTGGCGCTATCGTGCAGCGCTCGGAATTCCGAAGAATGGCCCATCACACCAGAAAAATGACCCTTGACCGACAAAAAGCCCCGATGCGCGAGGACCGCTTGACACAAGGTCGGTTCACACACCACGACTTGATCGAACGATTGATTGGTTGATTGCTCGGATGATAGATCAGGGTCTTGGTGCGAGAGAGCTTCAAGAAAGCGGCGTATGCAGCAACTCCCCGCACCCTCTTCATCACTGGAAAACAGGATCGCCATGGGCGAACGGGTTGACTCGGCAACCGCCAGGAGGACGGCGGCCGCTCCCTTGATATCACATACTCCGCGGCCGTAAGCTCGATCGGACTCGACCGTCAAGGCCAGGGCGGGACGGGTCCAGCCTTCGCCAACCGGCACCGTATCCAGATGGCAATTGAACAGTACCGACGGCCTGCCGCGCCGCGCGAACAGATTCACGTGTCCGTCGCCGTAGTCTGAAAGGTCAACCTCAAAACCTGCGCCGCGCAGAACATGGGCGGCATGAATGAACATCGATGAGTCCCGGCGAATCAGGCGCGGTGGATTCTGGCTGTCGCAGGCCACCAGCGGTTCCAGGTGGGCCAGGATGTTTTCAAGCATGTTCAGGCGCCCAGTTTCAAGCGTCTGGCGATCGCGGCGCGCCATGGCCCGATTCCGAGTCGGCTTTGTGGACGCGCGCCGCCATGGTTGAACTCTGGCCGATCAGCTTGACAAAGCCCTCGGCCTCTTCCGGAGTCCAGGCCGCAGACTGGGCATAGACGGCATCCGGGTCTCTAAGCAAGTACTTCGATCCAACCGACACGGCATGCACGGCACCGCCATCGGTCGACAGACGAACAACGCCGGTGACGTATCGATTCGCCTGGGCCAGGTAGGCTTCGAGGTCATATTTGTGCGGTTCGAAAAAGAAGCCGGTGTAGACCAGCTCGGCCCAGCGCTGAGCAATCGTCTGCTGGAACTGGTTTTGAAGCCGGGTGCTGACGCCTTCGCGCAGCGCGCGCTGGGCAATCATCAGCCCGTCCACGCCGGGGCACTCAAATACGATTCGACCTTTCAGCCCGATTGATACATCACCGGTGTAGATGTGTCTTCCAACGCCATAAGCCCCGAGCATCACGTTGAGTTTGGCCAACAGTTCAGGCCCAGCCATTCTCTCGCCGTTGAGGCTAACCGGCTGACCGGCATCGAAGCCCAGGGTCAGCTCCATGCGCTCCGCTGGCCAGCTTGATCGAGGACGGCACCATACATAGGTGTCATCCCCCGGCGTGCCGAATTCGTCGATTTCCTGGCCCGAAAGCGTCACCCCGAGCAGATTCTCGTTAATTGAATAGCGACTCGATGATTCTGGCACTTCAATCCCGGCCTCAGCCATCAGCGTTAGCTCATGCTCGCGAACGTTGAGGCCCTCGCGCTGCAGTGCGCGAATCGGCGCGTGAATGGTGTAGTCACCCAGCGAACGCACCGATTGATCAAATCGCAGTTGGTCGTTACCCATGCCAGTGCAGCCGTGGGCAAAGTGAGGCGTTCCCAACTGATCGGCCAGCTCCAAGCACTGCTCGACAATGACATAACGATCCGAGCACAACATCGGATATTGTTCAAGCATGCGCGCACCGGACCAGAGCAGCGGCACGACAAACTGATCCCACAGGGCTTGCGAGGCATCCAGCTCATGGTGTTGTTCAGCGCCTAGCGAAGACGCTCGCTGCGCAATCCAGTGTTTCTGATCGGCGGAAATTCCACCGGTATCAACAAACGCCGTGTGCACTTCGAATCCTTCCGCCTTCAACGCCAGAACGCAGTAACTGGTGTCCAGACCACCGGAAAAAGCGAGAACGATTTTAGTTTTTTCTGACATGCGATTTGTTCTGACTTGATGTTCCAAAAAAATAGTCCCAAATTCCAAGCCTAGTGACCTGGACGCTAATCGTTGGTGCTCAACAAGCTCGACATCAGCGCTTTTTGGACATGCAGACGATTTTCGGCCTCGTCGATGGCCACGCAGTAGTCGGCGTCCATGACTTCATCGCTGGCCTTAATGTTACGACGAAGCGGCAGGCAGTGGCTGAAACGGGCCTGATTGGTCATTGCCATCTTCTCACTATCGACCATGAAATGACGGAACGCGGCACGCAGCTTGGCTTCAGCGTCGGGCTGACCGTAAAGCGGCAACGCACCCCAGCTTTTCGCGTAGATGAAATCGGCGCCGGAATAGGCCTGCTCAATGTCCTCAGTCACCTGAATTCGCCCCTCAGAGTCAGCAGATTGCTCGTGCGCTGTAGCCATGAACTTTTCATCCAACAAATAGGCCTGATCCGGAATCAGCAGCGTGATGTCCATACCAAACTTGCTTGCAATCAGCAGCGCTGAGTTGGCCACCGCCGTGTTCAGTGGCCGTGGGTGCCAAGTCCAGGTCAGGACAAATTTTTTGCCGTCAGGTGCGCCAATATGGTCCTGNATAGTTCGCATCAATGCCAATTCCTGACACGGATGGACAATGGTTTCCATATTGATGACCGGCACCGACGAATGGGCAGCCAGCGCTTTGATCACGCCGTCTTTTCTGTCTTCCGTCCAATCCTTAAACAGCGGAAAGGCGCGTAGCCCAATCGCATCGCAGTAGCGCGATAGCACGCCAGCAACTTCAATAATGTGCTCTTCGGCGTCGCCATCCATAACAACGCCTGGCGCGAACTCAATGCCCCAGGCGGCTTTGCCGGGCTCCAGCACCACGGCATGCGCGCCAAGCTGAAACGCGCCGATTTCGAAGGACGCGCGCGTGCGCATGGATGGATTCAGAAATAACAGCGCCAGACTTTTTCCGCGCAATCTCTGATTCACTGGATTTTTGCGCAGTTGATCAGCGCTATCGAGTAGCGCCTGTAATTCTGGTCGAGTCCAGTCTTCGGTGGTTAAAAAATGGCGCATGCGTCGATTAATCCTTCTCGCAGGTCGTAACCCACTCATTAGCTTTGTATCGGGATCGCGTGAGCGATGTCCATGTAAAAAACCCAGCGCGGCGGCTGGGTCGAGTGTTCTGGAAACTAAGCTCAGGGTGACTACTTGCAAAATTCCAAACAGAAAATTTACAGACCCCACCTTTACACGAATTCGTCGCTGGCGGCGAATGATACGGTTGAAGGTCACTTTTGGCGCAGTCAAACTTTCACTGACCAATTTGCCATAAGCCACAGTACATAACAAGCGGGACTTGCAAGCTGCATGATATAAAAGGGGCATTGAACGATTTTGGCTCGAGAACATCCTCTGCTTAGGGTGTCTGGCCAGCAAGGAACAAACCTCGAAATGTTAATCAAGGAGTCAACGCAATGGGAATCGAAGTGGGCGGAATTTTTGGATTAATCTGGCTGATTATTGTGATCTGGGCGATTATCAAAGTTGCCCAAAGTAGCGCGGGAGGCGTGCAAAAACTTCTCTGGATACTCATCCTTCTGTTTTTGCCAATTCTTGGGCTTATCCTGTGGTTTTTGCTCGGGCCGAAGTAGAGCAAATCTAGCGAAGCGTGCCTGGAACTACCCGGGCACGCTTCAATTTCTAGTCAAGGGTCAGACGCGCAAATCGTCGCTTGCCGACCTGCAGCACGCCTTCAAAGCCTGTCGACAGCATCAACGATCTATCGCTGATTTTCTCGCCATCGATCTTGACCGCACCCTGATTGATCATTCGAAACGCTTCCGAGTTGGACGCCGTCAGACCACAAGCGGTCAGCGCGGCGGCGATGCCCAGCTGGCCGTTGTCGGATGCCACGCTTTTCTCAGCGATTTCCTCCGGCATATCGCCTTGTCGAAATCTGGCAATGAACTCATCGCGGGCTTGTTGACCTGAACCACTGCCCTGAAAACGATCAACAATCTCGACAGCCAGCTCGAATTTGACATCGCGCGGGTTACGACCTTCTGCAACTGCAATCTTCAACTGTTCGATGTCAGGCGTGGGTCTGAAACTAAGTAATTCGAAGTATCGCCACATTAAATCATCAGAAATGCTCATCAGCTTGCCGAACATTTCGTTGGCAGGATCAGTAATGCCGATGTAGTTGCCCAGCGATTTGGACATTTTCTGCACTCCATCGGTGCCTTCCAGTAAGGGCCAGGTGATAATCATCTGGGGTTTCTGACCCGCCTGCGACTGCAGCTGACGGCCCACCAGTAAATTGAACTTTTGATCGGTGCCGCCCATTTCGATATCGGCTTTCAGAGCAACCGAGTCCTGTCCCTGGACCAGGGGATACAAAAATTCGTGTATTGAAATCGGTTGACCAGCTTCGTAGCGTTTCTCAAAATCATCCCGCTCCAGCATCCGTGCCACCGTGTGCTGAGACGACAGGCGAATCATGTCCGCAGACGACATCGCATCAAACCACTCCGAGTTAAAGCGCACTTCGGTCATTTCAGGATCAAGTATTCGAAACACCTGATCAGCATAGGTTTTCGAATTGGCCTGAATCTCTTCATCGGTAAGCGGCTTGCGGGTGACATTCTTGCCGGTCGGGTCCCCAATCATGGCGGTGAAATCACCAATCAGGAAGATAGCGGTGTGACCGGCCTCCTGGAATCGCCGCATGGCGTTGATGACGACGGTATGGCCCAGGTGCAGATCAGGTGCGGTCGGATCGAAACCGACCTTGACCCGAAGCGGTCGATCAGACTTCAGTCGTTGTTGCAGCTCTTCGATCTGAATGACTTCAGCCGCGCCACGAATTAATTCTTGTAGATCAGTCACGAATTATCTTATCTGTCCAGATTATGATTCAGCGGTGCCGATCCAACCGGCATCGTATTATTAACGAGAGCTTAACAATTGACTTCAAGCGCTACAGCTCGATAATGTTACCGAGTTTTTATCGACGATTCTGCAATCCATGACGAGAAAGCCCATGGCCCGCCCGCGCCGACGTGCTCGTGGCGTGGACTTCAAGGCCCGCCTGCGCCGCGCGGCTGATTTGCCCGGTGTGCAAGCGCTGGTCTCTCTGGCGCGCGAACTTGGTGCTCGATTAGCCGCGCGGCCGGGGTGGTCAATTGCCGCCATCGCCTTGATTGTTTTCGCTTTCGTGGTCAGCCCTGACCAGCAAAATGCCGCGCAAAACTCCAATCAACAGCAGGCCGTGCATGCCAGCGCGCTTGCCTTGCCTTCCCTTCCTTCCGCTGAAAAGCCTGAAATTTCAGCCGCTGAATCTCTTGACTCCGATGTCAGCAAACAACCGCCGATTCCAGCTCGTGAATGGACGCTGGTTGAGGTTCGGCCTGGACAATCCCTGGACCGAATCTTCCGCGAAATGTCGCTAGGCGCTGGCTTGCTGCACAATATCGTCAATCTTGATGACACCACGGCAGGCCTCGCGCGCATCCGACCCGGCGATCAATTCGCGTTTGATCTGGATGCTGAGGGTGAGCTGCGCGCCCTGCGCGCTGAATTGGACGAACAGAATTGGCTGTTTATAGAACATCAAGATGACAGGCTGGTCAGTCGCATCGAGCCTCGCAGCCTTGATCATCGCGTGATTGAAGCCAGCGGAGCGATCTCGAGCTCCTTATTCAACGCTGCCAAGGATGCCGGGCTTTCCGACAATATGACCATGCGCCTGGCGGCGATTTTTGGCTGGGACGTGGATTTTGCGCTGGATATTCGTGCCGGTGATCAGTTTGCCGTGGTCTACGAGCAAATTTGGCGCGATGGGGAATTTTTGCGCGACGGCAACATTCTAGCCGCACGTTTCGTCAACCAGGGCGATGCGTTCGAAGCGATTCGTTTTGACGCCGGAAACGGACCGGATTATTTCGCTCCCGACGGACGCCCGATGCGCAAGGCTTTCTTACGCGCGCCACTCAATTTCAGCTATGTCACCTCCAACTTCAATCCGCGCCGTTTTCATCCGGTGACACGTCGAGTTCGGCCACACAACGGCACCGACTACGGTGCACCAGTGGGCACGCCGGTCTGGGCTTCCGGCGATGGACGGGTCACCGAATCGGCGTATAACAGCCTGAACGGCAACTACGTCTTTATTCAGCACGGCAACAACATCGTCACCAAATACCTGCACTTGTCACGCCGGCAGGTCAAGCGGGGTGATCGCGTGCGCCAAGGCCAGACCATCGGGCGCGTCGGCGCAACGGGACGCGTGACTGGAGCGCACCTGCATTACGAATTTCTGCTCAATGGCGTCCACCGCAATCCCCGCACGGTCGACCTGCCGCCCGCCAATCCATTGCCCGCAGATTTGATGGACCAGTTCCAAAGCTATAGCGAGGGCCTGATCGCCCAGCTTCAGGCCATGGATGCGAGTAGCCCGATTCGCATCGCGCAGCGCGATACCGACAACTGCCTGGAAAGCAGCTGCTGATGACCGATCTCCATGTTGGCCTGATCTCCGGGACCAGCATGGACGGCATTGATGCGGTTGTCGTCGATCTTGCCCCGGCAAGACCTGAAGTGCTGGCCTCCAATACCTTTGAATTTCCAGCCGATATCCACAGCGCTCTTGACACACTACGCGCCGATCCGGATCAATTTCCGCTTAGAGCGCTGGGCTGGCTGGACGCATGTTTAGGTCAGGCCTTGGGCCGTGCTGCCAAGGAAATCGTTGCAAACGCAGGCCTTCATTCCGACCAAATTTCCGCAATTGGCAGTCATGGCCAAACCGTTCTGCACCGCATTGACAGTGATCTATCACACACCCTTCAAATCGGTGACCCCAGCCGCATTGCCGAAATCACCGGCATCACTACGGTGGCTGATTTTCGCCGCGCCGACGTCGCCGCTGGCGGACAAGGTGCACCACTGGCACCACTGATTCATGCTGCGATGCTGGGTCAGGATGAAGAGCGGCGGGCGGTTATTAATCTGGGCGGAATTGCCAATATTACGCTGCTGAAAGATCATGCAATTCAGGCCGGCTTCGACAGCGGGCCGGCCAACTGCTTCCTGGACCTCTGGTATCGCAGGCACCATCCAGATCGATTCGACCATCAAGGCCAATGGGCCTCCGAAGGCAAGATTGATGCAGCGTGGCTGCATCAGCTCCTTGACGACCCCTACTTTGGCAAACCACCACCCAAAAGCACGGGAATAGAATATTTTTCGGCGCGCTGGCTGGAACAGCGACTCCCGAAGTGGTCCAACGACCGGCCGCAAGATATTCAAGCCACGCTGGCCGAATTCAGCGCCAGGACGCTGGCCGGTCCGCTTTCGGCCATCTCGCTTGACCGAGTATTGATCTGCGGCGGCGGCGTCCACAATCACGATCTGGTCCAACGCATCTCATCGCATCTCAATTCATCAAACCCCAACGGCTTGCCCATCGAGGCAACCGACTCCCATGGCCTGCCGGCCGACCACGTTGAATCCGTTCTATTCGCCTGGCTGGCAGCACAGCGATTAGCTGGCGTTCGGCTGGCCACGAACCCGGTCACAGGAGCAGTGAAAAGTGTTTGTTTGGGCTCAATTTACTCAGCTTGATGTCGATCGATCAAATTCCATAACTTTCGACATTTCGGGCCGAAATAGGCTACCCTCTCGCTAATATAAGGGGAATTTCATTGTGTTGGAGAGTCCCAATGAATAAATTCAAGTACAACACCCAGGCGCTTCTGAGGGAGCAGCGAGCGCCGCTCACCGCCGCTGTTGGTCTCGCATTGAGTGCCGGTTCCCTGCAGGCCGCGACCATTACCGTAACCGCTTTAGCCGACGGCTCCGTGCCGGGGCAATGCACCCTGCGCGACGCCGTCGAGGCCGCAAATACTGACTCAGTGGTCTCAGCTTGTGCAGCAGGCAGCGGTGCCGATGTTATCGACGCGACCGGCCTCAGCGGCACGATTGCATTGACGTCAGACTATCTGAATATTTTGCCCGGCGGTCTTACTATCAACGGGCCAGGACCTGAAATTCTAAGTATTGATGGGGGCGGAAGTAACGCAATCTTTGCAGCAAGCGGCTCATCGCTCAATATCAACGGGCTGCGGTTAGCCAATGGGCTGTCCACGCCGCTGTTCGGTGGCGCAGCAGTTTTGGCGATTGGTGGGGCCACGCTTTCCCTGCAAAACTGTGAGATCGACAACAATACCGCTGCTGCCTCGGCCTACGGCGGAGCCGTATCCATAATTCAATCCAGCGCATCCATCGACGGCTGCGATTTCACCAACAATGTCAACCCGGTCTCGCTCCGCGGCTCCTTCAGCAACACGGCCTATGGCGGTGCGATCATGGGCGTGGAGTCTGCGCTGACGATTACCCAGTCCTACTTTGGGTTTAATCAGTCGGCTAATTCAGGCGGTGCGATTGCGTTGTCTGAGAGCATTCTCGATATCGACAACAGCAATTTTGACAACAACCTAGCGTCCTACGGCGGTGCCATTGTCGTTGCAAACTCCAGCACGCTGAATATGTATGACGCCGTGCTATTCGGGAACGAGGCATCCATAAGCGGTGGCGCGATCATCGCCGGATCGGACTCGGTCGTCAATATTGCAGACACCGGCGTGAACGGTAATGTCAGTGTTACCGGCGGCGGCATTCAGTTAGGGTCTCTGCCCACGATTATTCTGGCAAACGATTCAGATACCGAATTTTCAACCATAAGCACAAGCCGGGGTGAACCCTCACCTCCGCCGCCGTTCAGCCTGTCTGGGCCGGCCAGCGCCACGATCAGTTATAGCTCGATCAGCGGCAATCAGGCCTATTCTCGCGGCGGCGGGTTGTCAGCGACAGCGTCGAGTACGGCCAACATCACCCAAGGCTACTTTGAGAACAATCAAGCCGCTGCATTGCTCTTACGGTCGGGTCCGGCTGTCACGGAAACATCAAAGGGCGGCGGCGACGCTGAAAACTATAGCGGCGGTGGCTTGTTTGTCACTAATAGCGCACAGGTGACGCTCGATCGAAGCGTGATCTCTGCCAACTTGAGCGATGGTTTGGGCGGCGGCGCGATGGCAGATCGAAACGGGATGATCGCCATCGAATCCAGCGTGGTGGAACAGAATCAAGCGCTGTCGGGCGGCGGACTGTTTGTCGGAGTCAACAACAGCGGTTCGATTCCCCTTCGCGAGCCCGAGCGCGGATTTTTTGAACCCGGTCAAATCAGTCTTAATGACAGCCAAGTTATCGACAACCAGGCGTTCGTTGGCGCGGGCGTGTCATCCGAGGGCGGTTATTTCGCCTCCAATTACAGCGAAATCGCCAATAATGTCGCAGATTATGCGGGTGGCGGAATCTACTCCGAGGGCGGAGAGCTGGCCGTATTCTTGAGTTCAGTGATCGGCAACGGCGCACCTATAGCTGCAGGCCTTGCTGCAACCGATAGCGGTTGCAGCGTAACGATCCGTCGGAGCCGCATCGCTAACAACATCGCGTCGGGCAACTACGGTGGAGCCATAATCGCTGGATGCTCGGGCGTCGTCAAATACAGTGAAATCAGCAACAACGAGGCCGCGCTGGCCGCCGGGCTGTTCGCGACTGGACTTCCCGCGCCGGCCGATTCGCTCAACATCAACAACACCACGATCACCGGAAACTCGGGCGAATTCTTCTCTGGATTGCTGGCAGCGGAGGTCAATATCAACGCGGTCACAGTAAGCCACAACACGGTGACGGGCCCTAGCACCGGTGGGGCGGCTATCGATCTTGAAAGAGGTAATGCTACAGTTCGCAATTCCATATTTTCGAACACCACGGGAGGTCCTGATTTCGGGTTTATCGGCGCCACCTTCTCCGGCAGCCTGGACTACACCCTGGTTCAGAATGCAGCAGGCAAGCTGCCCGTCGGTGCCGGCAATATCACCGGACTGGATCCCCTGCTGGGCCCACTGGCTGACAACGGCGGCCCGACCCTGACCCGCAGTCTTCTTTCGGGATCGCCCGCGCTCGACAGCGCAGATCCCGGTATCAGCTTGACTATCGATCAGCGCGGCTTCGTTCGAGAATTTAATGGTCGAGCTGACATGGGAGCCTACGAGTACGGTGAGCGCTTGTTCTCAGACCGCTTCGAGCAGCCTTGATTGCCCGCTATAATGCGTCGGTCGCAAGGATAATGAATATCCTGGCACGACCGCAGGATATTTGACCGACGCCATTTTGGGAATCCTAGAAAATGATCAAGCACACACTACGCTGCCTGTGTCTGGGGGCATTTTTAACAGCCTGTAGTCAAGCCCCAGAACCGGCCAACGACGACGATGTCGATTCAGCGAGTGAAGCTGCAGCGCCAGAGGATCAGACTGAGCTTCAGCCTACCGCCAGCGCAGACGACAGCTCCGCAAACCTGGAACGTATCGCAGACAATCCTCAGGCACTCAGGGAGGCCATGCGCAATCCTGATCAACGCGAATCGATAATCCAGG
>JGI12109J20283_10552729_pt1 | contig 14396 bp, 5 predicted proteins | sample ElkSlonscriptome_12_FD_20283 | JGI IMG/M metagenome (IMG submission 20283) | reverse complement strand
GGTCTATCGCAGGACCGGACGTGAACAGCGCGGGGCTGGTGTTGCCCGTGACGTTGAACGTCAGCGCTTGTGTGCCGTCCTCGCCGTCGTCGATCGCCGTGGCCCAGCCGGCAACGGTCTGCGCACCGGCGTCCTCGTCGGATGAAACATCGCCGGCGCCGGTAAACGTCGGCGCGTCGTTGACTGCCTCAACCGTGATCGAGAAGGTCTGTGTGCCGCTGGTATCGTCGCCGCCGTTGGCCGTCCCGCCATCATCCTGGACCACAACGTCGAAGGTCGACGTACCGTTGGCGTCGGCCGCCGGCTCGAAGCTGAGCGTGCCGCTCGCATCGACGCTCGGCCCGGCCGCGAACAGCGACGGATCGGAGACGCTGGACACCGTGTAGGCGAGCACCGACTGCCCAGACTCGTTGCCGGCACCCGGACCGAAGCCGGCCCAGCCCGCGACCGCCTGGGGACCCGAGTCCTCACTGACGGCAGCCGGATCACTGGCCGTGAGCGTCGGCGCGTCGTTGATCGCATCGACAGTGATCGTCACCGTCGCCGTGCCGTTCGCGCTGTTGTCGTCTTCGAGCGTGTAGTCGAACGTATCGACCCCGTTGGCATCGGCCGGCGGCGTGTAGGTGAAGTCACCGTTGGCCTGCAGCGTCACGCTGCCGCCCAGGCCCGTGGCCGTCAGCGTGCCGGCGTTCATCACCGCCAGTGGGTCGTCGGGATCGGTATCAACGCCGCTGCCGTTGTCAGCCAGCACGCTGCCGCCGAACAGCGCATCCTCGTCGGTCCCGAAGGCATCGTTCGCCGCGACGGGCGGATCGTTGACGCCGTCGATCGTCAGATTGACGAAGGCCGTGGACGTCGCGTTACCGTCGGTAATGCGGTAGGAGAACGAATCGCTGCCCTGCTCGCCGATGTCCAGACTGGCGAACTGGCCGTTCGGGTCGTAGACGAACGTGCCGTCGGCGGTCATCGTGACGGTCGCGCCGGAGGCAAGTGTCACGGCCACGCCGACGTTACCGGCCGCGCCCTCGACCTGGTCGACGGTGAGCGCATCGCCGTCGATGTCGCTGTCGTTGGCAAGCACGCCGTCGTCGGATGGGTCTCCGCCGGTCGCCGTGCCGTCGGCGTCGGAGGCCGTCAGCACAAGATTTTCCGGCGTCGAGCGCGCATCGATGCTGGCGACGGGCGCGTCGTTGGCGCCGTTGATCGTCACCGTGACCGTCGCCGAGTCCGAGGCAATGCCGTCGGAGATCGTGTAGCCGAATGTAACGGTCGCAGAGTCTCCAACGGCCAGGCTTTCGAACTGTCCGTTGGGGTCGTAGTTGAACGTGCCGTCGCCGTTGACCGTCAGCAGCGCGCCGGAAGTCAGTGTGATCTGGACCCCGACATCGCCGGCAACGCCGTTGACCTCGATGACCGTCAGTGCATCGCCGTCAGGGTCGCCGTCGATGCCGCTGCCGTTGTCGGATAGGACGCCGCCGTTCAGAACAGTGTCCTCATCGGTGGCGACGCTGTCCGACTGGGCTATCGGCGGCAGATTGGCGTCGTAGCGTGCGAGGTAACCATTCACCTTGCCTCCTGCAAGGACGAAATCGCCACCGGCGTACACGTCCCCTCCGATGGCGTATAGAGCCCGAACGCCGCTATCCGCGCCGCTGCCGAGTGCCGACCAACCGGCGTTGCCGGTCTGCGTCGTATCGAACACCGCGATCCGGCTGGCTGGGCTGCCGCCGGCCTGTGTGAAGAATCCCCCAGCGTATAAGTCATCGCCAACTGCGGCTAGAGCCACAACAGCGCTGTTCGCGCCGTCGCCGAGCGGCGACCAGCCGGCGTTGCCGGTCTGCGTCGTATCGAACACCGCGATCCGGCTTGCCGGATTGCTGCCGGCCTGTGTGAAAAACCCTCCCCCATACAAGTCATCCCCGATCGCGGCCAGGGTATATACGGTGCTATCGACGCCGTCGCCGAGCGGCGACCAGCCGGCGTTGCCGGTCTGAGTCGTATCGAACACTGCGATGTTGTTCGCCGGGTTTCCACCAGCCTCGGAAAAACTTCCCCCGACGTACAAGTCGTCTCCAATCACGGCTAGAGCACGCACAGTACCATTTACCCCGTCGCCCAGTGCCGACCAGCCTGCGTTACCGGTCTGGGTCGTATCGAAGACCGCGATCCGGCTAGCCGGGTTGCCGCCCGCCTGAGTGAATTGTCCCCCGACGTACAAATGATTGCCTACCGCCGCCAAAGCCTGTACTGGGCTATTCACGCCGCTCCCGAGCGGCGACCAGCCAACGTTGCCCGTTTGAGTTGTATCGAATACGGCAATTCGACGCGCGAAGTTGCCGCCGGCGTCGGTGAAGTCTCCCCCTACATACAGCTTGCTGTCGACCGCGGCCAGCGCCACCACTGAAGCATTCATACCGCCCCCAAGGACCGACCAATCGCTGTCGCTGGTCTCGGTGGTGTCAAAAATGGCAATGCGGTTCGCCGTTTTTCCGCCCGCCAGTGTGAAGGTTCCCCCGACAGCAAGGTCAGTGCCGACGGCTGCTAGTGTTACCACGGAGTCGTTTAGCCCATTGCCGGCCGACGCCCAGGCCAGATTGCCCGTCTGAGTAGTATCGAGCACCGCAAGCTGGCTTACAGCCTTGCCACCGGCAAAGGTAAAGCTACCTCCTGCGTATAAAGCGTCGCCCACAGCCGCCAAGGCATCAATAGAGAAACCACCCACCCCTCCGCCGACTGCCGACCAGCCGGCGTTCCCCGCTTGGGTCGTATCGAACACCGCGATTTTGTTCACCGGGTTGCCGCCCGCTTGGCTGAAAGTTCCGCCGACATACAAGTCGTCGCCGCTCACGATCAGGGCATAAACGATGCTATTGACGCCGTCGCCGAGTGCCGACCAGCCGGCGTTCCCCGTTTGGGCCGTATCGAATACCGCGATTTGATTAGCGGCGTTGCCGCCTGCGGAACTGAATCCGCCTGCGACGTAAAGATCCGATCCGAACGGGACAATCGCCCACACGGGACTGCTCGCGCCGCCGCCACCAACCCCACCACCGAGCGTCGACCAGCCGGCATTCCCAGTCTGGGTTGTCTCATACTTCGCGATCGAATTTGCGCTAGCGCTGCCAGCCTGAGTGAAAGTTCCTCCAACGTAAAGGTCCGTGTCGATCGAAGCCAGTGCCAGTACGGTGTTGTTCAGACCGCTTCCTAGGGCGGACCAGCCGCCATTGCCGATCTGGGTGGTGTCGAATACTGCGATCCGGTTCGCGGCCAAGCCACCGGCTTGATTGAAGTCGCCACCGACGAATAGAGCCTCCCCAATCGCGGCTAGCGCCCATACCGTAGCGTTCACACCATCGCCCAGCGGAGACCAGCCCGCATCGTCATTTACTGTGGTGTCGAATACTGCAATTCTGTTGGCCGCAACGCTACCGGCGGTGGTAAACAGCCCTCCCACATACAGCCTATCGTCCACGAAAGCGAATGCTCTTACCGTATTGTTGACACCATTCCCCAACGACGAAAATTCGCCCGTGGATAGGTTCAAACGAGCGACGTTCGATGCATTAGCGGCACCGCAAATCTGAAAGTCGCCGCCGACGAACAAATCTCCTGCGCTTCCAGCAATCGCGAAGATCCGCCCGTCGCAGCCTGGAATTCCAAACTCGCCTTCTGACCATCGATCGTTACCGTTTCCTGACCTAACGAAACGCGGCGCTTCGCCTTTCTTGCTGACGATTTGGAAACCGGTCGGGTCGATCAATCCGGAAAAGCCCTCCGGTAGCTCGATGTTTCCGTTTTCATCGAGCAGCTCACCGAGCGTGATGTCGTAGTGCTGCTGCGCGGGCAATGCATCTTCGGCATGCCCGGGCGAGCCATTCGCAGCGAACGCGTGCGGAAACGCGGCGAACGAGGCCAGCACAAGGACCGCGATTCTCAGGACGTTCCCGAGTCGTTGGGGCGGATGAAAAACAGTAATCGGCATGGCGGGTTGTCCTTGCGGTGGACTGTTGTCCGTCGTCGGTGTTGTGTTTTCGATGCTTAACGGAGCGCTTTTTACGCTGGCAATTCGATTCTCGATACACTCACTACCGGCGCAAGAAAACGGCCACGACTGAATCGTTATGGTTCAACGGACCAGGATTCAAACAGAATCGGAGCCAACAACACCGATCGAGGGCGGCGCGGCGTCGCCCCGCGGCCATGAGATTCAAAGATTGATGGCAAGACGCTTCCCCTTTCTCTACTAACCTATCAGACCCAAACCGACGACTCATCCCCCAATTGGGTGAGGCTGGATTTCGATCTTTTTTGCAGCTGAACCGAGGCTGCTCCAGCAACAACGTCGGATCGGGATTTGACACCGCCGAGAGCCCCGTGCTAACACGGCTGCAGCTATAAGCCGCGCAGGCGTCGATGAGCGAGAAACGAGGACTGGCAAAGGAAAGCTGGACGAGAGAATCAGGAAATGGCGGCCTATCGACGCCGGCCGGAGACGTCGAGAGCTTGTCATGGGCTCTGGCGATGCAAGCAGACGCAGCGGTTGCGTTGCTGATGCCGAACGCGCGTCTGGAACGATCCACCTCTGCCATGGATCGACTGCTATCTCGCCGGATCCTGCTGCTGCTGGACAACAACTGCCTGCGCGGCGCGACTACCCGGATCGATGAACGCCTGTCTCGAATCCTGACACGCTTCCATGACGACCGGACCCATTTCATAGAAGAGGATCTGCTGGGACAGCCCTGGCGCCTGACGCTCGTTCATCGGAAACAGGCTCATCCCTTTGCCTTGCCCTATCGCGTTGCATTGATCGCCGAGCCGCATGAGAATTCGGTCGGTGCAGCCGACACGCTCGCACGCGAGTTCGGCCTGACGCCGGCTGAGCAACGATGCGCGATGGCGCTGCCCGATGCAGGATCGGTCCCCGAACTTGCGAAGCGGTTCGGCGTCGGCACGGAGACGATCCGGACGCAACTGCGCTCGATATTCGCCAAGACCGGCGTCGGCAGCCAGGCAGAACTCGTTCTGCTGCTGGCCCGGCGTGGATTCATCGAGGATCGATGAACCGGGCATCCCCCCGGAAACCGCCTACTCCTCTACCAGACCCTCCCGCGCCATCCGCGTGATCAGACCGACGCGGCTCTTCGTGCCGGTCTTCCGATAGGCGTTTCGCAGGTGGGTCTTGATCGTGTTGGCTCCGATCCCCAACCGATTCGCAAGTTCAGAACCGTCGGGCGACTGCAGCAGACCGATGACGCAGCGAGCTTCGGCCTTGGTCAGCCCGAACTTCGAGATCAGCCGGCGCTCTGGCGATTGGCCGGTCCCGTTCCGACGAAACAACAGCAGGATGCAGTCGCGCGGCAATCCCGACGCGCCGGCCATTGCGGTCGCCCGCCAGCGATTCCCGATGGCATCGCAGAATCCACGCTGCGGTGCTGCATCGAGCCCGTGTGCGGGTGTTGCCGCGCCCAGCGCCGAGCGCACCAGTTCCAGAAGGACTTGCTGAACTTCTTCATCGTTTCCGTGCAGCACGTTGTGAGACACGCCGACCGCTGATTCTTCCGCGAGCAGATCGTCCATGGCCGCGGTGCTCCAACGGATTCGAAGGTCGTATTCAACGACGGTCGCCGCGATACCGCACCCGTCGAGCACGTCCCAGCCGAAGGCCCGGTCCGGCATTTCCCCAAGCAGACGACATACGCGCTGCAGGGGCCGCGATAACTCCTTGAGCAGGGCGATTTCCTTTTCGGAATAGTCCAACGAACCGACGGGCTTCGAAAGGCTGAGCCAGCTCGTTCCATGGGACGCACTCTCGATGACGATGCCCGCCGTGTAGTCGGCGTTCATGGGGTGCAGGAGCTCGCGGAAATACGCCGTCCGGCGCAGCTCCGGGAAGGACGCGTGATCGCTGGCCCGGAGCACCCTGCCGGTCTCCAGAATCGGCTCAACGGCGGCCATCATCGGATTGTAGCCGCCGTGCCGATCGAAATATTCGGACTCGTACTGTTCGAATTCCGATGGGGCGATCCCGGAGATCGATGTGACGTAACCACCCGGAAATCCGGGCAGCGTGAGGATCCCGTTGACGACCGATGAGCCAGTGATCTGCCTCAGAAGGTCCATGAACGGCTGGTAGTCGCGCGTCTCAGGGATCGAGTTGAGCGCATCGATGAGCGCAGCGTGACGCGTGGATGGAACGTTGCGGATAGGTATCCCTCCTTCTTTCCAATCCAGACGCTCTTTCGACATCATCCTAGCGAGACGCGAACGCCTATGCAAACCGGGTTTGAATCCGCATCGGCGTTCATGATGAAGACCGTTTCGGGCTCGGCATGCAATCTGGAAGGGGCGGAAGAGAGGCGGAACAGGACGTCATCGCCGTGATCGAACGCGCGGGCATGGGGCAAGGAACCCGGCCGCGTCAGTCCGCGGTTTGCGGTGCCGCGGCCGCGCCGGCCAGGATGCCGCCGTCGATGTTCAGTTCCGCGCCGTTGATGTAGGCGGCCTCGTCGGAGGCCAGCAGGACTGCCAGCGCAGCGACCTCTTCGGGGCGGCCGAAGCGCTTCATCGGGCAGTCGGCGACGAATTCGCGCATCGCGGCCTCACGCGCTTCGCCTTGGCCGAGCACCGGTTCCCACATCGGCGTCAGCACCGCCGCCGGATGAATGGAACTGCAGCGGATCGGCAGGCCCTGCTCGGCGCAGTAAAGCGCGACGGTCTTGGTGTGGTTGCGCACTGCGGCCTTCGACGAGGCGTAAGCCGCCGCGCCGGGAATTCCGACCAGGCCGGAGCGCGACGACATGTTGATGATGCTTCCGGTCGACCCGGCCTTGCGCATCGTGCGGATCGCTGCGCGGCAGCCGAGGAAGACGCCTTCGAGGTTGGTTCGGTGCACCGCGCGCCAGTCGGTCAGCGACGCCTGTTCGGGATCCTGCGGACCGGCGCCGAGTTCGTCGAACCCGGTGATGCCTGCGTTGTTCACCAGCACGTTCAGCGCGCCGTGTCGATCGACCACGGCCTTCATCGCTCCATTCCAGTCGGCTTCCTCACGCACATCCAGCTTCAATGCCGTGGCGGCATCGCCGATCGAGGCCGCAATCCGCTCGGCGCCTTCCAGATCGAGATCGGTAACGAACACCTTTGCGCCCTCGTCTCCAAATGCGCGAGCGATCGCTTCGCCTATCCCGCTGGCCGCACCCGTGACCAGTGTGACCTTGTTTTGGAGTCGATTCACTGAGACATCTCTTCTGGTGTCGGACCCGCGATCATAGTGGCATCCCGCCGCCGACTCCATATTTGGGCGGAATTCCGACCAAAAAAACGCCCCGGCGAAAGCCAGGGCGCAGAGCCGTCACTAACCCACCGCAAATCGGGATATCCGATGTGCGCACCCCAAGGTCAATGACACCCTTTTCAGGCTATCGCGCACCGAACCAGTCCGCATCCCCCGTTTGGGTGAAACAGAAACGATTGGTGAATCCCTGTTCCCGATCAGCCAAGTCGCAGTTGGAACGGCGATCAGACCTCAGGCGACGATCAAGCCCGCGGCCTCAACCGCGAAGGCGCACCGGCTCCAGGTATCGGGTTTCCGGAATTTCGATCGACAAACCGGTGTTCCCACGCGCCGGATCCGTCCGGCAAAACCGCCATGGAGCGCCGGATCGGCAGTCGCCGATCTAATTCAAGGTCTCGATGAACCGATCCGCTTCGGCAATCGACTCGCGCATGGCCGCCAGCAGGTCCTCGGTTTCGGACTCGATCGCGGCCAGTTCGCCGCGGATTGCGTCGATGGCCATGGAATTCAGGTTGTGCTTCAGGAACAGCACCTGGTCTTCGAAAGACTGAAGCACCGGGTCAATGGTCTGTTCGGCCCGGCGCATTGCAGCGATCATGCCGGCGTAGCGGCTGCGCGTCTGCTCCAGCAACTCTCGACTGCGGGCGCGCAGATCGGCTCGGGAATAGGCCTCGAGCTCCTGCTCCCACTCTTCGAAAAGATCATCGGCCACGCGCTCGACGGCCTCGATGCGCTCGGTTACCGCCTCGGCCCGATCGACGCTTCGCTCGTATTCACGATCCAGCCGGCGATAGGCACGCTCCAGGTCGCCGCCGTCGAACTCGACCACCGACCGGAACCGCTCGAGCGTGGTCTGGAACTGCTCTCCCGCCTCGTCCTGAGCTTCGCTCGCCGCTTCCACGCGGGCTTCCAGTATGCCGCGCTTTTCGATCCCGACCGCTTCCAGCGCCTCGTATTGGATGGTCTGGCAGGCGCCGAGCGACACAGCCAGGAGGGCGGCCAGCAGGGTACGAATGATTCGAGGGAGCTTTGTCATTGCGGTCGTGATTCGGGTTCGGTCGCGTCGAACCCAACTATAGCCTAGCGGTCGGCGCAAGTCGCAAGCAGGGACGAACGCCCTCGCCCCCTTTCACGACCCCGATCCCTGCCACACGCCGGCCGCCCTCCGCAAACAGTGGAGGGATCTCGCGAGCGCGCGGGAGGAGGATCTGTCGAGACCCTACCGGGGTCGCGGGCGGATCGGGCACGAGCGCCGAGCAGGACGGCCCGAAGCCTGTGTCCATGAAATGAATAACGCCCCGGGAGCCCGGGGCGTTTGGAAACCTGCTTGGCGATGGCGATGCTACTCGGCGACCTCCGAGCGGAAGGAGAAAACGAAGCGGTTGCGCGCCGCATCCCTCCGCTAGCGCGCGGCGCTCGCACCAGCCGGCGATCAATCCGGCTCGGCCGTTTCGAAACTGTCGATGAACAGACCGATTGCGTCAGTGTCGCCGTCGACATTATTGCCGGCGTCCGTGTCGTCGGTGTCTGCGGGTGCCGTGACCGTCGCGATGTTCGAGATCGGCGCAAGATCGGAATCCAGCAGCTGCGCGTCGACCAGCAGCGTCACGCTGTCGCCGGAAGGCAGGTCGATGTCGATGTCGATGGAACCGGCACCGGAGGGCGAACTGCACGGACCCGCGGGAATGCACTCCCAGCTCACGAAATCCAGGCGTGGAGGCTGGGGATCCTGGAAGCTCGCGCCGACCACGTCGTCCGGCCCGGCGTTGGTTACGGCGATCTCGTAGACCAGGCTGCCGCCGGGCTGCGTGAAGTACGAATTCGAGACTTTCTCTACCGAGAGGTCGGCGCTCACCGTGGCCAGCTTCCACAGCTCGTTGCCGTTTTCCCCGTCGGTCGCGCTGAACAGGAGGAGATTGCCGAACGCCGCCAGTTGTCTCGGGGAGGAGGACACCGGGCCGGGGTTGATGTCGGCGACGAGGAACGTACCCTGCTCGGTGCCGTCGCTTCGCCAGAGTTCACGCCCGCCCGTCGCACCTGCCGCCGAAAAGTACAGCACCGAATCGATCTCGACGACCCCTTGAGGCAGGGAACCCGCGGGGCCCGGCATGATGTCCTTCACCAACACAGTGCCCTCCTCGGTGCCGTCGCTTTTCCACAGCTCAATGCCGGTGGCGCCGTCGTTGGCGTAAAAGTACAGGTAGCCACCGGTCGTAATCAGAGGAAGCAGATTGGCGCCCTCCAGACCCGGCCGAATGTCTTTTACGAGCGTCGTTCCGTTCTCGGTGCCGTCGCTTTTCCACAGTTCCGATCCGTTGATGCCGTCATCGGCACGGAACAGCAGGATTCCGTCAAGATCGGTTAGCCCTGCAACGCGGCCCGAAGCAGCGCCGGGACGGATGTCCTTGACCAGTTGAGTGCCGGGCCCCGTGCCGTCGGATTTCCAGAGCTCTGCACCGGCCCCGCCGCCCCCGCTGGAAACGAAGAACAGGAACCCGTTGCTGACGGCCATGGCGCTTGTTCCCGGTCCAGGAACGTCCAATGCCACGGTGCCCGCGTCCGTGCCGTCGCTCTTCCATAAGCCACCCTGGCTTCCACCGAGAACGTTAAAAAACAACTGGTTCTGAAACACGGTCAGGTACTGCGGAAAGCTACTCGCCGAGCCAGGCTCGATGTCCTTGACCAGCTCCGTCCCGACAGGAGTTCCGTCGGTCTTCCACAGCTCGGAGCCCGTTGCGCCGCCGAATGCCCTGAAGAAGGCGAGTTCACCCAGTTGCGTCAGTTCTTCCACATCGCTGCCCAGCTGTCCCGCGTTGATGTCCTTGACGAGCTGCGTGCCGCCGGCCGTCCCGTCGCTTTTCCAGAGCTCGCCGCCGTTCAGACCGTCAACGGCGTGGAACAGGATCCCGTCGCCGAACGGCGTAAGGCGCGTCGGCCTGGCACCGAACTCGCCCGGCAAAATGTCCTTGACGAGGGCGGTACCTGGTTCGGAACCGTCACTCTTCCAGAGCTCCCCCCCGGCAACCTCGTCACTGGCTCGGAAGAACAACTCGTCGCCGGCGGTTACCAACTCAGCGGGAGCCGCGGAAGCGGCCGGGGCGTCGAGATCCGCGATGATCCTCGTTCCCGCCGCCGTCCCATCCGTGACCCATGGTTCCTGGCCGGTGGTCTCTCCGGTAGCCGCGAAGAACACACGGCCGCCGATCGAAACGAGACGCTCCGGCGAAGAGCCTCCCGCTGCAATGTTCTTCAACAGCGCCGTGCCCGCCTGGGTGCCGTCGCTTTCCCAGAGCTGTCGGCCGGTTCCGCCGTCGTCCGCACTGAAGAGGACCCGGTCGCCGAATGCAGCGAGGTCAGAGGGGCCGCCGCCGTCTGCACCAGGGTTGATATCTGCCACGAGCACGGTACCCGCGGACGTGCCGTCGCTGGCCCAGAGTTCCGAACCGTTCACGCCGTCGGTCGCGCTGAACATCAGGATACCGTCGAGATCGACGAGGTCCCCGGGCGAAGCGGAGGGCGCGCCGGCGCGGATGTCCTTGACCAGCGCAGTACCGGCAGTCGTTCCGTCGCTGGTCCACAGTTCGTCGCCGTGGCTACCGTCGTTAGCGATGAAGAACAGCGCTCCCCCGGAGGCGGTCAGCTGTCGCGACCCGCTACCGAACGATCCGGGCCGAATGTCCTTGACCAGGACGGTGCCGGCGTCGGTGCCGTCGGTCTTCCAGAGTTCGCGGCCCACCGAGCCATCGTCGGCGGCGAAGAACAGGGTCGACCCGATGACGAGGGGTTCGCTTGGAACGAGATCGGTCGCCATGTTGGTGACCCGCACGGTTCCGGCTTCCGTGCCGTCGGTCTTCCACCATTCCCGACCGTTCACGCCGTCGTCGGCTGAAAAGTACACCGCACCATTGAAGACGACGAGCGCGGTCGGCTGAGAACTGCCGCCGGGATTGATGTCCTTGACCTGCGCCGTGCCCGCGACTGTTCCGTCGCTGCGCCACAATTCTCTGCCGTCCGCCCCGGCCGCCGAGAACAGGAGCAGACCGTTGAATGCGATCAGCGAATCGGGAAAACCGCTGCCGTCGGCTCTTATATCGCGCACCAGGCGAGTGCCGGCTTCGGTGCCGTCGCTCTTCCAGAGTTCGACGCCGGTCGAAAACTCGGTGGCCGCGAAGAACAGCGTACCGCCGACGTCGGTTAATTCGTCCGGGGCTGATCCCTGGTTACCGGGCTCGATATCCCGCACCAGCATCGCGGCATCCCCCGCAGCGTCGGTCCGCCACAGCTCCAGACCCGTCGACCTCGTGGTGGCGACGAAGTAGACCCATTGCCCGCTCGCCGTGAAGCCCCTCGCGCTTGATCCGAAGACGCCCGGATCACCGGTAAAGTCAACCGAGATGTCCTTTACCAGAGAAACCGGTTGTGCTTGCAGCAGCGGCGCCGCACCGGCCAGCAGCATGATCACCGACGTAATCAGGCAAAAAGCGGCACGCGCCGTGCGCCCCTGATCTTTGTCGGGGCTTGAATCCATCGCCATCGGTAGGCCTCCCATTCCTTAGTCCGTTCGCCGCTCCCGCAACCACTACCTTATTACGCCAGAATGGTGGTTTCAACGCCATCGGTATCGGCCGCGCGCCGGAACAAAAACGCCCCGGAAGGCCGGGGCGTTTCTCGATGTGACTTGATATGCGCGCGGGTACTACTCGCCGAGCTCCGTCGGCAACGGCGGGATCGGCGGCACCGGCGACTCGTAGGTCTCCAATTCCATCAGCACCTGTTCGATCGCGCGCTCCAGCTGGGTGTCGCGACCGTTGTTGGTGGCGATGGGATCGAGTTCGATCTCGATATCCGGAGCCACGCCCTCGTTCTCGACGGTCCAGTTGCCGTCGGCATCGACGAAGCGGAAGAACGGCACGCTCATGAATCCGCCGTCGACCAGCTGTGGGTTGGCCGCGATGCCGATCAGACCGCCCCAGGTACGCGTGCCGATCAGCTTGCCCAGGCCAAGCAGCCGGAACGAGTACGGCAGGTAGTCTCCGCCCGACCCGGCGTCCTGGTCGATCAGCATGGTCTTCGGTCCGTGCATGGCGCCGGCGGGCGTGGTGTACGGCAAGGCGTTGCGATCGACCCACGACGAAAGGTGCCGGCGGCTGAGCACTTCGACGATGTAGTTGGCCGCCTGACCGCCGCCGTTGGAGCGCTCGTCGATGATCAGCGCTTCCTTGTCGAGCTGGGCGAAGAAATAGCGGTTGAAGAACGTGTAGCCGGCTCCGGCGGTGTTCGGCAGGTAGATGTAGCCGACGCGACCGTCGGTGGCATCGCTGACCTGCTGCCGGTTGGTTTCGATCCAGTTCCAGAGCCGAAGCGCGCCCTCCGAGCCGGTCGGCGTGACGACGATGTCGCGCGCCTCCTCGCCGTCGCTGTTCGGTCCGACGGACAGCGTGACCTGCTTGCCCTCGGTTCCTTCGAGCATCCGGAAGATGTTGTCGCTCGCAGTCAGGTTCTCGCCGTTGATCGCGAGAATGTATTCGCCGGAGCGCGCCTCGTTGCCCGGCTCACTGAGCGGGCCGCGGAGAAACGGATTCCAGGACTCTCCTGAATAGACCGTTGCGAGGCGATAGCGACCGTTGTCGATCTCGAAGTTGGCCCCGAGCAGGCCGGCGGTCACGCCGTTCTCCCGGTGCACATCGCCGCCGCCGACGCGGTTGTGGCCTACCTGCAGCTCGGCGATCATCTGCACCATCAGCGCGTTGAGATCTTCGCGACGGCCGACGTGTTCGACCAGCGGCCGATACTGGTCATAGACCGACTGCCAGTCGATGCCGTGAAGGTTCTCGGCATAGAAATACTGCTGCTGCATGCGCCAGGCTTCGTCGAAGATCTGCGCCCATTCCTGTCGTGGATCGATCCACATCCGCAGCCCGCTGGTATCGATGGACTCCGGCTTGATGTCCTTGCCGATATCGGCAACCGCCAAACCGCTTTGCTGCTGCAGCAAGACCTTCTTGCCGTTGGCCGAAATCACGAAATTGAGCACGCCCCGCAGCACCGTCGAGGCTTCGCGCTCCTCGAAGTCGAAGCGCTTGAGTTCGCGATCGTCGGCGGTCGATTCGCCCGGCGGCTGGTTGGTGGCGCCGGACTGCGGCGACTCGATGTAGAACAGGTTGCCGCTGCCGGCGACCTGGAGGCTGGAGTAGTTGCCCTCGGCGACCGGCAGCCCGATGATGCGACGCTGGATGCCGTCGAAGTCGATCTCGACCGTCGGCGTTTCCTTTTCGCCATTGCTGTCTTCGTCGTCGTCGCCGTTGCCGTCACCGCTTTCTTCGGCACTGCGATCGCCGTCTTCGCCGTTTCCTTCATCACCCTCGGCTTCTGTCGGCTCGTCGCCGGTATCGGGCGCGAGCGGCGAATCACCGTCGGCGGTCAGGACGACCGCATACAGACCCGCCCGATATGGACGCTCCTGGCTGGTCATGTTGAGACCGACCTGCAGCGGGCCGGAGTTGGTCGACGCGGCGAAGTAGAGGTACTCGCCTTTCGGATCGAAAGCCGGCGAGGCCACGTCGGCCATGCCGTTGGTGATGATCGTCGACTCCCCGGAGTCGAAATCGTATACGGCCAGGTCGGCATGGTAATTCGGCTGCTCCAGGTTGTAGGCCAGCCAGCGGCCGTCCGGCGAAAAAGCAATGTCGAATCCGGCGCGTCGGGTGTTTTCGGCAATCGTCGCGATCTCACCGCCGTCGAGCGAAATTGCATGAAGCTTGCGGTGGTTGTCGGCGAACACGATCCGGCCAGTGTCGGCGTGCCAGGCCTCCAGACTGTAGAAATCCGGCCCCAGCTCGAACGATTGCTGATCGCCCATGCCGGTCTGGTCGGCGACCACGAGACGCTGGCCTGAAAGCGACTCGACGATCCACGCCACCTGCTGCCCGTCCGGAGACCACAGCCCCGGATACTCACGCACTCCGGCGGTGTCGGACAGGTTGCGCGTCGAGCCCTTGTCGGTGGGAACCGTGAACACGTCGCCGCGTGCGGTGATGATTGCTCGCTTGCCGCTGGGCGAGATGTCGATGCCCTGGATGTTGCCGGCCACCGAATCCCAGCC
>JGI12109J20283_11158134_pt1 | contig 14397 bp, 15 predicted proteins | sample ElkSlonscriptome_12_FD_20283 | JGI IMG/M metagenome (IMG submission 20283) | reverse complement strand
CGACAATCACCTGTTCCTGGTGGACCTCATCGACAAGGGTCTCACCGGCAAGGCCGCCGACGCCGCCCTCGGTCGGGCCAACATCACGGTGAACAAGAACGCGGTGCCCAACGACCCGCAGTCGCCGTTCGTCACCAGCGGTGTGCGCATCGGCACCCCGGCGGTCACCACCCGCGGCTTCGGCCTCGGCGAGGTGCGCGAACTCACCGGCTGGATCTGCGATATCCTGGAGCACATGGACGACGAGTCCGTCAACCAGCGGGTGCGCAGCCAGGTGCTGGAGCTCTGCGGGCGGTTCCCGGTTTATCGTAACGAGTAGATGCACTGTCCCTTCTGTAGCGCCGTCGACACCAAGGTGGTGGATTCCCGGTTGTCCCCCGAGGGCAACCGGGTCCGCCGCCGTCGTGAGTGCGTGGTCTGCGGGGCGCGCTTCACCACCTACGAGGTGGCCGAACTCACCCTGCCCCAGGTGATCAAGCAGGATAAGCGCCGCGAGGCCTTCGACGAGCAGAAACTGCGTGCCGGGATGCTGCGGGCCCTGGAAAAACGCCCGGTGAGCAGCGAGGCGGTGGAGGCGGCGCTGTCGCGCATCCTCGACCGGGCCCGGGCCCGGGGCGAACGGGAACTGCCCTCGCGAATCCTCGGCGACTGGGTGATGGAGGAACTCCGGGAACTGGATCAGGTCGCTTACGTGCGATTCGCCTCCGTTTACCGGAGCTTCCAGGACGTCCACGCCTTTCGCGAGGAGGTGGAGAAGCTGCTCGCCTCCTCGGCGCCGCCGCCCCCCGAGGAATAGGCGGTCCATTCCCAGCGCCATCGCTCACCCGGGCGAACCCGCGGGACCGCCCCTACAATCACCATGTCGATCATCCTGTCAGCCATAGCCTCCCGAAGCCCATGCGTTCTTTGATCCGGTCATGACCACCACCGCCGATCATCACACCGCCGATCATCACTACATGGCCCAGGCCCTGCAACTGGCCGCCCGTGGCCTGCACACCACCGATCCCAATCCGCGGGTGGGTTGCGTGCTGGTGCGAGACGGCGAGGTGGTGGGCACGGGCTGGCACCGCCGGGCCGGCGACGGGCACGCCGAGTACATCGCCCTGCAGGCCGCCGGCCCCCGTGCCGAGGGCAGCACCGCCTACGTGACCCTGGAGCCCTGCTGCCACCATGGCCGCACGCCCCCCTGCACCGATGCGTTGATCGCCGCCGGGGTGAAACGGGTGGTGGCGGCCATGCAGGATCCCAACGTGCGGGTGGCGGGCGGGGGACTGGCGCAACTGTATGCCGCCGGGATCGAGGTGCAGTGCGGGCTGATGGAGGACGAGGCCCGCGCCCTGAACCCGGGCTTCATCCGCCGCATGGAGGAGAACCGCCCGCACTTTCGCCTGAAACTCGCCATGAGCCTGGACGGGCGCACCGCGCTGGCCTCCGGGGAGAGCCGCTGGATCACCGGCGAGGCGGCGCGGTTGGACGTGCAGCGCTGGCGGAGCCGAAGCTCGGCCATCCTCACCGGCATCAACACGGTGCTGGCCGACGACCCTTCCCTCAACGTGCGCTTGCCCGACACCAGCCGCCAGCCCCTGCGGGTGATCCTGGATCCCGGGCTTCGCACGCCCCCCACGGCGCGCCTGCTGGATCTGCCCGGGGAGGTGCTGATCCTCACCGCCCGGGAGGATGCGGAACCGGCGGCGCGGCTGCGGGAACGCGGTGCCAGTGTGGTGACGGTGCCCCGCGGTGGGCGCGGACTGGATCTGGGCGCGGTGGCCCGGGAACTGGCCCGCCGGGAAATGAACGAAGTGCATATCGAGTGCGGCGCCACCCTGGCGGGCGCCCTCCTTGAGGCACGACTGCTGGACGAACTGGTGATCTATCTCGCCGCCAGTGTGCTGGGCGACAACGCCCGGGGCCTGTTCCGGCTCCCGCCCCTGGCCGGCATGGCCGAGCGGGTGGAATTTCATATCCAGAATATCCGCGCGGTGGGTCAGGATTGGCGTATTATTGCCCATCCCCGTTTTCAGTCCTGAGGGACTGTGTTCCGTTTCGACGCCTGACAGTTTCGAGCCAACCATGTTCACCGGAATCATTCAAGCCATCGGCAGCGTCGCCGCCCGGGAGATAACCTCCGCGGGCGACCTGCGCCTGCGTCTGCGCACCCATAAGCTGGATCTGGGCGATGTCCGGATCGGCGACAGCATCTGTGTCTCCGGCACCTGCCTCACCGCGGTGAGCCTGCCCGGCGACGGTTTCTGGGCGGATGTCTCCGCCGAGACCCTGAGTTGCACCACCCTGGGCGATCTTCGCGAGGGTGACCGGATCAATCTGGAGAAATCCCTCACCCCCAGCACCCGCATGGGCGGCCACCTGGTGAGCGGCCATGTGGACGGCATCGGCACGGTGCGCGAGATCCACGAGGATGCCCGCTCCTGGCGCTACCGGATCGAGGCCCCGGCAAGCCTTGCCCGCTACATCGCCGGCAAGGGCTCCATCTGCGTGGATGGGGTGAGCCTTACGGTGAACGAGGTGGACGGCCCCCTGTTCGGGTTGAACATCGTCCCCCACACCTTTCAGGAGACCACCTTCGCCGACTACCGGGTGGATACCCGGGTGAATCTGGAGGTGGATATCATCGCCCGCTATCTGGAACGCCTGCTCCAGGGCGATGGCGCCGCCGACGGAGCGCGCCGATGACCCTGAACAGCGTGGAGGAGATCCTCGACGAACTCCGGGCCGGACGGATGGTGATCATCATGGACGACGAGGACCGGGAGAACGAGGGAGACCTGCTCATGGTCGCCACCCACACCCGGCCCGAGGATATCAACTTCATGGCCCGCTACGGGCGCGGCCTGATCTGCCTCACCCTCACCCCCGAGCGTTGCCAGCAACTGGGCCTGCGGCTGATGTCGCCGGAGAACGACCCGTCCCACCACACCAATTTCACCATCTCGATAGAGGCCGCCCACGGCATCACCACCGGCATCTCGGCCAGCGACCGGGCCAGGACCATCCAGGCGGCGGTGGCGCCCGGTGCCCGGCCCACGGACCTGCGCCAGCCCGGGCATATCTTTCCGGTGATGGCCCAGTCCGGCGGCGTGCTGACCCGCGCCGGCCACACCGAGGCCGGTTGTGATCTGGCGCGGCTCGCCGGGCTGGAACCGGCGGCGGTGATCGTGGAGATCCTCAACGACGACGGCAGCATGGCCCGGCGTCCGGATCTCGAACGTTTCGCCGCCGAGCATGGTCTGAAAATCGGAACCATCGCCGATCTCATCCACTACCGGATGGAGAAGGAACAGACCACCGTGCGGCTGGAGGAGTGCCAGCTTCCCACCGAGTTCGGTGAGTTTCGCATCGTGGTGTACCGGGACATCATCGAAAAACGTCTGCACTACGCGCTGGTCAAAGGCGAGGTGACCGGGGAACCGATGCTGGTGCGGGTCCATGTGCAGAATACCCTCTGCGATCTGTTCGCCGCCCGCACCCCCGATTGCGGCTGGCCGCTGCGCGATGCGCTGGCCCGGATCGGGGCGAGCGAGGCCGGGGTGGTGGTGGTACTGAACAACGCCGAGACCCCGGAACAGGTGGTGCGGCGCATGCGCCTCTACCAGGAGACGCCCCAGGAGCAGCCCCAGCGGGAGTCCGCCACGGAGCTTCGCACCTACGGTATCGGGGCGCAGATCCTGCGGGATCTGGGTGTGAAGAAAATGCGGGTGCTGTCCTCGCCCCGCAAACTGTCCGGCCTGTCCGGATTCGATCTGGAAGTGGTGGAGTATCTCAGCTAACCGCTTCACCAGCTTTGAGGGCTTCACCAAGGAGTGTATATGCCTGATATCAGGACCATTGAAGGGGATTTCACCACCCCGGACGCCCGCTTCGCGGTGGCGGCCTCCCGGTTCAACGGTTTCATCGTGGAGAGTCTGGTGGCGGCGGCGGTGGATACCCTGCGCCGCCACGGGGTGGCCGAGACCGCCATGGATCTGGTGTGGGTACCCGGCGCCTATGAGTTGCCGCTGGTGGTGCAACGGCTGGCGGCGAGCCGCCGCTACGACGGCATCGTGGTGCTGGGCACCGTGATCCGCGGCGCCACCCCGCATTTCGACTACGTGGCCGGGGAATGCGCCAAGGGCCTGATCAAGGTCTCCATGGAACACGACCTGCCGGTGGGTTTCGGAGTGCTGACCACCGAGACCATCGAGCAGGCCATCGAACGCGCCGGCACCAAGGCCGGCAACAAGGGCGTGGACGCCGCCCTGTCGGTACTGGAAATGGTCAGCTTGCTCCGCCGTCTGGAAGGTTGACAGCCAACGTGACTTCTTTTAGCCGTAAACGTAGCTGGGCCCGTCGGTTCGCCATGCAGGCACTTTACCAGTGGCAGCTGACCGGCCAGAACTTGCACACCATCGAAACCCAATTTCAGGAGGAACAGGAACTCTACCGCGCCGACAACGATTATTTCCGGGAATTGCTCTATGAAGCGGCCACCCGCATCCAGGCCATCAACGAGGTGCTGGTACCCTATCTGGACCGGCCTCTGGAACAGGTGGACCCGGTGGAAAAGGCGATTCTCTGGCTATCGGGCTATGAACTGCTGTACCGCCAGGATATCCCCTTCCGGGTGATCATCAACGAGGGCGTGGAACTGGCCAAGAAGTTCGGCGCCGAGCAGGGCCATCGCTTCATCAACGGCGTGCTGGACAAGGCAGCCCGGCAGTTACGCGCCGAGGAACTGAACCGCCCCTCCTGACTGGTATTCCGTCCGATCCACTACTATAACTCCCGGGTTACACGAGAAATCCCGTATATTCCGATTTCTCTGCTATGGTTTAGCACCACCATAACCGTCAAAGAGGAGTGATCGACCATGAAACGAGCCCTGCTATCGGCGCTGGTGGCCGCCGCCGTCACCGCCACCACTTTCAGCACCGCCGCGCTTTCCCAGGATCGGATCCGCTGGAAGATGGGCAGCACCTACGCCGGTAGCCTGCCGCAGCTGGGCACCCTGGCCAAGCGGGTGGAGGACCAGATCGACAAGGTCTCCGGCGGCAACATCCGCATCCGCTTCAACGAGCCGGGCGCGCTGGTGCCGGCGCTGGAGGTGTTCGACGCGGTGGCCAGCGGCTCCATCGACGCGGCCTTCTCCACCCCCGGCTACTGGGCCGGCAAGGTGCCCGCCCTACAGCTGTTCGGCGCCGTGCCCTTCGGCCCCGAGGCCGGCGAATACATGGCCTGGTACTACTTCGGCGGCGGCAAGGAACTGTTCGAGGAGATCTACGGCAAGTACGGCATCCACAGCGTCATGTGCGGGGTGATCGCCCCCGAGTCCTCCGGCTGGTTCAAGAACGAGATCACCTCGGTGGACGACCTCCAGGGCCTGAAAATGCGCTTCTTCGGCCTCGGCGCCAAGGTCATGGAGAAGATGGGCGTGTCCACCCAGTTGCTGGCCGCCGGCGACATCTACCCGGCCCTGGAACTGGGCACCATCGACGCCACCGAGTTCTCCATGCCCGCCATCGACCTGAACCTGGGTTTCTACCAGGTGGCCGACCATTATTACTTCCCCGGCTGGCACCAGCAGTCCACCATGTTCGACCTGATGCTGAACAAGGAGAAGTGGGACGCCCTGGAAGACGTGCAGAAGGCCCAGGTCGAGTCCGTGTGCATGGCCAACATGGCCTACGGACTGGCCGAGGGTGAGGCCATCCAGGTGGCAGCACTTCAGGAGCTCCAGGAGAAGGGCGTGAATATCCACCGCTGGCCGCCGGAGATCCTGGACCAGCTGGAGGCTGCCTGGCAGGAAGTGGTGGCCGAGCAGGTGGAGGGCAACGAGGACTTCGCCCGGGTCTGGGACTCCCTCAGCACCTTCCGGGAGAACTACAAGATCTGGGGTGAGCTGGGCTACCTGGATTAAGCAAACGCCCGAGTCCGACTCGCTGCCGACACGGGAAAGACCGGAGTAGTCCTGCTCCGGTCTTTCTGTTTGCAAGCTATCGAATTCCCACCCCGTTTATCCGGACTCCATCACCATGGAAAAGCTCCTTACCATCAGCCGCAATCTCGACCGGATCGTCAGCGGTATCGGCAAGCTGGCGGGCTGGCTGGCCATACCGATGATCCTGACCGTCATGACCGATGTGATCTACCGCCGCTTCGGCGGCCAGGGCTCGGTGATCCTCCAGGAACTGGAGTGGCACCTGCACGGCGCGCTGTTCCTACTCTGTTTCGGCTACGCTTATCTGTCGGATTCCCATGTGCGCATCGAACTGGTGCGCGACAAGATCGGTCCCCGCGCCCGGGCCTGGATCGAACTGTTCGGCGTGGTCGTATTTCTGGTGCCCTACACCATTCTGTTCATGTGGTATTCCGTGCCCTGGGCCTACGATTCCTTTGTGCGCGGCGAGGTCTCCTCGGCACTCACCGGGCTCACCAATCGCTGGATCATCAAATCGGTATTGCCGCTGGGGATGCTGATATTGCTGCTCTCGGGGATCGCCATCTTCTGCCGCACCCTGGTGTTCCTGTTCGGCCCCGAACACATGCGTACCGAAGCGGGTACCCATGTGGGCGCCCACCATGCCGATCTGACCGAGGTGGACCTGCGCGAGATCGAAGAAGCCAGGCGAGAAAAAGCCGGCAACAAGGAGCGCTAACGCCATGTACTGGTCCGATTATTACATGCCGATGGCAATGTTCGCGGCCCTGGCGATGTTGCTGTTCACCGGCTATCCGGTGGCCCTGATCCTCGCCGGTATCGCGGTCTCGGTGGGGTTGATCGACACGGTCTTCCAGTTATCTCCCTATGGTTTCAGCATGGTGGAGTTTCTGAACTTCGTGCTGCGCACCTTCGGTTCGCTGGTGGAAAACCTGGTGCTGATCGCGGTGCCCATGTTCATCTTCATGGGTACCATGCTGGAGAAAAGCGGCGTGGCCCAGGATCTGCTGCACTGCCTCCAGGTGCTGTTGCGGCGGATACCCGGAGGACTGGCCCTGTCGGTGACCATCATGGGCACCATCATGGCCGCCACTACCGGTATCATCGGCGCCTCGGTGGTGATGATGACGCTACTGGCGCTGCCGGTGATGCTGGAGCGCCGCTATAATCCGTCGCTGGCCGCCGGCACCATCGCCGCCTCCGGCACCCTGGGGATCCTGATCCCGCCCAGCATCATGCTGGTACTGATGGCGGACCTGCTGTCCATCTCGGTGGGTACCCTGTTCCTGGCGGCGATCATCCCGGGCCTGCTGCTGGCCATCTTCTACTGCATCTACATCTGGGCCATCAGCCATCTGCGCCCGCAGATGGCGCCGCCCCTGCCGGATGCCGAGGGGCCGAGTTCCCGGGGCGAACTGGTGACCCTGATCCTGAAGAGCTTCATCCCGCCGGTATTGCTGATCACTCTGGTGCTGGGGTCGATTTTCGGCGGTTTCGCCACCCCCACCGAGGCTTCCGGGGTGGGTGCCTTCGGTGCCACGCTGCTGGCCCTGTTCAACCGCAAACTCAACTGGGCAGTGCTGAAGGACGTGGTGGATCGCTCCGCCAAGACCAACGCCATGCTGTTCTTCATCTTCGTGGGGGCCACGGCATTCTCCTATGTGTTCCGCTCGCTGGGTGGCGAGGATCTGGTCATCGACTTCATCGACCATATCGGCTTCGGTCCCTGGGGTATCCTGTTCCTGCTGATGGCGGTGGTATTCTTCCTGGGCTTTTTCTTCGACTGGGTGGAGATCACCCTGATCGTGCTGCCCATCTTCGCGCCCATCATCGGCGAGCTGGATTTCAGCAATCATGTGCCCATTGCCAGTAACGTGGTGCCCTGGTTCGCGATACTCATCGCCATCAATCTGCAAACCTCGTTTCTCACGCCACCTTTCGGGTTCGCGCTGTTCTACATGAAAGGGGCGGCGCCACCGGAGGTGAAGATCCAGCAGATCTATGCCGGCATCATTCCCTTCGTGTTGCTGCAATTGCTGGGACTGGGGCTGGTCATGGCCTTCCCGCAGATCGCCATGTGGTTGCCGACCCTGATCCTGGAGTAGTCTCTCGGCGACTCGATAGGAGGAAACCACTTGGATAACGTCGTCATCGTCGCCGCCCGCCGGACCGCCGTGGGTAAGTTCAACGGCTCCCTGGCCGGGATTCCGGCCAGCAGCCTGGGCGCTCTGGTGATCCGCGACCTGCTGGCGCAGACCGACGTCGAACCCGGGCAGGTAGACGAGGTGCTGATGGGCCAGGTGCTCACCGCCGCCACTGGCCAGAACCCGGCCCGACAGGCGGCCATGGAGGCCGGCATCCCCCGGGAAGTGCCGTCCATGACCATCAACAAGGTCTGCGGTAGCGGCCTCAAGGCCCTGCATCTGGCGGCCCAGGCCATCAAGTGCGGCGATGCCCGGATCGTCATCGCTGGCGGTCAGGAGAACATGAGCCTGGCACCCCATGCCCTGCCCAAATCCCGCACCGGCCAGGCCATGGGCGACTGGAAACTGGTGGACACCATGGTCGCCGACGGTCTGTGGGATGCCTTCAACAGCTATCACATGGGCACCACCGCGGATAACATCGCCGGGAAGTTCAGTATCAGCCGCGAGGAGCAGGACGCCTTCGCCGCCGCCTCCCAACAAAAGGCCGCCGCCGCCCAGCAAGCCGGTTATTTCCAGGGCCAGATCGTCTCCGTGGAGATCCCCCGGCGCGAGGGTGACCCGGTGGTATTCGATATCGACGAGACCATCCGCTCCGGCACCACCGCCCGATCCCTGGCGAAACTCAGGCCCGCCTTCAGCAGGACCGGTACGGTGACCGCCGGTAATGCCTCGGGCCTGAACGATGGTGCCGCCGCTTGCCTGGTCATGGCCGAGAGCACCGCGCAGGCACTCGGTGTCGCGCCGCTGGTGCGGATCGCCTCCTACGCCAGCGCCGGGGTGGATCCGACAATCATGGGCACCGGTCCCATCCCGGCCACCCAGCGCTGCCTGAAAAAGGCCGGTTGGGACGTGGACGATCTGGAGCTCATGGAGGCCAACGAGGCCTTCGCCGCCCAGGCCATCTCGGTGAACCGGGGGCTTGGCTGGGATGTGAGCAAGGTGAACGTCAACGGCGGGGCGATTGCCATCGGTCACCCCATCGGCGCCTCCGGTTGCCGGGTGCTGGTGACCCTGATCCACGAGATGATCCGCCGGGATGTCCACCGGGGGCTGGCCACGCTTTGCATCGGCGGCGGCCAGGGCGTGGCGCTGGCGGTGGAGCGTTAAACGCAAATCCCCCCGATCCGATCATCGACAATCCCGGTGATCGGGTCTATTTCTATCTATGCAGCGATCAAAATCGTTTTTCGAATAACCCCAAGCTAAGGAGGACACCATGTCCAGAGTTGCAATGGTTACCGGTGGTACCCGTGGTATCGGTGAGGCCGTATCGGTGGAATTGAAGAGCGCCGGCTACGCCGTGGCCGCCGTCTATGCGGGCAACGACGAACGCGCCAAGGAGTTCAAGGACCGCACCGGTATTGCGGTCTACAAGTTCGACGTCTCGGATTTCGAGGCGGTGCAGGCCGGCGTCAAGCAGATCGAGACCGATATCGGCCCCGTCGACGTGGTGGTCAACAACGCCGGCATCACCCGCGACAGCACCCTGCACAGGATGTCGTTCGAGCAGTGGAACGCCGTGCTCCAGACCAACCTGTCGTCCTGCTTCAACACCTGCCGGGCCACCTTCCCGGGAATGCGCGAGCGCAAGTTCGGGCGCATCGTCAACATCGGCTCCATGAACGGCCAGGCCGGCCAGTACGGGCAGGTGAACTACGCGGCGGCCAAATCCGGTATTCACGGCTTCACCAAGGCCCTGGCCATGGAGGGTGCCAAGTTCAATGTCACCGTCAATGCGGTGGCGCCGGGTTATGTCAGCACCGATATGGTGAAGGCGGTGCCGGAGAAGGTACTGGAGAAGATCATCGCCCAGATTCCCATGGGGCGGTTGGGCGAGGCCCACGACATCGCCCGGGCGGTGCTGTTCCTGATAGCCGACGATGCCGATTTCATCACCGGTTCCACCCTGTCCATCAACGGCGGGCAGCATATGTACTAAACGTCGAATCCGTTCGGCGGTTTTCCAGGGGGCGCCCCGTCGGGGCGCCCTTTTATTGGTTTTAGAGGGCCATGCCCCGGGCGGTGACCGGCCACAGCACCTCCACCCGATCCCCCCGCACCCCTACGTACCAGTCGTGGATATTACAGGTGGGGTCGCAGTGACCGGGAATCAGCTTCAACCGGTCGTTCAATTTCAGGATACCCCGGGGATCGACTATCACCCCGTGCTCGTCGGAGCACTGGAGATATTCCAGATCGTCCCGCCCGTACACCATCGGCAGCCCACTGTCCACGCTCTGCACCTTGAGCCCGGCGTCGCACACCGCCCGGTCGGGCTTCACGTGGGACATGATGGAGGTGAGGATGAACAGGCTGTTGGCAAACTCACCGATGCCCTTCCCGCTGGCATCCCGCACCCGCTGGTAATCGGCATCCATAAACACATAGGAGCCGCACTGGAGTTCGTTATAGACCCCGCTGCCGGCCTCGAAGTAGTAACTGCCGGTACCGGCGCCGCCGACGATCTCGCATTCCAGGCCCGCCGCCCGGAGTAATTCCACGGTATCCCGGGTCATGGCTGTTGCGGCCAGGCTCTTCGCCTCCCGCGCCGCATAATCCTGGACATGCTGGGCCGCGCCCTGGTAAGCCTGGATGCCCGAGAATCCCAGGCCCGGCGCATCACTGATGCTCCGCGCCAGCGCCAGCGCCGGCTCCCCGGGATCCACCCCGCAGCGCCCGGCGCCCACGTCGATCTCCACCAGACATTCCAGGGTCACGTCGTATTGGACGGCGGCGGCGGAGAGCGTCGCCACGTTGTCGGCATCGTCCACGCACACCAGCACCCGGGCGCGCCGGGCCAGGGCCGCCAGCCGCCGGATCTTGGCCGGGTCCGTCACCTGGTTGGAGACCAGCACATCGGGGATGCCGGCCGCCACCAGCGCCTCGGCCTCGGCCACCTTCTGGCAGCAGATCCCGCAGGCACCGCCGTGGCTCATCTGGTAGCGGGCGATATCGGCGGATTTATGGGTCTTGGCGTGGGCGCGCAGGCGGATGCCGTGGCGCGTGATGAACTCGCGCATCACCCGCACATTGTGCTCGAAGGCATCCAGATCCACGATCAACGCCGGGGTGCTGATCTCGTCCACGGACATGCCCACCCGCGCCGGGATGTTCAGGCCAACCACCGCCTCGGTGGTTTGACGGCTTGCGTTCATGATGTCGTTCTCCTCGGGATGTTCAGGACAGCCAGGGCAGCCGGTGCAGGTCCACGTTGCCACCGGTGATGATCACCCCCACCCGCTGGCCCGCGAAGAGCGCCGGGTTTTTCAGGACCACCGCCAGCGGCACCGCGCAGGAGGGTTCGATGACGATCTTCATGCGCTCCCAGGTGAGGATCATGGCGTCGACGATCTCCTCCTCGGTGGCGGTGAGGATATCGCTGACGTGGCGGGAGACGAAATGCCAGGTGAGTTCCTTCAGGGGGGTTCTCAGGCCATCGGCCACGGTCTGGGGGGCGTCGTCGGCGATGATGTGGCCGGCCTTCAGGGAGCGGCGGGCATCGTCGGCGTTCAGCGGCTCGGCGCCGTAGATGCGGGTTTCGGGGGCCAGCGCCGACAGGCTCAGGCAGGTGCCGGAGAGCAAACCACCACCGCCCACCGGAGTCACCACCGCATCCAGCGGGCCGTGATCCTCCCGGAATTCCTTCACGCAGGTGCCCTGGCCGGCGATCACCCGGGGGTCGTTGTAGGGATGCACGAACTCGGCGCCGGTACGGGCCACCAGCTCGTTCAGGGCCGCCTCCCGGGCGCTGGAGCCGGGTTCACATTCGATCACCTCGGCGCCGTAGCCTTCCACCGCCTCGCGCTTCACCCGGGGGGCGTTACGGGGCATCACCACGGTGGCACGGATGCCCCGGCGCCCGGCGGCATAGGCCAGCGCCGCGGCGTGGTTGCCGGAGCTATGGGTGGCCACCCCCCGGGCGGCAGTGGCCCCGTCCAGCCCGAACACCGCGTTGCAAGCGCCGCGGGCCTTGAAGGCGCCGGCCTTCTGGAAGTTCTCGCATTTGAACAGCAGGCTGGCGCCGCAGCGCCCGTCCAGATAACTGCTGGTGAGCACCGGGGTGCGGTGGATATGGGAACGGATACGCTGGTGGGCGGCCACCACGTCGTCGAAGCTCGGTATCTTCATCTCGATAGTCCCATGGGTATTCTCAGCGGCGTTTCAGAAAACGGGTGACCTCCAGCGCGAAGCTGTCGCTGCGCCAGGTGTTGGTGGCGGTCACGTGGGTGGCGTAGGGCATCACCCACAGCCCGGCGTCGGGCATGGCCCGGTACATCTCCAATGCCTGCTCCAGCGGCACCAGCGGATCCCGGTCCCCCACCACGATCAGGGTGGGGTGGGTGACCGCGCCCAGGGTATCGGTATCGTGGGCGTGCTCGGTGTCCGTGGGGTCCAGCGCCTCCGATACCCGGCCGATCACCGTGGTCCAGGCATCGGGACCGCCCTGCTCGGCGTGGATGCGGCTCAGCCACTGGTGCATGCCCATGCGTTTCCAGTACTCCGGGTCGGCCATGGCGCGGGTCTGGCCGTGGGTCTCGGTATTCTTGCAGTAGCCGATGCGGTAGACCACCAGCCTGTTCACCCGCTCGGGGTGATGCACCGTCAGCCACAGCGCCACCGCGCCGCCCATGCTGGAGCCCACCAGATGGGCGCGTTGGATATCCAGGGTGTCCAGCAGTTTGATCACCGAACGGCCGATATCGCCGATGGTGAGCTTCTCGGCGATCATCGGGCTCTTGCCGTGGCCTAGCTTGTCCGGGGTGATCACCCGGAAGTGTTTGGCAAAATAGGGCACCTGGGGATTCCATTCCTCGCTGCTCATGCCGCCGCTGTGTAAAAGCACCAGCGCCTCGCCCTGTCCGCTCTCGGTGTAGTGCAGTATGCTCATGGTGAGAAACCGTGATGTGGTAAAAGATGGGAAGTGTTTAATGGCAATGATAGCAAGTGAATTTCTCGGCCTCGGTCCCCACGGCTTCCACAGGCTGCACTACACCGCCTGGGGCGAGGCCACCAATCACCGGGTGCTGATCTGTGTCCACGGACTGACCCGCAACGGGCGGGACTTCGATCATCTGGCCATGGATCTGGAGGATCATTACCGGATCTACTGCCCGGACGTGGCGGGTCGGGGCAAGAGCGACTGGCTGACCCACAAGGCCGATTATGGCTATCCCCAGTACCTGAACGACATGAACGCCCTGATCGCCCACAGCGGCGCCCGCACCGTCGACTGGGTGGGCACCTCCATGGGCGGGCTCATCGGCATGTTACTGGCGGCCCAGCCCAACTCCCCCATCCGCCGGCTGGTGATGAACGATGTGGGGCCGTTCGTGCCGAAGGTGGCGCTGGAGCGGATCGGCGAATACCTCGGCAAGGCGCCGGGTTTCGCCACGCTCACCGAGATGGACAGCTACATCCGCGCCATCGCCGCGAGCTTCGGACCGCTCACCGACGAGCAGTGGCGCCATCTCACCGTTCACAGCGCGGTGCAGGCCGAGGACGGCAGTTACCGCTTCGCCTATGATCCCGGCATCGCCGAGCCTTTCCAGGCGGCGGGGCTGGAGGACGTGGATCTGTGGCCGGTGTGGGAGCAGGTGCGCTGTCCAGTGCTGGCGTTGCGGGGCGAGGAATCCGATGTACTCGGCCACGAGGATGCCATGGCCATGGGTCAGCGCGGACCGAAAGCGCGGGTGGTGGAATTCCAGGGCGTGGGCCACGCCCCGGCGTTGATGGACGAGGGCCAGATCCGGGTGGTGCGGGACTGGCTGCTGGCGGAGCACGTGTAGGAGCGGTCTGCCGACCGCTCCCTGCCGCTGAACCGCCGAACGGTTTACTCCATGGTTTACTCCATGGGGGGCGGCGTATCGCCGATCCCCACCACCTCCAGGGCGGCAGCCTCGGCGCCCGTCGCCGCCGGGCGCAGCCGTGGCTGGCCCCGCAGGCTGAAGCCGTACTCCAGCAGGTTCTGCACATCGGCCCAGCGCCGGGCGCTGGAACTACTCCCCAGCACCGACACCACCAGCCGGGTCCGGCCCCGCTGGGCGGCGCCCACGAAGCACAACCGGGCACGGCGGGTGTAGCCGGTCTTGCCGCCCCGGGCACCTGCATAGTTCTCCAGCAGCCGGTTGGAGTTATGCACCCGCACCAAGCGCCAATCGTCGGCGCCGAGGCCCCACTCCACCCGCAGCGCGGCGTTGCGGGTCTGTACCAGTTCGGCGAACACCGCGTCGCGCAGGGCATGGCGGAAGATCTGCG
>JGI12109J20283_11337339_pt1 | contig 14416 bp, 9 predicted proteins | sample ElkSlonscriptome_12_FD_20283 | JGI IMG/M metagenome (IMG submission 20283) | reverse complement strand
GTGCCGGTTGATCAGGTGAGAAAGTTCGAAACGGAATTCATTGAATTCATGAACGCTAAGCACAGAGATACACTGGATGCATTGAAAGCTGGAAAGTATACCGATGCCGAAACTTCAGTATTGGAAAAAGTAGCTGCAGATCTAACTGCTGCCTATAAAACTTCTAAGTAAGAAAATCGCTAATCAATGGCTAACCTAAAGGAAATACGAAGTCGAATTACTTCGGTAAGCTCTACCAGGCAGATCACTTCTGCCATGAAAATGGTATCTGCAGCCAAGTTGAGAAGAGCACAGGATGCGATCACTCAAATGCGTCCTTATGCCAACAAACTTAGAGAGTTGCTCATGAATTTGAGTGAGGCGGCAGCCGATATGGAAGAAGGGTCCTATACGGAGGAAAGAGAAGTAGAGCGAGTGCTTTTGGTTCCGATTACTTCTAACCGCGGATTGGCCGGAGCATTCAATGCCAATATCATTAAAGAGACCCGTAGGCTGATCGCGGAAGATTTTGCCAACAAGGATGTCACGGTGCTCGCTATAGGGAAAAAAGCAGACGATTTTTTCAAGAAGACCGATTACAACATCAAAGGAACTACCCTTCCCGGACGTTTGGACGAAATCTTTGATGATCTCACTTTTGAAAAAGTATCTGAGATCGCGCAAAAGATCATGAATGCGTTTACCTATAAGCAATTCGATAGGGTAGAGCTGATCTACAATCAATTTGTAAATGCAGCTGTACAGAAGGTAAATAGCGAGCAGTTCCTGCCGGTGGTGCCTCCGACCGCAGAAGAAGCGCAGGATGAGCAATCGAAATCTGATTATATTTTTGAGCCTTCTAAGGAATTCATCATCGGCGAGCTATTGCCAAAGTCGCTGAAGATCCAACTGTATAAGGCAATTTTAGATTCACACGCTTCTGAGCATGGGGCTCGTATGACCGCCATGCACAAAGCCACGGATAACGCTACTGAGCTGATCGGCGACCTTAAGCTGGTTTATAATAAGGCCCGTCAGGCCTCGATTACCAATGAGATCCTCGAGATCGTGGGTGGTGCAGAAGCACTCAATGGATAATCGCTAAGAATCGTTTAGGCGATTGCTCAGAATAGCTATTTTTGGTTAGGCATAAAATTTGCCTGATCCGGTTATGTCTCAGACTCTTCGTCGTTTCATTTTTTTTCTAAGTGTGGCCTCTCTTTTGTTCTCCCTCTTCTGGCAGAGCACAAGTCTGTCGTTGAGTCCAAGTCAGGAAGATTTCAACGACTTTCTCAGTGAAGAGCAACTTGTTTTAGAAGAGCACTTAAACGCACTCATACATTCACATCAAAGCGGTGAACTGAAAGCCGAGGTAGATCATTGGCATTCGCTTTTCGTCAAACAGGAGTATTCTTTTTTTATTCTTCATGATTCCGGGCTCACTTTTTGGTCTGAGAATGAGACAGCGATCGATGTTGAGGAACTGAGAAAGGATTCGGATTTCATCAGCACGGGAACCACCATGCACTTGAAAGTGGGGAAGCAAGATAAAAATCTCTTGTACATAGCTCTGGAGCGCATCGCTACTAGTTATCCTTATCAAAACCCCTATTTGCCAAATCAGATCAATAAAGGCTGGTTGCCTTATCAAGAGCAGCTCAATCAAAAGCTTGATCACGGGCCAACGCAATTGAACTGGCCTACTCAAAGCCGAGAAAACAGCAATTCGTTAGTTGGGCAACTGCTGCGATTGTTACTTTTTCTCTCCGGTTCGGCAGGGATTATGCTGGCCTTCTTATCAGCCTACAAGCTCTCGACAAGAATAAGGGTTTTACTGATTATCGCCTTTTCATTTGCGATCAGAGGCGTTTTGTTCCTATTCGACCCCATTCAGCTTCAAGAAACCATCTTATTTAGTCCTTCGTCCTTCTCTTTATCCTGGTTCTTGCCTTCTACCGGAGACTTGCTTTTGCATGCCCTCTTGCTTTTAGTGATTTCCTATCAATTGAGCATTTGGTTCAATGAGCTTAAAAAGCCATGGATCTTCTTCTCAAGTGCGGTGATCTATATCCTAGGCACCTACTTTACCTTTTACCTGGTTACTGAAGTAGTTCTCAACTCGCGATACAGTTTTGAATTGGAAAACATCTTCAAGTTGAGTGCCCCCAGTTACTTGAGCCTGACTTCTTTCGGCTTGTTCTTCATGAGTATTTTGATCTGGCTTTCTGTGATGATCAAGCAAGCAGCCAGTCTTCGATCAAGGGGGTTGGGTTATGCGGTAATCGGTTTGCTGTATGTGGCGTTCCTCTATTGGTGTGTTCAGCAAAGTGAATTGATTGCTGAGCCCTTTTTGTTAATGCCTGTATTGCTGATCATTTATCTACTCAGTATACGATTCCGGCAAAAAAGCGACTTGCTCTACCCCTTTACCAGTATTGTGCTGATCTCCATTCTTTGCAATACCACCATCGATCGCTTGGTTTTGGATAAAGAGGCTTCAAACCGTGAACTGATCTTGCAGAAACTGGCTGAGGAGAGGGACCCCTTGTTGGAATATCTTTTTAAGGAAGTGCAGGTAGAAGTAAGGAGTGACGATAGTTTAAAAAGGTATCTGAATGATCGCTGGGAAGATCCGGGGGCTTATCAAGAATACCTGAGAAAAAGATATTTTAACGGCTATTGGGACCGTTACCGAATGAATTTCACCCTTTGTGAAGAATCGGACTCTCTTATGGTAGGTTCGAATCAATTCAGTCAGAACTGTTTCATTTATTTCCAAGATCGGATTTATACCGAAGGGGATCAGATCTCTTCCATCAATCTTTTTCAGTTAAGCAATATGGCAGGAAGGATCGATTACATTGGAGAAATTGAACTCAATGGAGAAGAAAACTTCCGACTGTATCTCGAGTTATCCCGCGACTACTTCTCGGAAGAACTCGGTTATCCGGAACTTTTTCTCAATGAGGAAGACCTTTATTTGCATCGCAAACTCGACGAGTATTCAAATGCGGTCTATTACCGAGGAAACTTGATCAATAGCAGTGGCAGTCGCATTTACACCACTCAGCCCTTTTCCTCCAATTTATCGGATTCCACGATTTTCATGTATTCCGACGGAGAGTATGAAAATAGCGCACTTCGCAAGAACGAAAACATATCTATTGTGCTTTCTCAACAGAAAGTGAGTGGGGTTGATTACATGAGTCGGATCACCTACTTATTGATCCTCTTTGGCTTGCTTTACCTTGTCTTGGCCTTTAATTTAAAGCGATTCCCTTATGCGCAAAGGTTTATCTTGACAGACTTTTCGGCAAAGATACGCTTGCTGGTAAGTGCTAGCTTATTGATGGCTTTGGCCTTATTCCTAGCGGGTACCACCTACTACATTAAGCAACAGTACGAGCTTAAGAACGCGCGCGCCATGGAAGAGAAGCTGAGGTCAGTTAGTCTTGAGCTCTATCAAAAAGTCGCGGATCAAGAACGGCTAGACCAGGAAGATCAAGCCTTCATGGCCAACCTTTTGATCAAGTTTTCAAACGTATTCTACTCGGATATTAACCTCTATGACGCCGAAGGAAAGTTATACGTTAGCTCGCGACCGGAATTGTATCAGCAAGATTTGAAAAGCAGTAGAATGCATCCAATCGCCTTTTCCAACCTGGCCAATTTAAATAAGTCGAAATGGGTTCAGGGTGAAAGCATCGGAAAACTTGATTTTTTATCGGCATATGTCCCCTTTAAAAACCAGAACAATGAATTGTTGGCCTATCTTAACTTGCCCTATTTTGCGCGTCAGGAGGCATTAGAAGAAGAAATCGCAGCTTTTTTAGTGCCGACGATCAACATTTATGTGATCATTTTTACTTTTTCACTTTTGATCTCCTTTCTGCTCATCAACCAGATCTCAAAGCCGCTGCTGTTGATTCGCAGGCACATTTCTGGTTTGAGGTTAGGGGGGAAAACCGAATTGATTGCCTGGCAATCTGAGGATGAGATCGGAGAGTTGGTTCAGGAATACAATCGAATTGCTATTGAGCTAGGACAAAGTGCAGAAGAGCTGGCCAAAACAGAGAGGGAGTCGGCTTGGAGAGAGATGGCTAAGCAAATTGCACACGAAATTAAGAATCCGCTGACCCCAATGAAGCTTAGTATTCAGCATTTGCAGCGGGCGGCTGATTCCGACGAAGCGCAGATCAGAACGAAAATCAAAAAAACCAGCGATACCCTGATCTCCCAGATCGAATCATTAACGGCAATTGCGGAGGCCTTTTCAACTTTTGCCAAATTCCCCGATAAAGACCTGAAACCACTACTGCTTCAACCGATTGCAAATGAAGTGGCTCATCTTTATGTGGATCAGGCAGCGGTGAGCATTCAAGTGGATCAAAATGTCAAGCATGTAGAAGTGATGGCCGACAGAGATTTGGTGCTTCGGGTGTTGAATAATCTCATTAAAAATTCGGTTCAGGCCTATGCAGATCAGGAAAAAGCGGAAATTTGGATCAGGATCAGTGAACCAGATCCAGCAAACGACATGATTAGGGTAGAAGTTGAAGATCATGGAAAGGGAATTAGCCAAGAACAAGCAGCCCATATCTTTGAACCGAGTTTTACCACAAAATCATCCGGAACCGGGATGGGACTCGCCATTGTAAAACGAGCCATGGAACAAATGGGAGGCACTGTTGAAATGCGTTCAAAAGTTGGTGAAGGAAGCACCTTTACTTTGTACTTTCCCAAAAGCTAAAAAACTACATTTGTTTAAAACCGCACGATATGTCGAATTTACTGATTGAAAAGGAAGGAAGAGTTCAGCTCATTACCATCAACCGACCGGATAAACTTAACGCCCTTAATCGTAGAACCATTAGTGAGCTTGGTGAGGCAATCAAAAGGGCAGAAGCCGACAAGGAGGTGGGCGTGATCATCGTCCGTGGATCTGGGGAAAAGGCTTTTGTGGCTGGTGCCGATATCGCTGAGTTTCATCAATTCGATCTAAATCAGGCTAAGGAACTTTCCCAGAGCGGGCATGATGACCTATTTGATCTGGTTGAAAATACTCAGAAGCCAGTTATTGCCGCCATCAATGGGTTCGCTTTAGGAGGGGGCTTGGAATTGGCGATGTCTTGTCACATTCGTGTGGCGGCCAGCTCGGCCAAGATGGGGCTGCCTGAAGTTAGTTTGGGGGTTATCCCTGGCTATGGAGGCACACAACGATTGGCACAACTGGCCGGCAAAGGGAAGGCCTTTGAGATGATCAGTTCAGCGGCCATGATAAGCGCTGAAGACGCTTTAGCAGTCGGTTTGGTCAACCATGTGGTTGATCAGGATGAATTGATGGATAAATGCATGCAGATTGCCCAACAGATCCTTAAGAATTCCCCAACTGCAATTGCCGCTGCGATTCGCACCATTAATGCCGGTTATGCGGAAGGTGTTGACGGCTATGAAAAGGAGATCGAAGAATTTGCCAATTGCTTTACCACGGCAGATTTCAAAGAAGGTACGGACGCCTTTCTCTCTAAACGCAAACCCAATTTTACAGGTGAGTAATTCACCGCTGAGCTGAATTTTGAAAGCCATCAATAAGCTGGCCGGTCAAACGGCAATCTATGGCCTTCCAAGTATTATTGGAAGGCTTTTGAACTATCTTCTGGTTCCTCTTCACACCTCGGTTTTCTTAAAAGAAAGCTTTGGGGTGATCACTGAAATGTATGCCTATGTGGCCTTTCTGGTGGTCTTTCTAACCTACGGAATGGAAACCGCTTACTTTCGATTTCAATCCAAAGAAGAAAAGCAAGACTCAAGCGTATTCTCTACGGTGCTCTATTCTTTGATCGGGAGCACTTTGTTGTTTTGGGCAATTTCTTCTTCTTTTTCTCAATCTATTGCCGATTGGCTTGGCTACCCTGAGAATAACGAATACGTGCTTTGGTTTGCCCTGATCGTTGGACTTGACGCCATCTCCTCAATCCCGTTAGCAAAGCTTCGGATCGAAACTAAGGCTATTCGATTCGCGGGAATCAATCTGGCTTCTATAGCCGTAAACATTGGTTTGAACCTTTTTTGGTTAGGATACTGCATGCCTGCCTTCGAGAGTGGCCAAAGTAACTTTTTGATCAACTGGCTTTACTCGCCCGAAATAGGGGTGGGTTACGTCTTTCTCGCTAATTTATTCGCTTCACTGATCAAGTTCTTGCTTTTAACCCCACAGTTCAGGCAGTTAAAGCTTGAATTTGACTGGAAGATGTGGAGAGCGATGATCGTTTACGGCAGTCCGTTACTGCTCTCCAGTTTGGCGATCATCGTGAATGAAAATGCCGACAAGATCTTGATCAAGCGCTTACTCATAGACGAATTGGGTACCGAAGGAGCTACCGGTATGGTGGGAATCTATGGAGCTTGTTACAAGCTATCAATCATCATAAGTTTATTCATTCAGGCTTTTCGATATGCGGCTGAACCTTTCTTCTTTGCTCAAGCCCAAGATCAATCGGCGCCGAAAACTTACGCCAAGATCATGAACTATTTTGTGATCACCTGTGCCTTGATCTTTATGGGAGTAATGTTCTACATTGATATTCTAAAATACTTTCTGGCCAATGAAGAATATTGGGAGGGGCTTCACATTGTACCGATCCTGTTAATGGCAAATATCTTCCTGGGCATCTTTTATAACCTTTCGGTATGGTACAAGCTCAATGGCATGACCAGGTATGGGGCTATGATCGCGGGGGTAGGGGCGGTCATTACCATTGTCTTGAACTTCTGGTGGATCCCCATTTTTGGCTACCTGGGGTCCGCATGGGCTACCTTGATCTGTTACTTTAGCATGTCATTGCTGTCTTATTTCATCGGTAAGAAATATTACAAAGTGCCCTATCAATTAACTAAGGTGCTGTTTTACTTGCTTTCCGCACTCGGCTTACACCTGCTCTTTGCACATTTCATTTCGGATCTTTCCACGAGCTTCGATTATACTTTAAAAGCAATCGTTATGGTGCTCTTTGTCGCTATGGCCTGGGCTTTAGAAAAACCTAAAAAAGCCCTAATTTCGTAGCTTCCAAAAGCTTTCCTATGAAGATAAAGATCGTTAATCAATCCAAGCATCCTTTACCGCAATATGCTACTCCGGCTTCTGCGGGAGTTGATCTGAGAGCCAATTTGGACCAAGAGGTAGAGGTGGAAAGCATGGAACGGGTATTGATCCCCACCGGATTATTTATGGAAATTCCCGTAGGTTACGAAGCGCAAGTCAGACCTAGAAGTGGTTTGGCACTGAAGCACGGGATTAGCGTCTTGAATTCACCGGGCACCATAGACGCAGATTATCGTGGCGAGGTCAAAGTGATTTTGGTGAATCTATCCAAAGAGGCTTTTCGCATTCAGGATGGAGAACGCATTGCCCAACTGGTGATCGCAGCGCATGAACAAGCCGAATGGCATGAAGTGGAAGAGCTTGAAGCCAGCACCAGAGGTGCAGGTGGGTTTGGCAGTACGGGTAAAGAATAAAGAAGAATAAAAGCAAAAGACTTATGAAAATTGTGGTACCCATGGCGGGAATTGGTAAGCGAATGAGGCCTCATACCCTCACGATACCAAAACCATTATTACCAATAGCAGGTAAACCAATCGTTCAACGCTTGGTAGAAGACATCGCTGAGGTGTGCGACGAGCAAATCGAGGAAATAGGATTTGTGATCGGAGATTTTGGTAAGGAGGTTGAGAAATCTCTACTCAAAGTAGCGGAAAACTTGGGCGCTAAGGGCAAGATCTACCATCAGGATCAGGCTTTAGGCACGGCCCATGCCATCATGTGCGCCAAAGAGATGTTAGACGGGAAAACGATCGTGGCCTTCGCAGATACCTTATTCAGGGCGGATTTTAAGTTGGATGAAAAGCAAGACGGTATCATTTGGGTTCAAAAGGTAGAAGACCCTTCTGCCTTTGGCGTAGTCCAGCTCGATGAAGAGGGATTCATTACCGATTTCGTTGAAAAACCGCAAGAGTTTGTTTCTGATCTAGCGATTATTGGGATTTATTACTTCAAGGATGGGGCTAAGTTGAGAGATAATCTGCAGTACCTTCTCGACAATGACATCAAAGATAAAGGAGAGTACCAGATCACAGACGGACTGCAACGCATGCGCAAGGCAGGCAGTAAGTTCGCTCCAGGAACGGTTGTAGAATGGTTGGATTGTGGAAATAAGAATGCTACGGTGCACACCAATCAAAGAGTGTTGGAATTCATCAAAAACGAAAAGATCGTTTCAGATTCGGCCAAGCTTAAGGATTCGGTAATTATTCCCCCTTGTTACATTGGAAAAAATGTAACCATAGAGAACTCAGTGGTTGGTCCGCATGTTTCTATAGGTGATCAAAGTCAGATCGTGAATAGTAGGGTGTCCAACTCGATCATTCAAAAGAACTCCCTCATCTCCGGTTTACATGCCGGAAATTCCATGATCGGAAACCACACACAGATCGCCATAGAAGAGAAAGAGTTGAGTGTGGGCGATTATAATCAGATCAGCGATTGAATTACACGATGTTCCAAATCCGCTATCTTTTAATTTCGCTGCTTTTCCTTCTTGCTTGTAAAAGTGGCGATCAACTGATGGATGCTGAGCCGCAGACTAAGGCACTTAGTGAGAAAGAAAAGATCAATTTTGGTCGAAACTACATTGACGCGTCCAAAGAAAAAGTGCTTGGTAACTTTGAAAAGGCTCAAAAACTCTATCAGAAAGCGATTGCAATTGATCCATATAGCGCTGCTGCGCACTATGAACTGGGAATCGTCTACAATGCCTTAGGAGATTCTCAAGGGGCCTTTGAAGAATTTAGGTTAGCCAACCAACTCGATAACGATAACTACTGGTATAAGCTTTCTTACGCGACTTTTCTAGAGGGTCAAGGCAGAGTTGATGAAGCGATTGAAGTATTTAAAGAATTGGTGGAGACCAATCCTACTCAGCTCGAGATTAACTACGAGCTTTCTAAATTGCTTTTGAATAAGGGCAGGTTTGAAGAAAGCATCACGTACCTGAACAAGATTGAAGATGAATTGGGCGTCAATCCCGAGATCTCCTTTTTAAAGCAGCGAATCTACCTTTCGATTAACGATGTCGATAAAGCAGCAGCCGAGATCGAAAAACTGATCGAAAAAAACCCGCGCAATCCCGAATATTACGGCACGTTGGCTAACATCTATATTTCCAATGAACGGAAGGAAGACGCCATTCGTGTGTTAGAGCGAATGAAAGCGCTGAATATTGACAACAGTCAATTGTACCTTACTCTGGCAGAACTTTCTAAAAGTACCGGGGATCAGGAGGGGTTTTTGAGAAATGCAAAGCTGGCTTTTGAATCTGAGCAGGTCAGTATTGATGAGAAAGTGAAGTTCTTGTTAAGCAATTATCAAGTGGCTGAGAACGAGAAAGAGAAGTTGGAAGAGGCAATACAATTGGCTAAAATCACCGCAGAAACTCACTCAGACGATGCGAAGTCGCATGCCCTACTAGCCGACTATCTCTATTTTGCAGATCGCGATCAAGAGGCTATTGAGGCTTACCGCAAAACCATCAGTATCGACAGCAGCCGTTTTCCGGTATGGAACCAGATGTTGATCATACTTTCAGAGAACGAAGAATCCGAGCTACTACTTGACTACGCAAAGCGATCGATCACACTTTTCCCAAACCAGCCTACTTTATATTTTATCTATGGTTTGGGGCTCTACCAAGCAAACCTTTACGACGAGGCTGCTCAAAACCTAGAAATGGGCAAGGACTTGGTGATCGACAACCAAGCCCTAAAAAGTCAGTTTTACTCGAGTTTGGGCGACATTTACCATGAAATGGATGATCATATTGCTTCGGATCGCAGTTATGAAGAAGCGTTAAAATTAGACCCGGACAACATCTACGTGTTGAACAATTACAGCTATTATCTTTCGCTAAGGAAAGAAAACTTAGACCGCGCGAAAGAAATGTCGCTTAAATCCAATCAGATTTCGCCCGGGCAAGCATCTTTCCAAGACACCTACGCATGGATTCTCTTTCAATTGGGGGAATACGAAAGTGCCTTGGAATGGATTAATAAAGCAATTGCTTCAGATCAATCGGCTAGTGCGACGTTATTGGAACACAAGGGAGATATTCTCTTTAAGCTGGGAAAGCGACAGGAGGCTCTTGATTACTGGGAAAAAGCGAAAATAGCCGGCGGTGCTTCTGAGCAAATAGAACGCAAGATCGAAGATGAGGAATTTTACGAATAGAGCAGCTCATCTGCTTTTTTTGCTGATTGTTTTTACCGTGCTTTGGTCGTGCAAGACCAAGGAAAAAGCAAAACGTAGCTCTCTGGAAGGGAAAAAGACCGAGTATTTGATCGAGCAAATGCGAATGAATGAGTTTGCCTTCGAGACATTCTCGGCTAAAGCAGTCATTACTCTGCGTCAAGAAGGGAAAAAGCATACGTTCAAATCGAACATTAGGATCAAAAAAGATTCAGCGATCTGGATATCCATCACCCCGTTATTCGGCATTGAATTGGGCAGGGTGATGATCACTGAAGATACCGTCAAGGTAATCAATCGCCTGGAAAAGCAGTATTTTATCGGAGATTACGAATACATTAATCAACGATTCAACATCGATTTTGAGTACCAAGTTATTCAAGCCATTTTGTTAGGAAATTCTATTGCCTTCGAATTAGACGATAAGATTAAATTCTCCATCGATAAAGACGATTATTATTTGGGAAATCTTCGAAAAAGTAAAGCCAGAAAAGCCGATGAAAAGCCTAAAAAGATTGAGAAACAGAAAGAAGAGGTGGTAAGCCTTTGGATCAATCAAGAGAACTTTAAAATCGATCGCTTCCTACTTTCCGACCTTAGCGCAGATCGCTTTATTTTGGGGGAGTATAAGAACCAGATGACCCTAGAAGACCAGCAAATCCCGGAGTATCTGCACTTCGAGGTCCAGTCGGCCAATCCAGCAATCGTTGAAATCCAATATTCACGTGTATCTTTGAATAAAGCATTGAAGTTCTCATTCAATATCTCATCAAAATATGAGCAGATACGTTTTTAAGTCGCTCATTGGCTTTCTATTACTTGCACTAGCACTGCCGGTCACTTCCTCGGCTCAAAACAAAAAGGCCCTCCAAGAAAAGAAGCAACAGCTCCAAAAAGAGATCGAGTTTACCAATCAGCTGCTTTCTGAAACAGAGCAATCGAAAAAAACTTCGCTAAACCAACTTCGTCAGATCGACAAACAGATCAGTAGTCGAGAGCAACTGATCGAAACCATGGAAGAAGAAATATCCTTGGTGGAGGATACCATTCAGCGCTTGTCCGCATCGATTGACACCTTAGAGTTAGAATTGGACCTGCTCAAAAATGAATATGCCAAAATGATCAATCACGCCTACCGTAATCGAGATGACTATGACCGGCTGATGTTCATTTTATCTTCTAAGAACTTCTACCAGGCGTTCAAGCGATTGCAGTACTTTCAACAATATGCAGACTATCGCAGGTCGCAGGCCCTCCGGATCGATCAAAAACAAGCGCTGATCGACCGCAAGATCAAATTATTAACCGCCATCAAAATCTCTAAAGAGGGTTTACTTCAGGCGAAACTGCAAGAGAGGAATGACCTAAGCAGCCAGAAAAATAAAAAGGTAGAAGTGGTCAATTCTCTGAAGGGTAAAGAACAGAAGCTAAAAAAGGACCTTAAGCAGAAAAGAGAAGCCGCCAAGCAGATCAATAAAGCCATCGAAAAGATTATTGCTGAAGAGATTCGCCGAGCGAGAGCGGCTGCAAAGAAGGCAGGAAAAAGTGAGAAGGGCTTCCCGATGACGCCTGAAGCCATAGCCCTATCGAACTCATTTGCTGAAAATAAGGGTAAACTTCCGTGGCCGGTGGCAGAAGGGGTGATCACCGCGCAATTTGGCGAGCATCCGCACCCTACTTTAAAAGGGGTGAAGGTGCAGAACAACGGGGTAGACATTTCCACTAAAAAGGGGAACATGGGTAGAGCGATCTATAAAGGCAAGGTGAGCAGGGTGATCATCATACCCAGAGAAGGTAAAGTGGTTATGATAAGTCATGGTGAGTACTTTACCGTTTACTCTTATTTCAAGGAAGTCTTCGTGAGCGCAGGAGATGAGGTAGATACAAAGCAAAGTTTGGGAGTTCTGGTAGACGATCAAAATGAGAATGCCTCTCAAATGCATCTTGAGATCTGGAAAGTGATGAACAAATTGAATCCAGAGCGATGGATCTACAAGAGCAATGATCTCTAGCAGAGTTGGAAAGCCTGCAACTAAAAGTGCTACGAACCGTATGAAAATATCAATCAAACACCAAATTGAATTAATTCACAGGCTTACTATGTCCAAATTTTTACGACTATATCTTGGTCTTGCCATTCTCTTCTCATCTTTTACGGTTGCAGCCCAAGCTCCAGAAGGGATCAATTATCAAGCTGTTGCTAGAGACCTCAACGGAAACTCCTTGTCAAATACCATGATCACGGTTCGTTTTGGTATCCTCTCAGGCTCTGCTAACGGAACTCTAGAATATGAAGAGGAATACCTCATGGTGACTACCAATGATTTTGGGCTGTTTAATCTAGTCATTGGCGGGGGTGTCAACACGAATAATGGGATTCGGGCTGACTTCAGTGAAATCGACTGGGGCAGCAATGCTCATTTTCTTAGAGTGGAGGTAAATAATGAAGTGCTTAGTAATACTCAGCTTATTTCCGTGCCATATGCGCTTTATGCCAAGCGTTCAGGAAACCAATTTAAGGCCGGACCGGGCATCGAAATTTTGAATAACGATAGTATCGTAAATATCGGGGACCTTTCAGATACCAACGAGCTTCAAAACTTATTTGTGAATGCGGCCCAGGATTCTATTTTGATCAATCCCGGATCCGGAATTGCCGTATCTGATTTGATCTTACCCGACGATCAACAATTGAATTTATCGAATGATACCCTCTTCCTCACCGGAGACAATCCTTCCACAGTACCGCTCTTGCCAATTTTAGGATTGGACTCATTAAGTGCAATTGACGATACGACCTTGAGGGCTTTTTACGCCAATGGGAACAGTTTTGATATTGTGCTGAGAGGAGCAGACACTTCAAATGTGAATGAATTGGTTGATAGTCTAGTACTAAACAATGCGACTTTGGAACTTTATCAGCAAGGAGGCTTGCAGGCCGCCATTGATCTTGATACTCTCGGCAATGGGAAAAGAGATTCCTTGATTGATGCCTTATCGAGACTGGAAGTGAGATTGGTGGCCGACTCCGCTAGAGTGACCGACAGCATTACCGACATCCGGGCAGATTTAGATCTTCATTTAAACAACGATCGTGATACGTCTGTGACCAATGAGCTGATCAATAGCATATTGCTAAATGGTACTGTGCTTGAAATTGCGGATTCAGGGGGAACATTCCTGACCGATTTGAGTAGTTTGATCGGAACGGACAATCAAAATTTGCGATTGAATCTGGGGAGAGATAGCATTCTGATCGATCGGGGGAACGGCCTAAGTATCGCCTTCATTCTTGATTCGATTGTTTCACTAGAAGGAAAATTCGTGGCCGACTCTACCGCCAAAGCCGACAGCATTGCCCTGTTGCGCTCCGGTCTGGATTCATTGACTGTCCGATATTTGAATGACTCAACCTCAAACGCAGACAGTTTGGCCGCTTTGAGAGCCGAATTGAACCTGATCAATGTGGTCTTTCAAGACACTTCAGAGATCAACGAGCTGGTCAATAGCTTCACTTTATCCGGTACCGACCTGACCCTGATAGACTCCGGAGGCACCTATACGGTGGATCTAAGCGTGCTGCCAAGCATCAATACCGACGATCAAAACCTTAGCCTCAACGCAGCCCAAGATAGCATACTCATTGAAGATGGCAGTGGCGTGAGCATTGCCTTTATCCTGGATTCATTAAGCGCCCAGCGTGCAGATATTGATCAAAATCAACTGGATATTGACGACAATCAAGACTCATTGGCCTTGCTTCGTCTTGACGTAAACCAGAACCGAACCAATATTGGAATCAATACAGATTCCCTAGTGGCCCACCGCACAGATATCAATCAAAATAGAACCGATATCGGGGTGAATGCAGACTCCTTAGCGGTTCATCGGATCGACATCAATCAAAATAGATCCGACATTAGCATTGTCAATGATACTTTAGCCGTCCACCGCACTGATATCAACATAAACCGCGATACACTAGAGGACATCCGCGGAGAATTCAATCAATTGCGTGGTCGTTACTTGAACGACTCTACGGCCAATGCGGATAGCCTTGCCGACCAAAGAGCCGAGTTCAACCAATTGCGCATACGCTATCTAGCTGACTCGACCGCTAATACAGATAGTTTAATTGCG
>JGI12109J20283_10181108_pt1 | contig 14420 bp, 9 predicted proteins | sample ElkSlonscriptome_12_FD_20283 | JGI IMG/M metagenome (IMG submission 20283) | reverse complement strand
GCTTCTGCCAGTAGATCCGTCAGCGTGACAATCGCTGCACGGGCTTGATCTAAGCCCTGTTTGCTGTGGCCTTTACGTGCCAGCATACCCAACCACGCCCGTAGATGCTGGGCCGTCAAGACCTTTGCCAGCACTGGGACCGGCAACATCTGCATGCGTTTGATCCGCGCATCACCTTTGGTGGGTTTTTGCTCGGCCATATCCGCCAGATAGGTATCCACCCAGCGGAAATACGCCCGTTGCGTGTGGCGGCTGCTGGCGCGTCCGGGAAGGGCCAGCATAAAGTTAAATGTCAGTGCGTCTGCACTGTCGTGTTCTAACGACAAGTTACTCCGATTGCTTCGGATTAACCTGGACATAGACTCGTTTTCATCCTCATGATCTCTGGGCATCACAGCAAGTTTACCATATAGCAGATATGAGGGCACGCCAGAATCGGCATTTTGTTCTAAAAATGGCGTTAAATTTCGGTTAGTTCCCCAGGTTTTCCAGTGGATCAACATCGGGTGCTGGTTTGAAAATCATCACCACAAATGTGAGCAACAACCCGGCCAGAAATCCGCCAACATGCGCCCAGATAGCAACATTGCTGGTGTTGATGGTGAACGGCCCCAATGATGCGATCCCGTTGACCAGGTCAATCAAGAAAAAGGTCAGTAGCACGTAAAATGCCTGTACATCACGGGTGCCGATGGGAACCCGCAGGAACAGTACCACTGAACGGATGCGTGTGGCCGGGTACAGTAGCAAGAAGCCGCCCATGATCCCAAATATGGCTCCACTCGCGCCGACTGTTGGCCCACAAACGGTGGTCAGCAACCCGTGGAACAGGCTCGCAGCATAACCGACCAGCATATAGAACACGAGAAAGCGTAGGCCGCCCAGGTAATCCTCAACCAGTGGGCCGAATATCGCCAGGAAGACCATATTACCGACGATATGCGTCCAACCACCGTGGAAGAACATCGTCCGTGTTAGATCCCACACGGTATCTGGATTGAAACCAGCCGTACATGGGTTATATGCCTGGGTAGCGAATACGCCAAACAATTGGGATTGAGAGAGGCTCAATTCCCAGATAAATACCAGAATATTAAGGCCGATCAACCCGTAGGTGATGTAAGGGGTGTTTTGGGGGTCTCGCCTTGCTTGTAATGGAAACACATCGCGCTCTTTTCGCCTAATTTACCCTTTGTACGATTATACGTGTAGCGATACGATACGTTGCAAATCGCTATCGCTTTATGATGCGCAGTTGAATATCGTTTTTGGGCCGTACCGTGAGCAGGGGTTCTGGTTCAATAGTACGGTCATCAACCAGTTCAAAACGGTAGTTATTGATCATCGCTGCCAGCAGAACCTCACCTTCCATCATCGCCATATGACTACCACTACAAGTACGTTCCCCCACACCAAAGGGAATGTAGGCATAATTCGGGTAGCGTTTGCGCCAATCCCCGGCAAAGCGTTCTGGATCAAAGCGGTCTGGTTGTGGGAAAACGCGGGGGTCATGGTGCAGCAGCCAGGGGCTGATCACAATTAAGCCGCCTGCTGGCACGGTATAATCCCCGATTTGCACGTCTTCGATGGCCTCGCGCACGATGATCGCCCAGGCCGGTGGATACAGCCGCATGGCTTCCCGCAAAACTTGATCAGTGTAGGTCATGGTCTCAAGGTCGGCGAGGGTAGGTAAGCGACCATCACTGAGGACACGGTGAACTTCTTCGTACAAACGTTCCTGCACATCCGGGTGGCGGGCGAGCAGGTACAACGTCCAGGTAAGGGCCATTGCGGTGGTCTCATGCCCGGCGATGAACAATGTCATCAACTCATCGCGTACCTGTTGATCGGTCATTGGGATGTTATCGTGCTCGTCGTCAACAACCATCAATAGGGCGGATAGCACATCACCATGATCTTTGCTGGTAGCACGCCGTTGGGAGATTAATTCCAGAATGAAGCGATCCAGCGTAGCCATCGCCTGATTTTCGCGTCGATTGCGTGGGGTTGGCACCCAATCCGGTATCGGCATTAATGCGGTGATCTCCGCACCGATCATCTCTACAGAAACATTAATCGCTTCGTAGAGAACATCCGCATCTTTTTCCAGGTCTTTGATGTCAAATAGAATGTCCGAGATGATGCCCATTGTCACTTTGCTCATCTCGTAGCTGGCAGCTACTGTTTGCTGGCCCTCCCAGCTTGTGAGCATCCTTTCTGCGTGGTTGAGCATCAATTCGATATAGGCTTTGATGCGGTTGGTGTGGAATGCCGGTTGGATTAACCGCCGTTGTCGTCGCCAGAAATCTCCTTCACTGACAAACGTGCCCTCACCAGAAATTTTGCGGATGACTTCAGTTTGCCGCTCCCATTTGCGGATCTTTTTTGACTGGCTGATCATGACCTGGCGCACGTAATCCGGGTTGCGGATGGTATACGAATAAAATGTGGGGCCGAAACGCGCACGGGCGATGTCACCATATTCATCTACCAGATTCTGCAAGTAGCTGATGGGGTCGTTAGCAAAATCCATAGCCGCTTTCATGCCGAAGGTGCGGTCCGGCGGTCCGGGGATGGTGGGTGTATCTGTCATGGATTGGTCTCCGAGAGGCTTAAGACTGTACCTGGCTAAATCATATATCAACTACCCCGCTGCTTGCAGCGGGGTTTCCGCACACATGATTATGAAAACTACTGCGTTGTTTATGTCAGGAACAAAAACACCCCACGGGATGGGGTGTCTTATACATCATGTGCGTTGCTCAAGCATTACCGGGTATCAACCGGTGCCCAATCCAGGTCTTTCGGGCCGACGTAATTGGCCTTGGGACGGATCAGGCGGCCACCCATCTGGTCAACGATATGGGCGGACCAGCCAGCGATACGTGACATCGCGAACAGGGGCGTAAACATGTCAACGTCCAGGCCCAGCGTATACAGCACAATCGCGCTGTAATAGTCCACATTCGGGAACAGCTTACGCTCAATGAAGTAGTCATCAGCGCGGGTGGTTTGTTCTAACTTCTCGGCGATTTCGAACCAGGTGGTGTTGCCGGAGGCTTCGGCCAGGGCCTGGGCACGCGCCTTCAGGATAGCGGCACGGGGATCTGGGGCTTTGTATACGCGGTGCCCGATACCCATAATGCGGCGGCCATTCCCCTTGACCTCGTTTGTGAACCAACCCTCGACATTATCCGGGGAGCCGATTTCCAGGAACAGTTTCATGGCTTCGGCGTTCGCACCACCATGTGACGGCCCTTTTAGCGTGCCGATAGCGGTCACGACGGCACTATGCATGTCAGAACCTGTCGCCGTCGTTACGCGGGACGAGAAGGTGCTGGCGTTCATGCCGTGCTCGGCCAACAGCACCAGATAGGCGTCGATGGCAGCAGCGGCGGTTTCATCGGGGTTTTCGCCATTCATCATGTAAAGGAAGTTCTCGGCGAGGGTCAAGTCTTCGCGCGGGGCAATCGGTTCCTCACCCTTGCGGATGCGCGTCCAGGCAGCAGTCACAGCGGTGATCTGACCCGTCAGGCGTTTGGCCTTATTGATGGCGATTTCTTTATCGGTCAGGTTTTCGGAATCGTCATCGTAGTGAGCTAACGCGGAAACCGCCGTGCGCAGTACACCCATCGGGTTGGCATCCTGGGGGAGGGTTTTCATCAGGTTAATCACACCCTCTGGCAACTTCGCGCCGACTGCGATGTCGTGGCGCAGTGTTTCTAATTCCTGTGCATTGGGGAGGCGGGTATGCCACAGCAAAAACTCAACCTCTTCGAACAGAGCATGTTCTGCGAGATCTTCGATGCTATAACCGCTATAAATGAGCTTGCCTTCCTCGCCATTGACAAGACTGGTTGTTACATCAGCAACGATAATACCTTCAAGACCACCTTTATTGGCCATTTAGAATACTCCTTAACTATCAATAACGCGCAGTTTTTCCACGCGGACTGTAAAATAATTCTTAGACAATGATGAGTATATCATCGGTAATCGTGTGCTTACAATACATGCCTGAAACATTTGAACTAAATTTCTCAAATTCATGCGGTATTCTTATATCAGCGGCGTAACGACGCGCAAAATCTATGATGAGCATTCTATGGTTGTCTACTATTCCCCCATAAATTGGGGTAATTAGCGGCAAAACGCGGTATAAAATAATAAGATTATATCAATCACATCAGGTGCAATGTATGCAGAACATCCTGAAACAACGTGCATGGACAGACACAGAATTGATCGCTGCGGGTTTTCATTACTACGAACGCAAAAAACAACTTGTGATGGCGGCTCGCCTACCCGGTGACCTTGCTCCCCTGGAAATTCATTATCCTTTGGAAACCGTAATTGCCAATGAAGGTGATGTTATTTGTTTTGATCCAGGCGATCATTATCGACCAGCACTGGTTGAGTACGATCATTGGTCCGTGAAGTATTCAATCTTTATTGAAACGTATCGGAACTGGGATCAATCAACATGGACGCCTTCACCACAAGTGCGTTTTCTTATGGAGCGCGGTTGTAAACCGTATTACAAAGCACAGGGTGCATGGTCTAAGCAGGTGAACGAGCCAGTATGGATCCAAAGCCTGGAAAGCCCTGATCCGCTTGAAGTGCCGTCAGGGATGTGGTTAATGATTGGCACCAAGGGTGAACCCTGGCATGTTGAAGATGATAAGTTTCGTGAACGTTACATCATCGAGGGGGCGTGAATTTTGCGCCTTGCTGTTTTATCGGACATTCATGCAAACTTGCCAGCACTGGAAGCGGTCATCGCGGATATGGCAGCGTTCGCGCCGGATCATGTCGTGGTGGCAGGGGATAGCATCAACTGGGGGCCGTTTTCTGCACAGGTGATTGAACGGATTATGTGTGACCACTGGGCCGTAATCCGGGGCAATCATGAGACCTACCTGCTGGAACTGAACCGCGAGACTGCACCACCTTACCGGCAGGCCTGGACCTTGCCACGCTATCATCGTCAGCACATCCCGGCAAAATGGCAGTATGTCATAGGCTCATTGCCGGATACGCTCGTGCTCTATTACCCGGATCTACCGCCGATACGGGTGGTTCATGCGTCTTTGGGCGATCACTTTGCTGGTGTGTACCCTACTATTTCCACAGATGAACTGGCTACCTCATTAGCAGATGCCGGTATATCAGAGCAGACTGTCATCGCTGGACATGTGCATCTGCAATTTGAACATCACGCCGAACCGTATCACTTCATCAACCCTGGGTCGGTGGGTTTGCCGTTGAACGGTGTTCAGGGTGCAGATTACGCCATTCTTGACGGGAATAAGGACGGCTGGCAGGTGACATTCCGCCACATTGAATACGATAAAACCTCACTCTTTGACGAGTTTGAGCGCATTGAATATATCCAGCATCATGGGGCCACTGGTTACCTGGCGATGGAGGAATTTCGGGCGTCGCGGCCATTTATCTACGGCTATCATCAGTGGCGTGCGCAGATGGATGTACCGGACTCGCTGGAATCTGCACGGCAGTTTGCCAATAGCGATCTGCATTGGCAATATCTGCACCGAGAGTACCGTCTGAATTTACCCTTTAATACGATTGATTGGAAAATCTGATGCCTGTTGATGCCATCAGCCTGGAAGTGTTTAAAAATCTGTTTGCGTCAGTTGCCGAGGAAATGGGGGTCACGTTGCAGCGGGCCGCATTTAGCCCCAATATCCGTGAACGGTTGGATTTTAGCTGTGCACTGTTTGATAAGCGTGCTCGTATGATCGCACAGGCAGCGCATATTCCGGTGCATCTAGGGAGTATGCCGGCCAGTGTCGCCCATGCGATACAGGTGTTCGGGCGTGATGGCATCCAGGATGGCGATGTTATTGTGTTGAACGACCCGTATCGGGGGGGGACGCATCTGCCTGATGTAACGATGGTCTCGCCGGTGTTTGCCGGGGGGGATCTCTTATATTTTGTCGCCAGTCGTGCCCATCATGCTGATGTGGGTGGGATGTCGCCGGGGTCATTGCCGTTGAGCACGGAGTTATACCAGGAAGGCATCATTATTCCGCCGGTTAAGCTCAAATACAGCGGGTGGATCAACGAAGGTGTGCTCAACTTGATTACGTCCAATACCCGTGATCCACAGGAGCGTGTGGGCGATATGGAAGCCCAGCTTGCCGCGCACCGTGCCGGGGAAAGCCGTCTGCTGGATTTGCTAATTGAACACGGCGTAGATACGGTTGCCGACCATGCCGAAGCGTTGATGGACTATTCCCAGCGTATGACGGAAGCGACTATAGCCGCCATCCCGGATGGCGAATACCGCTTTGAAGACGCCTTAGAAGGGGATGGACAGGCTGAGTTTGACATCCCGATTAAGGTCAAAATCACTGTGAGTGGTTCGGATATGCGGGTTGATTTCACCGGGAGTGCGCCGCAGGTAGCGGGTAACCTCAACGCGGTTACAGCGATTGTGCAATCCGCAACCTGGTATTGTGTGCGTCTGCTGGCAGCGGATGATATTCCTGTCAATCATGGGTGTTTTGAGCCGGTCATCGTCGTTACAGAGCCGGGCAGTGTACTTAACCCGGATTTCCCCGCCGCCGTTGCCGTCGGCAATACCGAAACAGGCCAGCGTGTGGTTGATGCGGTGCTGGGTGCGCTGCACCAAGCCTTGCCGGGTCGCATCCCGGCTGCCAGTCAGGGTTCTATGAACAATCTGACGGTTGGTGGTTTACAGAATGGGCGGCATTTCGTCTACTATGAGACTATTGCTGGTGGGCATGGTGGTGGTCCAGGTGGGGACGGCCTCGGCGGGCGGCACAGTCACATGACCAATACACTCAATACACCCGTCGAAGCCCTGGAATATTCACTGCCATTACGGGTGCTCGCTTATGCGTTGCGAGATAAATCTGGTGGGAACGGTCAGCACAACGGCGGGGATGGTGTACGGCGCGAGTACGAGTTTCTGGCCCCGGCAACGGTGACCCTCAATACAGAACGGCGCATTCATCAGCCCTATGGTTTGAAGGGTGGTAAACCCGGTCAAACCGGGCGAAACGCGCATATTAGCGGTAAAAAAGTCAATGATCTGGGTGGGAAAACCTCACTCAAAGTGGCCGCCAATGATCGCCTGATCATCGAAACGCCGGGCGGTGGTGGCTGGGGAGCCAAGTAGCTCCCCCGGAATTGTTAGCTCAAAAAGCGCGGCAGATAGAAACTCAGATAATGCAATGTGGTATCCGCTACGGCACTGATGGTGTTGGTTCCCATATCTGCGCGGCCCAGGATAACATCGTATTGGCCGAGGGCGTCTGCGTGGCCGGCATAGGATGTTTGGCCGCTGCCATCAGTCACATACAGGAACAGGTCTTCGTCTTCCTGGGGTGCTTCTACCTGGGTGGTGCCACCTGCCTGGATAGTCGTGGCGGTCAACCGCCCGGTGATGTGCTGGTCCATAGGGGAATCCGCACCGATGAGGCCATACACGGTGGCATCGCCGATGGTGCGTTTGGGTAGCGCGTCCCGGCTGACCTGCTGATAGTGTGGTTCCAGCCCGCGATGTTGACGATCCGCAATGTACCAGATTTGAATCACACGGGCTGGTTGATCTGTCCGATTCAGTTCTTGATGTTCGATGTAATCCCCGGCGAACATACGCTGAAGTTCCCCGGCTTGAATGACCCCTTTACCCCCGGTTGTATCCTCATGGTAGAGTTCGCCCTCTAAGACCCAGGTGTAAATTTCTAAACCCCGGTGCGGGTGCCAGGTGAACCCGTTCTGCGGGGCGATGCGGGTCATATGTGCGGTTAACATCCCACTGAGCCGCTGTAACGGGGACCATCCACCAACGGCAAAGTGTGAATGCAGCCAATGGACCGGGTGAATAGTCGGGAAGCGATCTGCCGGTAGGTGTTGATATGGGATTGGTTGTATAAGACCCGGTTGAATCGCGGTTTGTTGTAAGGCAAAGGCCATCGTCAAGTCACTTTCTTTACAATACGTCTCGCTGTTATAGATGCATTCTGATTGTGTTTCCTTACGGTCTCATTTGGTGTAGTAGCCCTTTTGCCTTAATGCCAGGGGTGCATAATGGACGTATAATCAAGTTACTTGTCCCAAGGACGCTGTTGAATCCTGCGCTGGTATCAGAAAGTAAATTGCTGTGGCTACTGCAAAATTCCTACTTGAGCATTTTTATTACGGTCAATTGGTGGCCGATGAAAAACCACAAGGCGAACCGCGTCTACTGGGGGCATCACGGGGTGTTTCGCCCAAGCTGGCGGAACAGGCTGTAGAACGTGTTATGCTGCCGCCACTGATTCGCTCAAAGAATGGGTCATGGGCGTTGGTGCGTGGGCGCAGCCGAAATTTTCCGTTTTTATTGACGCAATCCTTCCAGGGAAAGTTTGGTCAGGTCATCCACCATTATGTGCTGGCCTCCCCGGATGTGCTTAAGGCAGTTGGTGGTAATCTCACTGCACTGAGTTCGCTGGTGCAATCGGAGATGCCGGTTTTTGAGAAAGACGGCAAGCTGCTTAAGCCGCTGTCATTTGACCCCGGTGAAGACCTGAGTGTAGATGATCAGATTGATCACATCCTTGAGTTGATGACGGTGACTAAAAACCGTGTGCCGATGATCGAGTCGATGTTGGCGGCGATTGTTCAGGGGCGGCAACTGGTCATCCAGGGTGCGCCGACTGTCCTGGAAGAGCGCATCATGTTTATTGCGGGTTTATTGGCTTTACTCCCATCTTCTGCACGCTTTGGTGTGACGTTTGCCACGCACAGCCTGCCGTCAACGGATATTGATGTGCAGATCCGGTTTTACAGTGATGATATGCCGCCCAAGGATACGGTGGTGTTCAACTGGGCTGGGCCGTCCGTCCACGGGGATGATTTTGAAGACGAGTACAGCCGCTATGTGATCAGCCAATTGCGTTTAGATGCAGAATTGGTCATTCAGCGTAATACAGCAATGGCGTCTATCGCAGCGTGGCGGCTGGGTGAGGGCGATAAGCTGGCCGAGGCACTGGCGTATGCGTCTAAACGGGTCAGGCTGGATGATGCGCTGCGGAATAACCAGCCTGTGGATAAAGATGAGGTCGCACGGGTACTCAGTGAGGATCAAACCCTATCCGGTGAATTACGGGTGCTTTATGCCCGCCATCTGGTGCGGTTTTCCCTGGCAATGCGGGATATGCAACATGCTGAACCCGTTGCGATTTTGCTGCGGGGTAATCCTGATCTGTCCCAGTCTATACAGGAGCAGATGACCGAAGCCATCAACGAGGGTGAAGCGGAAATCCTGTATGATACGCTGGTCAGTTGGATGAATAATCCGCTCGGTCCACAGGGTAAAGCCTGGGTGAGTCTGACACATACCGCGTTGCTTAGTGTGATGCGCGATTTTGTGGCTGACAATGATGTGGATGCTGTGAATAGTCTGTTGCAGGATGTGATCAACGCAGGGCCAGCATTGGCACTGGGGCAGGTCGCTCCCAGAATTGTCGGCATTGCGTTACCTATCAGCGCAAGGGATGCTGTTGTAGCGGAGAATGTGTTCCTGGTGGGTGTTAAATATCTGAATATGGATGCTTTCGTGAAAATGATGGGGCAATCAGCCATTCGTGAGCAGTTACAGCCCCAGGTCAAAGAGACATGGGCATTTTTGCAATCATCTGATGATGCTGCGCCGCCGGATGGCTTGCTGGTACGCACTGCTCGCGCTTTTGGTGATGCCTGGGAAGCTCAGGTCTTATTACGCTTGGTAGAGATTGCCGTGGCTACGCGGCGTGTGGCTTTGATCGATACACCGACGCTGCAAAGTCTGCTCAGGTTGGTGATGTCACCAGAACGCAGTCTGTATCGAGAGCGCATCCTGGCCTTGGTTAACCAACTGGATGCCGATGCAATACTTAATCTGGATGCGCCTGGCCCCCGTTATGTGCTGCAAATTCGGCTAGCATTGGGAGAGTATGTGACCCTGGCCCGCGAGATGATCAACCAATCCGTGGCGTTGTATCCGGGTGATTTACAGGTTGACTACGTCAAAATGGTGCGGGAGCTGTTCGCGGAAACGCCTATCAATGATGCTGAGGTCGTTACAGCGTTACACACCATCAACGAAAATGGGATTAAAGCATTGCCCTTTATGGTTGCGTCGGTTGGCGTTCTGGAAAGTCGTGAGGCATCACCTGAACTGGATGAGATCGCTCAGGATGCGACGGACTATCTATTACGTGAGCAAGTGCTGTTAGAGGTCGTGCCACCGGGAACCATTATTGGTTTGCTGGATTATTACAACAAGGCCCGTAATGTTGACGGGCTGATTGATACTGCTTATCTGGTGCCGCTGGCAGCCGCCCATCATGGCAACGCAGGTGTGAAGTTGCTCTCCGAGATGTACAAGCGCATGGCCTGGGATGACCGTGCCCACATCGCAGCCATGCAGATGCTCCGTGTGTATGTACGCTCTGCTGATGAGGATGTCGCCCAGAAGGTCATCAGTTATTATGGCAAGGAGTTGGGTCCACAGGTCAAACGCACGCTAGATGTTACCTACACGCTACGTCAGGTGATGGATGGCGATCTAATCAGCTATGCTGAACAGCTCCATGCGGTAGTGGAGTTTCTATACGATACTGCCGCTATCTACGCGGATAGCAACCGCTTGCCGAATCAAAATACGATATACAACGCGTTGGAGTCGCTATCCGGTACCCTGGGGCGCGAAGATAAGCAAAGTATCTCGGAAAATATGATGCGCCTGGGGCAGTCTATTGTTCGGCTGGGGAAACAGTATCGCAGTGCGCGGCCTCGTGATGAGCAAGCATACATAAAGCGTTTGTTGGCGGGTAAAACGGACCCCCGCAGCATACTGGATGTCTTTCAGATTGTCGCCGGGGTGTTGAACGATGGGCAATTTATCGAGGTTGACCCACCAAAAATGCGCACGAATTATATCCTCGAAGGGCGTTCATCGCGGGTGCTGAAAGCGGAAATATCGGCAGCGGCTCGTATCACCACCAATGTAATGGCTGCATTGCTGCATAATAAATCTGTTGATCTAAAGGCTGAAGAAATCCGTGATGAGATTGCGAGTATGGTCGCCGCGCTTGCTGACGATAAAAAGCGCGATTTGCTAACCCTCGCCGAGGACTTACAGCGTGCCGTGGATTTGATCAGCCGGATTGAAGAACAGGGCGATGCACGCGCATTTGAGGATAGCGGCCTGGGGCGTAAGTTGGATGCAGGCAAACAGCGGCCACGTAATACCCTGGAATTCTACCGTTTTGTGCGTGGATTCTATGCAGCACGTTTGTAAATGTGAACTGATTTATGGGCTGGGGTGCTTGTAGTTGATCTGTCCTGGCCCATATAATGATCTTAATAAAAACATACAGGTTAACTGCATATGGATGTTGGTGTATTAATTAATCAGTACAAAATCATTGAGCACATCGGGCGTGGTGGTATGGCTGATGTGTGGTCGGCGCGTGACCAGCGGCTCAACCGGATGGTTGCTATTAAGACCATCGCGCACGGGCTATCCCAGGAAGCGGACCCGGTTGGATTGTTCAAACAAGAGGCCCAGACCATCGCCCAGATGGAACACCCACATATTCTACCTATTTATGACTTCGGTGAATTTGAGAGCAAGCTGTATATTGTCATGCGTTATGTGGCGGGTGGCTCGTTGGAAGACCTGTTAAGGCGCGGCCCCATTTCCCTGGATGACGCGCTGCGACTGGGGCAAGCGGTGGCGCAAGCCCTGGATTACGCGCATGGTAACAGTGTCATCCACCTGGATTTGAAACCCGCTAATGTATTGCTGGATAGCCACCAATCACCGTACCTGGCGGATTTTGGCCTGGCAACCACCCTTGACCCGGAAGGCAAAGCGCATAATCCGGGGTCAGGCACGTTGCTTTACATGGCCCCGGAGCAATTAACTTCAGAAATCATTGACCATCGCGCAGATATTTACAGCTTTTGTATTGTGATGTTCCATATGCTGACCGGCCAACTGCCGTTTGAAGCGTCTGCACCGCTTGCTCTTAAACAGATGCAATATCATGAAGAACTGCCACAGATGGATATGATTAACTCATCTGTGCCCACGTATTTCACTGATATTCTGCGGCGTGGTACATCCGTTGATCCACTGGACCGGCCCCCGAACTTGATGGAACTTATCGAGGAAATGCGGGATGTGCTTGTATCCGCTTCCAACCTGGAGATGATGGCGTTTGTTGAGGGATCAGGCGACGATTATGATCCTTTTGCCTATGGTGCTGGTGATGCCGATAGCGGTGACGCCGCCTTGCTCGAAGCCGTCGATATTTACAGCCGTGCCCGTCACAATTGGTCCGGTGGTAACGGGCGTTTTCTGCTGGGTGTGACGCACTTCATGCTCATGAATGGCTACTATATGGATGCGGAGCAGCATGGTCTTGAACTGGACCGTGAAGGTAAGCAAATGTTGCTGCGTGGTGCCATTGAGTATGATCATGAATTGGCGTACTGGTGGGAGCAACTCGACCCGGATGATCAGCGGTGGGTGTGTTTGCATGCCTTACGCAGTGGTAATGCCCCGGCACGGGTCCGCGCCTTGTACCGGCTGGAGACCCTACCCGATAGTGATACACCGCAGATCCCGAAGTTGGTGGCACAGGCTTTGCAGATCGAGAATAATGCTGAGGCGCAACTGGCCGCCTTGCAGGTTTTGGGGACGCGTGCCAAGCTCATTAAAAATCGTGACCAGTATGACATCAAAACCGAGTATCGTGGGTTGATGCTGACCTCGCTGACACGACTCGGTATTCAGGTGCAAACACCAGCTCAATGGCAGGAAGTGGTCTATTCACCGGAGATTGACCTGTTAATTGCCAGCATCGCCCTGGATAGCGCGACACCGCGTGTATCTGAATTTGCCGCCCGTATCATCGGGCGTATCCGTTCAACAACAGCCGTGCGTTATATCGTCAAGCAACAACAGCAGGGGCGGCGGGGTGCGTTACGGGCACTCGGCCTGGTCCGTGATGAGGCCCCGTCTTTGCCGGATGTGGTGACGACACAGGGCCAACTTTATGCATGGTCTGCCAATACGATCCGGCGTTTGTTTAACAATCCCTGGGGGCTGTTCTTCCGCTTTATGGCTGGCCTTACCGGCGGTTGGATCGCGATGGGATCTCTCATCTGGGCGACGTTCCGTGCGCAGGGGTTTTTCAACTCGCAGCGGTGGGGTAATTCGCTGGCGGTGGGGTTGATGTTCGGGGTGTTTACGGCCATCCTGGTCGTTTTCAGTGGTGAGTTTTCCGAACGATTGCGTGGGTTCTGGCCGAATTGGGCGCGGTTTCTGGGGAGTGCGTTGCTAGGGGTGTTCCTGGGTACGTTATTATGGACTCAGTTCACCTGGATGTATTTGCAGTTCCGCCTGGATGAGATGTACATGCCCGCGTTGTTAGTCGGTGGTGTGGGGGTCATGCTGGGTTTTGTGGTCACAGCACTGTTTAATTTACGTAGCTGGATCGCCATTCCCTTGACTGTGCTGACCACCTACGTGCCCATTCTACTGACCTGGGAGAATTATCAGAATGCCAATGACTTCGACGTCATCCCGTTAATTTACTTCCTGGATGTGCCCAGCCGGGTGTATTCGGTGGCTATCCCACTGGCGATTGTCGTCGCGATAGGCGGGCACTTCCCGCGTTTATGGCGAGAGACCCGTAATCTGCTCAGTCCCTATTGGATGTCCTGGCAGGCATCGCGGCGGCGTCAGGTTCAGCCGATACCCATCCGTGCGACAGGGACCGCGCCGGCTGTGCCAGCTAACGCGGCTGGTCAGCTTGATCCAGCAGAGGTCGTCACTGAGATTGATCATTTGCATGGGCGGGCCAGGCAGGTCCCCGATGCGGGTGCTACGGAGATTGATCGTCAGCAGGGGGCAGCAAAATTTGAGTCTGAGCTGGACCCGTATGAAGATGTGCAGACTGATCTTAAGCCACGTTCGCATCGGGTTGATATTGGATCTGGCATTATTGTGGACCGTGAACCGCCACCGACTGAGCCAGTGAAAAAAGACGATATAGCAGATGAATAACATCGCTTATTGATCTAAGTTGCTCCTCCAAAATTTGGGGAGCAACATTAGCAAAATCGGCATATGATGTGAGCTATATGGCCTATTGGTTAAATGACCAGGAGCATCTCACATGACATTACTTGCTACTGAGTTTGATCTGCTTACCATCATCAGGCCAGATGACGACTACGACGACGATGAAGACGACGACTAATCGCCGTTAAAAATTACCAATAGTGCAGTTAAACGCAATGCTCAGGCTGGGTCCATGTGGCACAGCCTGAGCTTAGAAGCCGTTTGAGAAGTTCGTGAGGGCAGCGCCCTCACACTCCCGGCAGGGAAC